>Ga0207888_100090_pt1 | contig 67985 bp, 58 predicted proteins | sample LinPmetageLP43_FD_184055 | JGI IMG/M metagenome (GOLD analysis project Ga0207888, IMG submission 184055) | Marine viral communities from the Pacific Ocean - LP-43 (SPAdes) | ecosystem: Environmental > Aquatic > Marine > Oceanic | place: Pacific Ocean | collected 2010-08-27
GGTTTCCGGAGTGTTGTATTTAAGGAAATATACCTTCTTAATTGTTTCTGGACCTGAAATAGATTCGCCCTCAGTTAAATATCTAATATTTTCTAAATTGTAATCTCTCCAATCTATAGCTTGACCGTCTTCTCCTTGTGTTCGACTTTGTGGAGCAAGACAATAATAGTTGTAATTGCCGGGAGCCTCCAGTTTTATTATCTGATTTATAAATTCTTCTACTACAGTATTTTGACCAGATAGATTCCAGGTCAAAAAGATTAATATGAAAAGAAATATTTGTTTCATTCAAATTCGGACTAATGTCAAATTTAGTTTAGGATTGTCGATAAGTTGAATTTTTTAATTTATCAATTTTTGCCCACTTTTTCCTTACTTTTCTTTTGTCGTTAGCCCAAAAAATTAACAGATTTTCTTGTGTGGGGAATTACTGGCAACTTGTTATATCATAACAAATATAGTTGATTATCAAAGTTTTCGTCGGGATATCAACACTTTAAAGTTGTGTTTATAAAAATAACCATTTGTCTTAGACGTAATCCTCTAAATCTGTATAGTGCTTTCAGGGTTAAGAAAACAAAGTTTATAGCTATACTAGAATTACCCTTAATTTTAAAGCTAATTCAGCCCTAAAGTAGGGCAACTCCCAGGCAAAGGCATAGCAAAGCCTAGGATAGTGTATGAAGAGTGTATGAAAACCACTCTTGAAAAGTAAAAATTTAAGATTTCATTAACAATCTGGCGAGTCGCTCTGAGTGGTGGCGAGTTATCTTTGAAATTGATGATTAACTGCAACTGCAGCCTGACCTTTGTTTTATACGTTAAACAAGAAGTGCATCACATCGCCGTCTTTAACAATATAGTTCTTTCCTTCTACGCCCATTTTGCCGGCTTCTTTAACTTTAGCCTCACTACCAAATTTTACAAAATCTTCGTAACCTATAACCTCAGCACGAATAAATCCTTTTTCAAAATCGGTATGAATCACTCCGGCTGCCTGTGGTGCAGTAGACCCAATGTTAATCGTCCACGCACGAACTTCTTTAACACCTGCTGTAAAGTAGGTTTGTTGCTTTAATAATTTGTAAGCAGCACGAATGAGTTTTGCAGAACCCGGTTCATCAAGACCTATGTCCTGTAAAAACATCTGGCGCTCTTCGTAATCGTCCAGTTCATTGATATCTGCTTCAGTACCTACGGCAAGTACCAAAACTTCAGCATGCTCATCTTTAACCGCTTCACGTACCTTTTCAACATATTCGTTTCCGTTTACCGCTGCAGCTTCATCTACGTTACATACATACATTACGGGTTTATCGGTAATAAACTGTAACGGTTTTACATAATCAGCATAAGCATCTTCAGAAAACTCCAATGCGCGTATCGACTTCCCTTGCTCCAGACCTTCCTTGATTTGCATTAGCACGGTTTCTTCCTTCTGAGCGTCTTTGTTCCCCGTCCGGGAAGCTTTCTTTACTTTTTCCAGCTTCTTTTCAACCGTTTCCAAGTCTTTTAGCTGAAGCTCGATATCAATAGTTTCCTTATCACGCACCGGGTTTACACTGTTATCTACGTGTACGATGTTGTCGTTATCAAAACAACGCAAAACATGCAAAATAGCATCGGTCTCGCGTATGTTTGCCAAAAACTGATTCCCCAGCCCTTCTCCTTTACTCGCTCCCTTTACCAGCCCGGCGATATCCACAATATCAACGGTTGCAGGCTGTACCCGCTCAGGATTTACAAGCTCTTCCAGTTTTGAAAGTCGGGGATCGGGTACATTTACCACACCTACATTAGGCTCTATCGTACAAAACGGAAAGTTGGCACTTTGCGCTTTAGCATTTGATAAACAATTAAAAAGAGTTGATTTACCTACGTTAGGCAATCCTACAATACCTGCTTTCATGGCTTCAGAATTTTGAGGCGCAAATATAGGAAGCTTATCTAAAACAAAACACGTTAAAAGAAAAACATTATATACAGCAGATTCACACCATGTTTTACATAGAAAAGCCCGGTAAAAACCGGGCTTTTCTAATTTATAGTTGATCTGAAATTCTAGTTATGATGCATAAACGCTTGTTTTCCCAGAAGTTCTTCTTCAGTTTCTACGTGATCTTCATCAGGCACACAACAGTCTACAGGACATACAGCAGCACATTGAGGTTCCTCGTGAAAGCCCATACATTCCGTACATTTATCGGGTGCGATGTAATACACCTCATCGCTAATAGGCTCTTGAGTTTCTTCTGCATCAACTTCTTTTCCGTTAGGTAACACTACTTTACCCTCAAGATCAGTACCGTCAGAATAGCGCCAATCATCTGCTCCTTCATAAATAGCTGTGTTAGGGCATTCTGGTTCACAAGCCCCACAGTTAATGCATTCATCAGTTATTATAATTGCCATAGTATAATCGTTTTCTTATCCGTAATTTTGACGCTTCAAAGCGCATTTTAAAAGTATATAATAAATCCTACTAATTATATAGGCTTTAAAACTTTTAAGGTGTAAAATTAAGACCTGAGTATAACTCTACCAAACCATTTATGGATTTAAACCAAAGAATTACTGCATTCTCAAACCTCGGACAATTTTTAAAGGATTTTATGGCTAATGCCAAAAAAACCGATTTACAGTTAGACGATTTTGATAGTTTAAATGAAGAATTACGTGCTGTTATTGAAACCGCAAAACGGCAAAACGCCTGGTTCTCTACTGAAAATACACGACAAGCATTAACAAGTTGGTCCCAGAATCTTAATTCTGGATCGCTCAACACGTGGTTATCACCTTACCGCATATCTACAATCAAAGCTAAAGAAGTAGCCGTGATTATGGCGGGAAATCTGCCGCTAGTAGGGTTTCACGACTTTTTAAGTGTTTTGATCACCGGGCACAAGATCATCGCAAAATTATCTAGTGATGATCACGTATTGCTTCCGTTTCTGGCAAAAGTGTTGATACAGCTTGAACCACAATTTAAAGACTCAATCACTTTTACTCAGGAGCGCCTTCCTCAATTTGATGCGGTAATCGCAACCGGTAGCAACAATACTGCGCGTTATTTTGAATTCTATTTTAAGAACAAACCGAATATCATTCGCAAAAACCGCAATGCAGTGGCAGTTTTAACCGGTAACGAGACCCACGAACAGTTGGTGGCTTTAGGTGCTGATATTTTCAGTTATTTTGGGATGGGCTGCCGCAGTGTTTCTAAGCTTTTTGTTCCTCAAGACTATAGCTTTGATGCATTTTTTAAAGCGATGTTTGAGCATAAAGAAATTATCAATCATCATAAATATGCTAATAATTATGACTATAATAAGGCGGTATATTTGATGAGCCTTTTCCCTATTCTGGATAACGAATTTATGATCTTAAAAGAAGATGAGAACTTCTCCTCTCCTATTTCAGTCCTATTTTATGAGCGCTACGACACAAAGGCAAAACTCCAAATGTTTTTAAGGGATCGCAAAGCTGAAATTCAATGTGTTGTTGCAGACGGTTTTTCAGAAAATGAGATTCCTTTTGGACACGCGCAACAGCCAAAACTTAATGATTATGCAGACGGTGTAGATACTGTTGCGTTTTTATTAAAAATTAGTTAGAATTTATCAATAATTTATTGATTTATCAGACTCTATTGGCTCCCTTTTAAGCATCTTTGCATGGCTTTTTGACAACGCTATTTCAGCATTATATATAAGCGTGGAATCTTATGTATTCTGTTCTAAAAGCTGTAATTTTCCAACAGATTAAAATACCTTGAGGCAAGCCTGTCTGACGACAAAGGCAGGCCCACGAGGCATTCGTTAAAAATAAATTTTCTATTTCGAGGCAAGCTTCGGGGTATTAAACCCTTTGGCGATGCCAATAAAACCAAAATTAGCAGACCAAATATTCAATCCATGAAAAAACATAATTTCAGTGCCGGACCAAGTATTCTTCCACAGGAAGTACTTAAGCAGGCCTCTGACGCAGTATTAAATTTCAACAATCTTGATCTTTCTCTTCTAGAAATTTCACACCGTAGTAAAGATTTTGTTGACGTGATGGAAGAAGCACGTGAACTTGCTCTTGAACTTTTAGGTCTGGAAGGTAAAGGATATAAAGCCCTTTTTTTACAAGGTGGTGCCAGCCAGCAATTTGTGATGGCAGCTTATAACTTGCTTGAAAATAAAGCAGGTTATTTAAATACCGGCACCTGGAGTGATAAAGCTATTAAAGAAGCTAAAGTTTTTGGAGAAGTTGTAGAAGTTGCAAGTTCTAAAGACAAAAACTTCAACTATATACCTAAAGGTTTTGATATTCCTAAAGGTCTAGATTATTTACACCTTACTACAAACAACACCATTTTTGGTACTCAATTAAAAGAAATTCCGGTTACAGATGCGCCACTTATAGCAGATATGAGTAGTGATATTTTCTCCAGAGAATTAGACTTTTCAAAATTCAGCATCATCTATGCCGGGGCTCAAAAAAATATGGGCCCTGCCGGTACTACACTGGTTGTAGTAAAAGAAGATATTTTAGGTAAGGTAACACGCCAGATCCCAAATATCTTAAGCTACGAGCAACACATCTCAAAGGGAAGTATGTATAATACGCCTCCTGTTTTTGCTGTTTACACCTCTTTATTAACCTTACGCTGGTTAAAAGCAAAAGGTGGTATTAGTGGAGCTGCAGAAGAAAACGAGAAAAAAGCGACGCTTATTTATTCTGAGATAGACCTTAACCCACTATTCACCGGTTTTGCAGCTCAGGAAGATCGTTCTACTATGAACGCTACGTTTAACTTAACCGAAGACAACCTGAAAGAAACCTTTGATACAATGATTAAAGAGGCAGGTATTAGCGGCGTCAATGGTCACCGTAGTGTAGGGGGGTATCGTGCTTCTATGTACAACGCACTTCCTTTACACAGTGTTGGTGTTTTAGTTGACGTAATGAGCGAATTAGAGCGTAAAGCTTAACAAACCAAAATAAAACTCTAAAATTTAAAACATGAAAGTTTTAGCAAATGATGGTATTTCTCAATCTGGTGTTGATGCTTTAGAAGCAGCCGGTTTTGAAGTAATTACTACAAAAGTTGCCCAGGAGCAGCTGGAGACGTATATAAACGAAAATAACGTTGACGCCCTTTTAGTACGTAGTGCTACAAAAGTGCGTAAAGACCTTATTGATGCTTGCCCAAATCTTAAATTAATAGGTCGTGGCGGTGTTGGTATGGATAATATTGATGTTCAGTATGCAAAAGATAAAGGGCTTAGCGTGATCAATACGCCTGCCTCTTCTTCTGCTTCAGTAGCAGAATTGGTTTTTGCGCATCTGTATGGTGGTGTGCGTTTTTTATATGACGCTAACCGCAATATGCCCTTAGAAGGTGAAGCTAAATTTGGCGCGCTTAAGAAAGCATATGCTAAAGGTGTTGAGCTCCGCGGAAAAACGTTAGGTGTGATTGGTTTTGGCCGTATTGGTCAGGCTACCGCTAAAGTTGCATTGGGTGCAGGTATGAAAGTGATCTATTCTGATCCTTATATGGAAAAAGCTGAGGTTAAAGTTGATTTCTTTGACGGTCAGGAAGTTTCTTTCAAATTTGAAAGCAAGTCCAAAGACGAAGTTTTACAGGAAGCTGATTTCATCACATTACACGTTCCTGCTCAGAAGGAGTATGTAATAGGTAAGCCTGAATTAGAAAAGATGAAAAACGGTGCTGCTCTTGTAAATGCTGCTCGTGGTGGTGTTGTAGATGAGATTGCATTGATTGATGCGTTAGATTCTGGTAAACTAGCTTTTGCTGCGCTTGACGTATTTGAAAGCGAACCAAAACCTGAAATTAAAATTCTTATGCATGCTAAGATTTCTTTATCTCCGCACATTGGTGCTGCGACTAACGAGGCTCAGGACCGCATTGGTATTGAACTAGCAGATCAGATCTCTTCAATCTTAAAAGGTTAAGAATCCATTTACAAAATCAAAAGCCGAATATTTTATTCGGCTTTTTTTATACCCAAAAGTTAAAGATTTTAAAACCAGTGTGTATCTTTAGAGTGCAAACTCAAAACCAACAAAAATGGCAGGATTATTAGATCTATTAAATAGTGACCTAGGAAAACAATTAATCAGTGGTGCAAGTGCGCAGACTGGAGCTTCAGAAAGTAAAACTGCAGATGTCTTGAGTATGGCAATGCCCCTTTTACTTGGGGCGATGAAAAAAAATGCATCAAGCCCTGAAGGCGCTTCAGGATTAATGGGTGCTTTATCTGGAAAACACGATGGAGGTATTTTAGATAATTTAGGGAGTCTTCTTGGAGGTGGAAGCGTAGACCAAAGCGTAATCCATGACGGTGCCGGAATATTAAGTCACGTTTTAGGCGGAAAACAACCGGTTGTTGAAAATACCTTGAGTCAAAAAACAGGTTTAGATGCGGGTACAATTGCTCAAATTCTAAAAATTGCTGCTCCGGTTCTTTTAGGAATTATAGGAAAACAGACTAAAGAAAATGGGATTAATGATTCTGATGGATTAACCGGAATCTTAGGAAGTATGCTTGGAGGTCAGCCTAAAGAAAACCAAAGCCTAATCGAAAGTCTTATTGATGCTGATGGGGATGGGAGCGTTCTGGACGATGTCGCTGACATGGTATTAGGATCCAACAAAAAGAAAGGCGGCCTGGGCGGTATGCTGGGCGGACTTTTTGGAAAGTAAACGACTTCGGGGCAAGCCTGTATGCCGACAAAGGCAGGCCCACGAGGCATTCGTTAAAAACAAATTTTCAATTTTGCGGCAAGCCTCGGAGTACTAAACCCTTTGGTAGTGCCAATAAATAAGATGTGGCAGAAGTTTTGTAGCTTTAAATGAAAAGATATTATGAAAACAATTATATACTTCCTCTTTGCGCTGGCATTGGTTTACGGTTGTGCAAGTACACAAAACGATAAACCAATGACACAAACAGCCCCAACTGCTACTGATAACGACACCGTACGGATTGCTAACGACAGTCTTGAATATGAGATTATCATTATAGAGCCCGGCTTCAACACCTTTCTCAATTCTATAGCACGACCAGAAGGATATTATTCACAATCTTATCTTGAAAATAAAAACCAGTTTCTGGTAATCGAATACAACCAGCGGGTACAACAACCTTTCCGTTTTGATCCCAATCTCTATCCGCAGCAAATTGATTACAACAGCCAGATTGACTATGGCTATGAAGTAAATTATAAACTCTACAATTACTTTGTGTATTTCAGCCGGCAGTACAATCAGCGGTTTGGAGTTCCCACACGCATTTAGACAAGGCTATTCGAAGACAGAATAGTATATTTGGCCTGTGAAAAACTTTAAAGACAACTGGGAGATCACCCGGAACTGGCAACTCATTTACCCGATATTAGGAGTGCTATTAGCTTTAGGTTGCGGGTACTTAATTGCTGCTAGACTCGATTTCTTTTTTGAATCGGATACAATGCTGCATACAAGCTACTTAGTTGCGCTAACAATTCTTATTACCTATCTGATACTCAAAATCAGCTTATTGTGTTTTAAAAAACTAAAGAATCGATGGATTTTAGAATACCGCTGGCAATTTATAGCAGTGTTTATGGTTTTTGCAATTACCGGTTCTACTGCGGGCAGAATATCAAGCCCTGTGATGAATGCAATTGGTCTCGGTGGTGATTCAATTTCAGGATGGGTCTATTGGCCACTACGTATCCTTATAATCTTTCCTATTTATCAGGTTCTACTACTTGTTGTTGCCTGGATTTTTGGACAATATAAATTCTTCTATGCTTTTGAAAAGAAAATGCTTTCCAGAATGGGATTGGGTTTTCTGTTTACACGATAATCCATAGTTTACTTCTGAGGTTGCTTCTCCGGTTCATGGAATAAATCTAAAAAAGCCTGACCTAAAAATTCAACAATGACTCCGGCAGTTAAGCCTTCATAACCGGTATGATTAATGGCGATATCTGCAGCTCTCCCGTGAATGAATGAACCAAAAATAGCAGCCGTTAACGGATCATAGCCCTGAGCAACTAAACCTGTAAGTACTCCAGTAAGCACATCGCCACTTCCGCCTGTAGCCATACCCGGATTCCCACTAGTATTCACATAGTAATTTCCTTCAAAAACCACGATGGTATGAGCATCTTTACAAACCAGAATACAATCGTATTTAGCTGAGAAGGCTTCTGCTTTTTCGAGTTTTTCAAAATCATCCTTCCACTCCCCGATCAAACGCTCTAATTCTTTAGGATGCGGAGTCAGTATAGAGTATTTAGGTAATAGATCAAGTAAAGCTTTGTTTTCCGAAAGCATATTCAACGCATCAGCATCCAAAACAAGCGGTGTTTTATTTACCTTTAAAAATTCTTCAAATGCCTTTTGAGTAGATTTATGCGTACCTAAGCCCGGCCCTATTCCGATTACATCAGGTTCTATGTCAAACTGTATTTCTTCAATAAAATCCCCGGTATGTCGATCAGTAACCACCATAACTTCAGGGATAGAAGTCTGTAAAATAGGCAAACCTTGTCTGGTACTATATGCGGTTACAAGACCAGCACCAGAACTTAAACAGGCCTTATTACTCAAGACTGCTGCACCCATCTTTCCATAACTCCCGGCAATTAGCAACGCATGACCATACGTCCCTTTATGACTGAACTTTTGACGCGGACGGTACATTTGCTGGGCTTCCGTTTTTCCTATAAGTTGGGCTTTAGTCTTTACGGAATTCAAATAATTGCGATCTAAACCAATATCTAAAACTTCCCAGTTATTGATGTATTTTCCGCTCTGCGGAAGAAAAAACGCCAGTTTAGGTGTTTGAAAGGTAAGCACTACCGTTGCTCGAACAACTTCAGAATCTGGAATGATCTGATCAATTGCCATCCCTGAAGGAATATCTATCGCCAAAGTATATGCGCTGCTTTCATTAATCAACCTAAATAATTGCTGAACCCAGACAGCTGCAGGACGATTGAGACCGATTCCAAAAATACAGTCCACTACTAAATCCTCTGGAGCAATCTCTGGAAAATCAGCTACAGACTTTAGTACCTCTGGCCATTTTGTAGTTTTCTTTTTGAGTTCTTCAAGCGCATTTAAAAAATCTTCGCTTCGGTTCTCACTATAATTCACAATATAGGTCTTAACCGAATACCCGTTCTCCACAAGATTGCGCGCAATAACAAGGCCATCACCGCCGTTGTTCCCTATTCCACAAAAGATTTTGATTTGCACCGGTTGTCCTTGCAAGCGTTGGTGTATGTACTGAAATGCATAACCGCCGGCACGCTCCATCAAATTAAATGACGGGATAGCTTCTGCCTGTTCGGTAGCTTTATCAGCTGCGTAAATTTGATCTTTGCTAAGAATTTTCATAAGGAAATGTCTGTTAATTAGATAATTCGTAAGGAAAAGCGAGATAAACGTGTTTAATTAGTGAATTTTCGGTAAAACAAGATATCCATGATAATTCCTTAAAAATGCCCGGTCAGGCTTGTGCTTAAGTGTAAAAATAATACTTTTGAATGCAACAGTTTCAAGCAATGAAAGCAAATACGAACATCTTTTTATCTCCCATTACGACTACTCGTATCGTGATCGCTTTCATTAGTATTACCCCTTTGGGGTATTGTATAAACATATAACTTCGCAACTGCTCGTGTTTACACGAAAACAACTCATTTTTAAATCATTTCAAACACAAAAGCCATGCGTGTTTTAAAATTTGGCGGTACTTCTGTAGGAAGTGTTGCAAACATAAATCAAGTCATCAATATCGTCGCTAAAGGCGCCGAAAAACAAAAAATAACTGTAGTCGTTTCTGCCTTGGGTGGAGTTACAGATTTATTGATGCAAAGCGGTATTCTTGCCAGTACAAAAGAAGATTATACTTCAGTTTTTGAAGAATTAGAGTCTAAACACCTTGAATTTATTAAGGAACTTGTTCCTAATGATCAAGAAGCTATTGCTGATATAGAAGGTTTATTAAATGACTTGAAATCCCTGTTACAGGGTATTTATCTCATCAATGAACTTTCGCCAAAAACGATAGATAAATTGCTAGCTTTCGGTGAAATTTTATCATCCTCAATTATTGCGCGAGCGATGTACGCCAAAGGTCTTGATGCTGCAAGAAAAGACAGTCGTGACCTGATCACTACAAATGATAAACATACCAAAGCTGGTGTGAATTATAAAGTAACTAACAGTCAGCTGGAATACTACTTTGCTAAAGCAAAACAACAGATCACTGTATTACCCGGTTTTATTGCCAGTTCTGCAAGTGGAGAAACCACAACTTTAGGTCGGGGCGGTTCAGATTTTACCGCAGCAATCGTTGCGGCGGCTCTAGAAGTGGAACAAGTAGAAATCTATACCGATGTTAGTGGTATGTACACTGCTAACCCTAAAATTGTAAAACAAGCTAAACCTATAGATAACATCTCCTATCACGAAGCGATGGAGTTGTCGCATTTTGGTGCGAAAGTTTTATACCCACCAACCATTGTACCGGTGATGAGTAAAAACATCCCGATTCGTATTAAAAATACCTTGAAACCGGAAGACAAAGGAACACTCATCCAAAATCAAGAAGGAAAAAGTGATAATCCTATAAAAGGGTTGAGTAACATCAACAATATCGCCCTACTTACTTTAGAAGGCGGGGGTATGGTAGGTATACCCGGTATCAGCAAACGCTTATTTGAAACCCTAAGCAATCAGGGAATCAACATCATCCTGATCACTCAGGCATCTAGCGAACACAGTATTTGCTTAGGTGTGATGGAAGAAGATGCCGGTCGTGCTAAAAATGCGATTGATGAGGAATTTGAGTACGAGATTTCTTTGAACAAGATTGATCCACTTACTTTAGAAATTGGTCTAAGCATCATCGCTCTGGTAGGCGACCAGATGAAAAGCCACCAGGGTACCAGCGGTAAAATGTTTAGCACCCTAGGTAAAAACAACGTAAACATACGCGCTATCGCTCAGGGAGCAAGCGAGAAGAACATTTCTGCGGTTATCGCTCAAAAAGACGTTAAAAAGGCGCTAAATAGCCTTCACGAGCGTTTCTTTGAAGCACAACGCAAACAATTAAACCTATTCATTACCGGGGTTGGTAATGTAGGTGAAAAATTACTGAATCAGATACAGCAGCAACAGGACTACCTGAAGAAAAACCTAAACATCAATATGCGTGTTTTAGGATTGAGCAACTCGCGTAAAATGCACATGGATGAAAACGGTATTGACCTCAACAATTGGAAAGAAGCATTAGAAGGCGGTGAGCCCGCAACTCTTGATGGCTTTCACGAGGCAGTAGTGAATCAAAACCAACGGAACAGTATTTTTGTAGACATTACTGCAAATGCAGACGTTGCCGATATGTACGGCAAATACCTCAAGCAAAGTGTTGCCGTAGTTGCGTGTAATAAAATCGCTGCCTCTTCAGACTTTGAAAAATACAGCGAATTGAAGCGCTTGAGTAAAGCCTACAATGCGCCCTTATTATTTGAAACCAATGTAGGTGCAGGCTTACCGATAATCGACACCTTGAATAATCTAATCGCCTCCGGAGACCGCGTAAATCGTATTCAGGCGGTCCTTTCGGGAAGTTTAAATTTTGTATTCAACAATTTTAAATCAGGCGAAAGCTTTCACGATGTGGTTCAGGCTGCAAAAGCAGAAGGTTTTACAGAACCCGATCCGCGTATTGACTTAAGCGGAGTTGATGTAGCGCGTAAGATTTTAATCTTGGCACGTGAAAGCGGCTTAAAAATCAATTTAGAAGATATTAAAAACGAGCCCTTCTTAACTGAAAAGAACCTCAACAGTGATGATGTTCCGCATTTCTTTGAAACGCTTAAAGAAGATGCTGCGCATTTTGAAAAACTGGTTGCTGATGCAGAAGCAAAAAAGCACCGCCTCAAATATGTTGCACAATTAGATAACGGTAAAGCAAGCGTAGGATTACAAAGTGTTCCCGAAGGGCATCCTTTTTATGAATTAAAAGGATCAGACAACATCGTCTTGTTCTTTACAGATCGGTACCCGGAACAGCCTATGCAGATTAAAGGTGCTGGTGCAGGTGGTGATGTTACCGCTTCAGGTCTTTTTGCTGACATCATCAGAACAGCAACATTTTAAAACCTGAACAGATGAACGAAATACGGGTTTTTTCACCAGCGACGGTAGCCAATGTAAACTGTGGGTTTGATGTGTTGGGCTTTGCACTTGACGGTCTTGGTGACGAGATGGTCATTCGTAAAGTTGCCGAAAAAGGCATTAAGATCACAAAAATCACCGGTGCAGAATTGCCCTATGAGGCAAAAGAAAATGTAGTTGGCGTTGCCGGTTTGGCTATGGTCGAAGCATTGAATCTTGATTTCGGATTCGAGATTGAGATCCATAAGAAGATTCGTTTAGGAAGTGGTGTGGGAAGCAGTGCTGCAAGTGCTGCCGGAATCGTTTACGGCATCAATCAGTTTTTAGAAACGCCGTTGACTAATTTGGAGCTTACCGCTTTTGGGATGAAAGGGGAAGCAGTTGCCAGCGGAAATGAGCACGCAGATAATGTTGCTCCGTGCCTTTACGGAGGCTTCACATTGATCACCGGATACGAGCCTTTAAAGATCGTTTCACTTCCGGTTCCTGAAGCGTTATATGTGACGGTAATTCACCCACACATTACAATAAAAACAAAAGAAGCCCGGGAAATTCTACCGGCAGATGTTTCACTTAAAAATGCTATTAAACAGACTGGAAATCTGGCTGGTTTAATCGCAGGATTATACGAATCAGATTACGACTTAATCGCATCAAGTACGCAAGACGTTCTGGTAGAACCCTATCGTAAAAACCTGATCCCGGATTTTGATTTCTATAAGCAAACCGCATTAGAAAATGGTGGTTTAGCGTTCGGAATTAGCGGCTCTGGACCTTCAATGTTCACACTAAGTAAAGGCTTACAAAATGCTGGTTCAGTTGAATTTGCGTTAAAAAAATCTTTAAAAGAAAAAAATATGCTCAGCGACAGTTACATATCTCCTGTCTCTAAGCACGGAAATAGAATTTTAGAACAAAACTAATTGGTAAAATTGTCTGATTCGGAAATATTCCTAGCTGTAGGAAAAGTGATTTTTCAGCATAATTACCCAAACGAATACCTAGAAAAAATGAACTATTACAGTTTAAACGGAAAAGCACCAGAAGTAGGTTTAGAGGAAGCAGTTGTAAGAGGAATTGCTCCGGATAAAGGCTTGTATTTTCCGGAAGAAATCAAGCCCCTTCCAGCGTCATTTTTTGAAAACATAGAGAGCCTTTCTAACAACGAAATTGCCTTTGAAGCGATCCATCAATTTGTAGATGGCGTCATCCCGGATGAAGACTTAAAAGATATCATTGCCGATGTGCTTTCATTTGATTTTCCGGTTGTAGAATTAGAAGAAAACATCGCAACTCTTGAATTATTTCATGGTCCTACCATGGCTTTTAAAGATGTTGGTGCGCGTTTTATGGCGCGTTGCCTGGGGTATTTTTCAGCTCAAAAAGACGCTAAAGAACCGGTTACGGTTTTGGTGGCTACCAGTGGAGATACCGGTGGCGCTGTTGCCCGTGGTTTTTTAAATGTGGAAGGTGTTGATGTGGTCATCCTCTATCCTACCGGAAAAGTAAGTGACATTCAGGAAAAACAATTAACAACACTTGGGGCAAACATTACAGCACTTGAAGTCGACGGTGTTTTCGACGATTGCCAGGCGATGGTTAAAACCGCGTTTCTGGACGAGGAGATTACTTCAAAACGCAAGTTGACTTCAGCCAACTCTATAAACATTGCACGCTGGTTACCGCAATTATTCTACTTCCTGTTTGCTTACAAGCAGGCTAAATCTAAAGGGAAAGAATTGGTTTTTTCAGTACCTAGCGGAAACTTTGGTAACATTTGCGCCGGTATGGTAGCCCATAAACTAGGAATGCCGGTCAAGCATTTCGTGGCTTCGGTAAACCGAAACGATATCGTACCTGAGTTTTTGAAAACCGGAGTTTACAAACCAAAACCTTCAGTAGCGACGATAAGCAATGCGATGGATGTAGGTGATCCGTCAAACTTTATTCGTATTCAAAAATTGTTTAATAACGACCTGGAAACCCTTTCGCAGAAATTATCATCGTTCTCTTACGACGATGAGCAGACTAAAGAAGCGATGCAGCACATCTACAAAAAAACCGGATATATTGCAGATCCGCACGGTGCAGTGGGTTATTTAGGGCTTAAAAACTATCTTAAAGACCATCCTGATGCTTATGGTATCTTCTTAGAAACCGCGCATCCGGTGAAATTTTTACCGGTTGTTAATCCGGTGATCGATGCAGAAATTGCGATTCCGCCACAAATTGAAGAAGTTATGCATAAGGAAAAGCAAGCTACGTCCATAAAAAACTACGAAGAATTTAAGTCTTTTTTGTTAGGCTAGTCTCCCTCGTTTTAAATGCAGTTTTGATACATTTGTGCTCTTAAAAAATCACAGATGAAAGCTACTGCACTTACTAAAATACACGAAGATCTTGGAGCTAAAATGGTTCCGTTTGCCGGTTACAATATGCCTGTTTCTTATGAAGGCGTAAATGCCGAACACGAAACGGTACGCAATGGCGTAGGCGTTTTTGACGTCTCGCATATGGGCGAGTTCCTGGCAATTGGTGAGAAAGCACTCGATTTGCTTCAAAAGGTGTGCAGCAACGATATTTCTAAGCTAAAAATCGGCGGTGCCCAGTATAACTGTTTACCCAATAATGAAGGCGGAATCGTAGACGATCTAATTGTTTACCGCATTCGCGAAAACGAATATTTGCTGGTTGTAAACGCTTCAAACATTGAAAAAGATTGGGAATGGATCAGCAGCCACAACAACTTTGGCGTTGAACTGAAAAATATTTCAGACAACTTCTCACTACTGGCTATTCAGGGACCAAAAGCCATTGAAGCGATGCAGTCACTGACAGAAACCGATCTTTCAGCTATTAAATTCTACAACTTTGAAGTAGCGCCTTTTGCAGGAATAGACCACGTGATCATCAGCGCAACCGGGTATACCGGAAGCGGTGGTTTTGAAATCTATTGCCACAATGACCACGCAGAACAATTATGGACAAAAGTATTTGAAGCCGGAAAGGATTTCGGTATCAAACCCATAGGTCTTGCCGCGCGTGATACGCTGCGTCTGGAAATGGGATATTGTCTATATGGAAATGATATTGACGACACCACCTCTCCTATTCAAGCCGGACTGGGGTGGATCACAAAATTTACTAAAGACTTTGTTAATTCTGAAGCTTTAAAAGCTCAAAAAGAAAACGGTCCCGAACGCAAACTAATTGGTTTTGAAATGATCGAACGCGGTATTCCACGTCACGGTTATGAGATCGCAGATGCAAACGATACGGTGATTGGCGTAGTTACATCCGGGACAATGTCTCCGTCTTTATCGAAAGGTATTGGCTTGGGATACGTCAAAACAGATTTAGCAAAGGTTGATACTGAGATTTTCATCAAAGTGCGCAATAAAAGCATCCCTGCTAAAGTTGTAAAACTGCCTTTCTATAAAGGCTAAAACTTAAAATTTATCCCTACACAAAATACACATAGAATATTAATTCTGGGAGCCAGTGGTTTTCTGGGTGGCGCATTGTATAAAGAATTACACCGCTACTACGACACCTATGGCACGTATCATACGGGGAAAATTTATTCAGACAATCAGCATTTCATTCATTTTGATGTCACACAAGACAGTATTTATGAAGTGTTGAATCAGGTAAGACCTACTTTGGTTATTTCAGCATTAAGAGGAGATTTTGAAGGTCAGGTGGAAGCGCACGAAGATTTATGTGATTTTGCACAGCGCACCGGTATTTTTGTGATCTATTTATCTTCAGCTAATGTCTTTGATGCCTTTACCAATTACCCCAGTTATGAGTTTGATAAAACACTTTCTGAGAGTAAATATGGAAAGTTGAAAATACGTTGTGAAAACTTTTTCCTCAATTTCCTGCCGGAAGAACAATATGCGATCATCAGGTTGCCGATGGTTTTTGGCGTGAATTCGCCTCGAATTCGACAGATAAAAAATGCAGTTTTACTTCAGGAACAAGTTGAAGTTTTTCCGCATTTAATCATGAATACTACCACAGACCGAAAGCTGGGACAGCAAATACATTTTATCATAAACAGAAAGCGTTTTGGCATCTTTCACTTAGGAAGCAATGACCTTATACATCATCAGGAATTTATAAACGAGATCATTGCAAAACTTGATTTAAAAATCAAACCTCAATTTAAGCTGGTTTATACATCTAACTTTGATAGGTATTTGGCTGTTTTGCCAAAAGACAACAAATTACCCGGTCATTTGAGTATTACAAACGAAGAAGTAGTCGCCGAATCACAGGTTTATTAGAAATTATATGAAACTCAAAAAACTGTTTCTTTATACGGGTGTCCTAATTCTACAAATAATTGCTTTAAAATTTACAGCCCGTTTTCCACAGTTTATTGAGACCTATTACAGCAATGGTTTATACCAGTATTCGTCAAAATTATTTCGGTATGTACTGGGCTGGATTCCATTTTCTTTTGGAGATGTGATGTATGCCGTGATCATAATTTATCTTATATTTTCAATCGTAAAACTCTTCAGAAATCGCTTTAAGAATGGAATCAAATTCCTAACGGAAGGACTTCTTTTTGCTAATATTATTTACTTCAGCTTTCACATACTTTGGGGATTAAACTATTACCGGCTTCCGCTGCATCAAGCTTTAAATATCGATAAAGAATATACTACTGAAGAATTGATAAGTCTCACCCAGAGACTCATAAAAAGATCTAATGCACTACATAAGGAGTTACAAGAAAACGACAGCCTTCCTGTCGATTTTCCGTACACTCTAAATGAAATTTTCAAAGAAACTCCTAATGGCTATGCAATTGTAGAAAACAATTTTCCGAAATTAGACTACGCACCCAAAAGCATTAAAAACTCTTTATTTCGACTTCCGCTGAGTTATATGGGTTTCGGGGGCTATCTCAACCCCATTTCGCAAGAAGGTCAAGTAAACGGGCTGCTACCTGCTCATCGTTGGCCACTGGTAAGCTGTCATGAAGAGGCGCATCAACTGGGTTTCGCTAAGGAAAATGAAGCCAATTTTATTGCAGTAATGGCAACCACCAATAATCCCAATCCTTACTTTCAATATTCAGGTTGTATTTTCGCTTTGCGCTATTGTCTCAATGATGTGTATGCCCGTAATCCTGACGCTGGCGAATTACTCACTAAAAATATTCGTCCTGGTATAATCGCAAACTACCGGCAATCCCGAGATTTTTGGATTGAATATCAAAACCCCTTAGAACCGCTTTTAGCTAAAGTTTATGGCGGTTACCTTAAAGCCAACAACCAACCTGCTGGTATGCAGAGCTACAGCTATGTTGTTGCATTACTTGTAAATTATTTTAAAGGAAATTCTCAAATTCTTTAAGCGTTAAAAATATCTTAATTACACTTAAAAAGCCCTAAAGAAGCTAGCCATAACTTAATTTAGAAGAATTCTCTTAAATTAAGTTAAATTATGAACAAAAAACTATTCTTGACCGGATGGTTAGTATTCATGTTCTGTCTGGTTTCAGCCCAAGAATATTTTCCGGTAAACGATGGGGTAAAAACCAGCAACACGAATTACACATTCTTTAAAAATGCAACGCTGCATCCTGCTCCGGGTGAAACTATTAAAGACGGAAGCCTCCTCATTAAAAATGGCAAAATAGTTTCGGTAGGAAAATCTGTAAAAGCTCCTCAAAATGCTGTTGTTATTGACCTGCAAGACAAACACATTTATCCTTCGTTCGTTGAAATGTATTCTACATTTGGAGTCGAAGTTCCTAAAAGACAAGGAGGCGGTCGCAGTCCTCAGTACGAACCAACACGCGACGGCTATTACTGGAATGACCATATACGCGCTGAGACAAATGCATTAAACGATTTTGAATATGACAGCAAAGCTGCTGAAGATTTATTAAAAGCGGGTTTTGGTGTAGTGAGTTCACATAAAGCAGATGGTCTTGCCCGAGGTAATGGTATTCTTGTAGCTTTAAATTCTGACGGAAATACTGCTGAGCGTTTGATAGATACGCGCTCTGCTCAGTTCTTTTCTTTTGATAAAAGTAATCTTTCACAACAATCGTATCCGGGTTCTATTATGGGCGCTACTGCACTCATAAGACAGGTATTTGTAGATGCAGATTGGTACGCAAAAGGGAATATAGATACTCGAGACCTTTCACTTGAAGCTTTAAATGCAAATATGGATTTACCGCAAATCTTTGTAGGTGATGGGCTGTATGACGATTTACGCATAGCCAGTCTTTCTAAAGAGACCGGAGTTTCATTTATCATTGTGGGCGGCGGTGACGAGTATAAGCGTATTGACGAAGTTAAAGCTACGCAAGCTTCTTACATAATTCCTGTAAATTTTCAAGATGCATATGATGTTGAAGATCCGTACCAGGCTCACTATGTCAGTTTAAGCCAAATGCTGGAGTGGAATCAAGAACCTACCAATCCTGCCAAACTACAAGATGCCGGATTGAAGTTTGCGATTACAACAAATGATCTTAAGTCTCCAGATGAATTATTCCCAATGCTTCGTAAAGCCTTTAAATATGGTTTAAAAGAAGATACAGCATTAAAAGCTTTAACTACGATCCCGGCAGAATTACTTGGTAAATCTGATGTTTTAGGAACGTTAAAGCAAGGGGCTTGGGCAAACATCCTGATAACCTCAGGCAATATTTTTGATGAAGAATCTATAGTTTACGAAAACTGGGTTCAAGGTTCTCAAAACGTCTTAAAAGATGCTTCAGTTATTGATATTGATGGGAGCTACACTTTGAATGTAAGCGGTAAATCCTATGAGATGACTCTCTCTAAATCTACCGATAAACCTTCGGTAACCGTGAAAAGTGGTGATACCAAACTAGGTTCAAAGATTAGTTATGCTGATGGATGGCTGAATGTTATGTTTACCGGTATTGATTCCAACACAAAAGGATACACGCGCATCATCACACAAGTAAGTGCGACCACTCCATGGAGCGGGAAAGCAATTCTTCCTGACGGAAAAGAAACCACTTTTACTGCTACTAAAAAAGCTGATTCAGAAACTAAAGAAGAGAAAGATGAAGACGATAATAAAGAAGAAACTTCTCCAGTAGTTATCCCCCTCACCTATCCTAATGTTGCTTACGGTTATGATAAAAAGCCAGAAGCACAAACTATTTTATTTAAAAACGCAACAGTCTGGACAAACGAAGAAGCTGGAATTCTTGAAGAAACCGATGTTTTAGTTAAGAACGGAAAAATAGCTAAAGTTGGCAAAGATCTTAGTGCCGGTGGTGCTATGACCGTAGACGCAACAGGAAAGCATTTAACAAGCGGAATTATAGATGAGCATTCGCATATTGCTGCATTTTCAATTAACGAGTCGGGTCAAAACTCCTCAGCTGAAGTTCGCATGAAAGACGCTGTGAATCCAGATGATATAGATATCTACAGAGATCTTGCCGGTGGTGTAACAACCATTCAGTTACTTCACGGTTCTGCTAATCCAATAGGTGGTCAATCTGCAGTTATGAAACTCAAATGGGGTTCTAGTATTGACGAGATGGTTTTAGACGATGCCAAATTTATCAAATTTGCTTTAGGAGAAAATGTGAAGCAATCCAATTGGGGGAGCTACAGCAGATTCCCACAGACTCGTATGGGAGTGCAACAGATGTTTACAGATTATTTTCAGCGTGCCCGGGAATATCAAAATAAAAAGAACAGTGGCAAGCCTTTTCGCAAAGACTATGAGATGGAAACCTTATCTGAAATCTTAAATGCAGAACGCTTTATCACTTCGCATTCTTACGTGCAAAGTGAGATCAATATGTTGATGAAAGTTGCTGAAGATTTCGATTTTAGAATCAATACGTTTACGCACATTCTTGAAGGCTACAAACTAGCAGATAAAATGGCCGAACATGGCGTTGCCGGTTCCACCTTTAGCGACTGGTGGGCTTACAAATATGAAGTAAATGACGCAATACCGTACAACGCAGCAATTATGTGGAGTCAGGGAGTCTTAACAGGAATCAATAGTGACGATGCAGAAATGAGCCGTAGATTGAATCAGGAAGCTGCAAAAACAATGAAATATGGTGGTGTCCCTGAAGAAGAAGCTTGGAAGTTTGTCACCTTAAATCCGGCAAAAATGCTACATATAGATGATCGTACCGGCAGTATTACAGAAGGAAAAGACGCCGATCTTGTACTTTGGTCAACCTACCCAATGTCTGTAAGTGCAGTTGCTGAAAAAACTTTAGTAGAAGGTGTTGTTTATTTTGATATTGAAAAAGATAAAGAACTGAAGCAAGAAGTAGCTGAGAAAAAGAACAAATTGACCACAATGATGCTCGGTGCCAAAAATAAAGGTTTAAAAACGCAGCCTGCTAAAAAAGATGAAAAACAGCGTTTAGATTGTGACACATTAGAAACCTTAAACTAATCATGAAAACAATTAAAAAACTATATATACTCCTGTTATTTGCAGCTTTTAGCCTGCAAGCTCAGCAAACACCGGCTCCTAAACAAAGTGGAGACATCACTCTAACCGGAGGTATCGCTCACATTGGTAATGGTGAAGTGATACAAAACAGTCTTATTTTTATCACCGATGGAAAGATTACAGGCGTTTATGATGCTACTAGGACTAAACGCCCCTTAAAAGGCGAGATTATAAAAATTGATGGACAACATGTATATCCTGGATTTATAGCTCCTGACACAACCTTAGGGCTTGTTGAAATCTCTGCGGTACGTGCTACTGAAGATCAGGATGAGATTGGTGAGTACAATCCACATATTGAAGCTATTGTTGCTTATAATGCTGAATCTAAGGTGGTTGAAAGCATGAGGCCCAACGGGGTGCTTATCGCACAAGCTGTGCCGCAGGGCGGAACTATTTCTGGCGAGTCTTCTGTTGTACAGCTAGATGCCTGGAATTGGGAAGACGCTGCAGTAAAAAGAGGTGATGGCATTCATCTCAACTGGCCAAACAGTTACAAACGCGGTCGCTGGTGGCTAGGGGAAGATGCTGGCTATAGCCCTAACAAAGATTATGCTTCTGATATCACCCAATTGAAAGATTTTATGGTGCAGTCCCGTGCATACGAATCTGGCGACTCATCTATCAAAAACCTGCCATTTGCAGCTATGCAAGATGTTTTAGACGGAACACAAAACCTTTACATACACGTCGATTCTGAAAAAGAAATCTTAGATGTATTGAAATTCAAAAAGGAAATGAATTTAGATAAAATGGTTGTAGTAGGTGCCTACCGCGCTTATAAAGTTGCTGATCAAATTGCAAAAGCTGATGTACCTGTTATTCTTGCACGTGTGCACAGCCTTCCGGAAGCTGAAGACGATGACTATGACATTTCATTTAAAATGGCTAAGACGTTAGTTGATGCTGGTGTTACAGTCGCTTTAGGAAATAGCGGTGAATACTGGCAATCCCGTAATATTCCGTTTTATGCCGGGCAAACTACTGCACACGGTCTTAGTTTTGAAGATGCCTTGCAACTTATCACAAAGAACGCTGCTACCATATTAGGAGTTGGAGACAAACTAGGAACGCTAGAAGCTGGTAAAGACGCTACTCTTTTTGTAAGCACCGGAAACGCATTGGAAATGATGGGAAACAATATCACCCATGCTTTTATAAACGGAAGAAGCATCAGTCTTGAATCGCATCAAACTGAGCTTTGGAGACGCTATATGGAAAAATACGAAAGAACAGAATAGATTCTTTTAAAACTAAGAGCATAAAAAAAGTCCGATTCAATTTCTGAATCGGACTTTCTATTTATAAGCTATTTGCTAAACTTTAGCCTTGCATAGCATCTAGTTTAGTTTTATAGGCTTTAGCCTCTTCATCGTTACCTAACTGAACGTGGATGTTATATAAAGTACGTACAGCTTCGATATTTGGAGTTTCACCAGAAGTTGCTTTTTCTAAATAAGGAATAGCATCTTTATAAAGCTGCAAACGCTTATCTTTAAGTTCTTCGTACTTCTTATTATCTGCTTTAGTGTTCCCTAAAGAGTTCATTTGCTCAATAATCTCTTTATCCTGACCTAACATTAATGCAGCTATGTTTAAATTAGCACCTGCGTAGTTAGGATCAATTTCTAAAGCTTTCTTATAGTACCCCAATGCTTTTTCAGCGTTTCCTGCATTAGCAGCCCCAACACCTAAATTAAAATATAAACCAGGGTTATTAGGATCTTTAGCAATCACCTTGTTCATAGCAGCCTCATACTCGTCAGTCATCCCCATTTTTAGATATACATCTGCAGCTGATCTTAAGAGAGCATCGTCATCTGGATTCTCTGATAAAGCATCTTGAATTGCAGTTAAAGCTTTCTCATCCTCACCTTCCTGAACATAAATTAAAGCAATGTTCTTAGCAATCTCACCAGAACGAGACTCAGTAACTTCAGTTTTAGGATCTTCATGGGTGCCAGATTTTACGAATAAATCTCTTTGTTGTTCAGAAGGGAAACTCTCTACTTCACCACTCTCTTTATTCTTAGCAGTGTATTTAGTCTCAATACCTGTATAGCCCAAGTCTTTTAATTGACCGTAATAGTCTAATGCCGTATCAAAGTTCTGACCGTTGACCGCATTAGAAGCAGCAAAATAAAGATAAGAAGTGTCTTTAGGCGTTAGCGTATAAAGCGTATACAATTTAGTAGCTGCTTCATCATATTTCTGAGCATTTTGATCGTCTACAGCAGATGAAATAACGGCATTCATAGCAGTTTGTTTATACGTTGTAGCATCATCTCCATACTTATCTCCGTCATTAAATTCGCTAACCTTAGTAAAAGCTTCCATAGCCTTTAAAAGATCTTCTGCGTTCTTATTATCTTCTCCGCCTAAATATGCTCTACCTTTTACGAAGTAGTAATATTCTTTTTCCTTTTCATCCATTTGGCCCATCATACTTTCAAGACCATTAATTTCAGTTTGTGCCTCAGCATAACTACCAGACTCAACTGTTTTTTCGGCAGATTTTATCTCTCTCTTCTGCGCAAAAGTAACAGCGCTAAACGATAGTGCCGCCAGCAATAAAGATTTAGTTTTCATTATTTGTTAAATTTATATTCGACTTTAATTATTCTTCCTCGTCAGAAGAAGGTTTTTCAATACTTGGATTTTCCGTATTCTCGGCATCTTTTACAATTACTTCTCCGTCTTCATCAACTTCGATATCATCTTCGTCTTTCTTGACTTTAGTAACTGCTGCAATGGTATCTCCATTCTTAAGATTAATCAAGCGAACACCCTGTGTTGCACGCCCCATAACTCTCAATTCTGAGACAGCCATTCTTATTGCGATACCAGATTTATTAATAATCATCAGATCATCTTCATCAGTCACATTATTAATCGCGACTAGATTTCCGGTTTTTTCGGTAATAGAAATTGTTTTAACTCCTTTACCTCCACGGTTGGTAACTCTATAATCTTCAACAAGAGAACGCTTACCATAACCGTTTTCTGAAACAACAAGAACATTAGACTCTGAATCGTTCACAGCCACCATTCCTATTACTTCGTCATTATCATCTGCAAGAGTTATGCCACGCACACCAGATGCGTTTCTACCCATAGGTCTGGTCTTCTCTTCTTCAAAGCGAATAGCCTTACCAGACTTGACTGCTAGCATCACCTGGCTGTCTCCAGTTGTAAGTTTAGCTGCAAGTAATTCATCACCCTCTTTGATGGTTATCGCATTAATACCATTTGTACGCGGTCTTGAATATTGCTCCAGAGAAGTTTTCTTAACCTGTCCTTTTTTAGTTGCCATAATGACATAACGACTGTTGATATACTCCTCATCTTTCAAGTCATTTGTACAAATAAATGCTTTTACCTTATCATCTGGCTCAATATTAATAAGGTTTTGAATCGCTCTACCTTTTGAAGTTTTGCTTCCTTCTGGAATTTCAAATACACGAATCCAGAAACATTTTCCTTTTTGAGTAAAGAAAATAAGATATTGATGGTTTGTGCCTACAAAGAGGTGTTCTAAGAAATCTTCATTACGTGTTGTTGATCCCTTTTGACCTACACCGCCTCTATTCTGAGTTTTATACTCCATTAATGAAGTACGCTTAACATAGCCTGCGTGTGAAATAGTAAGAACAACCTTCTCATCAGGAATCAAGTCTGTAATACTCACATCTCCACCAGCAACATCTATATTGGTACGGCGCTCATCACCATATTTAGCTTTGATTTCTTCTAATTCATCCTGAATGATTTCCATTCTACGCTCTTTACGCGCTAAAATATCTTTAAGATCTTCTATAAGCTTAATAATATCATCATATTCATCACGCAACTTATCTTGCTCTAGACCAGTAAGTTGTCGCAAACGCATTTCAACAATAGCACGAGCTTGGATCTCGCTCAACTCAAAACGCTCAATTAATTTATTACGAGCTTCTTCAGCATTACTACTTGCTCGTATTAATGCAATTACCTCGTCTATATTATCTGAGGCAATAATAAGACCTTCTAATATGTGAGCACGATCTTCAGCTTTCTTCAACTCAAACTCTGTACGTCTTACAACAACCTCATGGCGGTGCTCAACAAAATGATGAATCATATCTTTAAGATTCAACATCTGTGGACGCCCTTTAACAAGAGCTATATTATTTACACTAAATGAAGATTGTAGCGAGGTATACTTATAAAGAGTATTAAGTACAATATTAGGAATTGCATCACGCTTAAGAACGTAAACGATGCGCATACCGTTACGGTCAGATTCATCACGTATAGAAGCTATACCTTCTATTTTCTTATCGTTTACAAGATCTGCAGTCTTCTTAATCATATCAGCTTTATTCACCTGATATGGAATCTCGCTTACAATGATACATTCCCTTCCTTTGACCTCTTCGATAATCGCTTTAGCTCTGAGTACGACACGACCACGACCCGTCTTAAATGCCTCACGTACACCATCGTACCCGTAAATAGTTCCGCCGGTAGGAAAGTCTGGAGCAGTAACATGCTGCATCAGTTCGTCTATTTCGATATCGTTATTTTCGATATATGCGGTAATACCGTTTATAACTTCAGTAAGGTTATGAGGTGGCATATTTGTAGCCATCCCCACTGCAATACCAGATGCACCATTTACTAAAAGTCCGGGTATCCTTGTAGGTAATACAGTAGGTTCTTTTAAAGTATCATCAAAGTTGAGCGTATGATCTACAGTGTCTTTATCAATATCCGCAAGCATTTCTTCAGAAATCTTACGCATACGCGCTTCAGTGTATCGCATAGCTGCCGGGCTGTCACCATCTACAGAACCAAAGTTTCCTTGACCATCTACAAGCATATAGCGTAAACTCCATTCCTGAGCCATACGTACCATAGTGTCATATACAGAAGTATCCCCGTGTGGGTGATACTTACCCAATACTTCCCCTACGATTCTTGCTGACTTTTTATGAGCAGTATTCGAACGAACACCTAATTCGTGCATTCCAAACAAAACACGTCTGTGTACAGGTTTTAAACCGTCACGAACATCTGGTAGCGCACGTGACACGATGACCGACATTGAATAATCAATGTAGGCTGATTTCATTTCATCTTCAATGTTGATAGGAATTAACTTCTCTCCTTCAGCCATATGTATTTATCTTTAAATAATTGGTTTAAACAGTAAGGGGCAATATACGTTTTTCTCGTGTGTTTTCGGTATTTCACCTCTAGCCACATACCGCTTTTTATTAACAAAAATTAATTTTGGTTTTTAATAAGTATGCTTAACTTCCATTGTGGCTTTGAAAGTAATTTTGTCAATTTACTTACAAAGTTATGAACGGAACGGTTTTTGAATTATTCTATTTAAAAATCTAAGAAAAAGATTGGAGCGTTTATGGATGATAATTTTTCCCCAAGAGTTAAAGATGTAATAGCCTTTAGTAAAGAAGAAGCTTTGCGATTAGGTCACGATTTTATAGGAACCGAACATTTAATGTTAGGCCTTCTTCGCGACGGGAGCGGCAAAGCTATCGAGATTTTACAAGCATTAGATGTAGACCTGAGTCACTTAAGACGTAAAGTTGAAATCCTAAGCCCTGCAAATCCCGGTTCTGGCCTGGCTAGTAACGACAAAAAGAATTTACATCTCACCAGACAGGCAGAACGTGCCTTAAAAACAACTTTTTTAGAAGCTAAACTTTTTCAAAGTTCTTCTATTAACACAGCGCATCTTTTACTTTGTGTTTTACGCAACGAGAACGACCCAACGACCAAGTTGCTTAATAAACTCAAAGTAGATTATGACAATGTAAAAGATCAATTTAAGCTTATGATGACTAGTGATGACGATTATATAGAGCCTATTAAAAGTGAATCGTTTAGTGAAGACGACGGCACTACAGATTCTTCTAAGGAAAATCCTTTTAATGCTCCTGGAAATAAATCGAATAAAAAATCTAAAACTCCGGTATTAGATAACTTTGGTCGAGATCTTACAGCAATGGCTGAAGAAGATAAACTGGACCCGGTTGTAGGCCGTGAGAAAGAAATAGAGCGCGTTTCTCAAATTTTGAGTAGACGTAAAAAGAATAACCCGCTACTTATAGGAGAGCCTGGTGTAGGTAAATCTGCAATTGCAGAAGGCCTTGCTTTACGCATTGTTAAGCGTAAAGTTTCACGTATTCTTTTTGATAAGCGCGTAGTAACCTTAGACCTTGCTAGCCTTGTTGCCGGCACTAAATACCGCGGTCAGTTTGAAGAACGCATGAAAGCAGTGATGAATGAACTGGAAAAAAATTCTGACATCATCCTGTTTATTGATGAAATTCATACTATTGTAGGTGCAGGCGGAGCTACAGGTTCGCTTGATGCAAGTAATATGTTTAAGCCTGCCTTAGCTCGTGGTGAGATACAATGTATTGGTGCTACTACGCTTGATGAATACAGACAGTATATCGAAAAAGACGGTGCTTTAGAGCGTCGTTTTCAAAAGGTAATTGTTGAGCCTACTAATGAAGAAGAAACCATTGAAATCCTTAACAATATCAAGGATAAATATGAAGACCATCATAATGTTGAATACACTCCAGAAGCTATTAAAGCGTGTGTTACACTTACAAGCAGATACATTACAGATCGTTTTCTCCCAGATAAGGCAATTGATGCTTTAGATGAAGCTGGTTCTCGTGTACACATTGTAAACATTGATGTTCCTAAAAAGATTTTAGACTTAGAACGTCAACTTGAAGAAGTGCGCGAACGTAAAAACTCTGTTGTAAAAAAACAGAAATATGAAGAGGCAGCAAAATTACGTGACGACGAGAAAAACATTGAAAAGGAATTAGCAGTTGCTCAGCAAAACTGGGAAGAAGATTCTAAGCAACATAAAGAAACAGTAACAGAAGATAATGTCGCTGATGTAGTTTCTATGATGTCTGGAATACCGGTTAATAGAATTGCAAAAACCGAAAGTAATAAGCTTGCCGAATTACCTAAATCTATTAAATCTAAGGTTATTGGTCAGGATGAGGCTGTCGCGAAAGTTGCTAAAGCGATTCAGCGTAACCGCGCCGGACTCAAAGATCCACACAAACCGATTGGTTCATTTATCTTCTTAGGTCAGACTGGTGTTGGTAAAACCCAACTTGCAAAAATTTTAGCAACCGAATTGTTTGATAACGAAGATTCGCTTGTGCGCATTGATATGAGTGAATACATGGAAAAGTTTGCCATTTCTCGTTTAATTGGTGCTCCTCCGGGATATGTAGGTTATGAAGAAGGTGGCCAACTTACCGAAAAAGTAAGAAGAAAACCATACTCTGTGATCTTATTAGATGAGATCGAAAAAGCACATCCAGATGTTTTCAATATGTTGCTTCAGGTTCTTGATGACGGTTACATAACAGATTCTTTAGGCCGAAAAATCGATTTTAGAAATACGGTAATCATTATGACGTCAAATATTGGTGCCCGTAAACTGAAAGATTTTGGTCAGGGAGTTGGTTTTGGCACCGCTGCACGTCAACAACAAGCAGATGATAACGCTAAAGGTGTGATTCAACAAGCACTTAAAAAGGCTTTCGCCCCAGAATTCTTGAATCGTGTAGATGATGTTGTTGTATTCAATGCATTAGACCGCAAAGAGATTCACTTAATTATTGATATCGAACTTAAAAAACTTTATCAGCGTATTGAGACTCTAGGTTATCATCTAGAGCTTAGCGATAAAGCTAAAGACTTTATTAGTGATAAAGGATTTGATAAAGAATATGGTGCACGACCTCTTAAGAGAGCAATTCAAAAATATATTGAGGATGCCCTTGCAGAAGAGATCATAACCTCTAAAGTTAGCGAAGGTGATAACATCTTTATGGACATAGAAGAAGGTAAAGACGAATTAACAATTAGAATTGAGAAGACTGAAAATTCAGCTCAATCTTAAAGCAAAATTCAACTATATTAGAAAAGTCGCCAAATGGCGACTTTTTTTATACCTAAACAAAACACTATATTACAGGTAATTAAGATATATTGTATATACTCAACCTCAACTTGATGCTTCAATTCCAATTTGGATATATTACGTTTGAAAGTTCCTTAGCCATTGGCAGAATGAATCATGGGATTAAACTTGATCTTGATAAGGCTAATGAAATCTTCAATGCTTGTTTAGAACATTTTATTAATAAACCTTTCGCATATATCACTATAAGAGAACACTCATACAGCGTGGATCCGTTAGTTTATATAGAATTATCGAAACTTGAAAATTTTAAAGCTATGGCAATTGTAACCAATAGCGTATTAGGTATTTCAAGTACCCACATCGAAGCTCAGTTTATAAAGAAACCCTTCAAATGCTTTACTGAAACTAATGAAGCAAAAGAATGGGCGTTGAGTATTTTAAACAGAGGATAAAAAAAAGGATCCTTTTTTTTATCGATCATTAACACGAATAGGAATTACTCGCGCATTTCTTTCGGGTTGTGAGCTTCTTAAATATGTATAAATCCACATTAAGGTAAATGATGGTATTATATCTGTAAACGGAAGTATCTCTTCTATAAATACTAAGATTGAAGCAATCTTACCATTTCTACCAGGATACATGTTCCCCATTTGTTTTGCTGCATAGGGTGCCCAAGCCAAATCCAAAAAAGGACCTACAATGGGTATAACCATAGTTAGCATACCTATCAAATCAAAAAGAATACCTTTTAATAATAAATTATAGTTTAATGTTTTCATTTAAAGTTGTTTTAAACAGCATTAAAATACGGAGACCATTCTCATGTTCAATTATCCTTGCTTGCTATATGATTTATAGCGGGATAAGACGTTTAAAGATAAGCAAATAACCTGCCAAACTAATTTAAATCTGAACCTATAAGCTTTAAAAATTCATTACGCGTTTCATTATGCTCAAACTGCCCTCTAAAACCCGATGTTGTAGTTGTTGAATTTTGCTTTTGAACACCACGCATCATCATACACATATGCGACGCTTCAATAACAACTGCTACGCCCTGAGGTTTTAAAGTAGTATTGATACACTCTAAAATATCGTGAGTCAAACGCTCCTGTACTTGTAACCTTCGGGAAAAAACATCTACAACTCTAGGCAATTTACTAAGTCCTACAATATGACCATTAGGAATATAAGCTATATGTGCCTTTCCAAAAAAAGGCAACAAATGATGCTCACATAAAGAATACAACTCTATATTCTTAACGATTACCATCTCATTATAATCCTCTTTAAACATTGCACCGCGCAAAATCTCACTCGCATCTACATCATAACCACTAGTAAGGTACATCATCGCCTTAGCAGCACGCTCTGGGGTTTTCACAATCCCTTCTCGGTTTACATCTTCACCCAGCCCTCCAATAATAGACTTATAGCAATCCCTTACATCTTCCTGAACTTCAACATTGTACTCTTCAAATTGTTTGTATGGAGTCATAAATTATTTTTTTATAGATAAACCTCCTGAAGTTTATCTTGATAAAGTTGTTTTATTTTATTGACTTTGGGATTTATAATAAACTGGCAATAACCCTGCATCTTATTTCTATTATAATAAGAATCATGCGCTTCTTCTGCCGGATAGAACACCTCTGCATCGGTCACCTCTGTAACAATTTTAGAGTCAAAAACCTGTTCAGAATCCAGATATTTAATAAAATTCTCAGCCTTCTGCTTTTGTTCTTCGTTATGGTAAAAGATTGCGCTTCTGTATTGTGTACCCACATCATTAGCCTGACGGTTTAATGTAGTAGGATCGTGCGTGGTAAAAAATACCTGAAGTAACTCTTGATAAGATATAATACTTGGATCGTAATCAAACTGTATTCCTTCAGCGTGGCCGGTTCTCCCCTGGCACACTTCCCGGTATGGCGGATTTTTTATGAATCCACCGGTATAACCGCTTTTTACATTATAAATTCCCTTAAAACGCTGAAAAACTGCTTCGGTGCACCAAAAACAACCATTAGCAAATGTAGCTTTTTCTAATTTCTCACTCATCATAACAAATATATAACCTGATACTAGTTTAAAGTTTAGTTTAACCTTTTGTTAATACATTTAATCAAATCGTTAAACAAAATGATAAAACCCTTCTGCATACCCTCTAATCTTTCACACTGTCTTATCTTTGAAAAGCATTATCAAAATAGATCTTTATTAAGATTGAAATGCAACAAACTAGTCGGTAATTTGTAGTTTATCTTACGGCGAAAAAGCCTATAATTATATACGAACACGAGTAATGCCTCATGACTATTTTAAATATAATTGGAGTCAAATATCAACTTAAGCTGATTTTAGAAATACAATGATTAAAGCTGAAAATATTTATAAATCCTACGGTTCTGTTGAAGTGCTTAAAGGAGTTGATTTAGAAATTAAAAATGGCGAAGTGATATCTGTTGTAGGTGCTAGCGGTGCCGGTAAAACCACGCTCTTACAAATCTTAGGTACTCTGGATCTTGCAGACAAAAAACCCAACACCAGCTTAAGCATAAACGATACACTAATTACTAAATTGAGCGAGAAAGAACTCAGTAAATTTAGAAACCTCAATATTGGTTTTATTTTTCAATTTCATCAACTTCTGCCTGAATTTACAGCACTAGAAAACGTATGCATCCCAGCATTTATTGCCAAAAAAAGTGAAGCAGAAGCAGAAGCTAAGGCTAAAGAATTATTAGGCTTTTTGGGGCTTGATCATCGCATTAACCATAAACCAGGTGAATTATCTGGTGGTGAACAACAACGCGTTGCTGTAGCGCGATCCTTAATCAATGAACCCGCATTGATTTTAGCGGATGAACCTTCTGGCAATTTAGATAGTGAATCTGCTGAAAATTTACACAAACTCTTTTTTAAACTACGCGACACCTACAACCAGACTTTTGTAATTGTGACGCATAATGAAGATCTCGCTGCAATGGCAGATCGCAAACTAACTATGGTAGATGGCAAAATCATCGCTTAAGCTTAATAAAACTCAACTCAAAGAATTTCTGGATGAAAAGGCGGCACTATATGAAAGTCCAAAATTTATAGGTACAGATCCTATTCAGATTCCGCATCAGTTTACCCAAAAAGAAGATATTGAAATTATAGGTTTTTTGGTAGCCACAATCGCTTGGGGAAATCGCAAAAGCATTATTACTAATGGTAATAAACTTGTAAATCTCCTCGAGGGGAATCCATATGATTTTGTAATCAATCATTCTGAAGCAGAGCTAGATCATTTGCAAAATTTTGTCCACCGAACTTTTAACGGTATTGACCTCATGACTTTTATAAAAAGTTTGAAAAATCTTTATTTGAAGCACGGCGGACTAGAAGCGGTTTTTTCAAAATACAGATCAAAAAACTCTTTACAACCCGCTATAACTGAATTTAAAAAGATATTTTTTGAAATAGAGCATTTACAACGCACTCAGAAGCACGTGAGTGACCCTTCAAAAAAATCTGCGGCAAAACGCATCAATATGTTTTTAAGATGGATGGTGAGACCCAATAGCGCAGGAGTAGATTTTGGGATTTGGAATCAAATTCCGGCTGCTGCATTATCGTGTCCTTTAGACGTACATTCAGGAAGAGTTGCTCGTGATCTAGGCCTTTTAAAACGAAAACAAAATGATGCTGTAGCCCTCGCTGAATTAGACAAACAGTTAAGAAAACTAGACGTAGAAGATCCTGTTAAATATGATTTTGCACTCTTTGGCTTGAGCGCTTTTGAGAATGATTTATTTTAAATCATTAAGTAGTATTCATAATAGTATTTAGTAAATTTATTCTCGATAAAGACTATGCCTTTTTACTTAGAAATTTAGATTAAAAGTGCAAACCTAACCTCTCAAGCACTATTCTTTATCAAGACTCCTAAATTAAATATGCAAATACCAGCCAAACCCATAAATGAACAAGATCGTTTGTTAGAACTTCAGCAATTGAAGCTGATGCATACAGAAGCAGATGCTAACTTTGATATCATTACCAGACTCGCTTCGGCTATTTGTGATGTTCCAATCGCTTTGATCTCATTAATAGATGCAGATAAACAATGGTTCAAGTCTAAAACGGGCTGGGATATTTGCGATACAGAACGTGATATTTCATTTTGTGCACACGCGATTCTTCAGCCAAAAGACATAACTATAATTCCAGATTCTAGATTAGATGAGCGGTTTAAAGATAACCCGCTGCTGACTTCAGATTATCCGGTAATATTTTATACGGGAGTTCCTTTACTTACTAAAAAGGGAAATGCTATAGGAACATTGTGTATCATAGATCACAAGCCAAAAACGCTTTCAAACTCCCAGATTACTTCTTTAAAAGATCTGGCTTCTCAAGTTGAAAGTCTTTTTGAATTGCGCAAAAGCAATCTTCAATTGCGAGAAGTAGAAAGCTTGCTTCAGAAGAAAAATGAACAATTGAGAAAATTTGCCGGCACCGTATCTCACGACATGAAAATGCCGCTTGCAAATATGATTCTCACCACAGATATTTTAAAAGCAAAGTACGCCCCTAGTTTTGATGAGCAAGGCAATAACTATCTTTCTTATCTAAAGCAATCTTCATTTTCGCTTAGCGAATATATAGACAATTTACTTTCGTATTACGAGAGCGAAGAACTTACAGTGCAAAATCTCGAAGTTTTTGATCTGCACGATCTCTTAGAAGACATTATTGATTTATTGAACATCAACGAAGATTATATAATCAATTTACCTGAAAACGGAATCGATATACAAACCAATAAGTCAGCATTAAACCAGATTTTATTAAACCTGATCACAAACAGCCTCAAGTATAATGATAAAGAAACTGGTATTATAGACATCAACTGCGTTGAAGATCATGCCTATTATTACATTCAGGTTTCTGATAACGGTAAAGGTATTCCGCAAGATAAAATAGAAAGCATATTTGATTTGTTTAGCACAGCCTCAGAAACAGACAATAAAGGTAAAAAAGGTAACGGCATAGGTCTTTCTACTGTACGTAATTTGGTTCATTCTTTAGACGGGATTATCAGTGTTAGTAGTAAAGAAAAGGAAGGAGCTACTTTTGACTTTACAATAAAAAAAGTAAGCGCATAATCTGAATATTTGTTTGTTATATTTACATTCATTTTATAACAATGTTGCAAGTAGACGAACAAAAAAGACAAAAAGCTGTAGATTCATACAAACTTGTAGGAACGCTACCAGAAAAGAGTTATGATGACATCACGCAGATAGCATCATACATCTGTGGCACTCCCATTGCGCTAATCACCATGCTTGATTATAACCGCAACTTTTTAAAGTCTCACTATGGAGTTCCTTTTAATGAATCTCCTCGTGAGATTTCTTTTTGCACCCACGCCATACAAACTAAAGATCCTGTTTTTATAATCCCAGACGCGCGATTAGATGATCGATTTAAAAACAATCCTTTAGTCACCGGTGATATGAAAGCTATTTTTTACGCTGGTGTACCACTTATAGATAGAGGTGGTCATGCGTTAGGAACGTTATGTGTTTTTGATCATGAACCGCGCGAACTCAATGATAAGCAAATAAACACCATGATTGCTCTTGCGAGTCAGGTTGTGAGCCTCTTTGAACTGCGTCGTCAAAACATTGAAAACAAAAATCTTCAGGAAAATCTACTTAAGAAAAATAGCCTTCTAAAAGATTTTGCCGGTGTGGTTTCTCACGATATGAAAATGCCTTTGGCTAATATCATTACCACTACAGATTTGTTGAAGACAAAATACAAAGAGCTGTTAGACAAGAAAGGATTAGATTATCTCAATTATCTTAAAAGCTCTTCGTTTTCGCTAAGCGAATATATAAACGGAATTTTACAGCATTATGAGAGCGATAATCTAACAATAGATCAGCGGGAGTCGTTTGATATTCACGATTTATTAGAGCAAATTGAAGATATGCTCAATCACGATTACAAGACTGTAATCAACCTACCGGAAGCAAATTACATCATACATTGTAACCGTGCTGCGCTACATCAAATTTTTATTAATTTATTAGGCAACAGTATCAAATACAATGATAAAGAAGAACCGGTAATTACTGTTGATTTTAAAGAAGATGAGAGTTTTTACCATTTTAAAATCATTGATAACGGCATCGGGATTCCTGAAGAGAAAATAGAAGAGATTTTTAACCTGTTTTCTATTGTAGCTTCAAAAGACAAAAATGGAAATCGCGGTAACGGTATCGGTCTTTCTACTGTTAAAAAGCTGGTTGCTAATCTAGGCGGAAAAATCAGTGTTACTTCTACCCTGGGTGAAGGAAGCACCTTTAGATTTTCAGCTCGAAAAAAGAACATCCCAACATTGATTAGCGGTCCTGAGAAAGACAATTCAGATTTAACAGAATAACAAAATAAAGCAGGAAAACACAAGCTTTAAAAAATCAAAACCAGTATTTTCGTTTAGCCGAAATGTGCTTACTTATGCAGTTTAAAAATCCAGAAATTCTTTACGCGCTTTTTCTACTGCTTATCCCCATTCTCATTCATTTATTTCAGCTAAGACGCTTTAAAAAGACTCTTTTTTCTAACGTTGCTTTTCTAGAAAAAATCATACAGAATACGCGCAAAAGCAGCTCATTAAAAAAGTGGCTCGTTCTATGCACACGTATTTTAGCTTTAGGCTTGTTGATACTGGCTTTTGCACAACCTTTTTTTCCTGCCTCGGAAACAGCAGTAAAACCTCGTGAAACGGTTATTTTTATTGATAATTCGTTTAGCATGCAGGCAACGGGTAAAAAAGGAAATCTGTTAACCGAAGCCAAACAAGATCTATTAACAAACCTGCCTCAGGATGAACGCTTAACTTTAGTAACCTGGGATAATGCTATAAAAGATTTTGATCCTGCAACAGACCGCAATCTTTTATTAGATCTCGATTTTACAGCAAAAACCACAAATGCCGAAAGTTTATTATTACGGTTAAACACTTATTTTTCTAACGATCAAACAACTGCCAAACAGCTTATCCTTATTTCAGATTTTCAAGATACGGGTTTGCGACAAGCTTTAGATACCAATCAAGTTTCTCAACACAGAGTTGTCTTACAATCAACTACATTAGAAAACTATGCTTTAGAAAGCTTAAGTTTAGAAAGAACCGGGGAGCGTTACAATCTAAAAGTGCTTTTGCGCAGCTCCTTTCCTACTCAGACAGAACTTCCGGTTTCACTGTTTGATAAGGAAAAACTTATTGCTAAGGCTTCGGTTCAGTTTAAAGAACGGGATACTGCTTCTGTGAATTTTCAGTTGGATACAGATCAGGCAATAGCCGGAAAATTGAGTATCGCAGACCCTGATTTACGTTTTGATAATGATTTTTATTTCGGTATCAATAAAACAAATCCACTGAAGGTTTTAGCGATTTCAAATGCTGACGACGATTTTTTAAAGAGGTTGTACAAATCAGAAGAGTACCAGTTCACCTCTGTTTCTGAAAATCAGTTGGATTATGGTATGTTGTCGGAACAAAACCTCATTATTTTAAACGAAACACAAAAAGTACCGGCAGCGCTGGCTAATCTTCTCAAAACCCACACCCAACAAGGCGGAACGTTAATCTTGATTCCTGCGATGTATGTGCCTTCAAGTACTTACACTAATCTTCTGAATACATTTGGTTTCACTGCATTCTCGGAGAAAAGTGACCTCCCACAACGCATTACAGATATCAATTATGATCACCCGTTGTATCAAAATGTTTTCAACGAAAGGTCTTCTAATTTACAATCTCACGTCATACAGACGTATTTCCCTTTAGAAAAAACCAATTCAATTCTAAGCTTAGAGAATGGCGCACCGTTTCTAACAGAAAATAATAATCTTTATATTTTTACAGGCGGACTTAACATAACCAATAGCAATTTTATTAACGGGCAACTCATTGTACCGACCTTCGATAAAATTGCGAGAGCAGCACTTTCGCTTCCACAAACCTATTATACCTTGGGTACGCAGAATAAGTTTGATATCAACACTACCATTCCTGAAGATGCGGTTGTAGTTCTTGAAAAAGACAACCAGCAATTCATTCCGCTTCAGAAAAAACAAGGAAATAAAATTAGCATTTCAGCAGAAGAAGGTATTGAAAAAGCCGGTTTGTATGCTCTAAAATATAAAAATGATACCCTGGCTACCGTTGCTTATAATTATAATCGAAACGAAAGTAAGTTGCAAGAAGTTATCCTTGAGCCCATTAAAGGGGTATCTCAAAACTCAAATATACCTGACTTATTGAATACATTAGAACAAGAAACAAATCTCAATTTTCTTTACAAATGGTTTGTTATTTTTGCACTGCTCGCATTTGTATTAGAAATGCTTATCCTAAAAAAGTTTAAATGAACGCACGCATCACTCAGGCAACGCTACTGGATGGATCTAACCCGCACCATGGTAAACAAGTAGATATCCGTATTGAAAAAGGTATAATCACCGAGATTGCTTCAACGCTGGAAGCAAAAAAAAATGAAGACCTCATCAACTTTGAAAATCTCTCAGTTTCACCAGGTTGGTTTGATAGCAGTGTAAGCATAGGAGAACCGGGATATGAAGAACGAGAAACTATAAAAAACGGACTGCTTGTTGCTGCAAAAAGCGGATTTACGGGAATTGCTTTGAATCCGAATTGTTATCCAGTGCCTGATACGAGTTCGTCAATTGCATTTCTACAAAATAAAGCGGCGAATAATGCTGTGCAGCTTTATCCAATTGGCGCATTGACACAAAAATCTGAAGGAGTAGATCTTGCAGAATTGTACGATATGCAGCAAGCGGGTGCAATCGCTTTTGGAGATTATCAGCACGCCATTAAAAATCCTAATTTGCTTAAAATTGCTTTGCAATACACACAAGGCTTTAATGGTCTGGTTTTGTCTTTTCCGCAGGAAGATGATTTAATTATAAAAGGAATGGCAAACGAAGGAGAAACTGCGATCAAACTTGGTTTAAAAGGAATGCCGGCACTTGCTGAGCATTTACAAATTGCTCGCGATCTTTATATTTTAGAATATACAGGGGGTAAATTGCACATCCCGACAATCTCAACTGCTCAAAGTGTTGCATTAATCAAGGATGCTAAAGCAAAAGGTTTAGATGTAACGTGTAGCGTTGCCATCACAAATCTCTTTTTTACAGACGCAGCTTTAGAAGACTTTGACACCCGCTATAAAGTTACACCGCCATTGCGCAATGAAGCGGATAGAGAAGCTCTTGTTGCCGGTATTAAAGACGGTACAATTGATATGGTTACCAGTGATCACAATCCTCTGGATATTGAACAAAAGAAACTAGAGTTTGACCACGCAAAATTTGGAACAATTGCTCAAGAAGCAACTTTAGGAGCATTATTAACATTGGTTTCAGAGAAAAAAGCTGTGCAGTTATTAACCGCAGGCCGTAAGCGTTTCACTCAAACTACTTCTAAAATTGAAGTAGGTCAACCTGCAAACCTGAGCTTATTTACTACAAAAGGAAGCAACACATTCACTAAAGAAATGATTCTTTCTAAATCTAAAAATGCGGCTTTCTTAGGTGCAAAACTGAAAGGGAAAGTTTATGGAATTATCGCTAACAAGCAGTTTATAGCCTCTTAATAATGACAGAAGAAAATATTAAAACAGGAAAGACAACAGCTGTTGTTGCTTACTTTACCATGCTAGGCACCATCATTGCAATATTTATGAATATGGAACCTAAAAATCCGTTTGCGCGATTCCACATCAGACAAGCGTTTGGGATCTTCCTTAGCTTTTTTGCTTTAGGCTTCTTAGTTTCATTCCTAAACAGCTGGCCAGCATCAATAGGTTTTTATGTTTTTATTTTTGTGCTTTGGGGCTATGGTATTACTAACGCTTTTCAAGGAAACATCGTACCCGTCCCACTGCTGGGGAAATACTTTCAGAAATGGTTTACATTTATAGAATAATATGAGCACTTTATCGCTAGAACATCTTATACAAAAACCCCGAGTTCAATCTGATTCTAAACCACCGCTGCTGCTACTTTTACACGGTTATGGTAGCAATGAGCAGGATTTATTTTCTTTTGCCCCAGAATTACCCGATAATTATTTTGTGATTTCAGCTAAAGCACCGTTACCTATGCAACCTTATGGAAATGCGTGGTATACCATTCACTGGGATGCGACAGATGGCAAATGGTCTGATGATGATGAAGCCATTGCTGCACGTGAACTGATCTCTAATTTTATTGATGAGGCAGTTGCCGCATATGATCTTGATGCAACACACGTGACGCTTTTAGGATTTAGTCAGGGATGTATTTTAAGCTATGCTGTAGCGCTAACATACCCTGAAAAAATAAAAAATATTATAGGTTTAAGTGGCTACGTTAATGAAGCGATTACTAAACCAAAAACCGACTTATCTAAATATGAACACCTTTCTGTATTCAGTTCTCATGGTACGGTAGATCAGGTCATCCCTGTGGATGCAGCGCGTAAAATTTCGGCTTATTTAGCTGATTTAAATATTGAGGTAAAACTCAACGAATATCCTGTAGGTCACGGTGTCGCTCCACAAAATTTTTACGATCTAAAAGATTGGCTGCTGAAACACGCTTAAGGATAAATCACGCTTTGCAAGGTTTCAAAACCTATGCTTCCGTCTTTTGCTACATCATAAAGTAAAATGAGTTCCCCCCAACGCGTACCATCGCTAAAGTCAGCTATAATCCACTTGTGATTTAACACTTCTACTTTATTGATTTGAAAAACTCCTGTCGCGTTTTCATATGGAATCAATTTATTTCCCGATGCTTGATTCTCACTTACCAAAGCAGATTCAATTTTTGCTTCCAGATCCGTAATATCTATGCCGAAACGTTCAAAATAGGTATACGCGTGCTCGTTATCTTCTAATTTGAAATAACGTCCGTCACTATTTTCGGTTAGCGATTGTATAGAATCTTCAGCTTTTTCCAGACGGTCTTTAAGTCGGGTTATCTGAGCGTCTTGAGATTCATAAACCTTTGTTGAATTCACGTATTGAAATACAACCCACAAGGCTGTAAATAAAAACAAATACATAAAAATATTTCTGCGCATATTTTCTAAAGTTCTAGTTGTAAACCGTCGTAGGCTAGGTGAATATTTTCGGGCAATCTCGCTTCTACTTCAGCGTGAAAACCCAATAAATGACTGATGTGAGTAAAATACGTTTGTTTCGGTTTAATTTCTTCAACAAAGGCAAGGGCTTCCTGTAGATTGAAATGCGAATAATGTGGTTCTTCCCGTAATGCATTTACGACCAAAACATCAAGATTGTTCAGCTTTGCTTTTTCAGCTTCGCTTATGGTTTTTACATCTGTCAGATAAGCAAAATTTGCGAAGCGATACCCAAAAACCTGCAATTTGCCGTGCATCACATTTATGGGTTCTACTTCAAGCTTATTAATAGTGAACAAATTATTATTTATAACCTCGTGAATAGCTACTGCGGGAGCACCGGGATACCGATTTTCGGTCTTGAAGATATAATCAAAACGTTTTTTCAATTCTGCAACAACACGTTTGTGTGCATATACAGGAATATCACCCTGTCTAAAGAAAAAAGGACGTATATCATCTAAACCTGCAGTGTGATCTGCATGTTCATGAGTAAACAATAAGGCTTCAAGATGATTAACCTTATATGTCAACATTTGCTGTCTAAAATCTGGCCCACAATCGATAACATAATTTGCGCCTTCAAATTCTATTAAAATGGATACACGCAAACGTTTGTCTCGAGGATCTGTACTCATGCAAACCGGGTGTGTGCTACCTATAATGGGGATTCCCTGTGATGTGCCTGTGCCTAGAAAGGTGATTTTCAAACCTGTGAAATTTAGCACAAAACTACACTTATTTTTTTGTAAGCCCTACCATTTTGCTACCTTTAACCCGCAAAGGAATTACCAGTACTCACCAAAAAAAAAAGCAGTATGCCGATCACAATTCAAGGTGACAAAGAGTTTGAAAATATCCCTTCAATAAACAACAAAGCACTACGCATAAATCTCAACCAAAACATCTACGGTACTTTTGCTGAAATAGGTGCGGGTCAGGAAACAGTAAGGCATTTTTTTAGAGCAGGTGGTGCCAGTGGTACTATTGCAAAAGCGATGTCTGCTTATGACAAAGATTTTAGTGATGCGGTTTATGGTGTTGAACAAGATCAGCGCTATGTAACCGAAGCAAGGCTTAAAAAAATGCTTGCTCACGAGACTAATTTATTAGAGAATCGTATCTCACGTGAGAAACACCCTAATAAAATTTATTTTACCTATGCAAACACGGTCGCTACCATAGATTTTGCTAAAAAATATAAAGGCCACGGCTGGGTAGGAATTAAATATCAGACTGAGCCACAGGCAGAATTTAATGAGATCATTCTTCATATACGCTTTCACGAGACTGATGCCCGTTTACAACAGTTAACACTAGGTACTCTGGGTGTAAACCTAATTTATGGAGCGTATTACAAATACGACTCTCCTAAAAAATTATTACGATACTTATACGACCATATTGATAAAGACCAGATCGAGATTGATATGATCAATTTCTCTGGCCCTGTTTTCTCTAAAGTTGATAATCGCTTGATGAGTTTACAGCTGGTAAAAAACGGATTTACAGATGCCGTAATGTTTGGGCCTGACGGAAACAACATTCTTTCTGCTAAAATTCTTTACAAAAAGAACATTCTTGCACTTCGTGGAAGTTTTAGACCCGTAACTAAAGTGAATACCGATATGTATCGCAAATCACTTGAGATTTTCCTAAATGAAAATAGGGTTAAAGAAGATAATACAGAAGTGATTTTTGAGATCACACTTTCTAACCTCAGAGCTGAAGGTGAGATTGACGAAGAAGATTTTATGGCGCGTGCCCGTTTACTTTGCAATCTGGGTCATACGGTAATGATCTCAAACTTTCAGGAATATTATCGCCTGGTTGAGTACTTCTCACGTTATACTAAAGAGCGTATGGGACTTGCGATGGGCGTGAATAACCTGATCGATATTTTTGACGAATCGTATTACCGCCATTTGAGTGGAGGTATTCTGGAAGCTTTTGGTAAACTATTTTTTAAAGATTTACGTGTTTATTTATACCCTATGCGTGATCCGGAAACAGGGGAATTCTTCACCAGCGAAAATCTCAAAGTACACCCACGTATGAAAGAACTGTACAAGTTCTTTAAATACAATGGCCGCGTAGTAGATATTGAAGATTATAATCCTGACATTTTAAATGTATTTTCAAGACAAGTATTAAAAATGATTTCTAGCGGAGAAGATGGCTGGGAAGCTATGCTACCTAAAGGTATTTCTGAGCAAATAAAAGATCAGCGCTTGTTTGATTACAAGCCACCTGCTGCTGTAGAAAACGAATAAGACTTCAATAAAAGCATAAAAAAATCCCGAATTGAATTCGGGATTTTTTTTACATTATCTTTTATGAATTAGCTTAAAGCTTCGATTAATCCTTCTATAGATACACGGTGTTGCTCACCGCTTTTCATATCTTTTAAAGTATAAACGCTTTCTTCCATTTCTTGAGTTCCTGCAAGGACAACAAATTTTATATTGCGTTTATCTGCATGAGACATCTGTTTTTTCATTTTTGCAGCATCCGGGTAAAGCTCTGCCGTGATTCCCGCTTCGCGTAAAGACTGCACCGCTTTTAAACAATACAAGGCCTCATTCTCACCAAAATTGATAAATAACAAGCGTGTTCCTTTAATAGCTTGCTCTGGAAATAAACCTAATTCTTCAAGAACCAGGTAGATTCTATCTAAACCAAAAGAAATCCCTACTCCACTCATATTTTTAAGGCCAAAAATCCCGGTAAGATCATCATAACGACCACCGCCGCCTATGCTCCCCATCTTAACTCCTTCTGGTGCCGAAACTTCAAAAATAGCACCGGTATAATAGTTTAAACCGCGGGCAAGAGTTACATCAAGATCTAAACCAACAGTCTTAAGTCCTAAAGCCTCAATTTTTGTGTTGATGTATTCCAGCTCTTCTATACCTTGTTTTCCGGTTTCTGAATCAACAAGCAACTCTTTAAGCAAGCTTAATTTTTCAGCAAAACTTCCACTTGCATTAAAAATAGGTTTTACACGCGCTATAGCTTCTTCAGTAATGCCTTTTGCAAGCATTTCTTTAATTACACCTTCCTCCCCTATTTTATCTAATTTATCTAAAGCCACTGTAAAATCGATCAGCTTATCTGCTGCCCCAATTGTTTCGGCAAGACCCGAAAGTATTTTACGATTGTTTATTTTTACAAGTGCTCCTTTCAGTCCTAAATCAGTAAAAACTGAATCGTATAACTGTACAAAAGCAACTTCCTGAAGTAATGAATCAGAACCTACAGCATCTGCGTCACACTGAAAAAACTCTCTAAAACGTCCCTTTTGTGGACGGTCTGCACGCCAAACGGGTTGAATTTGATAGCGCTTAAACGGAAACTCAATCTCATTCTGATGCTGCACAACATAACGCGCAAAAGGCACAGTAAGATCATAACGCAATGCTTTTTCTGAGATTTCAGAAGTTAATGCATTACTATCTTTAGATTCATATGTTTTTTCAGAAACCTTGTTTAAATAATCTCCACTATTTAGAATTTTAAAAATAAGGCGATCTCCTTCATCTCCATATTTTCCCATCAGGGTGCTGCTGTTTTCAAATGATGGTGTTTCTATAGGTTGAAAACCAAAAAGCTCAAAATTATGTCTAAGCGTATTGATGATATAATTACGTCTTAAAACTTCTTCAGGTGAAAAATCACGCGTTCCTTTAGGTATACTAGGTTTTTGAGCCATTTTATAATTTGTTGTCTATTTAAATAAATGCCCGATAGGGGCTGCAAATATCTTAAAATTTGAGAGTTTGTCTGTCTTAATTTTATAAAACGGTAACTTTTTTAGATTTTAGTAGACCTATGAGTTCAAATCGCATACTCTATGTTCTCACTCTTTAGAGAAAATATTCGCATAGCCTTTGATTCTATACGCAGCCAACTGCTTAGAACCATTCTTACAGTAGTAATCATCGCTATTGGGATTACTGCTCTTGTGGCTATTTTAAGTCTTGTAAAAGCTTTAGAAAACACGATTAGCAGTGACTTCTCATCTATGGGCGCCAATACTTTTAATATTCAGCGTTATGAATTTACTACACAACGTCGTGGGAGTGGTGAAAAACAGAAAATAAATCCTGTGATTCGTTATACCGAAGTGCGCGATTTTGAAAAGCGCTACACTTATCCATTAACTAAAGTTTCTGTTTCATTTACCGGCACTACTGCTGCTGAAGTAAAGTATGAAAATCAGGATACAGATCCTGAAGTTACTGTTCTCGGAACCAATGAAAACTTCTTGGACAATGCCGGTTTAGAATTAGATTCCGGAAGAAATTTCAACTTATTTGATGTTAAGAATAATAATAATGTTTGTATTCTAGGTAGTGATTTTAAAAACGGACTTCTGAAAAACGTTAATCCTATAGGAAAAACGATAAGCATTCGCGGAACTAAATTTAAAGTGATAGGTGTTCTTGAGGAAAAGGGCTCCACCTTTGGAAACAATCAGGATTTAAGGGTTATCATTCCGATTCAAATTGCGCGCTCTATGTTTACGCAACCTAACATTAATTATTCCCTGAGTGTAAAGGTTGAAAATAAAGATATGCTTGACGGGGCTTTAGACGATGCTATAATTACCTTTAGAAACGTACGAAAACTCGCTCCTATTGAAGAAAACAACTTTGGTATTGGGCGCAGCGATGATCTTATCAATCAGATCTCACAGATTAGTGGATATCTTTCGATGGCAGCGTGGATCATCAGCCTGATTACAATTCTAGGTTCATCTATAGCACTTATGAATATCATGCTGGTTTCTGTAACAGAACGTACCCGGGAGATCGGCGTACGTAAAGCGCTGGGTGCTAAAAAATCTATTATTGCGGGTCAGTTCTTGATGGAAACTATAATGATTGGGCAATTTGGCGGAATATTAGGAATCATTTTAGGAATCGGTATTGGCTTGTTAATTTCTACTGTGGCCAATTTCAATTTTACAACTCCGTGGATGGCAATGTTAGCCGCAGTAACTGTAACGCTTATTGTAGCCGTTGTAGCAGGTTTATTTCCGGCTTTGAAAGCGGCTAAATTAGACCCTATAGAATCGCTTAGATACGAGTAAACTACCTCGGATCAAACTCACTAGGCATTCGTTAGAAACAAATTTTCAATTTCGCAGCAAGCCTCGGGGGTATTAAATCCCTTGGCGGTGCCAATAAAAAAAGCCTGATTGAAATTATCAATCAGGCTTTAATAGTTTAAAAGGTCTGAATTAATCCACTTCAACAAATTCTTCAAACCATTTGTATAAGTCGCCTTGAGTAATATTTGCTCCTTGACGAATCAACACAAAAATATCGTTGTTGCGGTCATCAGATATAAGCTTACTAGAACTATACAAGTTCACTTCGTCTTTCATAAAGTTTTCCTGCAACCATTTATAACCTTGCGCAGTAGTGATATCTATACTTTTATTTTCTACTTCAATAGAGATCATGCTTATTTTTAGATCACCAACCTTGAATAAAAACATATGCTGCTGCGAGAAATGCTCCAGATATTCTACTTTTCCTAAAACACCTTCCCAAACCAGATCGCTAAAAACATCGAGCTCCTGCTCTGCTACTTCAGGTTTATTTTTTTTAATATCGTCCCACTCATCAGCAGTAATAGATTGTGCTGCAAGAAAATTTATAAATTCTTGATGCATCTCATCTAATTGTTCTTTTGAAAGTCTGATATATTTCATAATCTGAGAATTTTTTAAATAAAAAAAGCTTCCGTCAGACGGAAGCTTTTAAGTATAGTTTAAAAGGCTTAAGCCTCTGCTACCACGTCAAATGTAAGATTTGATACTACCTCACGGTGAAAACGAAGACTGGCATCGTATTGACCTAAACGCTTGATATTACCACCAGCAATCGTGATGTATTTTTTATCAATCTCAACACCTTCTTTAGAAAGTGCATTTGCAAGATCTGCATCAGTAATAGAACCAAATAATTTGTCAGCTTCACCGGACTTAGCTGTAAGTTTAATCTCTAAACCGTTTAATTTTTCAGCTTGTGCTTTAGCAGCATCAATTACTTGCTTTTCTTTATACGCACGTTGCTTTAAATTTTCAGCTAGTACTTTCTTTGCAGAAGGAGTAGCTAAAACAGCGTGACCTTGTGGAATCAAAAAGTTTCTTCCGTAACCGTTTTTTACAGTAACTAAATCATCAACAAATCCTAGATTGTCGACGTCTTTCTTAAGTATAACTTCCATCTTTATCTAGTTTTTATTTATATAAATCCGTTACATAAGGCATAAGGGCAAGGTGTCTCGCACGCTTAACCGCTACGCTTACTTTACGTTGGTATTTTAATGACGTACCTGTAAGACGACGTGGTAACAATTTACCTTGTTCGTTTACAAAAGATCCTAACCAATCTGCATCTTTATAGTCAATATATTTAATACCAGAACGCTTAAAACGACAGTATTTTTTTGCTTTTGAGGTCTCAATATTTAACGGAGTTAAATATCTGATTTCCCCATCTTTCTTAGCTTTCGCTTGTTGCTCAATAGATGATGCCATAACTATGCTTTTTCTTTGTTTCTTTTTCTACGCTTTTCAGCCCACTCAATCGCGTGCTTGTCTAAGCTTACCGTTAAGAAACGCATAATGCGCTCGTCACGTCTAAACTCTAGTTCAAAATTTGCGATAACCTCTCCCGGTACCGTGAATTCAAAAAGGTGGTAAAAGCCACTTTTTTTGTTTTGGATTGCGTAAGCTAATTTTTTTAGCCCCCAATCTTCTTTAGCTATCATCTTGGCGCCGTTAGAAACAAGAAAATCTTCAAATTTCTTTACTGTTTCCTTTACCTGGTCATCAGATAAAACGGGATTCAAGATGAAAACAGTTTCGTAATGATTCATAAAATAGTTTATTTAAAAATGAGTGCAAAAGTACTTTTAATTTTTCAGATAACAAAAGTTGAAATAGAATATTCGACTATAAACAATTCTTTTTATAAACAAAAGTAGATTTATTGAAAAAATATCGATGAACTACACAAAAAAGTTGTTTTATACATATATTGTAACTAGATTTGATGCACTAACGCCATCTCAAAACACAACTTTGGAAGAACTAATTTTAGACTGTGCTGTTGTAGACGATTCTAGTCTGCAACGCCTCGCAATCGTTAAGATGATTAAAGATCATCCCAACCTGCGTCTTGCTGCACAATACAATAACGCAATTGAAACAAAAAATGGACTTCTGGAAACTAAGGTTGACCTTATTTTCTTAGATATTGAAATGCCTATTTTAACCGGGTTTGATTTACTTGATGATCTGGTGCACAAGCCACAAATTATATTTGTGACCGGTAAAACAAAATATGCATATAAGGCTTTTAATTATAATGCTATTGATTATTTAAGAAAACCGCTTACTAAAGACCGTTTCTTAAATGCCGTTCATAAAGCCATTAATCTACACCGTCTTAAAACCGAAGGTAATGTAGAAGATGATGATTATATCTTCGTGAAGAGTAATTTGAAGAAGAAAAAAGTGTTTTTGAACGATCTAAAGTTTATCGAAGCATTAGGAGATTACGTGAAGTTGGTTACTTACAACGAGCCTATCATAGTACTTTCAACGATGAAAGCTTTTGAAGCCCAGCTTCCGGCAGATCGTTTTATGCGTATCCATAAATCGTATATTATTAATATGGATAAGGTTGAAAAATACAATAGTAGAAATATAGAGATTGAGGGAGACAAAATCCCTTTAAGCAGACATAAGAAAACAAAACTTATGGAAGCACTTTCAAGTTAAAAAAGACAAAAAAACCTGCTTTATTCAAGCAGGTTTTTTTTTGTCTAATAGTTATCTACATCAAGAACTATTTTGACACTTCGGTATTGAGAAATACTCAGAAAGGTACTTCGAATCTTTAAAATTGCTTTCTTAGTCTTTTCAAGACTTTGCTTTCTAGGAATTTTTATAAGAATGTTTCTGTAATATTCATTACGAATTCTTGAAACCGGGGGAGGCTCTGGCCCCAAAACCTGATCTTTAAACACATTCTTCAACGCTTGCCCCAGCCATACAGAAGATTCTTCTATCTTTTGAAAATCTCGATGTTTGAGTGTAATCTTAATTGTTCGGCAAAAAGGAGGATACTTATATACATGACGCTCTTCAAGTTGCTCATGATACATCTTTTCATAAGCATTCATAGAAACTTGTTGCAAGATCTGATGATGCGGATTGTAACTCTGAATTAATACCGTACCACGCTTTTGAGTACGTCCTGCCCTACCAGAAACTTGCTGAATCAATTGAAAACTACGCTCGTGAGCCCTAAAATCAGGAATATTAAGCATACTATCTGCATTCAAAATTCCTACAAGAGTCACATTTCTAAAGTCAAGCCCTTTTGTAAGCATTTGCGTTCCTACAAGAATATCTATCTCCCCCTGCTCAAAAGCTGTAATAATTTTCTCAAAACCATATTTACCCCGAGTCGTGTCAGAATCCATTCGACCTATATTATGCTCAGGATACAAGTCTTTAAGCTCTACTTCTACTTGTTCTGTACCAAAACCTTTAGTGTCTAATTCTTCACTGCCGCAGGCCATGCATTTTTGCAACATCGCAATATGATAACCACAGTAATGGCAGCGTAACTGACTGCGGTGCTTATGAAAGGTCAAACTCACATCACAATTAGGACATTGCGGAGCATGCCCACAGGTATTACACTCTAATATAGGAGAATATCCTCTTCTATTCTGAAACAAGATCACTTGTTCTCCAAGGTCAAGAGCATCAGTTATCGCACGTAGTAAGTCGTCACTAAAGTGACCGGTCATTCGCTTTTTACGGTGTTTTTCCTGAATATCTATGATGCTATTTTCTGGCATTAAAATGTTGCCATAGCGTTCTTTCATCGTGACCAGACCATATTTCCCCGTACTCGCATTATAATATGTTTCTAATGAAGGGGTGGCAGAACCCAAAAGCACTTTTGCTCCTTGCTGATAGGCCAAAACGATACCTGCATCACGAGCCTGATAACGAGGTGCAGGGTCATATTGTTTATAACTGCTCTCATGCTCTTCATCAACAACAACGAGTCCCAGATTCTCAAAAGGTAGAAACAAAGCACTACGCGCGCCTAAAACAAGTTGAGCTTTTGGTGCTTTATTTAAAACATTATTCCATACTTCAACACGCTCGTGAACGGAATATTTAGAATGATAAACCGAAAGTTGGTTTCCAAAAAACTCTTGCAACCGGGAAACAAGCTGTGTTGTAAGAGCGATTTCAGGTAATAAATAGAGTACCTGTTTTCCTTCAGCCAGATACTCTTTTATGAGATTAACATAAACTTCTGTCTTACCAGAAGCTGTCACACCGTGTAGCAAGCAAACCTCGTGCAGATCAAATGACGCTTTTATTTCATTTAAAGCCTGCTCTTGCTGGTCATTTAATTGTTTAACGGCGCTATCTTCCTTCCCGGAATAGGTAATACGATCTTTCTGAATCTTATACGTTTCAAAGATCCCCTTACTTATTAGCGCTTTTAACTGAGCAGAAGAAGCTCCACTTTGCTCCTGCAACTCTTTGGCCTTTATTGGTTTTTTAGCACGCGCCTGTATCGAAAAATAATTGAGTAATAACTCTCGCTGTTTTGGAGCTCTATTGAGTTCGTCAAGTGCAATATGCATATTTACCTCTTCCTCATATTCTTTAGTAAGACGCACATATTTTACCAACTTAGGCTTATAAGCTTCATAAATCTCCTGATCAAGTGCCACAAGATCAAGGTCTATCAAGCGGTTTATACTAGGCAGCACTTTCTTTTTTCCCAAAACCTGCATCACTTCGCTAATGCGCAAAATAGACTGATCTTTAAAAGCATTTAAAATGGTAATACTTTCATCATCTAAATCCTCAAGATGTTCTTCCGTGAAATTCTTAGAAAGTCTTTTTATTATGGTCTCACTTTCTAACAGGAAAGCGCCGGGCAGAGCAGCACGCATAACTTCACCCAAGGTAGCCATATAATAGCTTGCCATCCACTGCCAAAAATTCAATTGCGCAAGATGAACAACAGGTACTTCATCAAGAATTTGCTCTATTTCTTTAGCTTCGTAAATACGCGGCTCTTCCTGATGTACGCGTATAGCCAAAGCTGTATAAATCTTGCTTTTGCCAAAAGGCACAGCGAGTCGCATCCCCGGCTTTATGAAAGAATATTCGGCTTCACTGATGCGATACGTGAACGCATTTTCAACAGGAATAGGTAAGATTACATCTACAAAATACACGAAGGTAAAGATAAAAAAAAGGCTGTCTCCAGTTTTAGAAACAGCCTTAGTTTATAAGAAGTTTAGTGTTATTTCACTCGTGTCCAATATTGGGTTCTTCCTAGTAACGAAAAACCTATATAACCACGAACTTTTAATTTATCTGGATTCTCCAGTTCAATTAAACACTTATAGAGTTTTCCACTTTGAGGATCTAAAATTTTGCCATCATTATACTCGTCACCATCTTTTTCTAAACCTTTGATGATCACAAGATCCTGAATGGGTTTCCCTTTATCAGAACCGGGGCAATCTACACATTTAGCATCTTGACGATCTTTATTTAAGATCTCCGCAATTTTACCGTAAACCTTTCCGTCTTGTCTATAGATTTCAACAATTGATTTTGCTTCACCGGTTTCGTCATCAATAGTTTTCCATTTACCGGTAACATCTTGAGCAAACATTCCTGCTGTAGAAATAAGAGCAAACATTAAAAAAGCGCATATTTTTTTCATAATCGTTATTTAAAAGGGGTTATAATTTTTAATTCAACAAGATACTAATACCAATAATAAGATATTTTTAATAATTCAAAAGTTAAATTGAAGATATTTGCGATTTTTTAAGATCTCTCCGCTTTTTCAGGCGATACATCGTAGCATTTAATTCAAAACCCAAAAGCAATAAGTTAGAATTAAGCCAGATATAAACCATCATAATCAATAACGCACCTATTGAACCGTATAACTGGTTATACGTTGCAAAATTATTAATGTAAATACCGAACAAATAAGTTGTCACAACAAATAATATAGTGGTTAGAGTTGCTCCTATTGAAAAAAATCGGGTGCTTTTTCCTTCTTTGGTTCCAAAATAATACAGCGTTGCTACCACTCCATAAATCAGAATTAAAAGGGAAATAAAACTTCCTAGTCTGGACATCCACAAATTATCTTCATTTACGATACCGCGCCTTTTTAATTCTGTAATAGAAAACTGAAGGTACAGTACTGCTATAACTACTAGGAGCAATAACAGTGCCAACATTAACGAAACCCCCAGAGCCACAGCATATTGCTTAAACATATTTCTATTAGTGACCGAATGAAAACTATATTCAAAGCCCGTGAATATCGCGTTCACGCCGTTTGCCATCAAGAATATAGCAAATATTAAAGTAAATGATAAAAGTCCGCCGCGCTGGTTCGCTGCAATATCCAAGAGAATAGGATCAAAAAATTCCTGAGTTTGGGGCGGTAATAAATTATTTATAAAAGAAAGAAAATCGGTTTGAAATCCATTTATTGGGACGTATGGAATCAAGTTCAAAATGAATAGAAAAAAAGGAAAAAGCGCCATAAAAAAACTGAATGCAACTGCACTTGCACGGGTTGCAAAAGTTCCTTTAATAATGCCAATGGCATACATTTCCCAAAAGTCATAAAGCGACAAGCCTTCAAAGCCGGGTAAAATAATTGTCTTTGCCCATTTGACCAGAGGTAGTAATAATGGAATCGTCTTTAATTTATCATCCCACTCGTCACTCATCAAACTGCCTTTAAGCTTAAATCCATATTATAAACCGAATGCGTTAAAGCTCCACTTGAAATATAATCTACCCCGCATTTAGCATATGCCGCGAGAGTCGCTTCATTTATATTTCCCGAAGATTCAGTAAGACATTTATCGCCAATCGTTTTTACTGCAGTACGTGTATCATCATAATTGAAATTATCCAGTAAAATGCGATAAACTCCACCTGCATCAAGTATTGCATCAACCTCCTTAAGATCTCGAGCTTCGACTATAATTTTAAGATCAAGATTGTTTTCCGCTAAATACGTTTTAGTTTTCATTATTGCTTCAGCGATACCTCCTGCAAAATCAATATGATTATCTTTCAACATAATCATATCATATAAGGCAAAACGATGGTTCTCACCACCGCCTATTTTTACAGCCATTTTTTCTAAAGCTCTAAAACCCGGTGTGGTCTTACGCGTATCTAGAATTTGAGTATTTGTTCCTTCTAAAAGATTCACATACTGTCTAGTCTTGGTCGCTATCGCACTCATTCGTTGCATAGCGTTGAGCACCAACCGTTCGGCTTTTAAAATACTTTGAGAACTGCCAGAAACAAAAAAAACAATATCACCTTCGTCAACAGATTCTCCGTCTTTGATCAAAACTTCTACTTCAAGTTCTGAGTCTACATAATCAAAAGCACGCTTAGCAAACTCTACTCCTGCAATAACGCCAGCTTCTTTTACCAAAAGCTTAGCCTTACCTGTTGCATCTGCTGGGATACAAGCTAAAGAACTGTAATCACCAGGACCAATATCTTCCCGAATGGCATTTTTTATAATTAAATCTACTTCTTCTAAAAGCTTAATTTCTGAAATCATAAATATGGAACGATTTTTTGCTAAGTTAGACAAACAACCGGGCAATTTACAACACCTAATTGCAAATATTGTTAAGTTATATGCTTTTATAAAGAACTCAGAATTGAAAAATACTAATTTTGAAGAATGAATATAAAACTGCTCTGCATCGGTAAAACCGACAACCGAAATCTGGAAGAACTCATTTCTATTTATACTAAACGGTTGAAGTTTTATGTGAATTTTGAAATCGAAATTATTCCCGATCTCAAGAAAACCAAAAATCTTTCTGAAGAACAACAAAAAGAAAAAGAAGGCGAACTCATACTGAACAAACTACAGCAGCAAGATGAATTAATTTTGCTGGATGAAAACGGAAAAGAGCTGAGCAGTGTGAAATTTGCCGACTACCTTCAGAAGAAAATGAATAGCGGCATCAAAACTTTGGTTTTCGTAATCGGTGGTCCCTATGGTTTTTCGCCACAGGTATATGCTGCAGCACGCGGAAAGATTTCACTTTCAAAAATGACTTTTTCCCATCAAATGATTCGGCTATTTATGACCGAACAGGTTTATAGAGCGTTTACCATTTTACGCAATGAACCGTATCATCATCGCTAGAAGTTAGAGGAATTTAAAATCTTTGGTTCAACTTTCTACTTATTACTTTCAGGCTTTAATTGAATAGGTAACCAAATCTCTTCTTCAGATTCCGGATGTTCAGGGCCGTAATATTTTTCACCCAGGCGTTCAAAATGCGAGCGCTCATCCAATTTATATTTTGATTGCGGTAGCCAGGTGCCGTAAATATAATTGGAAGTTTCAACAAATTGTTTCACCGGCCCCACGTGCTTAAAAACAGCATACAAACCACCTGCAATCGTTTTGGTTTGCATTCCGTCTGGCACATCGTCAAAACTACTTACCTCTACCGCTGCCCAGCGTTCAAACTTAGTTTCACGGCTAAACTCTTCAACTTTAAAACCAAAAGGATAAACCTGCATGGAATAAAACCCAGAATTTATTCTGTTTTTAATTTCTTTATGCCTGCTCATAAATTCCTTCCACAGCTCAGCTGTATCATCAAAAGAAAGAGTTGTAGTTAGGCATTTACCTACTATCTTACGGGGTTCTATTTTTTGTAATTGTGGTTCCATAAAAGTTTAGTTGAGCCTCAAAATACTGATTTTAACAAGAAATCTCAATTATAGGTTTTATTTAACTAAGAATGCATCACTCAAAACGTATACTTGATAAAACTAAAAATTATGAAACCCAGACAACTCATCAGCCGTTTTTTCCTTTTTACAACCGCTATGCAAATAGGCTACTACGCCGTTATTTTTGCTGACCGAAATAAAGAAACGATCAAAAAGAAATACAAAAAGCGTAAAAAGTAAGGCTTACGACTTTTTCAATCCCTTCTGTAAAACATTTTTGATTCCCTCAAGATTATCTGAAAACTGCATCATTTGAGCCAGTACTTGTGCCATCTCGTTGGCATCTCCAAAACCTTTGAGCTTATTGTTTTTGACAAAGGTTTCTTTGATTGATTCCCAGCGTTCTTTTTCTTCTTCTGAGATTGAATTGATAAGTGTTTTGTATTTCAATAAGTTGGCTTCTGCAGAACCGGTTAGGGTTTGCGCCTCACTTTCATAATGGGACAGCAATAAAGTTTGCAATTCGCTGTCGTTCATCACGGATACGACTTTCGCTACCAGTTTATTCATATCCCGATACGAACCCTGTAATTTAAAAGCAGGCTCCGTACGATAGGCATCTTCCATTGCGGCAGACTTGATGTAGGCTTCATTTACTTTAAGAATCGTATTTCTTATTTTCAACACCTTTTCAAGTATTGAGGTATATTCCTCCAATTCCCGATTGCTGTGATTTCCTTTTAACTGCAATTCGTTATTTCCGGTTTCCAAACGTTGCAGTAAGGTATACACATCTTCAAAATGTGTGCTGCTCAATTGCTGTAGCACCGGGTTTGCAGTTAACGAGTTTTCAATTAAACTGAGTTTAAACAGATCTGCAGTGTCGCCAATGATATCTCCAAGGTTATAAATGTCAGCCCGGTTTGCCAACATATCAGGAATTTGAAATTTAGCACCGCTCTCTGTATATGGATTCCCAGCCATAATCACACAGAATTTCTTTCCGCGTAAATCATAGGTTTTCGGCTTTTCTTTATATACCCCTTCAATTTTACGGGTACCATCAGAAAGTGAAATAAACTTCTGTAGAAACTCAGGATTGCAATGCTGAATATCGTCGAGATACAGCATCACATTATTTCCCATTTCAAAAGCTAAATTGAGCTTTTTCAACTCTTCCCGCGAAGCGGAATTGGTCGCAGCAGCAGGATCTACCGAAGTTACCTGGTGCCCTATCGCCGGACCGTTTATTTTCATAAACACCAATCCCAGACGGTTGGCGATATATTCCATCAAAGTGGTTTTACCGTAACCTGGAGGCGAAATCAAGAGCAGCATTCCCATACGATCGGTTCTCGTGGTATCACCTACCGTTCCCAATTGCTTGGCCAGGTTGTCTCCAAAAAGCGGAAAATACACCTGATCAATCAACTTATTACGCACAAAAGACGTCAATACTTTCGGCTTAAACTCTTCAAGTTTCAGTTCTTCTTTAAGGCTTTCAGTCACTTCGTGTTTCGCTTTGCGAAAGGCTTCAAAAGCAGGTACATCTTCAACTATAAACTGACTTAAAGTTTGCGTAAAATCATGGTAGTTAAATACAAAACTTCCGTTTTCTAATGTTTTGTGATCACCCTTAAGATCAGTAATGATTTCGCCTGGCGAAATAGCATTCACCTTAGAAACGGAATCGTCTTCAAATAAAATTAAACACACCACCTCATCTGTGTAACGCAAGAGCTGGCAAGGAAGCATTCCGCTTTTCGCCTGAGATTCATTGCGTATAAAAGCACCAACCCATTGCCGAACCAGTACAATCTTAGATTCATAATCAGCCTGAGATTCGTAGCTGTTTTTAAATTTGAGATCGGCCTGTTTACTTTTTAAATTTCGATTAAAAGCATCTTTGAGTTCAATGGCCACTTCGCTATTCACGAAATTATCGTCACGCTGAAATTCTGCAAAGAGATAATTAGCTACGACCGTAGTTGATTTGATTTCAAAAAGCTGTGTCTTTTCACTAAAAGCTTCCAATTTCTTACGAAGCATCTCGATGATAAAATCATATTCCTCATCTTCTGGAAAGAACTGTAAAACTTCTCCACTAGCCTTCAGCTTATTATTAATCTGCTGCTGCATTTCAGACTCCAAACTGTTCCAGAAATATTGCGCATACGCTCGAATTTTAGGATGATAACGTAACAATCCTAAGTCAGTATGCTTCTGTACCAAAGCTTTTAATATCTGAACTGCATCCTGATCGTGAACACCTTTTACATAACCTTCACTGTAGTTTGAACTGCTAAATTCCTGCAACTTCGCAAGCAATTCTTCTTCTGAAGCCTGATGCAAGGCATTTTTATCTAATGCGTTAAAAATGCGGTATGCTAAATACGCCGACCGGTACACCTGATCGTTTTCTGAAACGAATTCCTGATCCCAGATTTGGCGTGAATTGAGCAATACAGGATGATTAAGCGTTTGATAAAAATCAGTTCCGGTAAGGTGATAGGCCAGCACACCATCTTTTAAAACGATGGTTAAATCTAAAGGTTGCCGGTTTACACCAAACTTATGTTTGCCTAAACGGATTATATTCTCGCCATCTTCATAGAGATCAAGCTTGTCTTTAAGCTTTCGCAGTGCATCTTCTCGCGCTACCTTAAGCGCGGTTTCCAGTTCTTCGGCCTTACCACTATCTTCGAGTTCATTAAGCTGCACAATAATATCCCGCAACTTATTGATCATTAAATCTGAAGCAAAATACCCATTGATTTCATCGGCAGAGCCCAGACTTTGAGCGCGTTTTGAAACACCCTTTAAAATACGCTCTGATGCATTTTGTAAAGCCAGCGCTTTTTTATTGCGCTTTTCTACCAGCGAATTTTTTCGGGCCTCAAAAGCTGCATAAACTTCTTCCCGTTTCTCCAGAATTACGCTTATGAACTCTTCAAAATCGGCAAATTTGCCTTCAAGTTCTTCAAGCTGTATGGATATTTTATTCTGAAACTCATCACACTTTTGCGGCGTAGAAGCGATATCAATATAATTGATGATGCTTTGGTCTATCAGCTTAAGTTGTGCGGTAAAATCGGCTTGGGCTTCTGCACTTCCCAGCGCTTTCTTTTTATTCTTAAGTGCCGCTTTTAGCTGATTAATCGTTGCAAAAATCAACGAAATCGCATCAACGATCTGAGTCGCGTGAGCGGTATCTTCTATCTCAAGATTGGTAACAATATCAATCAACAATTCCAGATCTGCAGCAATCTGATTGACCTCTTCTTCCAGCTGCTTGGCCTCGATAACTTTTTTAACCGAATCTAGTTTTTTGTTTTTCTCAGCCACCTGATCATGGTAGGGCTGCAGGGCTTTGTCGTCCAATAAAAACTGAACACATCTGCGGGAAATCTTTTGGGTTTGCTCACCAATTTCAGTTTCCAGCGCATTTAGAAAATCAAGGTCTACGTAACGTACATCACGCAAGCTTATGACTTTACCGCGCAACATACGCAGCTGGGTCAAGAGCGCTACGAAATCATTAATGGTTTTAAAAGACGAACTTTTAATCTTACCAAAAATGGCTTCGGCTTCCTTTTGTAATTCTTTGGTTTGCCGAGCGGCATTGCGGCGGAGTTCGGTTACTTTTTCAAACTCATCTATCGCAGCATTTGCTGCTTTATTGATTTCGCGTAGCGGAAGATCTAAGCGCTGCGTATCTTCTTCATTCAACCAGTAATACGCATCCTGAATATCTTTTGAGGCCTTGGCAACATCTGCATAGAGTCCGTCATAATTATCCTCTTTGTTAAGCAAGGTAATCAGCGCCTGAGACTCTGCCATCGCTTTAACAATATCCTTGTTCCCTATTTTGTATAGAAGCGAATCGGTGTGCTGTGAGGGCATATAATCACCCTTGAGGAACGGTGTTTGCCAGATCTGCACTACGTGGTGTTTGGTCTGGTTATCTTCTGCCGTGAAGTAACAAAGTTCGCCATTTTCAAGCAGCGTAAAACCACTACACACTATCGGTGTTTTAATCTCCTGACTGATGATATTATACGACATCAGTTTATACACCCCTTTTCCGGGCTCATAAAACACATACATAAAATCTTCTCCATTTGGCGAAACAATCTTTTGCTGAAATTTCAATTCGAAAATTCCGTCATCAAAGATTTTATATTCCCCGGTTTGGAGGTAGTATCCGTTTGGGAAAATAATGCCCTGGTCATCTGGAAGCAGTACAGCTGCAACCCCTACACTTTGAATTTTGTGTACCTGCCTGATCTTGTGATTGTATACAAAATACCGTTCATCTTCTTGAAAAGGCTTTATCTCCAGTACGATTAAGTTACCTAAATCTGCAAAGCGATACTGCCCGTCATCGAGCGTCTGATCGTACTGTTCTACAGGCTCAGATAAAATACCCTTACCGTCTTCAGTATTATCTTCTATTTTGATGGTAAGATCGCCACCTATCGTCTCTACAAAAACCCGATCTAAAATCGAAACATGCGAGTGCACCCCGTAGCGATGCATATCGCGGGTAACCGGCAGCCATTTAAACTCGTGCTGTGGGGGAAAACGGTACTCGTGATCACTGCGATTGTCTACATATTCCAGCTCATGCTCCTTAATGAGCCACTTAAATGTTTTGATATCAGTCACGCTCTCGCTCAGCTGAAAAACCATATGCAAATAATTGCCGATGATCGCAAAGCGCGAAAAAATGGTATTGCGGTAGTATTTGTAAAGGTTGGAAAAATCGGTTTTGAAAGTATCATCTTCCAATAAATCCAGCGCAATGGGCTCAAATCGATTTTCAGTAAAGCGATACATACTGAACACATCTGAAAGTTTTATTTCAGTACGCAGGCCAAAATGCACGTTATAACCAAAAATACAGGTATCTCCCAGCGAAACGATATCCCGCGCAATACAGTTGTTCTCGGTATTGATACGGTCGTTTGCAATGAGTTTGGTTTCTAACGAACCAAAAACCATTTTTCGGGACGCATTGAGTTTTGCCAGTTTATCCTGAAGTTCCTGCTTTCGCTTTTGTAAACGACCGCGTATGATCGCGTAGGTTCCGCCATCTAGTGTTTCGCCAGCAGTTTTTTCTTCGGGATTATTTAGAGTAGTTTGTGACTGTTCTGCCATTTTTTAATTTAATTTTTTAGGCAATTGAGTGGATCTTAGATTGGAAAATTTCAAATTCTATAGGTATTCGACAGGCTCAGACTGACATTTGCTAATCACAAATTGAAAACATATGTCACACTGAGCCTGTCGAAGTGCTACTTAACTTTAGACCTAAACTCTAAGCTTATTTTTCAATTTTATTACCAAACTGCGTATAATTTTTTGAAAACAAAATCAAATCATCCCAATTACCTTCAATAAGAGCTATTTTCTTTCTTCTGCTCCAAGCTTTAATCTTTTTCTCCCACAAAATTGCCTGACCAATTTCATTAAAGCTTTCGTTCCAAACTAAGGTTACAGGCCTTCTTTTATAGGTATAGGAATCTTTTTTTATTCCTGAACTATGTTGTTCAATACGTTGTTCCAGATTATTCGTTACTCCTGTATAAAAGCTATTATCGTTGCACTTTAGTATGTAAACGAAATAGTTTTTCATAGAATGTTCATTGGTTGTATAGGTCTTCGACAAGCTCAGCCTGACAGTTAAAAAATACTTTATAAGTCTTCGACTCCCGAAGCTTTGGGATAGACTAACATACAATTTTAATAAAGTGTTTTAGTATCACACTGAGCCTGTCGAAGTGCTACTTCAGCTTCTTGCTGTCGATACCCAAACCTTTTGCCAGGTTGAACAGATTACTGAACAACGTCTGCTCTTCGCTGTCGTGCGATTGCTCTTTAAGATGCATCAACAGGTTTGCAATCGTTAGGTTTTTAATGTCCTCTGAAGAAACTCCGTATTTATCTGCAAATTCCTTTACTTTTTCGAGCAAATTCCCTTTGACATCGTCGCTTCCTAAGATTGCATTTTTTACATCCTGAATATTAGTACTGTTCTCAACCAGACGGTCATAACCTTTGGCTTTTGTAATCTGGCCAATGATTTGATCAAAGAACATCGTCTCTCCACCTACAATATCAATCTTCGCCGCTTTTAACGCGTCTCCTATCACCTGTGCCTGAGCATCGGCAATATCCTTTTGAATGTTGATGTGAGCCAGATCCACTTGCAATTCTTTATCCAGACGCAATTTGAACTCTTCGTGTTCTTTACCTACACCGTCCAGTTTCTTCATCGCATTAGCTTTTTCTTCGATACCAGCAGCATCTGCCAGGGCTTTCCCTTTGATCACATCGGCTTCAGCCATACCATCTTTACGTTTTGCATCTGCTTTGGCTTCCATACCGGCAGCTTCTGCTTTAGCTTTCTTTTCGATAATAGACGCTTCAACAATACCCTGACGCTCGTGTGCATCAGCTTTTGCGTGCATCACCTGAGCTTCAGACATACCTACAGTTGCTTCTTCTTTCGCTTGTGCTTCGGCTAAAATCTTACGAGCCTGTGCTTCTTTCTCTGAAGCTTCTTTATGAGCAAGCGCTTCGATATTGATCTCTTCTGCTTTTTGCTTAGCTGCTTCTTTTTGCGCTTCTGCAGCCTTGATGGTTTTGATCAAATCTTCCTGAGCGTTCGCTTCCGCGATTGTAATTTTCACCTGCTTATCCCGGTCTGCAGTTTTAAAGGCCTGAATATCTTTCATATTCTCTTGTTCTTCTACCACACCTTTCTCCAGCATCACACGATCACGGATCACATCCTGAATATTCTTCTTCTCTACTTCTACTACTTTCTCTTTCTCTATTTGAGCCAGAGTAACGACGCGCTCTCTTTCGGTAGCTTCGAGTAAACGATCTTTTTCTACACGTTCGGTCTCAACCGCATCGGTACGTTGCTTGTTTTTAGCTGCCACGATAATCTGGCGCTCCATATTCTCTTCGGCAACTTTTACTTTCTCCTGCGTAGCGATACGTGCTGTTTCAGATTTCAGACGCTCTTCTTCTGCTACCTTCATCGTTTCAGCCTCTTCACGCGCTTTGATGTTTGCGATCTCACGTTTTTGCTGCTCTTCTTTTTCAGCCAATTGCTTGTCTAATTCCAGAATTGCTTCACGCGCCTCCACATCCTGCTTGCGAATGGTTTTCTCCTCATCCCGCTTGATCAGGTTGGCCTTCACGTTTTGAACCGCGGTCAATTCAGTAATTTTCTTGATCCCTTCCGCATCCAGAATATTGTCTGGCTTTAGGTGGGTAACCGGAGTTTGCTCCAAAAAGTCAATAGCACAATCTTCTAAGGTATACCCATTGAGATCTGTACCAATGATGTCTACAATTTCATCCCGAAACTCTCGACGTGCCTCGTACAATTCAATAAACTGAAACTTTTTCCCTACTGTTTTCAACGCTTCAGAAAATTTAGCCTCAAAAAGGTCTTCAAGGGTTTCAATACGTGATGCGCGAGCGACACCAATAGTTTGCGCCACTTTCTTGATATAAGCCACATCATTGTTTACCCTAACGAAAAATGCCACTTTAATGTCAGCACGCATATTGTCTTTACAGATGAGGCCTTCAACTCCCAGGCGTTCAATTTGGATTTTCTTAACTGAAACATCCATAATTTCCACTCTGTGGAAGACTGGCACCACATAAAGTCCTTTATCTGTTGCCACTTTGGTACCCCCAAAACCGGTACGTATAAGTGCCTGTCCCTGATGCACTTTTTTGTAAAACATCGCGATGATCGCGAAATAAACGATGATTAAGAACAAGAGAACTCCTAATCCAATGCCAATAATTGGTAATACTTGATTCATTTTTGATTGATTTATTTAGTCGTTATAATTTTCTACGAGGTAATAATTTTGATCTGCAGATTGTTTGATGATCAGTACTGTACTTCCATAAACAAGGGGTTCACCTGTCAAAGATTTCACATAAACCGACATAGCGTTGCCGTCTGCAAGCACTTCGGCATTCCCCATTTTTTCTCCGGAAATTGAAGATAGCAGGGTAGCTTTTCTTCCCAAAAAATCAACAGCTACATCACCATCTTTATTGAGGTGTTTGAAAAAACCTTTAAAGGGTGTGGTAAACAATTTGTTTACGATTAAAGCCGGAAACAAGGCGATCAGCATAACCGCAAAGCCAAATACGCTATCATACGTAAACGTCAGCGCTGTTGTGACGGTCGTCATCAGCCACCAGATAAAAATCCAGCACGTAAAGGTGAACATAAACGGAAGCCCAACAAAGTTGAAGTAGATGAGAAATATTTGCCAGCCTTTCAACGGCTTGCGTCTTTTTCCTACTACATTATCCTTGGTCACCTCAACATTAGACACGTCTTCAAAGTCCATATTACCACCTTCGAGGCCTGTGTCGAGATCAACATCGACATCGACATCCACGTCAATATCCAGATCGAAGTCAATACCGCCTATCATCGTCACTATCCAATACAAGATGAGTATCATCAGTAATATAGACAGTACTATATTAACTTGAGAAAAAAGTACTTCTGTTAATGTTGCGTTCACTATTATCCCTGGTTTTTAGAGTCATCAAGACCCAGTTGTGCTTTTAATTTTTCGAGTTCATCTTCAGCCTTTGCACCCGTGGTATCCGCTGCTTTGTCAAGCTCATCGTCTATAGACTTTGAGGCATTGGCGATATCACCATAGGCTTCTGCAAGCGCTTCTTCCTGAGCTACTTTTTCCTTCATACGCTCCAACATAGACACCGTGCCGGTGCTATCTAATTCTGCCATTTGTTTGTTGAGATTTTTCGTAGCGTTGCTCACTTTTACACGCGCTTTAAGCGTTTTGAGTTCGTTTTCCCACTTGCTGATATTCGCTTTGATGTTCTGAATATTTTTCTGTAACTGGGCTACATTGTTGTCAAACTTCTCCGATTCGGTTTTAGCCTGAGCAACCTGTTTTTCAGACTCTTCTTTTTTAAGTAAAGCCTCTTTAGCCAGACGATCTGCTTCAGCAGCATCCATTTGCTTGGCGTGTGCTTTTTTAAGAATGACAATCGCTTTGCTCTGGTATTCTTCGGCTTTATCCTGAAATTCTTCCTGATCGTTTTTTGCGCGTATTGCTAAAGCTTTAACCTGAGCCAAAGCTTCTAAGCTTTTATCCAGGTCTTGTTTCATATCCCGGATGCCCTGCTCGGTTAATTTGATGGGATCTTCCATATTATCAATTGCAGAATTTGCTTCTGCCTCTCCTATTTTAAATAAGCGTCTAAAAATGTTCATGGGTTCTAGGTTTTAATATTTTGAAAATTCTATTATTTTATCTGAATATTCACTCATCAAAAGGCTGAGTGAGTTTAAAGAGCCTTCCAACTCATTTAGATCCATATTCTCTATCTGAAGCGTGTCTCTAAAGATTACTTTTTCACCACTCTCATTGAGTACAAAAGCGCCGTGAATAATATCCCGGTTTTTTTGCAAAAGACTTTTAAAAATCTTTTCTGACTGATTGTTAATTTTAAAAATGAATTGTTCCAAAATGAGAATGGGTGGTGCGACCCCTAAAATCAGATTTTTAATACCTGAATTTTCTTTTTGAACGACCAGTATACCATCTTCAGGGTTCTGAAAGGTGACATTAAAATCAAGTTCAAGTAAATAATTTTTGGTTATAAGGAAATGATCTTTCATCGACTTTTGGTTACAGGCTGTTAAGGATTTCTAAAAGTTAATAATACGAAAACTAGTTTTTAATTGTTTAGATTACGCTAATTATTATTGTAAACAATGCGTGGATTAATGCTGTCATACTGTTTGATTTTTGATTGATGAATGTTTTTTAACAATATTGACAATTAGAATAGCTACTAAAAAAACTAGCTAAACAAAATAGTTTTTGCTAATATTGTTAGGTAAATATAATTAAATATTTTCAATTTGCAAATAAAATTAGCAAAATATGTCCTTTTTTGGTAAAAATATTCGGAAGATACGAAGTGTAAAAACGCTAAGTCAACAGGCGTTTGCTGAGCTATTTGACTTAAAAAGAGGCACTTTAGGTGCTTATGAAGAAGGAAGAAGTGAACCTAAAATAGAAACCATCATCAAAATTGCTAATTATTTTAGCATACCTATAGATGACTTGCTAACTCGAGAACTGACAGTAAATGAATTACTGAAATTTAAAAGTTCTCTATCTGAACAATACGAATTACCTCACCCGGAAACCTTTAAACAGATACCGTGTATTACAGAAAAAAATTCTACAGATTATATCAGTAATTATCAAAATCAACGTTTTGTACAAGATATGGTTCAGGTTATATTACCTGTAGATAAATCTGAAACTATGCGTGGTTTTGTAGTGACTAATCTCGAAATGACCAGTCAAAATCAAGGGCTTTTTCCTAAAGATGTGGTTTTAGGGACATTTGTAAAAAATGATGATTACAAAAATATTGAAGATGGCGCAATTGTTTTGGCTCTTACAAAAGACGAACTTATACTGCGCAAAGCTTACATATTTAGCGATACGATAATTTTAAAAGCAGAACATCAAAATATTGACGAATTGAGATTTCCGTTTTCTGAAATTAATGAAGTCTGGAAAATAACTTCTGTATTTCAAAAGCGTATAACTTCTATTGGTTCTGGTATTGAAGACAAACTGTCTATGCTTGAAAAAGAATTTGCTAAACTAAGAAGTCAAATCTAACTCCTAAGTAAAGTTTATTCCGCAGCCAATTCTAAATTTAATCGCTCTTGCTCAGCTTCTTCTCTTAATTTCTTGCGCATTTGTTTAATCGTGAGCGTGCTCCCGTCGTGACTCCATCCCGGAGGTCCAAAAGCATACATAAACTTATGCTTCCATTTTGGAGATCGTTTCATATCACTCCAGATGTCTTGATATTCGTGCGTAAGAATAATTAACGGATTGTAACTATTTGGTGCATGCGTCACACCGTACTCAATATCTATTTCTTCATCAAGCTCTTTGAAAGTTCCAAAGATGCGGTCAAACGTATTTAAGAAACCGCCGTGGTTTTTATCCATGTATTCCAAATTACGCGCGTGATGCACTTGATGCATCGTATGTGTATTGAATACTTTATCTATAATTCCTAATTTAGGAATGTATTGCGAGTGTAATTGAAATTGCCACAAAGCCTCTATACCCAGACAAACCACAAGCATTTCTGGCGGAAAGCCAATAGCTACAATCCACACATAAAATAAGGGTTTATAAAAAATAGTAAACCAGCCATTTCTTACAGCTGTACCCAAGTTGAAATTATCTGAAGAATGGTGTACGATATGAGCTGCCCAGAAAAAGCGTACCATATGATTCTGGCGATGGAACCAGTAATATGAAAAATCATCTGCAAGCTGGCATAAAATCCAAACATACCATGCATAACCAAAAGATTCCCAACCAAAAATATTTGTTCGTACCCCCTCAACAATCGGGTTAAAAACGTCATAAACCCAACTAAAAAGCAAAATGACTGTAACCGTTTTTACCAAAGGTGCTATAAGTGTAGAGCCTATACCCATCGTAAGACTAGCACCTAGATCTTTCCAGTTGTATAACTTGTCATGATCGTGGTGTTTACTGTAGGTAAGCTCTACCAGAATGAGACCTAAAAAACAGGGAACTCCGTAAATTAAAGGGTTTGTAAAATCCATAAAGTTGGTTTAATTTCAAAAATAGACTTTACTCATTAGAATACAAGAGATTTAGGATTAAACCATCAATAATTGATGGTTTAATCCTATAGCTTTTTAGCTTCTTCCCAAAAGACATCCATTTCGCCTAAAGTCATATCCCGAAGTTCTTTATTACTCTCTTTAGCTTTTGATTCTAAATATTGAAACCGCTTGATGAACTTTTTATTGGTACGCTCTAATGCACTTTCTGGATCTACTTTTAAGAAACGTGCATAATTAATCATTGAAAAAAGCACATCACCAAATTCAGCCTCTATCTTTTCTTGATCCTGTGCGTGAATTTCATCTTTCAATTCTCCCAACTCTTCCTGAACCTTTTCAAAAACCTGATCGGGTTCTTCCCAGTCAAAACCTACGCCGGTAACTTTATCTTGTATGCGACTTGCTTTTACAAGAGCAGGTAAAGATTTTGGAACTCCTTCTAAAACTGATTTCTTACCTTCCTTCAGCTTTAGATTTTCCCAGTTTCGTTTTACATCATCTTCATTTTCAACAGATACATCCCCATAAATATGTGGATGCCGGGAAATTAATTTTTCACAGATTCCGTTAGCTACATCAGCAATATCAAAGTCTTCGGTTTCGCTTCCTATTTTAGCATAAAAGACAATATGCAAAAGCAAATCCCCCAACTCCTTTTTTACTTCTTCCAAATCGTTGTCTAAAATGGCATCACCCAACTCATAGGTTTCCTCAATAGTAAGATGTCTCAGACTTTGTATCGTCTGCTTACGGTCCCACGGGCATTGCTCCCGCAGTTCATCCATTATGGTTAGTAAACGGTCTATGGCTTGTAACTGGTTTTCTCTAGTGTTCATAGCTGCAATTTAAGTATTAATACGCTTCAGGATTATTCTAAAAACAAAAATCCCATGACAGAATCACAGGATTTTTAAACTAGTTTATGCTGAAGCTTTTATTCTTCTTCAGCTGCTTTTGGCGCTTCTGAAACCTCTTCGGCTTGCGCTTCTATGAGATCATTTGCCTGAAGCAAATTATACCACTGTATCACTTTTTTAATATCACTCGCATATACACGGTCCTCGTCAAAATTAGGAAGCACATCAAAAAAGTAAGCTTCTAATTCATCTTTAGAGGCCTTGTGATCAATCGCTTTACCACCGTCTTCTTTAGTCGAAATCTTAGCAAATACTTCACGTAACGGCTCTTCACCATCTAAAGTGTAAATAGAAATTTCTGAAAGTACACTTACGTTATGTCTCAAACCTACAGGTATTTTCTTGCCGTCTGTTAAAGACTCTGCGATAAAGCCAGAACGTGTTTGCGCTCTTAAATGATATAAACCGGGTTTTCCTGAAATCGAAACTATTTTATCTAAACTCATATGTTGTATTTAACTCGAAACTAAACGTATTTTCTTTATAATTCCCTACGGTCTTTCCTCAGGATACTTTTTTAAAACGGATTTGTAAACTTTCTATTTTAAAAGGGCGCAAATATCTAGGCTCTTTTTGAATTATCAAAATAAAAAATCAGCACTTCTTATTAGCGTCCTTTTTTATCCGGAAAACGCATGCGATAGTCTGCATTGGTTTTTCCTTTACTGATGCCTGCCAGTTTACTTTTTATAATTCGTTTTTTAAGGCTGCTCAATTTATCTGTGAACAAAATCCCTTCTATATGATCATATTCATGCTGAATCACTCTTGCTAATAAGCCGTCAAATTCTTCAACGTGTTCTTTAAAATCTTGATCTTGGTATTTAATTTTAATATTGGGACATCTAAAAACGTCCTCGTTAATCCCAGGAATACTTAAACAACCTTCACTAAAAGCCCATTCGTCACCGGTTTCCTCGATAATTTCGGGATTTATAAATGCCTTTTTAAATGTTTTAAGTTGTGCTTGTTCTTCTTCAGACAAATCTTCGTCATCTGCAAAAGGAGTTGCATCAACCACAAAAATCCGAATTGCTTTTCCTATTTGAGGAGCAGCAAGTCCTACTCCACTCGCGCCATACATAGTCTCAAACATATTAGCTATAAGTTCATCTAACTTGGAATAATCTTGAGTTATAGGAGCAGCTTTCTTTCTCAAAACAGGATCGCCGTATGCAACAATGGGTAATATCATTTTAAACTTCTTTTCGTAATTATTAATTGATCAAAAGGTTATCTATACAGATACGATTGAAGAATTATAGTTGCACTTATCTCATCAAGAAGTGCTTTATTTTTTCTCTTCTTCTTTTTCAATCCACCATCTAACATTGATTGAGCAGCCATTTTTGAAGTAAATCGCTCATCAATACGCTCAATGGGAATTGTGGTAATCTTTTCTAAGCTTTCGCGAAATTTTGCTATATCTACTTCAACATCTGAAGCGACATTATTCAAGCGCTTAGGTTCACCTAATAAAATGAGTTCGACAGATTCTTTAGTAAAATAATCTTTCAAAAAAGCCAGCAACTCTTTAGTATTTACAGTCGTAAGGCCAGAAGCTATAAGCTGCAGTTCATCAGTCACCGCAATACCTGTGCGTTTTGTACCAAAATCTAAA
>Ga0207888_100091_pt1 | contig 67309 bp, 56 predicted proteins | sample LinPmetageLP43_FD_184055 | JGI IMG/M metagenome (GOLD analysis project Ga0207888, IMG submission 184055) | Marine viral communities from the Pacific Ocean - LP-43 (SPAdes) | ecosystem: Environmental > Aquatic > Marine > Oceanic | place: Pacific Ocean | collected 2010-08-27
AGGCGCCGGCACGGCACGAGTGGTGACCTGTCACCGGTCGAGTACGAAAAGCGTCATTACCAGAGTCTGGCGAGTGTCTAGAATACTGGGGGCGATTCAGTCATTCCCATCGACGAAGCCATGACCGGCATCGTTGGCCGCAACGACTATGGCAAATCGACCATCCTCGAAGCCTTGGCCATCTTCTTCGAGAGCGGTGACGTCAAGGCCGATATGAGTGATATGAACTGCTTCAGTCTGGCCGAAGGAGCTGAGCAGTTCGAGATTGCCTGTGAGTTTGATGATCTGCCGGCAGTCTGGTGGGCGGCATACAGCTCTTGGACGTCAGCTGTTGGCAGGGCGGGCATGTCCATCGCATCACAGCCTCATTTGACAGTCGCCAGTCTGCTCTAGGGCGCTATGCGGTATCCTGTTGCGAGCTAGGATGCTAAAAGAATCAATTGATCGTGCAGTCGCCCGGTCGATTAAGGAAAATAAATGGCTTCGGATAACTTTATTACTCTGCAGTCTCGCTGGCCTGAGCTGTATCAGCACGCCTCGCTTGCTGAGCGCTATGTGTTTGCCGACCCGCACACCGCGGCCATAAAACTGCGCTGCTTTGCTGAAGTGCTGGTTGGCATGCTCTACCGAGATTTGAGCCTGCCCAGTGAGCCGACCGATGGGTTCTTCGAGAAGCTCAAGTATCCAGCGTTTCAGGACGTGGTTGGCTACAGCGTGCTGCAGAAGCTGCACGCGCTGCGGATGATCGGCAATAAAGCCGCCCATGGCGGTTTTATCGATGCCAGAGTCTCTCTTGCCCTAATTGAAGATGCACATCTGATTGGCCAGTGGTTCTACAAGACCTACAGCGGTGAGACTGCCGATACCTATCCGCCTTTCGCGGCGCCTGTAGAAGCCTCGGAGCAGGGCAGCCCTGCAAAAGACCGTGCAGAGCAGTTGGCCTTGGCGAAAGATGAGTTGAGTCGCCTTGAGGCTGCAGAGAAAGCCGCTCAGGCTGAGGTCGCGTCAAGCACCTCGGCACCTGATCAGGCCAGGCTGGATGATTTCAAGTGCGCCTCGGCTCAGGCCCTGGGCAGCATCGACTTCAGCGCCACGAACACGCGCCAGCATCTCAGCATTCACGATGCGTTTGCCGGCTATACGCTGACCAGCGGCCAAGCGGAGCTGGTCAATCAGATCGAACGCTTCCTCGGCAGCAAGACGGAGAGCGTGTTCCTCCTCAAAGGCTACGCGGGTACCGGTAAAACCTTCATCACCAAGGGGCTGACCGAGTATTTCCGGGCGATTGGCCGCAACTATGTTCTCGCCGCACCCACCGGCAAGGCTTCGAAGGTGATCGCCAAAAAAACCCAGTCAGACGCTTACACGCTGCATAAGACCATCTATTCGTTCGACGATATTGCTGAGTATCGCGACGACGACACCGACGGCACCGAGACCTTCAAGTTTTACGCGCAACTGGCGGTGAATACCCTTTCGGCCGATACGGTGTACATCGTCGACGAGGCGTCGATGGTGGCCGATATCTACCAGGAGGCTGAGTTCTTCCGCTTCGGCACGGGTTTCCTACTGGCCGACTTTCTGAAGTTTGTGAATCTGGATCATAACGATCACAGCAAGAAGGTGATCTTTATCGGTGACGATGCGCAGCTGCCACCGGTGGGTATGAATTTTTCACCCGCGCTGGACGCGGATTATCTGTTTCGCCAGCACCACGCCCGTGCCACCAGCTACGAGTTGTCGGAGGTGGTGCGGCAGAAGTCGGAAAGCGGGGTTATTGCCAACGCATTGCCACTTCGGCAGGACTTACAGGCCAAGGTGTTCAATCGTCTGACGATGGATTTCGACTATCCAGACGTTGAGAAGGTCGAGCATCAGGCGCTGTTGCAGCGCTACCTTGAGTCTTGCGGCGGCAAGATCAATGGGGAATCCATCGTCATCGCCCACTCAAACGCTGACGTTGGCGATTACAACCGGCAAATTCGCGAACACTTTTTCCCCGGCTGCACGCAAGTCATGCCGCGTGACAAGGTGATGGCCATCTCTAACAACAGCACCTACGGGATGTTCATATCCAACGGTGACTTCGGAGTGATACGTCAGGTGCTTGGGTCCGCCGAAAAGCGGACCGTTACCTTGAAAAGGAAAAATCCCGACTCCGGCTTGCTTGAGGAACTACCCGTTCCTCTGCTGTTCAAGGATGTGGTCGTCGGCTTCAGGGATCTTGATGGCAGTCCCCGGTTTTTCCAGGCCAAGATCATCGAGGATCTGCTGTATAGCAAGGAGCTGGCGCTCTCCTCAGACGAGCATAAGGCCCTCTACCTCGACTTCTGCATTCGCAACCCGGGCTTGAAAAGGAAGAGTACGGAGTTCAAGCACGCCTTGAAGGCGGATCCGTATTTCAACGCCTTGAGGCTCAAATTCGGCTACGCCATCACTTGCCATAAGGCGCAGGGCAGCGAATGGAACAACGTGTTTGTGAAATGCAAAAGCCACCAAAGCCAGCTGACGGCTGACTACTTTCGCTGGCTTTATACGGCTATCACGAGAACTGCGCGCCACCTTTATCTGCTCGACCCGCCGAACATCCAGCCATGGAGCGGCATCGAAATGGTGTCGAACCCCGCTTTGGCGATGCTCGGCGCAGTAAAGTCACAAGAAGCCGCCGCCCTCGTTGCCCCGTCGCCTATTGCTCCGGCTGTCTCTTTGGTTGAGTCCGAAACCTTTGGTATTCCCCCAGGCGCGACCTTGCTACTCTCGTTGCTGGCCGAGGTGCGGAAACTTATTGATGGCCTGGGCGTGGCCATCGAGGACGTCTACCACAACCAGTACCAGGAGGTTTACCACTTCAGGCGCGAGGCGGAGTTTGCCCGTATCGACATCGCCTATAACAGCAAGAACAAGATTACCGGCGTGGCTGCCCCTCATCTTTCAGAATTGGGTGCCGAGCTTACCGCCCTGTTTTCTGCTCTAAAGGGGCTACCGCTTTTAGCGGGTGGCGGATCTATGTTTTCTGGGGTGCATTTCTCCAAGCAGTTCCTTAATGACTTCCACGAAAAAATACTCAAGCTCTGCAATGCCTCAGGCATCACCGTTCAGAAAGTCGTCGAACAGCAATGGTGCCAGCGTTACAGCTTTTCCAGGGGAAGCGAGGTTGCCGTTTACGATGTCTGGTACAACGGCAAGGACCAATTCACTAGGTGCCAGCCGCTGATCACCGCCTGTTCTCCCGGAGCATTGGTTGGAGAAATTGGTCAGCTTCTTACGCTGGGACTGAAGGAGTGATTACCAGCAAAGAGGTTTTCGCCAAGCGTAAAGAAGGCGCCATCGACGAGGCTTACAAGCTGGCGCTTGAGCTGATGGCAGCCCCACAAGTTGATGACTGGGATCGCAAGGCATTCGGCTGGTGCTTGATCGACCTCATCAAGCGCGACGTCAAAAATGGCAGCACGGAGAGCCTACCCCATTATCGGAGACAGCTGGAAAGCATCGAATTCGATCCTTCTGACGATGTCCTAACCAAGGGCATTCGCAATGCATTATCGCTGTGCAACCCCTACGGCCAGCAGCTCAGCGAAGCGAAATCGCTGAGCAAGAATGGCCGGCATTCAGAAGCCACAGCCCTTTACCGTAGGGTATGGGCGAATGGGGCCGCCGATCAGGAGACCCAGACTAGCTTCGGCTGGGAGCTCTACAAGCACGCCAAGGATCTGATGGCTGACGAAAATCTGAACCTCGGAGCGGTCAAACGTAATCTAAGCGACTACCTCAAGCTAGACCTCGACAAGCCATCCCTACTCCATTCCTGCGTATTGCAGTTGGCCGCAAAACTAGCTGGTCAGGACAAGCTTGCCATGCTTGCGTTTTCCCGGCAGTGGAATTTCAAGTACCTGCGCCCTGAGGATTTCGAGCGCTATCGCACAGATGATGGAAAAGAATTCCCATCATTGGCTGAGAAGGTCATCCAGCAAGCGGGCAAAGAAGCCGCCGCATCTGAACTTACCGAAGATCAGGCCTACATGTTGCCGTTCATTGATCTATCCATCGAAAGGTTCCCAGACAGTGTGTTCCTCAAACTTAACAAGGCGAAAGTACTTCTCGCGTTGGGCCGGCACGACGATGCATTGGCTTTTGGCATTGCTGTGACCAAGGCGAAGTCAAACGACTACTGGGCTTGGGGTTTGCTGGGTGAAATTGTTTCACAGAAAGATCCCGAAGCCGCCTACGGCTGTTATTGCAAAGCGCTGACCTGCGCGGCTGATGTCAAGTTCACGGGGAAAATACGTCTAAAAGTCGCCAAGCGCATGCTGGAAGTGAATGACTATGCCGCTGCCAAGCATGAAGTGGAGGCCATCCTCCAGTCCAAGGAACAGGAGGGGCATAAAATCCCCGAAGCCATTGCAGAGATGGCCGCACAGGTGTGGTTTGCCGAGACGCAGGCCAAGCCATCCAACCGAGATTACTACCGCACTCATGCAGCCGGCGCCGAGGCGCTGCTGTTTGACGATTTGCCTTGGATCGATGCCAATGTGGGCGACACCTTCATTGTCCCAGGCAAGGATGGCAAAAAGGACAAGACGAAAAGGCGAGTGTTCTTAAAAACGTCGTCTATACCCACTGAAATATCCATCCCAGAGTCAAAACTAGGTCGTATGAAACTGGCTGCGGGCGATGCAGTCAGGGTCAAGGGCGAGTTTGACGAAGATCTGCGATTCAATTTCTTTGTGATGGAAATCAGAACCCCTGAATCGCGGTGGGATATTTTTCCGGAACACATAGGCGTTGTAAATAATATAAACGAGGGGAAGCGGATCATTCGCTACATTGTCGACCGAGAGGTTAATGGCGAAATTCCGATGGCTACTCTAACCGAGTCTTTTGCCGAAGGCGATGCAATTGCAGTGCGGCTTTCTCGTTACATTTCAAAGCGTGGTCCAATGTATCGGGTCCTGCTTGCGCTAAAGACTCATAAACAACCAAGCGAAATTTTAAGAAAGGATTTTTCAGAAGACGTACGCATATCAAATGGTATGGGATTTACGCAGAACGGTATATTTATACCAGCCCATCTGCTAACTAAGCACCACATTTATGATGATCAAAATATTACTGGCAGTGCAGTGCTGAGCTACAACGTGAAGCGCGCTAGCTGGGGATGGAAGGCGGTCTCAATTATTCGAGTGAATTAGTCAATGCTTTAGTTAGCTTGGATTTTACTTAAAGCTATGTTAATAGCTGTGGCAATAGTTCTTGTAGGTTGAATTTTTATTCATGGTTGGCGAAGAGTGTTTATGAATAAACATAAAAAGCATATTTTTATCGCAGCAAGTGTCGCTGCTGCTCCAAGTTTGGTTATGGGCGCTTTTCCCTTGCTCGGCTATGCCCCTTGGGGGCGGTCAAGTATGGATATTCTTGTGCTTTTGGCGGTCATCTACTCGTTTTTTCACGTACTCACGGTTCTGGTTTTTAAGTTGCTGGCAAGGAAGCCTAAAGAGTTTTTTCCTTCAATTATGCTAGGCATTTTCTTGGGTGGCATCATTGGCTTGTCATTGGGTACCGCAATGAGAATGGAGGGTTATGAAAGAGCGGGAGAGCGAGCGGCACCCTTGATTCATGCTGTAGAAAACTATATCGAAAAGACAGGTGGCCCGCCGCAGCACTTGGATCAGCTAGTTCCCGAATTCCTTGATTCACTTCCAGCAGATATTCCACCCTTTAAAATCGTGACGGGAGATAAGGCCTATCAGAGTTACTACGGTAACGACTGGGCCCTTGTTTTTGTTGCCGGTAGCGGCCTGAACTGGGATGAACTTGTTTATTTGCCAAAACAAAATTATCAAGAAATAGGTTCTATAACACGTTTAGGTAACTGGGCATATTTCCATGAGTGATTAGCCCTTTTCCACTTCTAAAGTACTGGGGTTCTACCCCGTTACTGCGGACAATCTGGTTAATAATAGCGTTCTAAAGGCTAACCAGAGTCATATTGTGGCGAAATTTCAGCTATTGCGCGGCCATTAAGGAAGGTCTGAAAAAGACCGCCAGAAAAGATAAAATGGCGCAGACCATTTTCGAGATCACCGCATGAAACAGATGAGCTTCGCAGACGCAGAATACGCCGGCAAACGTAAGCAAACCCGCCGCGAGCGCTTCCTGTCTGAAATGGATCAGGTCGTTCCCTGGAAGCCGTTACTGGCACTGATTGAACCTCACTACCCCAAGGGTGAAGGCGGGCGTCCTGCTTATCCGCTGGAAGCCATGCTGCGCGTGCATCTGATGCAAAACTGGTTTGGCTACAGCGATCCGGCCATGGAAGAGGCCCTGTATGAAACAACCATCTTGCGGCATTTTGCAGGCCTGCCGTTGGAACGTATCCCCGACGAAACCACCATTCTTAATTTCCGCCGCCTGCTGGAACGCTACGGAATGTCCACCGCCCTGTTTGAAGTGGTCAACCGCTATCTGGGTGAACATGGGCTGTTGCTACGCCACGGCACTATTGTTGATGCAACCATCATTCATGCGCCCAGCTCGACCAAGAATGAAGACGGCAAACGCGACCCCGAGATGCACCAGACCAAGAAGGGCAACCAGTACTATTTCGGCATGAAGGCGCACATTGGTGTTGATGCTGATACAGGACTGGTTCACAGCCTGGTAGGTACGCCCGCCAATGCGGCCGATGTGACTCAGGTAGACCAGTTACTGCATGGCGAGGAAACCCATGTGTGCGGTGATGCTGGCTATACCGGCGTTCAGAAACGGGATGAGCACAAAGATCGCAAGCAGGTTATCTGGTCAATCGCCATGCGGCCGGGCAAGCTCAAGTCGTTGAGCAAAACCAAGTTGATCGAGAAAGGCCTGCGCAGTATAGAGCGTGCAAAGGCCAGCACCAGGGCCAAGGTTGAGCATCCATTCCGGGTGATCAAATGCCAGTTCGGATTTACCAAAGTGCGCTACAAGGGCTTGGCCAAGAATACGGCCCAGCTGCATACCTTGTTCGCGCTGGCCAACCTGTGGATGGCGAGAAAACGGCTATTGAGCGTGGGATAAATCCGCCCGGAATTCCGGGTAAAGCGGCCTGACAGGCCGAAAAGGGGCTAAAAGACCTCAAAAACGTGACTAGAGCGGCAAAATCGTTCGCGAAATGATTTTTTGCGAACGGCGGTCAAAACCATCATCGGGATGGCTGCTACTTCAGACCTTCCTTAACAAAATACAGTCCCGATGTTTGAGGCCAGACATGAAAAAGGAGTGGCTGCTGGATGCGGTCGAAAAGAGTTTTTCTACAGCCACGTTAGGGCTTGTTCTACACACTAAGAGGAGTTTGGCTATGCAAAAGATTACGAAGCTTCGTCTCATCGGAGGCGCTGTGCTGGTTTTCAACCTTTGGCTAATCGGACGCTACAATCTTCAAGGAATACCAGTTCTATTGCTTACTTTTGGGTTTGCATTTGGCTATGAGTTTCTTGTTGTTAGGCCAGCAAAGCCAAAAGACCACTCAGAATCCGAACAGTAGTTATAGTTGGTAAAATAGGATGCATATAACATGAAAAAAAATATCTCATTCTGGGTGCTTTGCGCAGTTTCATTCGTTCTTTGGAAGTTTATTTTTTCAACTGATATCGCACAGAGTACGCTTGGCGCTGTTGTTGCGTCTGGCCAAGAGCTAAATCCTGCACAAATAAACCAAATTGAAGAAATTGCTGCAGAGATTGCACGGCAAAGCAATATAAATAATCATCTGTATTTGGATGATATGACTGCATCTATTAACGCCGTTTCTACCGGCAGGAACGTTCGTTTTGAGTATGTGCTGCGAGTAAAAAATGGAGTTTCCCAAAACGAAATCGTACAGTGGCTAACTGCAACACAGCAAGAAATAATCCCTGAAACTTGCACGCAAAATGCAAATAACCCAGCTTTTGAGCGAGGACTTTCCTACACATATTCCTATAGCAGTATCTACGGGCAAAAAATGGGTGATGTTCTTGTTGACAAAGAAACGTGCAAAAGGATGTAGTTCTAACTACCAAGTGCACCCCAAAGCAGTTGATCAAGATTCTGTTGAAGCTGGTTAACTGAGGTCGGGCTGTAGGAAAGCCTGTAGTAAATACTTTGAAGGGAATCAAGATGAAGCTGATCGCCAACCGAATCAACGGTACTCATTTGCGGGATATTTTGCCGGCCCTGTCTGCTGAGCTGCAGGTAGATGGCGTGCTGGCTGCCATTGCCTACGGCAATAGCGCTGCCGACAGTACGAAGGATCTGCTGGGCCCTCGGCCAGCCTTGAGGAGGTCAGGCTCGCTTTAATAGACAAGGCACTCAGTGTGCCTCCCGCTGGCACATGCTCAAAGGCTGACTATGACTGCTGAATCCTCATCGATAGATGTCGCCCCACACTGGTTGATGCGCCTGTTTGGCGCGCAATCGGCCACCTTCGCGTTGGGTGAAAAGGGGTTAGCGGTCACTACGAAGAACGGTGAGAGCTACCAGGTCGAGGCGACGTCGCTGGCTAACGAGGCAGCCTTCCAGGAGGGAGTCCTTTTCTCCCGTCTGGTGCTGCAAACGGACTGCGGCGAAAAGGTTTTCCAGGGCCTGCGAAAGGCTGACGGTGAGAAGTTATTTCACTGGTTGCGGGCGCACTGGTTACGCAAGCTCGCACCCGAGATAGAGCAGGTCGTTCGTAAAATCCGGGCTCTGCTGAAAAAAGGGTATCCCCGCCAATCCCGGCTGGACGCGGCCAGGGTCATGGCCGAGCAAACACTGCAGCGTTTTCAGCGTGTGCCTGAACCCCAGTGGTGCACCGATGTAGATGTCACCCCATTCAAGTGGCTGGCAGAGGTAACCCAGTGGCAAGCAGCTGACTGGGAAAAGCTGCGCAAGCAATACGTTGATCGGCAGTTGGTGCACAACGGCGCATTCTTCGACAGGGTAGAGTGCCAGCCGCTTACCGAGCGCCAGCGCGTTGCCTGTGTCGTGGATGAGGATAACAACCTGGTGTTGGCCGGTGCGGGGACCGGCAAGACCAGCACGATGGTAGGCCGTGCAGGTTTTTTGATGGCGAGTGGGCAGGCACGGGCTGAAGATATTCTGATGCTGGCTTTCGCCAATAAAGCGGCAAAGGAGATGCAGGAACGTATCGATCACCGGCTGGGAAAGTGCGGTATCACCACCAGTACGTTTCACAAGCTGGGCAAGACGATTATTGCCAGCGTGGAGGGTGAACAGCCTTCCCTTACGCCGTTGGCGGAAGACGACAAGGCGCTGGCCTGGCAGGTGAGCCAGTGGTTCGAGCAGCATCTCAAGACCCCTGAGTACCAGCGACTCGCGATTGATTACTTCCAGCACCACCTTTACCCGGAGGCGAACCCCTTTGAGTTCGAATCAGAGGGGGAGTACTACGATTACATCCTTGCCAATGATATCCGCACCCTTAAAGGCGAGGCCGTTAAAAGCCTGGGCGAGTGCCTGGTGGCGAACTACCTGTTCAAGCAGGGCATCGCCTATCAGTATGAGCCTGCTTACGAGCACAAGACAGCCAGCCCCCTTTATCGCCAATACCAACCGGATTTCTATCTGCCCGAGCAGGGTATCTACATCGAGTATTACGGTATCGACCGACAGGGCGGTACCGCCCCCTATGTAGACCGCGAGCAGTACCACCAGGGTATGGCGTGGAAGCGCCAGTTGCATGCCGATAAAGGTACGCGCCTGGTGGAGCTGTACCACTATCAGTTAATGGAAGGTGGGCTGTTTGATGCCATCGACGCGCAGCTGGCCGCACTGGGTGTTCAGTACCAGGAATTGCCCCCGGAAGCGGTGCTCGAAACATTACGAGAATTTGGCGCAATCAACAGCTTTGCGGTACTGCTGGCCGATCTGCTGAAGCGCTACCGCGCTAATTGTTACGAGCAAGGGCAGGTGGAGGCTGCGATCAAGCGCGCGAAGAACCCGAAGCAGGTGGACGCTGCGCTGGCACTGCTGCGGCCCATTCTGGACGACTATCAGGCCCTGTTGGATAGCGCGGGGCATATCGATTTCGATGACATGATTGGCAAGGCTATTGAGTACGTCCGCGAAGGCCGTTTCCGTAGCCCGTGGCGATATATTCTGGTGGATGAGTTCCAGGATATCTCTGAAGCACGTGCCCGCTTGATCAGGTATCTGCGGGACTCTGTGCCGGAGTGTTCGTTATTTTGCGTGGGTGACGATTGGCAGGCTATTTACCGCTTCACCGGCAGTGATCTGAGCTTTACAACGGCATTTAGTGAACGGTTTGGTACGACTAAAGTAACGGCCCTTGATCTGACGTTCCGCTTCAATAACAGCATCAGTGATGTGGCGACGCGCTTCGTACTGGCAAACCCGATCCAGGTCAGGAAGCAGCTTAATACGCTGCAAAAGGTTAACCGCCCTGCGGTATCCCTGCTCAGGGAGGACAATCGGCCTAAACCCGGCAGCGAGGAGACAAGCCGGCTGGAGAAGGTCGTTGCCCGCATCGCAGAAATTGCCGAGCCTGGGAGCAGTGTCTATCTGCTTGGGCGTTACGGCTTTAACTTGCCAGACAAAGTCGAACTACGGCGACTCGCATCGCGATTCCCTTCGTTAGTGCTGGAGTGCCACACCATACATGCTTCCAAAGGGAAAGAAGCGGATTATGTGGTTATGCTTGGTCTGGAGACAGGCAAGCATGGTTTCCCCTCGCAGAAAACCACACATCCGTTGTTAGAGGCATTGCTGCCAGCACAAGAGGATTTCCCTTACGCTGAAGAGCGTCGGCTGTTTTATGTGGCCCTAACCCGTGCAAGACAGCGTGTCTATCTGATCGCCGATATGGCCGTGGCATCGGCTTTTGTTGTCGAGTTGTTGAAGAACGAATACGAGCTCAATCTGGACGAGTTTTCAACATCGCTCAGCCAGCAATTGCTGCACATGCTCAAGTGCATCAAGTGTAAAACCGGGACCATGGTGCCGAGGCAAAGCCAGTTTGGTCAGTTTTTTGGCTGCAATAAATTCCCGCTCTGCGCTCACAAGGAACGAGGATGCGCGCATTGCGACTCACAAATGCGCCGCGTTGGGCGCTTCAAGATTTGTATCAATCCAGACTGCCAGCGTTGGGTGCCTTCCTGTCCGAAGTGTGGTGCGGAAATGACCCAGCGAAAGGGACGTAATGGCGAGTTCTGGGGTTGCCGTAACTATCGATCTGAAGGAGATGGCTGCAGGCATACGGAAAACAGGATAGTGTTTGATTCAGTGTTGCTGGCTTTGGGTACTTAAGAGCTTCGTTTTTAGAATTAATCGCTAATATAGGGATATACGGTATGTCGGCACAGAAATACTCGGTTAACCAACACCTGATTGAAACCCTGCTGAGCTGGGTCAAGTCAGGCGAAATCGCCATTCCGGAAATCCAGCGGCCTTTCGTGTGGGATGCCAGTAAGGTACGCGATTTGATGGATAGCCTGTATCAGGGCTTTCCGGTGGGTTATATCATTGCCTGGCGTAACCCGACGGTGAAGCTGAAAGACGGCTCGCTGGCCGAGGGCAAGAAGATACTCATCGACGGCCAGCAACGGGTGACGGCGCTTACGGCCGCTATCGCCGGGCAGCAGGTGATCAATCAGGACTATCAGCAGGTGCGTATCCGTATCGCCTTTCATCCCATCGAAGAGCGCTTCGAGGTCAGCAACCCGGCCATCGAGAAGGACAAAACCTGGCTACCTGATATCGCCCCCATCGTTAATGGCGAACTGCGGTCTTACAAGGTGGCGAGAGACTATCTCGAGCTAAATCCGGATGTGAAAGAAGATCTGGTTTTTGAGCGCCTAGACAGGTTGTGCGATATCACCAAAAAACAGATCGGCCTGATCGAGTTGGCGGCGGATCTGGATATCGAGACGGTCACAGAGATCTTTATCCGCATTAACTCCAAGGGCGTGGTGCTGAGCCAGGCGGACTTCGTGATGTCGAAGATCGCCGCTAACGAAGAGTTCGACGGCAACACCCTGCGCAAGGCTATCGACTACTTCTGCCACCTCTCCATCGCACCCGAGTTCTACGCGCATATCGAGAACAATGATAAGGCCTTCGTGCAGACTGACTACTTCCGCGCCATGCGTTGGCTAAAGAGTGAGAACGACGACCTGTACGACCCCAGCTATTCGGACATGCTGCGTGTCGCCTTCACCACCAAGTTCAACCGTGGTCGGCTGTCGGATCTGGTCGGCCTACTTTCGGGCCGTAACTTCGAAACCCGCAGCTACGAGAAGGAAATTGAAGAGGCGTCCTTTAAGACGCTGAGCGATGGAGTGAAGGAATTCATCAATGAAACGCACTTCAAGCGCTTCCTGATGATCATCCGTTCGGCAGGCTACGTGGACAGCTCGATGATTGGCTCAGTCAACGCGCTGAACTTCGCCTATGTGCTGTACCTCAAGCTCAAGCGCGACTTGGGCAACAACCCCAATATCGAAAGCTGGGTGCGCCGCTGGTTTGTCATGTCGCTGCTTACCGGGCGCTACTCAGGCTCGCCGGAGTCCCGGTTCGACAAGGACATCAAGGCCGTGCACGAGCGGCCATTTGCTGACGTACTGGCCGATATCGAAGCGGCTGAACTGTCTGATGCCTTCTGGGACTTCGGTCTGCCGCAGGCGTTGAACACGTCTTCTGTTAACGCCCCGGCCATCAAAGTATTCTGGGCCGCGCAGGCCAATCGTGGTGACAAAGGCTTCCTGTGCAAGGACATCACCGTGCGTGACATGCTCACCCATCATGGGGACATCCATCATATTTTTCCGAAGAACTTTCTCAAAAAGCAGGGGCTGCCCAGGAGCAAGTACAACCAGGTGGCCAACTACGTGTACGTGCAGCAGGAAGTGAACATCAAAATCGGCGACACCGCTCCGGCTGCTTATATGGCGAAGGTCTTTGAGCAGAGCCAGCAGGGGGTAGCGCACTACGGTGCGATTACCAATCTGGATGACCTCAAGGCCAACCTGGCTGTCAACTGCCTGCCCGATGATCTGGCTGCCTACCAGCCAGAACAGTTCGAGGTCTTTCTGACTGAACGCCGTCGGTTGATGGCGCAGAAAATCAAAGGCTATTACTGGGGTTTGTGATCAGGAACTATCTTGAGTAGCCATTTCTGAAACAGCGATTTTGAGCCTGTTTATTGGGATTAGACGCCCAGCTAAGGATGTTGTTATGCCTCAATCCGTCTTCAAGTGTTCATCATGGCTTACTGCATTTCTGCTGCGGCGTGGACTACAAACACCTGACCAGCGCGCGCTTTACGAATACCACTGCAGTTCTGACGAGTATCTGGAGCTGCAATATTTGCTTTCCAGTCTTGGTAGCTTCGATACGTCAGTGAGTGACACCGGTGGCTGCGCTTGCCTGGTGCTTTTTTGCTCTGAATGGTATCGGCGTCAGTATCAAGCGGATCACGGTTGGAGTTGGGAGCCGATCTGGCAGGTGGTGGGTTACAGGCTGTCCGCGATTGATTTGAGTAAAGCCATCCCGCGAGGTTTGGAAGGCTACTGGAAGCGGCCTGTGCATTCCTACGAGTCGGAGCGGCGAAACTTTCTGGGTTCGTTGTTTGCAGAAGGCGGCCTGCCGTTCCAGGTGCTGCGGGAAGAAGGTAGCCGTTTTTACACGCTGTTTAACCGCGTACTGAAACAGAATGACCAGTGGCAGTTGATGGGGCATAGCACCCTTCATCAGGTCGAAAAGCTGTTGGAAACAGCGAATCTACCCCAGGTATTTTCATCGCCCCCATCTGTAGAGTTGATCGCGCGGATGGCTGATCAGCTCCTGGCCTTGGTGCGCGATTACAGTTTGGAGCAGGCAAACGAACCTGTCGCTCAGCTGAATGCGCGGAACCCCAAGTGGCGTGAGCTTTTCCCCCTTCCTCTTGATAACGAAACAGGCAGCGAGTTGCTGAACGGTTTGCTCAAGACAGCAACGAGTGAACGAAAGCGACATAGCAGGGCGGCAGGGGCTTGGGCTTGCCTGCATTTCTGGCACGAGGGGCAGCCTGACACATTGAGAGTGCAGGTGTCATTGCCTTCAGAAGTTCGCTTTTCCTTATCGGCTACGCCTTCTACTACCCGTTTTGAGCTGGCGCTTATGGAGGCGGGGCAGGTGATTGCAGCGCTGGGTCCAGGATACGCTGTGGTTGATGGCGCGGTAGCCATAATCAAGCTGCGACAGCGTGAGGTGATGGCGCGGCGAATCGATCTGGCATCGCAACTGAGTTTGGTGGCAATAGCCGGTGGTATGGTGATCGGTACCATCCCCATTCGGGGGAGCATCGTTGCACTGGGCGAGGTGCCGGTTGGTTTTGAGCCTGCTGATGACCGCTGGCAGTTGTGCGGCCAGGCCTCCTTCAGCACAGCGAGCGAGGATCTGCTGGTAGTTCTGCCACCCGAAAGCACTGCTAATGAAGTGGATGAGAGCGAGGGCGAGACGAGCATTTCCACCATGCCCAGCGTCTGCTCGTCTCCTGCCATCAGAGTGCAAGGTAAGGCGCGGCTGCAAGTTAAGTGTGGGGACTCAGACAGCTATAGCATCCGTACGGGGCGCACCGTTGGAGCAGGGCTTGGACTTGAACTTGATGGCGTCCGGTTGCCCTGGGAGGCCAGGCCGGCGCTCACGTTTGTCGGGCTACCCAAAGCTCAATGGCCGGGCACGACGGATGAACTGCAGGTGCAAGGTGGCCAGCTGTATGTTGGCGGTAAACTGCTGGGTAGCGGTGTCCTTCAAGAAATGCTCGGTAGCCAGTACGTCGCGGTGCGTAATCGCAGCGGTGATACCTTATTGCGACGTAAAGTCGGAATACTACCGGCAGATTTCCATATAGAGCTGCGCAGCGGGGAAGGTCCAGGGCAGGGCAGTATTCTGGTCCACACGCAGCAGCCTTGCTTGTTGCAGATAGCTGATGAGTCCATTCGGGTGCAGCAACTCAAAGGCGACGGCCACGCAGAGCTCCGCTTATCCTGTGTGGGCATTCCGCCGATCAGTTTTCATCTGACGATAACCCCCAGCCTGTTGGCTGATCCGATTGTTTTGGTACTGCCCTTCCCAAGCTCTGGTTGTTTGGCTTTCGATGCCAGCGGCCAGCCGCTTAAACGTGATATCTGCGTGGATGATCTGCTGGGTACCCGGCTTTACCTTTTTGGCCGTAATGGCGCTCCCACCAAGTTTGGCATTGAACTGACCCTGAAAGGACATGCAGCCAGAAATGCCAGTTACAGCTGGTCTTATACGGCGGCTGAGAGGCCGTTGGAGATCAGTCTGTACAGTATCCGTGAGCAGATAGTCGATTTGCTTTCCCTGCATTCGGATATTGATCAGGTGGTGGAGCTCAGGGTTTTCGGCAATAGGAAGGATTCTATTTACCGTATCCGCAGATATGCAGCTGCCATGCGGCTTCAATCAGATACTCAGACGCTGATTGCCAGCCAGTACCAGGATGGCAGTAGCGAACTGCCAGAGCCGGTATTGATGTTGTTGCATGAGCCGATGCGCGGCGCGGTATCGCTGACCCCAAGACGCAGTGAAGGCGTACCGACTGGAGAGTTTGAACTGCCAGCGTTGATCGAGAAAAGTGGCCCGTGGTTGGTAGTGCCCAAGTCAGGGTCGACTGTATCTTTTAGGCCGTTGTTTGTTGCCGGCGGCTGGGAGCCCTCCTCTCAAACTGATGACGCACAGAGCCTGCAGAAAGCGGTATTGATCTTTGAGCATGCCGCGCCGGTCAGCTCTTTTACGTCTGTGCTGAACGCTATGTCCATCAATCCCATGCACAGTGGCTGGCAATTCATACGGGCTTTGTTTGACAGCTATGGATACCTTCCGCTGGCCACCTTCGAGGTCTGGAAGGCGCTGATGGCTAACACCAGGGCGCTCTCGATGGCACTTTTCAAGTTCGAAATGGCGCCAGCTTTTCTTGGGCGTATAGAAGCTGAATTCCCGGTATTGTGGGAGCTCATGCCAGTGGCTGATATCCATAAGGCTACTCGGCAGTTTGGAAGTTTGCTCAAATCGAGAGGGCTGGCTGATGAAGTATCGCAGGGGCTGCTCAGTAAAATGCTTTCCAGGCTATCGGAGGTGTTTCCGGCATACGGAGAAAGTGTACAGCGTTATCTCTCGGACCAAGCCATCGGGCCTGATATCAGCGTACCCCGGGATGTGTTCCGTGTGATTGTGCATGGTTGGTACCTCGATTTGTTAAGAGACAGAAGTGATGCAACATGGCCGGAGTTTGGTGGCTCAAAACTGAAGCGCTGGGCATTGAGCCAGGCAGATAACGTAATTTCTTTTACCCCGGAAATGGACTACCGCAGTGCTGTGGTTTACCTCCCCGTTTTTGCTGCTGCCGTAGCCAGCGGTAAGGCGTTTTTCACAGATGTTTTTGAAGATAGCGGCGAGGCGGTTTTCTTTCTACGTCAGGTCCGGGATTTCGATTCCAATTGGTTCAACTCGGTATATCAATACTGCCTGTTGAACGCCGTTATAAATTCTGAAGAGGCAGCGCCAATCAATGAGTAAGTATTTCTCCACACTTGTCGAGCAGGCCTTGTCGCGCACCGCAGAGTCTACCCTGGGGGTACTGAGTATTACGGATGCCGGGCTACGCGCGCATCTGGGCAAGCTCATGCGACAGGAGCCCGGAAAGCCCGGCTCATTCCTTGCCCCTCCGTTGTTTGAGCAGACTTTCGGATGGGAGAGTAGCGATGTCACCATGACGCAGCTCGCGGATCAGGACGGCTTGCTGAGTAGGGAAATTGTGAGTTCGCTGGACGGCAAAGCAAATGGCCGTTACCGCTTTGGAGCAGGTTGGAGTCCCTTCACTCACCAGCTGGCCAGTTGGCGCTCCTTGCTGGAAAAGAAGCATTCGGTAGTGGTAACCAGTGGTACTGGTTCGGGTAAAACTGAGTGCTTCATGGTGCCAGTGCTTGATGATCTGTATCGCGAATACCAGGGCGCCGGTAGCCAGCCGTTGGTGGGCGTGCGGGCATTGTTCCTCTATCCCCTGAACGCACTGATCAACTCGCAGCGTGAACGTCTGGACGCTTGGACCCAGAGTTTTGGCTCTGGCATCCGCTACTGTCTGTATAACGGTAATACAGAGGAGCTGAAGGCTAAAAAGAAGACCGAGCAGCAGCAAAAGCCCAACGAGATTATGACGCGTGAGCTGATGCGTGAGCAGCCCGCGCCCATTCTCGTTACCAACGGCACCATGCTTGAGTACATGATGGTACGTCAGGTTGATGCACCCATTGTGCAGATTTCCCGGCAGCAGAAGTCACTGCGCTGGATTGTGCTGGATGAAGCGCATACCTATATGGGTTCGCAAGCGGCCGAACTCGCATTGCAGCTGCGCCGAGTAATGACCTCCTTTGGAGTGACCCCGGATGACGTCAGGTTTGTTGCGACCTCTGCAACTATTGCTGGTGAGGATGCGGCAGAGCAGCTGAAGCAGTTCTTGTCCGACCTGTCTGGCGTGCCTGTGGAGCGGATTGATGTTCTGGGTGGTCGTCGCGTTGTCCCGGAGCTTGGTTCTTGTCAAAAGAAAGCGATTACTCTGGAAGAGCTGCAGTCCATGGAGGATCCTGATCAGGATGATCCTGAGATTCATCCTGCTCGTTATGAAGCGCTGGTCCAGTCCCCAGAAGCACGGGTACTGAGAGACTTGGTGGTAAAGGCTTCCCGACCCTTGAAGCTCAATGAAATGACTACTCAGCTCAATAGTATCGGGGGTTGGTCGTATACTCAGGATGAGATTTTGCGCTGGCTGGATATTTGTTCAGGTACTCGCCCGAGCAAGAGAGAGCCCGCCTTCCTGAAATTGCGAGCTCATTTCTTTCAGCGCACAACGCATGGTCTCTGGGCGTGTTTCAATCAACACTGTTCTGCAAAACAGGACACTCCTTTGCTGGATAACTGGTCTTTTGGTTATGTGTATGCCAGCCATCGACAAGTCTGCTCCTGTGGTAGCCCAGTCTTTGAGCTTGCGTTCTGTAATGACTGTAACGAGCCGCATTTGCTGGCGCGGGATAAGGGCGGGAAGCTGGTGCAGTGGGACAGCTCTGGTGGCGATGAGTTTTCTCTGCAGTCTGAAACTGTAAACGATGAAGACCTCAGCGATGACTCACAAGGCCATCTATTGAGCAGCACGCCTTTAGTAATAGGGCCGCAGCGTGCCGACAGCGAGGCTTATAGCTTCCACGATTTCGATATCCGTACTGGAGCATTCGAAATATCTTCTGGCGCCAGTGTCCGTCTCGGAGTCAGTGACCTGGCTGTCGTATGCAGTCGAAAAAGTTGTAGCTACGGCGGGTTTCAGGGTGCATTTCCATTTCGTCGAGCAATGCTTGGCAGTCCTTTCTATGTAGCCAATGCTGTTCCTACTGTTCTGGAGTACTGCCAGGACTACGAGGGCGATGAGGAGCAGCCTGACCACGGTAGTCAGTCTCTGCCAGGCAGAGGGCGCAGGCTTATTACCTTTTCTGATAGCCGGCAGGGTACGGCACGTATGTCGGTAAGGATGCAGCAGGAAGCCGAGCGCAGCAAGCTGAGGGGGCTTGTTGTGCAAGCCTTGAGTTGGCATCAGAGAAGCCAGGGAAACGAGCAGACTGTTCCGAGCGACCTCAAACCTGAGCTTATCGAGAAACTCATCGCCGAAGCGAATCAGAAGGTTGCGGTCTATCGTGACGTTGGGTTGCTCGATGAAGCGAAGGCTGAAGAGGAAAGGGTTAAACGGTTGTCTGCAGTGCTTGCTTCAGCGACTGGTGCGCCGGCTACGGTTGGCCTGATCCCTATGACATGGTCTCAGCTGGTTGAAGATCTCAAGCAGCGTGAGGATCTTAAAGGATCCATATTGCTTGCGAACAAGTATCAAAAGCCCGAAATATTCAAAGATACTGACGGGCCGCACAAGCTGGCTGAAATGCTGCTGTTCCGTGAATTCACGCGGCGACCGAAAAGGCAGAATAGTTTGGAAACCCAGGGTCTCGTAAAAGTCGATTATCTGGGGTTGGATAAGGTTCAGGAGTCGCCGACCTATTGGGAGAGTAAAGGTCTGACGCTGCAGGATTGGCGAGACTTTCTCAAGGTTGCGTTGGACTTTTATGTCCGTGAGAACAGCTTTATCCAGGTGAGTGAGGAGTGGATGGGCTGGTTAGGGACGCGCTTCTCCACAAAAACCTTACGCAGCCCGGAATCCAAAGAGGCTGACGAAAATCGGGTAAAGCGTTGGCCTCAGATACGTAAAGGTAACTATTCCCAGCGCTTGATCAAATTGTTGCTGTTGGGCGCTGATCTGAATCCGGCAAATGATTCCGATGTTGATGTAGTCAATGCATGGTTGAAAGCGGCCTGGTTGCAGCTGACTAAGCCAGGAGCAGCTTTGAAACCTGACGGTAACCGGTTTGCCTTACCAAGAGAGCACATGCTGTTCTCCCTGGTTGATCATGCATATGTGTGCCCAATTACCAATAAGCTGCTGGATACAACGTTCAAGGGGTTTACACCCTACCTGCCAACCCGCATAGATTTTTCTCAGCTGACGGATGAGCAGCGTAAGAGCTTTCTGGCCATGCCGATTGCGATGCCTGATTTATGGCAGTTTGATAGCTCACAGGAAGACGCTATCGCTGGGCTGACAAAAATAAGGGACCAAGTCTCAAAGGATCCAAGAATTGCTGAGCTGCGTGCCCACAATCTTTGGACAGATATTAACGACAGAGCTGTGGAGGGGGGATTCTATTATCGTACCGCAGAGCATTCGGCTCAGCAGTCCTCCGAGCGTCTTGGCTCCTATGAGGATATGTTCAAGAAAGGACAGATCAATGTTCTGAACTGCTCCACTACTATGGAAATGGGGGTGGATATCGGCGGTATTTCTGCTGTCGTCATGAATAATGTGCCGCCGCACCCAGCCAATTACCTGCAGCGCGCAGGGCGTGCCGGGCGTAGCAAGGAGTCCCGAGCCCTTGCCTACACGCTGTGTAAAAACAATCCCCATGATCAGCAGGTGTTTGCCAATCCAAGCTGGCCTTTCGAGACAATGATTCCGGCGCCTGCGGTTGCGTTGAACTCCAGTCGGCTGGTGCAGCGGCACGTCAACTCGCTGCTGCTTTCAGACTTTCTGTGCAATGTGGTGGGGCCAACCCAGACTGAGAAGACCAGTCTCAATGCCCAGTGGTTTTATGGTGATGACAGTGGGCTTTCGCAATGTGATCGCTTTATGGAACTGCTGGGATTGGCTGTTACCAGCATTGATGAGGCGCTTCTCTTGCTAGTGAAAGGAACCGCTTTGGCGGGGGTGGCACCTGATCAGCTGCGACGGCGTGCGATGGAGGAGTTGAGGCGGCTACAGCAGCGTTGGCTGGAGAACTACCGTTATCTGCAGAGCGAAGAACAACAGGCCAAATCAAATAGCCCCTATCTGAAGCGGTTACAGATCGAGAAGGCTCGTCATTGCAAAGAGTATCTGTTGAGGGACCTGGCTGCCCGCTCCTGGCTGCCGGGATACGGATTCCCCACAGATGTCGTCAACTTCGATAATTTCACCATAGAAGACTATCTACGCGAGAAGGACGGTACCGTTAAGGATAAGCGTGACCGTGAAGATAACGTGTCACGTTACAAGGGGCTGCCGTCTCGCAACCTGGCTATCGCCATCCGGGAGTATGCGCCGGGTGCCGAGATTGTGTTGGATGGGCGGGTTTTCCAGTCGGCAGGGGTCTCATTGCACTGGCACAACGTGAACGCTGACTCCAAAGAGGCGCAGAAGATGGATCTGGCCTGGCGTTGTGGGGTGTGTGGTGAAGTGGGGTATGAGGATAGCCTTATAGACACGGATGAGTTGTTGTGTACAAACAACGAATGCAACGCCCCGATAAAACTGTCGAATATTCGCAAGGTTCTGCAGCCAGCAGGCTTCGTAACCGATGCTTATCAGCCGGCATCCAACGACATCAATCACCAGAAATTCATCCCGGTTGAACCCGCTTGGGTCTTTGTAAAGGCAGACAAGTCGCCACTACCAAACCAAGAAGTGGGGATGATGGCATCGGGAACAGATGGGCAGATCTTCCACCACAGCTCCGGAGAGCATGGTGCTGGCTTTGCGTTGTGTATGTCTTGCGGTCGGGCAGACTCAATGTTGGCAATCGACGAGTTCCCGGTTGGGCTTTCGCCATCAGGCCAGCACTATCCGCCGCGCCCAGGAAAAGACGATAAGGACCAAAACAACAAAAGGCTGTTCTGTCAGGGTAGCGGCAGCATCATGGGTAATGTAAGTCTGGGAGCCAAGTCGACTACTGATGTCTTTGAGTTGACGTTACGTCATCCAGTCAGTGGTGAATATATTGCTGATAGCCGCCAGGGGATCGCTATTGCGATGACTCTGGCAGTTGCGTTGAGGTTGGCTCTTGCTGAAATACTGGGCGTGTCGGCATCCGAACTGGGGTATGCGACTCGTCCCAGCAAATTGGAAAATGGTCAGGCCATCAGAATTCTTCAGTTATACGATGTGATCAGTGGGGGGGCAGGGTTCGCTTCAAGTGCACCCTTGCATGTCGAGCGGCTTTTGAAAATCATGGTAAGCAAGCTGAAATGCGAGCATTGCGAAACGGGCTGCAGCGAGTGTCTGCTGGACTCCCAAACCCGGCACGACCATGACACGCTGGATCGCCAGCGTGCTCTGGAATGGCTTGGTAGCGAGTTTCAGCATTATGTGGGCTTGGCAGATGCAGACAAGTTATCGCTGGAGGATGGCCAGTATGAACCTGGTAGTCTTGAAAGTGTCTTGCGCCGGCTGATCAATGAAGGTGCAACACGGTTGACCCTGTTTGCTTCTGGCGAGGTTGATGATTGGGATTTGGATGCGCCCCAATTTCGCCGAGCTGTGCAAAACTACATCCTGACCGATGGGGTAACGGTCGATCTTGTGGTGCCGGCCGGAATCACAGATGAGGATGTCCTCCAGGATCTTTCGAGCCTGAAGCTGCTTGGGGTGAATGTCGGGTATTGCAACAGTCCGCACAACGACCATTTCGCTGCCCAAATCTTGAAAGGCGGCGTACTGCATACCTTGGCAACTCGCAGCAGGGTGGCGACATTACCAGGGGCCGACTGGCATCAAAGCGATGAGTTGGTCGTGCTTTCCAAAATAGCGCCAGCATTAGTGTGGGAGCCCATGAGCCTCACATCCGCACCAAATGTTGGAGCAAAAGATCTACAGATCCATGATGAACTCAACGGGCCATTATTGCGGTTCGGCGAGCGCTTCTGGGATTTGGTATCCGAGCAAAATTCACAAATAGCCGAGCTGCTTGAAGCAGAGCGAATAACAAAGATTATTTACTCAGATCGCTATATCCAGAACCCGGCAGTAGTCACCATTCTGGGATCGCTGCTCATGCATATGAAGGATCGATTGGCGGAGGATGCGACGGCTCAGGTCAGGACGCTGTTCAAGGCGGGCCGTTCGCAAGGGCAGAAAGCATTCGAAGACTGGGTTGACCAAGATGATTTTGAATTCTTTGCCAGCAAGTGGTTGTCAGCGATGGTCGGCAAGAATGTTGATTTCTATGTGGAAGAATCAAACCGGGACATTCCGCACCACCGTAAATTGCTTTTGGAATTTGAGAGCGGTAGGTGCTTGAAAGTTCGCTTTGATCAGGGCGTAGCCTACTGGCGCGTGCGCTTCGGCTCTCACCGGGATATGTGGTTCGATTTCGATCGGCCTGTTGAAGACCAGGTTATGCAGATGGCTACGGTGATTGACGCCGCACAAGTGCAGAACTCGGAGCAGAAGTGGGCGACGGATGTTTTAGTTGAACTGCAGGGATAGGGATGGAATGGACCATGGTATAAGGTAAACCTTGGTCTTTATCTTTCGGGTTCGCTTTAAACGATACAGTCATATGTGGTTAATGCTTGCAATATTAGCCGGGTGAGATTTTGTTAGCTAATTTAAAGAGGTTACTTTTATGGAAAACATTGAAGATTTTTTTACAAGTTTACGTGAGTCAGCAAAGGATTTTACTCCGGAACAAAAAAATAGACTTGAAGTAGAAATTGAAGAGATTAGGTTTCTTGTCGATCGGGGCTCAATCAGCCTGGAAGATATTCAGGATGAGAGCGAAGAAATTCTTGACCGTGCAATAACTGGTGAGGAATGAGTGATACAGCGCTTTGGGCTGGAGCGGCAGCATTGCTGCGGGTCTAGATCATGCTCTCCGTCACTTGATTGAGGTTGATATGGGCGCAGCAGGCAGTACTCATTATCGTTGGCGATTCAGAGGCGATAAAAATCATGGGCCCAATCTGGGTACAGAGTTTTGAACACCCTCGCCAGCTATAGATAAGGAAACCCTATGCGCTTAAAGTTTGTCATGCTCAATCATTTCCGCGGCTACCGCGCCAGCAACGTCATTCCCGTCGACGAAGCCATAACCGGTACTGTCAGTCGTCATAACGGTGACAAGCGGTTTTGTGGAATCGATTAGTCAAGGAAGCAGGTCTGCGCTGCCGGGCCGTGGAGTGGCTGAAGTCAGGCTGTTGGACAGCCTGTAGTTAATACCCTGAAGGGAATCAAGATGAAACTGGTCGCCAACCGAATCAACGGTACCCACCAGCGGGATATTTTGCCGGTACTTTCTGCGTATCTGCAGGTGGACAGCGTGTTGGCTGCCATTGGCTGCGGCAATAGCGCTGCCGACAGTACGAAGGATCTGCTTGGCCATTGTCTTGCCAACCGTCTGCGGCTGGACTTGTGGATGCGCTACGACCATACAGTGCCGGTGTCAGTCGAGCTGCTGCGCAGGCTGTTTCGTCATCATAAAGACAATATCTTCACCCAATTCATCCCCCGACTGCTTTTATCCCAAGGTTATTTAGTGGCGCGGCTATGGTGCCTTAATCGGCGCACCATACCGACAATGGTTGGCTGACCAATATAGAGACCGGTGTGTTCATCAGCGAAGATGAGCTGAGCTCGTTGGCGGAAGTGGTCTGCTGGGGGCGGCCTGAGGTAATGCCGCCGCGCAATGAGCGGACCAGTAAGGCCTTGAGAGCGCTGGGTTACAACGTGAAGGTGTATTGATGTCGTGGCGTAATTAAAAATATCAATTGGTAAGAAATCTTGTTTTTATATTTGGTTCTGTTTGGTCGATTATATCTAACCATATGAAACTAAACATTATTTTAAATTGGCACGCTATTCGCTAAGTGTTAGGCGTGTTGACTGACCATAAAGGAAAATATTGATGTCTGAGTTGAAGAAATTCCAGGTACAAAGCGCTCGCCCTATGCCGATTATTGTGCTGGCTGATACCAGCGGCAGTATGTCCGTTGATGGCAAGATCGAAGCCCTAAACAAGGGGCTCAAAGACATGATCCAGAGTTTTTCCAAGGAGAGCCGTCTGCGCGCTGAAATTCAGGTCAGTGTTATCACTTTTGGTGGTAACCATGCAGTGGTCAATCTACCGCTGACCCCGGCACATCAGTTGACTGGATTCACGCCACTTACTGCCGACGGTATGACCCCGCTGGGTAGCGCAATGAAGCTGCTATGCGACATGATCGAAGACAAGGACTGTATTTCCTCGCGCGCTTACAAGCCGGTCGTTGTATTGGTCTCGGACGGATATCCGAACGATGAATGGCAAGAATCTTTTCAGCGTCTGATCAAGAGTGAGCGGACTGCCAAGGCGACGCGCTATGCAATGGCCATCGGTGCCGATGCTGATGAAGACATGCTCAGTAGCTTTGCCAATGACCCAGAGGCACCGTTGTTTCGTGCCGAAAATGCCGCAGACATTCACCGGTTCTTCCGTGCGGTGACCATGAGCGTCAGTGTGCGCAGCCAGTCGGCAACCCCTAGCGAGTCAATACCCCTGCAGATACAAAACGTCGAGGATCAGGACTGGGATGATTTCTGATGCGCCTCTTGGCGGGTGGAGCTTCTGTACCCGGGCCAGCGCATATTCAGGATGGAACGCCTAATCAGGATGCGTTCTGTGTCAACGGCTGCAAGGGTGGTTGGATCATTGCCGTCGCTGATGGCCTGGGAAGTCGTCCGTTAAGTCACCTTGGATCACGCAGGGCTACCCAACTATTCAGGCACCTTGTTCGCGAACAAGGGGACATTCTGCACGACGGTATTGGTCAGGCCCTGCGCGCAGAGTGGCTAGAGTGTTTTGGTACCAGTTTCAGCCGTTTCGAGACCACATGCCTATGGGCGAAGGTTGATACCGCTGGGCGGGGACTGGCTGGCCAGGTGGGGGATGGGTTGATGCTGGTCAGGAGTCACGGGGAGTTTCTGGTCATTACTGGGCACCGACAGGGCTTTGGTAATCAGACACAAACCCTGGCCCAAGCTCAAGCAGAGACGGTCGTCAGTATTGAGTTTGAGCTGACATGTCCAGGCGATGGTGTGCTACTGATGACCGATGGTATTTCCGATGATCTGGTACCAGAGCAGCTAGAGTCTTTCTTTCAGGCGATTTATCAGCGCCAGCGACGCTCCAGCAAGCGCCAGATGCGTCAGTGGCTGACACGTGAACTGAACGGATGGTCGACACCACTGCACGGTGATGACAAGACCATGGCCGGTATTTTCAGAAGGGATTGATGGTAATGAGTGCACAGACAAGCACTAAAACCGTGAAAACGGTCCAGGACACCAAGGGTTCGATCTACAAATTATGTAAGGTGCTCAGCCGGGGTGGGCAAGGGGTTGTGCACCACACTCAACATTCCGGGACGTTGATCAAGGGTTTCACCAACAAGGACCCGCAGGCACGAAAACGTTGGCAAAAGCACATGGCCTGGCTGATCCGGCAGGATCTTGCCGGCCTCAAGCTGGCTCGCCCTTTGGCCTTGTTGGTCGAGTCGCGCTGCGGTTATGTCATGGAGTTGATGGATGGGCTTGTGCCTTTGCAAAGCCTCCTTGAGACTTTTGTGGAGGCAGGTGATGAAGCTCCAGCCGATTACCTGCGCCAGGGTGGCTTGCGCCGCCGCATCCGTATTCTCTGCCAGCTGGCCAGAACCCTTAATCAGCTGCATGCCCGTGGCATGCTGTATGGCGATCTGTCGCCCAGCAATATCTTTGTATCGGATAACCCTGCCTATTCCGAAACCTGGTTGATCGACTGTGACAATATCAGTCTTGAAGTTCATAGCGGTCTTTCCTTGCACACTCCGGACTATGGTGCACCTGAGGTAGTGCGGGGCGATTCATTGCTGTCGAGCCTTACAGATGCCTGGAGCTTTGCGGTTATCGCTTACCAGTTGTTGACCCATAACCACCCGTTCAAGGGTGAACTGGTCAACGATGGTGAGCCGGAAGAGGAAGAGGCTGCGTTACGTGGCGAGCGGCCGTGGATTTACGACCGTCATGACGACGCCAATGCCTGTTTTATCAATCTCCCCATTCAGCTGGTGGAGCACAGCAAGCTGCCAGCCCTGTTCGCCCGTTGTTTCGAGCAAGGCAAAGTCATGCCATGCGAGCGCCCGGGTATGGCTGAGTGGCTTGAGGCGCTCAGCGAGGTGGACGAGCGGCTGATCCACTGTGCGGATTGTGACGCTACCACTCTGGTATCGCTGACAGTGCAGACCCTTGACGATCAGTCGTGTTTCTTTTGTGACGTGCCGTTGGATAGCCGCGCGGTGCTGTTCGAGGAGTTTATTGAGCTGGTGCCCGAGGAAGACCAGTCAGAGCAACAGGCTAAGCCTGAACCCCCTTTGACAACCGGTCGCAAGGTCTGGCTGCAGCCCGGACAAAGTGTCGAGCTGAAGCGGCTGATGCCAACCTTCAGTTATGACTTGCGGCCATCGGACCATATCCGCATTGAGTATCTTGATAAGGGATTGGGCATATACGCGCTGCCTGAAGCTAAGTTGACCATTCAGCGAGGCGCGACCAATAAGTCTTTAGAGCGTGATCTATTGCTAAAGGAAAGCGTGCGCGGCCAGCATGCCGACCCCTATCAGATTCATGTGGGTGATATGAAGAAAGCCCATGTCTTTTGGCAGTTCAGCTGGTAACGCCCTATGGAATTCAAAGACTTTCCCATGTTGTCAGCGGATGTGCTGGCGCTTAAATCCAACGAATCGCTTGATGGATTCAAAGCCGGGCAGGCTATCCAGTTGTTGGCCTATCAAGATGACTGGCTGGCTGTTCAAGATGATCAGCGGGTACGAGTGACTTGTGTGGCATCCGACCAGTCGTTGTTCAGCCTTTTGGTACTGCGTGATCAAACGCGTTGGCTCTTGACCGCCAAGCAGTCTGGCAAGCTGCTGGTCCAGTACTGTGCCCCTGTTGAAGTGTCGCAAATGCAGTGCGAGCTGGGTGTGGACGAGCTGATTGCTGAAGACCTGTACAACAAACAGGAGATTGCTGACAAAAAGATTGATCTTGCCTGTCAATGGCTGATGGACACTTTTGTCGTCAGCGGCGTTGCCGGGGGCAATTGGCTTGCGGTGGCTCGTTTCACCAATAGCCCTGTGCGTGGCGGCTTTCAACTGCTTGGCAAGGGCTGGCGGGCGGATGTGGAGCAGACTGTCGAACGTGGTTTGCTGATCAAGCGCATCACCCGACTTGTGCGTCGTGACGGCGCCTTTTCTCTGCTGGTTGGTCAGTTCACCTTCAGTGACACGTCCGTTGCTGCGGTTATGGCTAGCGCCAGCCAGCAGGCAATTCTGCAGGCGGCTCTACGTGACAACGCCAGTTATCTGGAGTTGTGGAATTTGTATAACGCCAAGGAGTGGCAAGCAGCCCTGACCAGGGCGGAAACGCTTCGCGCATTACGCTTTGTGGAATGCCAGAGTGCAGAGGAAGGGCGTGACAATGTCTGGAGACTGAAGCCCAAGTCGCTGGACGACTACAGAGAGTTTCGTGAGCGCTGGCGTGAACTTGAGTTGGCCCAAGACACCCAGGTTGATCTGGGACTCGAGCCTCCGGACTGGGCTGAAGAGCTCAAGGTGAATGAGGCAAAGGCCGGGCAGGAAACGCCACGCGGTACCTTGCGCTTTGAGCGTGATTATGTGGTTTTCAAGCCGGCATCCAGCCGTCGCGGCGTGCGTCCGCGAAAGCCTGAAGGCTGGATTTACCTATCGCTGGCAGGTGATCGAACTGTTGGTAGACGACGCCTTGCCGCCAAGCAGTCGATTGATTCTGGTAAGCGTTTGCCGCAATTGCGCTGGCTGTTAGAGGGCGTGACTGTACCGGCCGCAAGACGTAGGGAGGTGAAGTGGCGAACACCTTATGTGCTGGAAAGCTTCAAGGGAGGCAAGCCGACCGAGAAGCAATCGCTGGCGCTTGATACCGCCATTAATACCCCGGATATGGCGATCATCATTGGCCCGCCGGGAACCGGTAAAACACAGGTGATTGCCGCATTGCAGCGGTGTCTCGGAGAGATGACCAAAAATAACAACATTGCTGCGCAAGTGCTGATCAGCAGTTTTCAGCATGATGCTGTAGACAATGCGCTGGATCGCAGTGAGGTATTTGGTTTGCCAGGGGCTCGTGTGGGCGGCAAACGTGGCTCGCAGGACGGCGACTCGGTAATTGATCCCTGGCTGGAGCGTCAGGTGACCCACCTGCAAAACAGCATTGACGAGCAATACCAGAAATACCCGGAGCTGGAGCGCGTGCGTGATCTGTCAATCCAGTTGGCACTGGCTCGTATTGAGAGCAACTCTCCAGATCGTCAGGTGGAAAACCTCGGACGAATTCTAGATGAGTTGCGTGGGTTGGATGCAAAGGGACTGCCCTTGCCGCCCAAGCTGGAAAGTCAGATTGAGGACTATATCGATCAGTTGCAGCAGCATGTCCCGGTAGCTTTTGCTGATGGTCGCAACACCGAAGTATTGAAGCGAGTACGAGCATTACGGGTTGACCGTAAGGCGTTCATGGATGATGGGTCTGAGCGTGCCTGGGACTTGCTCAGCTGGCTAGAGCGCCATGAGCCTTATACCACCTTGGAGCTTCTGCGCTTGCTAAAGGATGCGGCGGATAACCCGCAGCTGTCTGATGCCGCGCTGCAGGCCCTTGCCGCCTGGAAAGATGATTTGTTGGACAAGTACCTGCCGGACTACCGTCCGGCAGGTCTGAAGCAACAGGCAGACCCTGAGGGACTGGCATTGCTGGACGCCATTGATCGCCATCTGGAGGATCGACTGCGCCAAAGAAAGCAAGGCGTTGCATGGGTTCTCGAACAGCTGTCAGACAGTCTGTCGGTTGATCGCGCCGCTGCCCAGGCAGTGGTGCACAAGTATTCGATGGTCGTGGGCGCAACCTGTCAGCAGGCTGCAGGTCGACAGATGGCCAGCCTTAAAGAAGTGTCGAACCTGGATAGTACTGATATCGAATTTGATACCGTGGTGATCGATGAGGCAGCTCGGGCCAATCCGCTGGATCTGTTTGTACCCATGGCTATGGCTAAGCGGCGCATTGTATTGGTGGGCGATGATCGACAGCTGCCCCATATGCTGGAACCGGATATCGAGGGTCAGCTGCTAGAGGAGCACCAACTGACTGAACTGCAGTTGGCAGCTTTTCGTTCCAGTCTGTTTGAACGGATGCGCATCAAGCTGCTGGAGCTGGAGAAGAAAGACACTATTCGACGCGTAGTCATGCTGGATACCCAATTCCGAATGCATCCAGTACTGGGTGACTTCGTGAGCAAGCAGTTTTATCAGGCAGTTGGTCTTGAGCCGATCAAGTCTGTGCGCGAAGCCAAAGATTTTGCTTTTTCCGAATCATTTCTAACGGCCTTAGGCCCGCTGTCACCTCATTACTGTGGCAGGGTGTGCCAGTGGATTGATCTGCCTGCAGCCAAGGGCAGCGATCAGCGCAGAGGGCCCAGTAGTGTTCGCGAGGTTGAAGCACAGCGCATCGCCGAGGAAGTGGTGACGCTGCTGCAGGCTGGCGGCGACAGTATGTCGATTGGGATCATTACCTTTTACGCAGCCCAGCGCGACTTGATTATGGAAAAACTGGCTGAACAGAAGCTGGATGGCGTGCCTTTGATGGAGCTGCACAACGGCAACTATGAACCCCATGAGTACTTCAAGTGGGCAAGGAAGGTGCGAGAAGACGGTTCTGTGACTATCGAAGAGCGGTTGCGGGTTGGCTCTGTAGACGCCTTTCAGGGTAAGGAATTCGATGTGGTGTTGTTGTCCAGTGTGCGGACCTACAGGCTGGTCAAACCTGGTCAAGCCCCAGAGGACGAAGCGGAGCATGAGAAACTGCTTAATCGGAAGTTTGGATTTTTGAGATTGCCCAATCGGATGAACGTGGCGATGAGTCGCCAGCGGCAAATGCTGATTTGTGTAGGAGACGCGGCTCTGGCTACTGCTCCTGAGGCACTTGAAGCAGTACCTGCGCTGGCAGCCTTCTATCAGCTGTGTGGAGGTGAGCATGGCAGCCTTCGTTGAGTCCGGCATGTATCTAGGGTTTGGTGTGAAGCCCTGGGGGAAGAAACGCGCATTGCTGTGGCCGGTACTGGTACATCAGGTTTTGTATCCAGCGCCACGGCGCGCGCAGTTGAACCTGTTGCAACGAGCGGTGCTCGGTCTTGTTCGTGCGCGAACGGTGCGAGCGGAAGATATGGCCGCATTGACCGGACTCCATGTGGACTTGATCACATTGATTCTGGCTCAAGGGGTGAGTAATGGCTGGCTGATAGGTACTGCCGACGCCCTCACATCCAGGGGCTCTGCCCTGCTGGATGACGAGGATGTTGCAGAGGATGATATGAAGTCCGGGTATGTTCTGCAGGATGCGACGACTGGTATTTTCTGGCCGCGCTTGTTTCTGGACATTAGTCAGTTGGAGCCACTGGATCCTTTGGCTAGATATCCGGAGTTCAGGGTCGACAGGAAAACCGGCAAATCGATTCGGCCCTATTTGCTCAAGGCCAACAGTAAAGCCATGCCGACATTTGATCATGATGCTTTGATGCAGGCCTATCGCGATTACAGCGAAGACTATCGTGCCAGCCAGCAACTAGGTGATGCGCCAGTGCTGCCCGAGCAGGTCCGCTTGCAGGGTGTTCAGCGACTGAGTGAAAAGCCACGCTTTGCCCGCCTGCTGGTATGGGTGACGGCCGATGACGATGGCCAGGATTTGTGGTCGGTCAAGGATCCTTTTGGCCTGCGTGAAAATGCCTGGTGGTTACAGGAAGGTCTTATGCAAAGCATTGAGCAGGATGAAAGACTGCTCGCGCACTTGGCTGGATTGGTCAACATTCCACGATCAGACAATCAGAGTGTGGATGAGTGGTTGGAAGCTATTCGTAAGCAAACGGAGATGCAGGTGTTGATTGAATATCCATGGGTTGAGCGGCAGCCAGACATCAAACGGCATCTGGTCGCCTTGCTGGCGCGTCAGGAGAAGCTGCAACAGGGCGATGCAAGCGAGCAGGAGCTGGATGCGGCTCTGGTGGAAAGTCAGAAGCTGCTGGAAGTGGTGATGCAATGGCTGATTCGGACCTATCCGGCAGATGTTGGGCAGATACCAAAGCAAAAAATTGATCACACTGAATTAAAGGAGGCACTACTTTCTGCGCTACAAATTCCAGCATTTACAAAGCCGGTTATTAGCAAGCTTTCTCGTGAGCAAAAACTTGAACAGGTAATTCGGGCTTGTTCAAGACCCGTTGCCTCACTCAAGGCGCTAGTGTTTGCGGCAGCCATGGGCACTTTAAATGAACCACGTCACCCGCTTAAGACCCTTGGAGCTGACCAGCTTCAGTTTGAGACACTGATGGAGTTGGCCGATCTGCGCAACAAAAGCAGCCATGCGCAGAGTAGCTTCACCAGGAACGCGCCCCTTCAGCTGAACACTTCAATGGCAAAGAACAGTATTAAGTACGCGCTTAATTTCACCTCATGTTTTAAGGAATGGATGTAATGGGGAAGAAAAATTCTAATCGTAATGGCCAGCAACAGACTGCAAGCGCAACGCCAGCATCAGTGCCGCGGCCGTCGCTCGAGAAATGGTCTGCATCTTTTGAAAGTGCTTCTAAAGTTTACCAGTCGTTTGATATGGCCATGGATATACGGATTGAGCAGGACTGGTTGAAACAGGTAATTGACAGGTTTCAGTCTGACGGCGATGCCGAGCTGGGGCGTTGGATTGACCGCTTTGCGGAGTTTTGCAAGGAATTGTCCAGATTCAAGGATCGCTTGCATGATGAGTATGCCGAGCGATGGCAGCAGGCGAATGAGCTGGTTGCCGGTATCGAGGGGCGCGAGCAAGCGCTGACTGCACAGCAGGAATCGCATGATATTGAAAGAAAAGCCCTCGCCGATGCCAATGCTGTTTTATCTAAGGAGCACGGGCTGCTTGCCCGTAAGAAGTCAGAACTGTTGGATCAGGAGCGATCACTAAGCCTGCGAGAGGTTAATGCCGAGGCAGGGTTTGTGGAGCAGAACGAACAAGCCTTGCGTCTGCTTGAAGAGCGTCAACAGCAATTGGCCAAACAGCAAGAAGAGTTTTTGGTTGAGCGGCAGAAAGAAAAGCGCCAGCTTGACGTTGACCTTAGTGAGGCTACCCGTCGTCTGGCCGAGATCAAATACCAATGTACTGATGAAGAGGCTGAACGCATCAGACAGTTGGATGAGCGTGAGCATGCCATTCAGCAAAGCAAGAAGGATCTTGATCGTGCACGAGGTCGGCTGGATCGTGAGTGGAGCGATGTCAAGGCAGCGGAAGCTACACTGAAACAGCGTATTGCCGAAGAAATGGAAGCGGAACGCGCCAGTCATGAGCAGGCCTTGGCAAGACTTGAGCGCCAGAGGGATACCGCTTGGAGTAAAGCAGAGGTACTGAACGACAGGCTGGCAGACTTGCAAGAGCTGGAGGCCGCTTTGGGCGAACAGACAGCTGCTGACGTTCTTGAGCAGCTTGAAAGCCTGCGTCATGAAAATATCAGTTTAAAACGTCGTCTGGAGCAGTCGGATACGGCAGATTTGCAGCATGAACTGGATTACTTGAGAGCCAGCAAGGCTGATCTTGAGAGGGATTTTGCTGCCCTGAGGCCCGAGCTTGATGAGCTGCGGCGCGAGTTGAGCGTTAAGCGGGTGGCTTCAACTGAACTTGAAGCTGTTGCTCGAGAAAAAAGAGTTCTCGAGCAGCATAAGAATACTTTGGGCGCCCATATCGATGATCTGCAAAGCAGAATTGACCAGCTCACTAATGCGCAGAAAACCCAAACGCCATTCCCAGCCATGTCATTGATGGATTCTGATAAGGAATTTCGCGCGAGCATGCAACTCGAGCCGGTAGCCGATCTGAAGCAGTTTGCAGAGGAACTCCAGCATCGTATCGCCCGGGCTGAAAGTCCCGTAGAGCTTTTTTATTCGATGGAAGACATTCGCATGCTGCTCGGCGGCCTGGCAATGAGTCAGTTGCATGTGTTCCAGGGTATCAGTGGTACCGGCAAAACCAGTCTGGCGAAGGCCTTTGCCAAGGCAATGGGGGGCTTTTGTACCGATATTGCGGTACAGGCCGGCTGGCGTGATCGTGATGATCTACTTGGGCACTACAACGCCTTTGAGCGACGCTTTTACGAGAAAGACTGTCTGCAGGCTCTTTACCAAGCTCAGACCCCGCGCTGGCGAGACACCTGCAATGTGATCCTGCTCGATGAGATGAACTTGTCCAGGCCAGAGCAGTATTTCGCTGAGTTCCTTTCAGCACTGGAGAAAAACAATTCCGATGAGCGCCTGATCAGTCTTGCAGAAACGGCAATGCCCAATGCGCCGTCAATGTTGAGGGAGGGTCGTAAGATTCTTGTGCCCGAAAATGTCTGGTTTATCGGCACGGCCAACCATGATGAGACGACCAACGAACTGGCCGATAAGACCTATGACCGTGCTCACGTGATGACCTTGCCAAAGCAGGATCATCGTTTCCCCATCAAAGAGTTTGAACCGGCAGGGTTCTCGTACCAATCTTTGAACCAGTCCTTCGACCATGCATGCAGCAAGCACAAACAGGAAATAGGTGACTTGCTGACTTGGCTGAGTAAGGATGATTTGACAGGCCAGTTGGAAAGGGAGTTTGGGCTGGGTTGGGGTAATCGGTTTGAGAAACAGGCGCTGCGGTTCATGCCGGTAGTCAGAGCTGCAGGTGGGAATGATGGTGAGGCACTGGATCATTTGTTGTCTACACGGGTTATGCGCAAGGGCAAGGTCACTGGCCGTTACGATGTAACCCTTGATGTTCTTAAATCCCTGCAGGGAGCGCTGGAGACTTTTTGGATTGAGGCCGGTCTTGATGGCGCGCCGCAGAAGTGCAATCAGCTGCTGGAGGCAGATATTCGTCGATTGGAGGGCGCCAATTGATGTGGCTGGACAGGCTGACAGGTGAGCAACTCTGTCAGTTGCCCGTTCAAGTCGATCCTGGTCGGTACTGGACAGCGGCGGGTGGTCTGACTTTTAACGGTCATACGCCCAACTTCTCTGGTCTGCTGGTGGATGATGACAGTCAACGCTGCCTGCTTGGCGATCAGGTACGGTCATTTAACATTCCAAAGCAGGCCGATACAGCCAGTGCTGAGTTGCTGTTCAATGCGATTACCACCATTGATGCTGACCTCCAGCAGGATGGTATGGCTGTTTCTCCCCTGATGCCTGCCGCTATCGTAGATGATCAGGGGCATTTACAGCCCTTTGAGAAGCGACTTCAGGAGGTGATGGCTGCAGGGCATTTGCATCGCATTTCGCAGCGGCCCAGACTGGATATGCACTATGAGGATGAGGTCACGGACATCGCCCGTGCCCGCAGGTTGTCCAAAGGGGCGCTAGTTCATCTTGCATCACACTCTGAGTGCTGGCAACGCCAAACCCTCAGAGGGGTGATTCCCAGAAAAGTCATGGCCCGTTTCAGTCAGGATGATTATGGGATTTATGAGAACCGCGTGTATGCCCGCTTGTTGGACAAGATCGAGCGATATCTGCGCACCCGATTATCCACTCTGAATAGTTTGCGATCCACCTTCGAGCAGGCCTTGGAGTTTTACAAGTCGGTGGACATAAACCACTGGCTTGCGAATGCGGTATACGAACTCTGGGGTAAAACCTTTGATCAAGCTGCGACAAGCAAGGTCACAGAGCTTTTGACTGAAACGCAGAATGATCTTCAGCACCTTTACAAAAGCATACGAGGTTTGCAGCAAAGTGGCCTTTACACACTCCTAGACCGTAGTGCTCAGGTTTCCAGTGGGCTGCACCGTACAAATATTCTCAGCCACGACCCAGACTATCGGCATGTGGCGGCGCTCTGGGAGTCGTTGGGGCGTTCCTTGGCTGGAGCAAAAGTCACTGCTGCGGAGCGTTTCAAACGGAATCGTTATTTGGCCGAGGCGTATTCACGCTATGCAGGACTGCTCTTGCGTAGGGCGTTGCATCCCTATCTGGCTGGACAAAGCCAAGGTGATTGGGCTGGAAGAAGCCTCAGTTTGCGCCAGCAAGGAATGGAGTGGCAGTTGGTAAGCACTGGTACAACCCCAGCCGAAGAGCTCATTCTGCTGACAGTTGTCCCATGGCTGACCCCAGGTTTACCTCCCCTCCAAGCACTGCCTGCCAGCCGCTATATAGCCTGGCCAGCATTAGAGCAGGAACTGCCGCAGGAAGCTTGTGCAGAACAATGGATACCTCTGTCACCGTCCGACATGTACTGCGAGGAGCGGTTTGGTCTGCTGGTCGATTGTGTACTGCAGCGCTTGCTGTTGGAAAAATATTGCGAACCATTGGATAAGATCCCTACCGCTGTTTTGGAGCGGACTCAGAGTTCAGCAGCGTTGTTTGTCGACCAGCAAGCCAAAAAAATACGGGTCAGAGAAATGCTGGCCGATGAGTTGATTGCCGAGCTGAATACTGTCCTGTACTCGGCAAATGCCATACGCGTGGCCAGAGATTTGCGCATGAGAAATGAGGAAATCAAAGCGCTACAGACTTGTCCGGTATGCAAGGGCAATGTCCGTTTGGATTTCCAGAGCCCGGCAGGTTTCAAGATCAGTTGCGCAGGATGTGGAACCGAACGTTACCTGCGCGGCCTCAATGGCACGCGTGAGTATGAGCAGTTGGTGGCTGGCGAACGCAACTTCCGGATTCATGGTCGCAGAGCATGGGCCATGTCTTTGGGTGCATAAGTGTGCGGTCGCTGGGTCTCGCTTAGGTTATTTCAGCTTGTAAATGGAATGCTTTTAAAGCTGCTGAATGAGGATGAGTGCAATGAGTAGAGAGAGTTACCTCGGCGAAATTGAAAAGCGCTTGTTGGCGCATTTCTCGACCTCACGTGAAGGTTACAAGCCGCTGCCCGAAGATCGACACCGGCTGGAAGGTTTTATACAGGGCGCAATCTTCATGGGGTTTGCCGATACCAAGCAGCTGGGTGAACTCATGGAAGCTGCGCACTTTTCGGTCTTTGGGCAGACGATTGCGCAACGGCGCATCCAAAATGAGCAGCGGTGGCAGGAGGATGCCATTGATTACAGCCGGTATGAACAGCCAGCTTACGAACGTAAGGGCAGGTGAACAGGGCGGTTAATGACGGCGAATCACAAGCAAGCCAGTTCCCTATCCCTGGTGTTCAAGTCATGACTGAGTCTTCTTGGATACTTTCTTTATTCTGCAAAGGGGCGCAGCAGGCAGTACTCAAAACTTCGGATGCTGGAACTGACTCAAAAAAATCATGGGCACAATGTGGGCACAGAATGGGCACACGGCAGAAACCGCCCATTTATAAGCGTTTAGGGCAGATGTCATTTCGGGGTAAGTAAACTGGGGGTGTTCTGTAAGACGCTGACGACAGGATGCTAAGAAGAAAGACTAAGTCTTCTCTGGATTCTTATTTAATATTTTGATTTTAAAGGATAAATGGCGCACCCGACAGGATTCGAACCTGTGACCCCTGCCTTCGGAGGGCAGTACTCTATCCAGCTGAGCTACGGGTGCTGAGAGGTAATACAAAAAAACTTTGACATCTAGCCTAATCCGGTCACAGGCTGATGAGTTCTGCCTTCGGAGGGCGGTACTCTATCCAGCTGAGCTACGGGTGCATATAGGTAATACTAGGTCATTTTGACCTTTAGCCGCACCGTGGCACAAGAGGGTGAGTATTGCCTTCGGAGGGCGGTACTCTATCCAGCTGAGCTACGGGTGCGTGGCGGTGAAGTTCGGTGGTCTCGACGGCTGTCGTGTCCGAGTTTCAGCGCCGCAATGATACTCACTGAACTCCCTTGCGTCCATGTTTGTGCGCGGATTCGCCGCGCTGTTTAGCATGCGTTGTGGGTATTGGCTATTTTGTCGCCTGCCAGTTTCCCGGTATACTCGCGCTCATTGTCCGGGCAAAGTACTTGGGCACGACTCTTATAGCTATGATGAGGATGCATAAGGTGATGACTTTGAGAAAAATTCTGCTGGCCTCGGCGGCCATGCTGGTAGTAGTTGCCGGTAATGCCTTTGCTGCAACGGCCAACGAAGAGGCCATCGCCGATCGTCTGAAGCCCTTTGGCTCGGTCTGCCTGGTTGGTGATCCCTGCGCGGAAGAAGTGGCTGGCGGTGGCGCGGCTGCTGGCGGTGGTCCACGTACAGGTGAAGAGCTTTATGGCAAATACTGCACGGCCTGCCATAGCAGCGGCGTACTGGGTGCTCCCAAGACTGGAGACAGCGCGGCCTGGCAGGCGCGTCTGGATTCGCACGGCGGCGATATGGGCCTGCTGGTTCAGTCGGCGGTTAATGGCTTGAACTCCATGCCGCCTAAAGGCACCTGTGCTGATTGCTCGGATGAAGAGATCCTGAACGCGATCCAGCATATGTCCGGCCTCTGATTTCAGTAGCCGAATAAAAACGCCCCGCAGATGCGGGGCGTTTTTCGTTGTGCTGTTGCTCAGCGGTTGAGCAGGCCGCGCAGGTTGGACAGGGCGGCTTTGCCACGTGCCTGCTTTTCCTCGGCGGGGGCCTCTTCTGTGCCTTCCCATTCAAGATCTTCTGAGGGTATTTCTTCGAGAAAGCGGCTTGGCAGGCAGTCGAAGACTTCACCGAATTGACGGCGTTTGGCGGCAAAGGTAAAGGTCAGGGTTTTACGCGCTCGGGTAATGCCAACATAAGCCAGCCGGCGCTCCTCTTCTACGCTGTCGGCCTCGATGCTGGAGCGGTGCGGAAGGATTTCTTCTTCCATGCCGGTGATAAATACGTGTGGATACTCAAGCCCTTTGGAGGCGTGCAGGGTCATCAGCTGCACGCGGTCGTTGTCCTCTTCCTCTTCCTGACGTTCGAGCATGTCACGCAACACCAGTTTGGCGATGGCGTCCTCGATGGTGGTTTCGCCGCTCTCGTCCTTCTCCACGATGCTTTTCAGCGCGTCGAGCAAAAACCAGACGTTGCCCATGCGCTTGGCGGCGATCTCGTCGCTTGAGCAGTTCTGGCGAATCCAATTTTCGTAATCCAGGTCCAATACCATCTGGCGTATGGCTTCGATCGGGTCTTCCTTGCTGCACTTCATGCGCACGCCATCCATCCAGTGGATAAAGCGCTGCAGCTTTTCTGCATAGCGGTTATCCAGGCGTTCGCTCAGGCCGGTTTCGGTGCAGGCTTGATACATGCTGACCTGCCGCTCGTTGGCGTAGGTCCCGAGCTTTTCCAGCGTAGCCGGGCCTATTTCGCGGCGCGGTACGTTGATTACCCGCAGCAGCGCATTATCGTCATCCTGGTTCACCAGCAGGCGAAAGTAGGACATCAGATCCTTCACTTCCTGTCGGGCGAAGAAGCTGGTGCCGCCGGACAGGTGGTAGGGCACCTGGTGATGCTGCAGTTTGAGTTCGATCAGGCGCGCCTGATGGTTGCCGCGATACAGGATGGCAAAGTCACGCCAGGCACGCTTGTGCTGCAAGTGCTGGTTTTGAATCTCGACCGCCACTCGCTCGGCTTCCGCTTCCTCGTTGCGGCAGCGGATGACGCGCAGTGGCTCACCATAGCCCAGCTCGCTCCATAGCTGCTTCTCGAACACGTGCGGGTTGTTGGCAATCAGGGTATTGGCTGCGCGCAGAATACGGCTGGTAGAGCGGTAGTTTTGCTCCAGCATCACAACCTTGAGAATCGGAAAGTCGTCTTTCAACTGCGCGAGGTTTTCCGGTCTGGCGCCCCGCCAGGCATAGATTGACTGGTCGTCATCGCCTACCACGGTAAAGCGCGCCTCGGTGCCAACCAGCATCTTGACCAGCAGATACTGGCTGGCGTTGGTGTCCTGATACTCGTCAACCAGCATGTAGCGGATACGGAACTGCCATTTTTCCAGAATGTCGGGATTGTCTCGAAACAGCACCACTGGAATCAGGATCAGGTCGTCAAAGTCGACGGCGTTATACGCCTTGAGGGTGCGCTGATAATGCATATAAACGCTGGCGGCAGTCTGATCCTGAGGGGTCTTGGCTAGCGCTAGTGCTTCATCGGGCAGGATGAGATCGTTTTTCCAAGAGGAAATTTTGTTCTGAATGCCATCAATACCGTCGTCTGCCCCGTAGTCGCGATGCATAAGATCGGTAATCAGGGCCAGGGCATCCTGTTGATCGAAGATTGAGAAGCCCGGCTTATACCCGAGGCGCTTGTGCTCCTTACGGATGATGTTCAGGCCCAGATTATGGAAAGTAGAGACGGTCAGGCCGCGAGCATCGGGGCCCTTGATCAACTGGCCGACTCTGGCCTTCATCTCGCGCGCGGCCTTGTTGGTAAAGGTGACGGCGATAATATGTTGCGCGCGAATGCCGCACTCTTTGACCAGGTAGGCAATCTTGCGCGTGATCACACTGGTTTTGCCGCTACCCGCGCCAGCCAGCACCAGCAGTGGACCGCTGATGTACTCGACAGCTTCCTGTTGACGGGGGTTTAGACTTGCCACTGGTCGAGTTCTCCTGCTCTGGGGGTGGGCAATAGTAGCAGTTTTTGCTCAACTGCCTCGGTAATAGCCAAACGCTAGACTTGGTTAATCGGTTTAATTTCGCTATAAGTGGCATTACAAAAGCGTTGTATATGCTTAAATTTAAAAGAAACTTGTCATTTGGGGTGTTCTGAATTGGTTATGTAAAGGCGCGAAAAGTCGTCATGCATAAGTAAGACCCTAAATAAATCATATAGATAGCAGTGGTTTGGGGTGGTGCTGACGCTGGGAGTCGGTGCTGATTGACTCAGGTTTTCCTGATCCTTGGGGGATCGCTAGTTGAACGCTGAAAGTCCAACGCAGCGAATTGTGCTACTGGATACTGACCATGGGGCCTTTGTGCAGCTGTGTCGGCGGCTCTCTGCTGTCAAAAACAGCGGGTTCCAGTTGGAACGTCAGGAAAGCTGGCACGATCTGCAAATACAGATCGATCGCGGCGAGGTGCAGGCTGTGCTCGCCCGCGCGGAGAATCTGACGTTATTGGCGAACTGCGGTGTGCCTGTTATCCATTTGTCTGCCGAGCCCGCTTTCAGCTACACCACCACCAGTGATCAGTACGATGTGCTGTGGGACCAGTCCAGTAGTAGTGAAATTATCCGCTGTTTTCAGTATGCGATTGAGCTGCATAAACTGCGCTCCGCTCTGGATCATGCCGCCAGTTTTGATGCTCTGACCGGCGCTTGCAATCGTCAGATGTTCCAGGATCGTCTCAAGCAGGGGATGCGGCGAGCGCTGCGAACCAATCAACCGTTGGCCGTTCTCTGCATCGACCTCGACAACTTCCGCCACGTTAACGATACCCTGGGTCACAATGCGGGTGACGACATTATTCGCGAGGTGTTTGCTCGTCTGCGCGGCGTGTTGCGCAATACCGATACCATTGGCCGCGTGGGGAGTGATGAGTTTGCATTGGTGGTGGAAGAGTACGAGACCGCCAGCAACCTGCTGCATATCGCGCAGAAAATCATCAATACCATGGCCGAGCCTTTCACCGTAAATCGCGAGGGGTTGTTGTTGGGTTGCAGTGTGGGGATAGCAACCTATCCCGAGGCTGGCCAGACGCTGGATACCTTGTTACTGCATGCCAATCTGGCAATGCTGCAGGCGAAGGGCCAGCGCGGCTGCAATTTCCACTTCTATGACGAGCGCATCAACCTGCAGGCTAATAGCCTGATTGAGTTTGAGTCGAGCCTGCGGCAGGCCTTGAGGCGCAGTGAGTTCGAGCTGCATTATCAGCCGCGAGTGGAGTTGAGCTCTGGCAATATCGTGGGATTGGAAGGCTTGATTCGTTGGCGGCATCCTGAGCGTGGCTTGCTGGGACCGAATGAGTTTATCCCGCTGGCAGAGGAAACCGGACTTATTGTGCCCATGGGTTACTGGGTCATTGCTCGCGCCTGTCACGACCTGGCGCGACTGCAGAAGATGGGCACGCCGCCGGTTCATGTTGCCGTAAACATGTCTTTTCGTCAGTTTCAGGACAGTCGTTTGCTGTCGACCGTGGAGCGTTTGCTTGAGCGCACGGGCATAGATCCGCATTGGCTTGAGTTTGAGCTAACGGAGACCGCCGTTATGCAGCAGCCCGAGCAGGTGCTGATGACGATGGATGGCATGAACGGTCTGGGTGTGCGCTTTTCTTTGGATGACTTTGGTACCGGCTTCTCGTCTTTCGTCCATTTGCACAGCCTGCCCATCAGCCTGTTAAAAATCGATCGCAGCTTTGTTAAAGGCATTGCTGAGCGAACCGCAGACCGGCAACTGGTCGGTGCCATGATTGATATGGGCCACAGCCTTGGGCTGGAAGTGGTTGCCGAAGGGGTAGAGCATCGCGATCAGCTGGAAGTTTTACGCAGTCTGGGCTGTGAGCAGGTACAGGGCTTTTTTATTAGCCCGGCATTGGCCTTCGATGAGCTTTGCTACTTTATGGATGCCTATAGCATGGGGCGTGATGAAGCGCTGAAGGCTGGCGAAAAGGTGACACCGTTTTTCAGCTGATGGCGGCTTGGTCCCTGTAAGCTAATGGCGAGGCGACTATCGACTTTGCTGGCGCCAAAGGTTACAAAATCGACGCCGCCCCACTGCGATTCACTATAGTGCATCACCTGGATCCTGCCAGTTCTATTCAGTTGATTTTCTTCCTCTCTGTATTTCAGGTCCTGCTGACTACTAGGTCTGCTGCCGATCGAGCTGCCGGTACTGCAGCGCCTCCGCCAGATGCACCCGTGCGATCTGCTCGCTGCCAGCCAGATCAGCAATGGTGCGGGCTACCTTCAGTGTGCGGTGGCTGGCACGGCGTGATAGCCCCAAGCGCACGATGGCCTGCTCAAGCCAGTTGGCATCCGCCTCGGCGAGCGCACAGAAGTTGCGCAGCCCCTCAATCCCCAGGTGCGCGTTAAGCCCTTGCTGGCGGACCGCCTGGCACTGCCGCGCGGTTCTGACTTGCGCCGCTGCTGTGGCGGTGCTGGGCTCACTCAGGCGGTGTTCAGTGCTGAGTGAGAATGGCTCATTGTGCATGGCCAGATGCAGGTCGATGCGATCAAGCAAAGGCCCGGACAGTTTGCCGCGATAGCGCTGGACTTGCTCGGGCGTGCAGCGGCAGCGTCCACTAGGGTCACCCTGAAAGCCACAGGGGCAGGGGTTCATTGCGGCAATCAATTGAAAGCGTGCGGGGAAGGTGAGCTGCTCGCGGGCGCGTGCGATATGGATACAGCCGGATTCCATCGGTTCGCGCAGCATCTCCAGTACCTTGCGATCAAACTCCGGTAGCTCATCAAGAAAGAGCACACCGTTATGCGCCTGGCTAATCTCGCCCGGACGTGGCTGACTGCCGCCGCCCACCAGTGCTGCCGCAGACGCACCATGGTGAGGCGCTCGAAAAGGGCGGCCCGGCCAGCAGGTTAAAGGTGTGCGATCACATACCGATTGGATGGCCGCGACCTCCAGCGCTTCCTGCTCCTGCAGGGGCGGTAGTATGCCCGGTAGCCGGCTGGCGAGTAGTGTCTTGCCGGTGCCGGGAGGTCCAAACAGCAGGAGGTTGTGCCCACCGCTGGCGGCGACTATTAGCGCGCGCTTGGCTTGTTGCTGACCCTGCACCTCGGCCAGCTCGGCAACCTTGGCCGCTGGCGTTGCGGGCGCTGCGCTAAGCGGCGGTAATTCACGTTCATTGCGCAGGTGCTCGCACAGGGCCAGCAAGTGATCTGCGGCAATCAGCTCAACCCCTTTCACCAGGGCGGCCTCAGCCGCGTTGGCGCGTGGCAAGATCAAGGTTCTGCCTGCGTCGCGGCAGGCCAATGCAACCGGCAGTACGCCCTGCACCGGACGCAGCTCGCCGGACAGCGCCAGCTCGCCAATACATTCGCAATCGGTCAGGCGGTCTGCCGGTATCTGCCCGCTGGCCGCCAGTAAGCCCAGCGCAATGGCCAGATCGAAACGTCCGCCTTCTTTGGGTAGATCCGCGGGAGCGAGATTGATAGTGATGCGTTTCAGGCTGGGAAAGTCCAGCTGAGCGTTTTGCAGGGCACTGCGTACGCGGTCTTTGCTTTCACGTACGGCGGTTTCCGGGAGGCCAACCAGGGTGAGACTGGGCATGCCGTTGGCCAGGTGGACTTCAACGCTGACGGGGGGTGCCTGGATACCCAGGCGGGCGCGGCTGTTGACTATCGCCAGTGACATGATCACTCCTTGATCACAAAAGGGCGTTGCCTGATACAGCCGGGATCAGGCGTGGGGTAGGTTCAGGTGTTTTTTTCTTCCATGGCAGCCACTTTGGCTTCCAGCGCTTCGAGCCGTTCGCGGGTGCGCATCAGTACGACCTGTTGGGTATCGAATTCGTCGCGACTGACCACATCCAGCTTGCTTAGGGCGCTTTGCAGCATGGCCTTGAGGTGTTTTTCTACGTCAGGAGCGGGTAACCCCTTTTCACTCAGCAGCAGCTTGCTTGCCTGGCTGCTGACAGCATCAATCACAAGTTTATGCAGCATCCCGTTTACCTGCGGTAGTAGTGGCTATGGGGTGGGTCTGAGCCCGTTATTGCCCCGCAGTGTAGCACCGAGTTGGAGCAGATCGAAACGCGCGCTCTCATTGTGCGCTGAATGCGCGCGCGCACCATGCGTGTGCACTAGACTGGTGCATGGGAGGGCTCTCAGGATGGCTGTTTAGTGTTCGTTTTTTCTTATGTTTATGATTTTTAAGAAAAAACAAAAATTGGCAGGCTTTCTGCAATGTTTGCCTCAGCTGACGGCGGTGCGCAAGCCTGATTCAGGACGCAGCATCAATTCGCAGCCAGGACAGTGATGAATCACATCAGGGAGCATAACAATGAAGCGTTTGACCTTGGCTACGTCGGCCATCGCTCTGAGCGCCACGGACTTGCCATACGCCGATAAAGATATGAGCTCGGGTGAATGTGCCGGCTTTGCTGGTGATTCTGACTACTGCGACAGCGCTTTTGTATTGTCCGTTTCTAAAAGCCTCTAACTCGGCATAGACTTGTCCTGTCCCCCAGGGCAGTCCATTTCCACGGGAGTATCAAAATGAAACTAGTAACGGCTGTAATCAAGCCCTTCAAACTCGACGATGTGCGTGAAGCCTTGTCCGAGATTGGTGTGCAGGGCATCACTGTGACTGAGGTCAAAGGTTTTGGCCGGCAGAAGGGTCACACCGAGCTATACCGCGGCGCAGAGTACGTTGTTGATTTCTTGCCCAAGGTGAAAATTGACGTAGCCATCGGCGACGACATGCTCGATCGCGTTATCGAATCCATCACCAAGGCAGCTAACACCGGCAAGATCGGCGACGGCAAAATCTTTGTGGTGAACCTCGAGCAAGCCATTCGTATTCGTACTGGCGAAACTGACACCGACGCCATCTAAGGCACGTTCTTTCACAGAATGCAGTAAAAAAGCCTACATGGGGGGCTTAATAAAATGGAAGACATCGTACAAATCAAGTACGCACTTGATACATTCTACTTTCTGGTCTGCGGCGCGCTGGTTATGTGGATGGCAGCAGGTTTTGCCATGCTCGAAGCCGGTCTCGTCCGCGCCAAGAACACCACCGAAATCCTCACCAAGAACGTGGCCCTGTACGCTATCGCGTGCACCATGTATCTGTTGATCGGCTACCACATCATGTACTCCAGCCCGGAAGGCGGCATTTTCCCAAGCTTTGGTGTATTGATTGGTGCTGAAAACACAGTTGAGGACGTTCTCGCCGGTGGCGACGATGCACCGTACTACTCGGTTGCGTCTGACTTCTTCTTCCAGGTGGTCTTTGTCGCTACAGCCATGTCGATCGTGTCTGGTGCGGTAGCCGAGCGCATGAAGTTGTTCGCGTTCCTGGTCTTCGCCGTGATCATGACGGGCTTCATCTACCCAATCCAGGGCTTCTGGAAATGGGGCGGTGGCTTCCTGAATGCGGCTGGCTTCCTCGACTTCGCTGGCTCCGGTGTCGTTCACTTGACGGGTGCTACTGCAGCACTGGCCGGTGTTCTGCTGCTGGGCGCTCGTAAGGGCAAGTACGGTGCTAACGGTCAGATCAGTGCCATCCCTGGCTCGAACCTGCCACTGGCTACCCTGGGCATGTTCATCCTGTGGTTGGGCTGGTTCGGCTTCAACGGTGGTTCGCAGCTGGTTGTGTCCAACATTGCTGACGCCAACGCGGTTGCTCAAATCTTCCTGAACACGAACGCAGCGGCTGCTGGTGGTTTGATTGCCGGTCTGGTTGTAGCTCGCATCCTGTTCGGCAAGGCTGACTTGACCATGGCTCTGAACGGCGCGCTGGCTGGTCTGGTTGCCATTACAGCTGAGCCGCTGACACCCGGTGGTCTGCAAGCGACGCTGATCGGTGCAGTTGGTGGTGTGATCGTGGTCTTCTCTGTCCTGGCTCTGGACAAGCTGAAGATTGATGATCCGGTCGGTGCTATCTCGGTCCACGGTGTAGTGGGTATCTGGGGTCTGCTGGCTGTCTGCCTGACCAACGGCGACGCTTCTCTGAAAGCGCAGTTGCTGGGCATCGTCGTTATCTTCCTCTGGGTATTCATCTCCAGCCTGATCGTATGGAGCGTCATCAAACTGGTGATGGGCCTGCGCGTCAGCGAAGAAGAAGAGTACGAAGGCGTCGATATCTCCGAGTGCGGTATGGAAGCCTATCCGGAGTTCACCAGCAGCAAGAAGTAAGCTGACTGGCACTACCGGAAATAACAAAGAGGGCGCCCATTGGGCGCCCTCTTTGTTTGTTTTTACGTTGTGAAAAAAAGTAGTGCGGCAAACCTAATCTAAGTATAGAAAAGCACGACGCGCGCGGTGGCTTTAGCTGGTCTCGCTCTGCAGGTCCGCCAACATGGCCATGGCCAGTGCTTCAGCAACCTTGATGCCGTCCACGCCGGCCGAGAGGATGCCGCCAGCGTAGCCGGCACCTTCGCCTGCGGGGTACAGGCCGCGGGTGTTGAGGCTTTGCAGGGAGAGGTTGTCGCGCTTGATGCGCACCGGTGAAGAGGTGCGGGTTTCGATCCCGGTGAGTACCGCGTCATGGCGGTCGAAGCCGCGAATCTGTTTGCCGAAGGCCGGCAAGGCTTCACGGATGGCGTCAATCGCGTAGCCGGGCAGTGCCTGTGCCAGATCGCCGAGCAGCACGCCAGGCTGATACGAGGGCTGTACCTCGCCGAGGCTGCTTGACGCTTTACCGCGAATAAAGTCGCCCACCAACTGACCGGGCGCACAGTAGTCACTGCCACCGAGTTCATAGGCGCGAGATTCGAGCTGCTCCTGCAATTCAACACCCGCCAGCGGACTACCCGGGAAGTCCTTTTCCGGATGAATGCCGACCACAATACCGGCATTGGCATTACGTTCGTTGCGCGAATACTGGCTCATACCATTGGTGACTACGCGGCCAGGCTCTGAGGTGGCCGCGACCACCATGCCGCCAGGGCACATGCAGAAGCTGTAGACCGCACGGCCGTTTTTGGCGTGGTGCACCAATTTGTAATCCGCCGCACCCAGTTCCGGGTGGCCTGCGTATTTTCCCAGTCGCGCCTTATCGATCAGCGATTGCGGATGTTCGATGCGAAAGCCCACGGCAAAGGGCTTGGCTTCAACATAGACGCCGCGCTCGTGCAGCTTGCGGAAACTGTCGCGCGCGCTGTGCCCCAGCGCAAGCACCACATAACGGCTGCGGATTTCTTCGCCGTTATCGAGTTGCACGCCTTCAATGCGCCCGTCCTCGAGAAGAAAGTCGGTCACCCGACTTTCAAAGCGGACCTCACCACCCAGCGCCTTGATCTCTTCGCGCATGCTCGATACCACGCCGGTCAGACGGAAGGTGCCGATATGCGGTTTGCTGACGAACATGATTTCTTCTGGCGCGCCAGCGCGGACAAACTCATGCATCACCTTGCGACCATAGAACTTGGGGTCTTTTATCTGGCTGTAGAGCTTGCCGTCGGAGAACAGACCGGCGCCGCCTTCACCAAACTGCACGTTGGATTCTGGCGATAACACCTTGTTGCGCCATAGCGCCCAGGTGTCCTTGGTGCGCTTGCGTACATCCTTACCCCGCTCCAGTACGATAGGCTTGAAGCCCATCTGCGCCAATGTCAGCGCGGCAAACAGGCCACAAGGGCCAAAGCCGATAATCAGTGGGCGTTCGGTCAAGCCCTCAGGCGCCTGGGCAACCGGGTAATACGCGGTATCGGGGGCCGGGCGAACGTTGCGATCATCGGCAAAGCGTTCGAGCACGGGCGCTTCGTTGTCCAGCGTCACGTCGATGATATAGACGAAGGTGATTTCGCTGTTCTTCTTGCGCGCGTCGTAGCTGCGTTTGAATACGGTGAAATCCACAAGCTGCGCATCCGTTATCTTCAGGCGCGCAACAATGGCCGGGCGCAGGGCGTCGGTGGGGTGATCAAGAGGTAATTGCAGCTCGTTTATGCGAATCATGCTGGAGTCCTGGCCGGTGACTCCGGCAGAGGTAGATATCAAGGGGTAAGCTGGGCGCTGGTCGGCAGCCGCAGGCAGCTAGTTTACCCTCGGTTTATAGGGCTGTCATGCGCGGGCGCGGTAGACGAGACAGCGGCTGCGCAGCTTGGCGCTATTTATGTGAGACGGCAGGTCGGCCCTGTGGGTAGCTGGCGGACAGGTTTTGCAACGGTTTGCCGGGTACGCGGAAAGTTGAAGGTTGATGGCTGACCACCTTCTCTCACTGGGAGCACGCTTTGCCGGTTTAGCCGCCAAGGCGTTAGCGAATTGGAAAAAGGGGCGCTGGAATGTCTGCTGAACACAGTTGTTGCCACCATGACGAATCCTCTGGATCAGTAAAGGATCCCGTCTGCGGGATGACCGTAGACCCAGAGAAAACCGAGCATCACGCCGAGCATGCGGACAAAACCTGGTACTTCTGTTCCGCCGGGTGCCGACAGAAATTTCTGGCTGATCCGCAGCGTTATCTTGCGCCAGGCACAGGCTCTGCGCAGGCGGAATCGGCATCGCCGGGTGCCATCTTCACCTGTCCGATGCATCCCGAAGTACGTCAGGACGGCCCCGGAGATTGCCCGATCTGCGGCATGGCGCTGGAACCGGAGGAGGTCACTGCAGACACAGGACCCTCCGCCGAGCTGAAAGACATGCAGCGCCGGTTCTGGCTGGGGCTGGTATTCGCGCTACCGGTTTTTTTGATGGAAATGGGCGGCCATATCTTTGGCTGGCATCAGCTCATGGCGCCGCAATTGTCCAACTGGGTACAGCTGGTTCTGGCAACGCCGGTGGTGCTCTGGGCCGGTTGGCCATTCTTTGTGCGCGGCTGGCGCTCGCTGCGCTCGCGCAATCTCAACATGTTTACCTTGATTGCTATCGGTACGGGTACGGCCTGGGTGTTCAGTGTGGTGGCCACGCTGATACCGGAGGTGTTTCCACTGGCGTTTCGTCAGGCTGACGGCTCGGTTGCCGTCTACTTTGAAGCGGCAGCCGTGGTCATAGTGCTGGTGCTGCTGGGCCAGGTATTGGAATTGCGCGCACGCGAGAAGACCTCGGGCTCGATTCGGGCGCTGTTGGATCTGGCACCGGCAACGGCGCGCCGTCTGGATGCGCAGGGTGATGAGCAGGAAGTGCCGCTCGACCAGGTGGCTGTAGGTGACCGTTTGCGCGTGCGCCCCGGCGACAAGGTGCCGCTGGATGGCGAGATTCTGGAGGGGCGCTCAAATATCGATGAATCCATGGTAACCGGCGAGCCGCTGGCCGCGAGTCGGACAGTGGGTGATCAGGTGGTGGGCGGCAGCATCAACGGTCAGGGCTCTTTTGTCATGCGGGCCGACAAGATCGGCCGCGATACTATGCTGGCGCAGATTGTTCAGATGGTCTCCAGCGCGCAGCGTAGCCGAGCTCCGATCCAGGGGCTGGCCGACCGGGTGGCGGGTTACTTTGTCCCGGCCGTGGTGCTGGTGGCGTTGGTCGCGTTTATTGCCTGGTCTATCTGGGGGCCGGAACCGGCGATGGCCTATGGCTTGATCGCCGCGGTGAGTGTGCTGATTATTGCCTGCCCCTGTGCCTTGGGGCTGGCTACGCCGATGTCGATTATGGTCGGCGTGGGACGTGGCGCGCAGAACGGCATCCTGATCCGTGATGCCGAAGCGCTCGAACGGTTGGAAAAGGTCGACACTGTGGTGGTCGACAAGACCGGCACGCTGACCGAAGGCAAGCCCAGCGTGACCGCGATCCGGCCAGCTGACGGCTTTGACGAGGCGCAACTGCTGCGCTTGGCTGCCGGACTGGAGCGGGGCAGCGAGCATCCGCTGGCCAGCGCCATTGTGGAGAAGGCCCGGGAGCGGGAGCTGCAACTCAGCGACGCCACAGAGTTCGACTCACCCAACGGCAAAGGCGTGGTGGGTCAGGTTGAAGGGCAGCAGGTGGCGCTCGGTAATACGCTGCTGATGCAGGAGCTGCAGGTTGATGTGACCGCCTACCGCGATCAGGCCGACGAGCTGCGTCATGGTGGCGCTACAGTTATTTTTGCCGCTGTGGATGGGCAACTTGCGGGGCTGATTGCGATTGCCGATCCGATCAAAGAGACCACGGCCGACGCAATCAAGGCGTTGCAGGATGACGGCATCGAGGTGGTGATGTTGACCGGGGACAATCACACTTCAGCGCAAGCGGTCGCGCGCAGCCTGGGCATAGATCGCGTTGAGGCCGAGGTGCTGCCTGAGGACAAGGGCCGGGTAGTGCAACAGCTGCGCGATCAGGGCAAGGTGGTATTGATGGCGGGCGATGGCGTGAATGATGCACCTGCGCTGGCGACCGCTGATGTGGGTGTCGCCATGGGCACAGGCACTGATGTGGCGATCGAAAGCGCCGGTATCACCCTGCTGCGCGGTGACCTCATGGGCATAGTCGAGGCGCGCAAGCTGTCACGCGCGACCATGCGCAACATTCGACAGAACCTGTTTTTTGCCTTCGTCTATAACGCGGTAGGTGTGCCTGTCGCGGCCGGTATCCTGTATCCCTTTATGGGCGTGTTGATGTCGCCGATTATCGCCGCCGCCGCAATGTCGTTGTCGTCGGTCAGCGTGATCAGCAATGCCTTGCGTCTGCGGGCCAGTCGGTTGAAGTAAGGTCGCTTGGTCTAGGCTGAGTGGTATGCCGGACATCGCCGGTTACAGCCTGCGCTGAACCTGGGCGCATTAGCGCCGACAAAATCATGCATGATTGATTGAATTCAGACACAACAGCAGGAGGCTTGATGAAAGCGGAAACCTATCGTGAGTTGATTGAATGGACGCAGCACCTGCACGGACAGCTGGCCAAGTGCCTGGAGGCGGGTGCGTTGGCAAAGGACACTACCGAGCGCATGCGCTGGCTGTTGCAGTATTTGGCTGATCACGAGCGCTGTATGCAGCAAATGGTCGTGCGCTTTGAAGAGCAGGCCGACATCAACGTGCTGGACAGCTGGGTGTATGACTATTTCACCGATAATGAGCGTACCCGTGCGCTGGCTACTGAAACCAGCTTTGCCGGTATGAGCTACGAGGCGGTGTGTGCCGAGGTGTTTAATCTGCACAACGATGCGCTGGATTTGTACCGCTACTTGCAAGGGCGGGCCGAGACCGCAGACGGGCGTGAGCTGATGCAGGATCTGTTAGCCATGGAGCAGCATGAAACCCTGCGTTTGGCGGAGCAGGCACAACGCGCTCAAGAGATGTAATCGGGCAGCCCCTGGCACATGCTAGTCTGCGTTTTTGGCCGATTCAGCAGGAGGGTATGTCATGTGGCTGCAGAAAGAGATTCGTCTGAAGGCGCGCTCGCGCGGTTTTCACCTGATTGATCAGGAAATACGCGCAGCGCTGCCGGAGCTGGATTCAATCCGTACCGGGTTGTTACACCTCTGGTTACAGCACACCTCTGCCTCGCTGACGGTGAACGAGAACGCCGACCCACTGGTACGTGAAGACTTCGAGGCCTTTTTTCGCCGCGCCGTGCCGGACGATGCGCCTTACTTCAAGCATACCTATGAAGGCCCGGATGATATGACCGCGCATATCAAATCCAGTCTGCTGGGCGTGCAGTTGAACATTCCCATCAGCGCCGGGCGCTTGGCAATGGGTACCTGGCAGGGGATCTATCTGGGCGAGCATCGCGTGCACGCGAGTAGCCGGCATCTATTGGCAACAATGCAGGGTGAGTAGACGCACCGCAATGGTGTGCTCGGCTCTATTGTTGGGCATGCAAGCGCCCTGAAAATGTGAGTTTTCTACCGGCCCAGTTCTTTTATGGGCTTCAAGCCATTGATACTCAATAAATTTATTTTTTAATGGCTCGATGGCATCAAGAATGCATTGTTAATCAGTGAAACGGGATGAGTCGTCATTGACTCATGACGCATCACACACTGGAGTGGTAACTAGGCGAACTAGGGTTCCGGCCTGCAATGCAGGTGACTGGTCCGAGAGTTTTCCGGTTCTCAAGGAATGAGAACTACACGGCGGGATAAAAGCCCGGGAGACCGTCATGACGACGTCGCCCCGTGCCTTTTTTTCACTGTGTAGGAGTTGTACCCATGAGCGCCTCACGTTTCAGTTTTATCCGCAAGACTCTGGCTGGCGCCAGTCTGGCCGCCGCTGCCGCACTATCTCCCGTTGCTGCACAAGCAGCTGACTCCATGACCATAGGTACTGTTGTCTGGGCCGGTTATGGTCCTTTCTACGTTGCCGACAAACTCGACCTTTACGACCAGTTTGGTCTGGATGTGGAGCTGCAGTTCTTCAATGATCCGGCGTTACTACCTTCGGCCATGGCCGGCGGTGCCGTTGACGGTGCCATGCTTACCTACGACCAGGTAGTGGGTTCCGTCGCCAAGGGCCTGAAGCATCGCGTCGTGATGCCTATCGACTTCTCCAACGGCGGTGACGCCATTGTTGCCGAAAAGTCGATTGCCTCAGTGGCTGACTTTAGCGGCAAGCAGGTTGGCTTCAACCCGCTGTCACCCTCCGACTTTTTGCTGGCTTATGCGCTGCAGACCAATGACATGACGGACAAGGACATTCAGCCCGTCAACATGACGCCAGAAGGTATACCCAGCGCCATGGCCTCCGGTAGCCTGCCGATTGGCGTGACCTACGAGCCTAACGTGTCGCAGATTCTGGGCATGGCCGGTGGCGATAAATTCCATGTGGTTTATTCCTCCAAGGACGCGCCGGGCCTGATTACTGACGTTCTGGCTTTTGACGAAGACATGATCAAAGCCGAGCCCGAAGCCATCAGCGCAATGATCAAAGGCTACCAGGCGGGGCTTGAATACATGCAGGCGCACCCTGAAGAGTCCGCCGAGATCATCGGTAAGGTACTCGGCGTGACCGGTGCCGAAGCCATGGAGCAGATGGAAGGTGTTTACAACATTCCGCTGGATGAGATGGGCAAGAACTTTGTCGAGTCCGAGGAAACCACCTCCTTCTATGGTAGCGGTGCGGTCATTGCCGATCTGCTGGTGAAGAACAAGCAGATTCCGGCGGTACCGGATTTTGCCGATACCTTCGACCCCAGCTTTGTTAACGACCTGACCCAGTAATCAACCGGGCAGGTGCCCTGCACCTGCCCACTGCGCTGTATTCCGGGAGGAAGCATGTCTACATCCCAAGCCAAGTCCAAGCCGCTTTACCGTTACGCCGACGGCCGAGTCTGGAACAGTCTCGCGATGGCCTACAGTGTGGGTGGTTATGCCGCCGGCATCGGTCTGCTGTTGACGCCGCACTGGCTGGCCAAGCTGGTCGGACTGTTATTGCTGGCGCACGCGATGGTGATCGGCGCCTACCTGATCCATGAGTTTGCTCATGGCACCATTTTCAGCAAGCCGGCGCACAACGCGCGGGCGGGCGAAGTTTTCAGTTGGATGACGGGCGGCTGCTACGCCGACTTTCAGGATCTGCGGCGCAAGCACATGCGTCATCACGTAGACCGCGCCGATGTCATTACCTTCGACAGCAAGGAGTTCATCAATGGCTTGCCGGCCTGGACGCGCAAGCTGATTCTGGCACTGGAGTGGGCGTACATCCCGGCAGTCGAGCTGATCATGCATTTCTATGTGGTGCTGCTGCCTTTCATCAGCAAGAGCGAAAAGCACCGTGCCAGGCGCGGCAAGGTACTCAGGGTGCTGCTGGTGCGCAGCGCGCTCTTTGCCCTGCTGGGCTGGCTGTCGTTCAGTGCGCTGGTGCTCTATTGCCTGGCCTGGATGATCATGGTCACGGTGCTGCGCTTCGCCGACGCTTACCAGCACACCTATGACGCTTTCGCCGTGCTGGAAGAAGACGCCAAGATTCCCGCCGACAAGCTGCGTGATCGCGCTTACGAGCAGCTCAATACCTTCAGCAACGTGGTGTCGCTGCGCTGGCCGGCGCTGAACCTGCTGCTGCTCAACTTTGCGTATCACAACGCGCACCATGAAAAGCCGGTAGCGCCCTGGTATCGATTGCCCAAACTGCACGCAGAGCTGTATGGCGATGGCTACCGTCAGGTGGTGCCGATGGATGAATTGCTGAGCAGTTTTCATCGTCACCGGGTGCGCCGTGTGCTGAGTGAGGATTACGGCGAGTTCGTCGATGGACCCAAGCGGGCCGAGAACTTCTACGGCGCGGTCGGCGTGTCCTTTTTGACGGCGGTATGAGCATGCAGACATTGGACTATAGCGGCCGCACAGTGGTGATCAGCGGCGCGGCCAGCGGCATCGGCCGTGGCCTGGCCCAGGCTTTTGCAGCGCAGGGCGCTCGCCTGGAGCTGCTGGATCGCAATGGCGATGCGCTGGCCGCTGTCGTCGATGAGCTGGCCAGCGTGACGGCGGTGCAGGGCAGCGCGCTTGATTTGAACGATGATGCCGCGGTCAGCGACTACGCCCTGGCGCTGGCTGACCGCTGCGAGCAGGTGCAGGTGCTGGTCAACAACGCGGGGATGGAGCAGCCGACGCCATTACTGGATGCCAGTGCCGATGCCAATCAGCGCTGGCAGACCCAGCTCGACAATAACGTGGTGTCGATGCTGCGCCTGACCCGCGCTCTGCTGCCACTGCTTGCCGAGGGCAGTAGCGTGATCAATCAGTCCTCTATCTGGGGGCTGAGTGCGGTTGCCGGATTCTCGGCTTATGTCGCCAGCAAACACGCCGTGATTGGGCTGACCCGCTCGCTGGCCTGGGAGCTGGGGGCGCAGCGTATTCGTGTTAACGCGGTGTGTCCGGGCTGGATCGGGACCGATGCAGCGATGGCGTCACTGCGCAGCATGGCGCAGCAAAGCGGTCGCAGTGAAGACGATGAGCTGCAACATATTTTATCGGCTCAAGCGATCCCCGAGCTGCTTACGCCAGCTGATCTGGCCGGCACATTTTTGTTCCTTGGCTCCTCTGCCGCCGCGGCCATAACCGGGCAAGCGCTGGTGGTTAGCCGGGGTGAGGTAATGCACTGATGAGTATCCAGGATTTCAAGGGCCAGCGGATGCTGGTGACAGGCGCGGCGACCGGTATTGGCCGCGCCTGCGCGCCAATGCTGGCGGGGCGCGGGGCCGAGGTGTGGATTAACCACCTGGGCCAGGCGGATGCCGCTGCGGTGCTGGTAGACGAGATTGTCTCTGCCGGCGGTCGTGCGATCGCCATCGAAGCGGATGTCAGTGATCCCGATGCGGTCGCTGAAATGTTTGCCTGTATCACCGCCAATGGCCCGCTCGACGGCCTGGTCAATAATGCGGGGATCATTCAGGAGCAAGCCTTTCTGGATACGTCCGAGGCTGACTGGCGGCAAATCATGGCAGTCGATCTGGATGGCGTGTATCGCTGCTGTCGGCATGCGCTGGAAGGCATGAGCACCGCAGGGCGTGGCGCTATCGTCAATATCAGCTCTGAGCTTGGGCATCTGGGCCGAGAAAACTACGTTGCTTACTGCACGGCCAAGGCGGGCGTGATCGGCTTGACCAAAGCACTGGCGCGCGAGTTCGCCCCGGCCATTCGGGTCAACGGCGTGGCGCCGGGGCCGGTGGATACGGCCATGGTGTCGGTCGAGCATATGAGCGAGGAGTGGATCGCTAAGGAGCTGGCGATTCCAGCCGGACGGCTCGGCCGCCCTGATGAAATTGCCGCGGCGGTGTGCTTTCTATTGTCGCCAGCGGCCAGCTTTTTTACCGGTCAGATGTTGGGTGCCAATGGCGGTGCCTGGATGGGCGGCTGATGCTGCGTCCCGAATGGATACTGATTATCGCCACCATCATGTGGGGCACCAGTTGGCTGCCGCTGCAGGCGTTTGCGGAGCAGGGTATCAGCGGTATGCCCATGGTGCTGGCGAGTTACGGCTTGATTGCGTTGTTCGCGTTGCCGCTGATCTACCGGCAGCGCGCGGCCTGGTGGCCGCAACGCTGGGGTCTGCTGGGCATCATCCTGTTTGGTGGTTGGGCCAATGCGTCCTTGTTGTCGTCGCTGTCGCTGGCAGAGGATCTGGTTCGGGTGATGCTGTTGTTCTATCTGGCGCCGGTCTGGGGTGTGCTGGGTGGTTGGTTGCTGCTGCGTGAGCGCATCACCGGCTTGCGCTTGACTGCACTGGTGCTGGCGCTGATAGGCATCGGCGTAACCCTGGGTGTCGGTCGTAACACCTTCAACAGCATGACTGCGATCGACTGGCTGGCGGTTAGTGCCGGGCTGGGTTTCGCCCTGAACAACCTGGCTACCCGCGCCGCCGACCAGGTACCCATGACCAGCAAGACAGTCGCGGCCTTTGTTGGCAGCGCGCTCTTTGCCGGGCTTGCCTGCCTGCTGTTCACCGAGCGCATGCCAGTGCTGGAGGTGCAGGTCTGGTTATGGATCGTGGTGTTTGCGATTGCCTGGCTGTTGCTCGCGACCCTGGCAGCGCAGTACGGCGTGACCCACCTGCCGGCCAGCAAGGCCGCCGTTCTGGTGGTATTCGAACTGATAGCGGCGGTGCTGTCGGTTGCCTGGCTGAATGATGAACCCATTGGCCTGCGCACCTGGATCGGCGCTGGCATGGTTACCCTGGCGGCGGTGATGGCGGGCTGGCCGGAACAGATACCCAAGACTGAATTAGCGAGGAGTACATCCTGATGGCAAGCGTACATATGGACCAGATCAGCTGGGTTGAATACCAGCAACGAGTCGAGCAGGGCGCAGTGGTGTTTTTACCCTGCGGCGCGACCGAACAGCATGGCCCGCATCTGCCGTTGGGCACCGATGCGCTATTGTCCACCGCGCTGAGTGCCGATGTGGCCGCGCAGGTTGGCGGTATCGTTGCCCCGGCATTGGCTTATGGTTACAAGTCGCAGCCCAAGTGCGGTGGCGGCCAACATTTTTGCGGCACCACCAGCCTCGACGGCGCCACCCTGATCGCCCTGGTGCAGGACGCAGTACGCGAGTTCGCTCGCCATGGGGTCAAGCGTCTGGTGCTGGTGCTGGGGCATTACGAGAACACCTGGTTTGTGACTGAAGGTATCCAGCTGGCACAGCGTGAGCTCGGTGCCGGTTGCGAGCTGGAAGTGATGCGGCTGGAGCACTGGGACTTCTGCAAGGAAGAAACGCTGGAAGACATTTTTCCGGACGGTTTCCCCGGTTTTGCCTTGGAGCACGCGGCGGTTATCGAGACCTCGCTGATGCTGCACTATCTGCCGCATTTGGTCAGCCTGGAGCAGATTCCCAACGATCCACCAGCAGACTTCCCGCCCTACGACATGTATCCCACGCGCACAGAGTGGGTACCGCCATCGGGTGTGTTGTCTTCGGCGCTGGGATCGACCGCCGAGAAAGGCGCGCGTATGGCGGATGACATCGTCAGCGGTATTGCTGCTGCGGTTCGCTATGAATTCAAGCTGGAGGCCTGACCATGCTGGCGCTGCAACCTGAACGCGCTGCTTTGCTGCTGATCGACATGCAGCGCGACTTCTGCGCACCGGGCGGTTATGCCGAACATGCGGGGTTGGATATTCAGCGGCTGCGCGCGCCCATTGCGGCGCAGCAGGCGCTACTGGCAGCGGCGAGGGCGAGTGGCATGCTGGTGGTGCATACCCGTGAAGGGCATCGGCCGGACCTCTCCGACCTGCCAGCCTGGAAGCGTATTCGTTCCGAGCGCAGCGGCGCGCCCATAGGATCGGCCGGCCCTCTGGGTCGGCTGCTGGTGCGTGGTGAATACGGCCACGACCTGATTAACGAGTTACAGCCGCACGCGGGTGAGCCGGTTATCGACAAGCCCGGTTATTGCGCTTTTGCCGCGACCGATCTTGAGCTGATTCTGCGCACGCGTGGCATCGACAGTCTGATCATCACCGGGGTGACCACCGAGGTCTGTGTCAGCTCCACGCTGCGCAGCGCGATTGATCGCGGCTTCAACTGTCTGACCGTACGCGACGCCTGTGGCTCGGCGCATGCCGATCTGCACGCCGCGGCGCTGGCGATGATCGAGGTGGAAGGCGGCATCTTTGGCGAGTGCTGCGACAGTCAGGCGCTGCTGATGCGCCTGCGGGAGGCCGCATGACACAGGTACAAAAACTCTGGCCTTTGCTGACCGCAACGCATCACTACGACAAGTCGATTTCCACGCGCGGTCGCGGTCAGGGCGTGCAGATTGAAGCGCCGATTTTGGCCTTTCTGATAGAGACCCGGCAGGGGCGTGTGCTGTTCGACGTGGGATGTGATTACAACAAGCTCACCGATCCGGCACTGCGCGCTCGCTGGTATGACCCCGAGGCGTTCCCTATGGGGCCGCCGCAGATGAGTGAAGAGCAGCGTTTGCAGGCTCACCTGGCCAAATTGGGGCTGACCACCGCCGATATCGACATGGTCTTTCTCAGTCACCTGCATTTTGATCATGCCGGTGGGCTTTGTGATGTCTGCGGTGCCGAGGTGCACGTGCATGTAGCCGAGCTGGAGGCCGCCCGCGAGCCGGCGGACGATGCCTACTTTGCCGATGATTTTGCCGGCAACCTGCGGTGGCGCTTGCAGCAGGAAGAGTACGACCTGCTGCCGGGCCTGCGGGCCATCAATACCCCCGGCCATACTGCCGGCCATATGTCGCTGATGATCGAGCTACCGCATGGGGCTCCAGTGATTCTGGCGGGAGATGCCGCTGATCTGCAGGAAAATCTCGATGACGAAATAGCCCCCGGTACGTGCTGGCGCGATCGCGATGATATGGCGGTGGACAGTATTCGCAAGCTCAAACAGATCGCCGGCGAGACCGGTGCCGACCTGTGGCCAAATCACGACATGGCGTTTTGGCGCACCCTCAAACGTTTTCCGGAGTATCACCAATGAATCCGGTTCCAGCCAGTTATCACGGGGTCTGGCAGCGTACGCTACTGCGCCTAGCCGATGGCTCAGAAGACACCACAACAAGGGTGTTTTGGTTGCAGAGCGAGCATCTGCACGCCGATCTGCGCATTCCCGATCCTTGCCCAACGCTGCCGCGTGAGCGTATTCGCCTGTCTGGCTTTGCCGGTCTGACGGAAGCCACCGAGACACGCTGTCAGTGGCACCGGGCAATCGACTTTCACCCCGACAGCGGCACTGATATCGGCAATATGCGCTTTATCAATGCCGATGAAGTGCACGAAACCGCATTGGACGACAGCTATCTGGAGATCTGGCAGCGCTTGCCTGACTCGGTTGGCGTGGTTGAGCAAACCTGGCTGCACAGCGCTGATGGCACTGGCCGTCGTGCCTGTCTGTTGCGCGCCGGGGACTATTTTATGTTTGCCGCTGACCGGCCATTGCGGCTGAGCGGGCGGCTCTCGCTGCAGCACTATCTGCAGCATGAAAGCGCACGTGACGTCGATCTGCTGCTGGGCTGCGAGCTGACCTTCGGCCGCATTCAGGGCGGCGAGCAGCCCTGGCAGATTTTATACAGCACCTTGTCGGCATCCAGCGGCAGCCTGTTCCCGCTGCCGGTTGATGCGCAGCCTTGGGCTGAGTTACCCGTCGCCGCACTCGGTATATATCCCCCAGAGAACGGCTGGCGCCGAGCGCCGTTACCCCGTCTGCAGGACTTGAACAAGGAGATACTGGTATGAACGCACCAGCCCCATTACCTGAAACCCCGGCTGCTGCCCCGGTGCGCAAGCGCCGCTCTCGCTGGTGGACGGTGCGCGGTTCATTGCCACCCAGAACCGCTGGTTTACTGACGGCCCTCGGTTTGATTGCGCCTTTTTTCATCTGGTGGCTTTACACCGCCATGGGGCTGAATGATCCGCTGTTCATGCCGGGACCGATTGCCGTCGCAGAGCGAACCTGGAACTGGTGGCTGGAGGACGGCCTCTGGGGCGACATCACCATCAGTGTTTATCGCGTCATGGCTGGCTTTTTGATCTCGGCCTTGATTGCCTTGCCGCTGGGCTTGTATCTGGGTACCTACAAGCCGGTCCAGGCGACGCTGGAGCCCTTGATCGACTTTATCCGCTATATGCCAGCGGTCGCTTTTATCCCGCTGGTCATGCTGTGGGTAGGGATTGGTGAAGGCTCGAAGATTCTGATCATCTTTATTGGCACCTTCTTTCAGATGGTGCTGATGGCAGCTGAAGACATTCGCCGGGTGCCGATGGCGCAAATAGAAGCGGCGCAGACCATGGGCGCATCGCGTACCGAAATCATCCGTCTGGTGGTCCTGCCGTCAGCGCGCCCGGCCTTGCTGGATACGCTGCGCATCACCTGCGGCTGGGCCTGGACCTACCTGGTCGTCGCCGAACTGGTCGCATCCAATTCCGGCCTGGGTTACGCGATTCTGCGCGCGCAGCGCTATATGCACACCGACAAGATTTTTGCCGGCATCCTGTTGATCGGTTTGATCGGACTGCTGACCGACCAGGCGTTCCGCTGGATCGGGCGTCGGGCATTTCATTGGCAGAAGAGGTGAGCCATGAGCAACTCCTGTATCAGTATTCGCAATGTAGGCAAAACCTTTGAGACCCGTGATCAGAGCATTGAGGCCCTGCGTGACGTCAATCTTGAAGTAGAGCCTAATGAGTTCATCACTTTTGTCGGCGCATCCGGTTGTGGCAAGTCTACCCTGTTGCGCATTCTGGCTGGCCTTGAGACGCATAGCAGCGGCGACATTCTGCTGCACGATCAGCCGATAGACGGCCCCGGTGTTGATCGCGCCATGGTGTTTCAGCATTACAGTCTCTACCCCTGGCTGAACGTGAATCAGAACATCAAGTTCTGCCGTCAGCTCAAGGTGATTGCCGATACCGTACACAGCCAGTCGGATGTTGAAACCGCCTCTGGCCGCGCCGATGCGCTGCTCAATCTGATGGGGCTCCGCGACTTCAGTGAAGCCTATCCCAGCCAGTTATCCGGCGGCATGCAACAACGTGTAGCCATCGCCCGCGCACTGATGCCCCGCCCGGACTTTCTGTTGATGGATGAGCCTTTCGGCGCGCTGGACGCGCAGACCCGTGAAGTGATGCACGACCTGATTCGCCATGTGCATCGCCTGGAGAAAAGCACCATCCTGTTCGTCACCCATGACGTAGAAGAGGCCATCTATCTGGGTAGCCGTATCGTGCTGATGGCGCCAAGGCCGGGGCGTATCGACAGTATCTATGAGGTGCCCTTGCCAAAGGTGCGTCATCAGGACATGAAGCTGGAGCCGGACTTCATTGAACTCAAGCGTCAGATACTCTCGCGTATCCGAGAAACCTCAGGCGTGCAGACCGATCTGGACCAATTGGCGCGTCTGACAGAAGGGGCGGAACTGTAAATCAGCGGTCCTCGGTATAAAAAAATTGTCAGCGGGTACTAGCCAAATCATCTGAATGCGCTATATATAGCGTGTTTTCCCTTGGGAGGGTGTTGGGGCATGAGTGACGATATGGACGATGATTACGAAGGCGTGGCAGAGACCACCGCCAACGATCAGCCGGATGACAATGATGATGACGCTGATGGCGAGGTAGTCGCCAGCAAGCCGCGCAAGAAGAATGCACCGGCGGAAGAGCTGGAAGGCCCTTCTGTTGAAGCCAAGGACCGTGAGCGCGATGAGCTGGCGCGGCAGATGGAAGAGTTTCTGTCGCGTGGTGGCAAGGTGCAGGAGATCGACTCCAACGTGGTCGCCGATCCGCCGAAGAAACCGGACAGCAAATACGGTAGTCGTCCTATCTAGTTCCGGGCGGCTGTGCGGCCTTTATGCCGCCGCTCAGTAGCGGCGGCACCTGCGCGTCAGGGCCGAGCGTATTTCACGTAACGGTTCAGCCACGGCGGTATTTCGCTCAGGCAGCGGACCTCGCCATGGGCGCGCGGCTGCTGTGGCCAGGCCTTGCCCTGCGGGTTGAACCAGAGCGTGTGCATGCCTACATCCAAGGCGCCCTGGATGTCATCGCCAGGATGATCGCCAATGTGCAGTGCCTGTGCCGGCTCGACACCTGCCGCCTCCAGCGCGGTGAGAAAGGGCGCGGGGTCCGGTTTGCTCAAGCCCACATCGTCGGCTGAAACGATGATCTTGAAGAAACGATCCAGCCCCAGCCTGCGCACGTCTGCGTTGCCATTGGAAATGCTCGCCAGCTGGTACTGCCGTGACAGCAACTCCAGCACGATTTCCATATGCGGGAAGTACTCCAGCTTGTGGCGCGCGTCGAGAAATACGGTAAAGCCCTTGGCCGCCAGTTCACTGGCCTGCTCGGCGGAATAACCCGCTTTGCGCAGGCCCAGCTCCAGCACGGCAATACGCAATGGTGTGACGCGGTGGCGCAGCTCGGGCTGAGCTTCCAGCACTTCGCTACGTAGGGCCATGCGGGCGTCGGCGTCGAGTTGCTGAGCAAACTTAGGCGCGTTTTTCTCCAGCCAGCGCATTAGCGCTTGCTCGGCGGCAACGACCACCGATTCGGTTTCCCACAGGGTGTTGTCGAGATCAAAGGTGACGAGTTGAATCATTCGGTATCTGCTTTGCGTTTGGCGCGCGGATGGGCCTTGTCGTAGACCTGCGCGAGATGTTGGAAATCCAGATGGGTATAAATTTGCGTCGTGCTGATATCAGCATGCCCGAGCAGTTCCTGCACCGCGCGCAGGTCACCGGAGGATTCGAGCATGTGGCTGGCGAAGGAGTGGCGGAGCATGTGCGGATGCAGATGCTGGCCGATGCGTTCGACGCCGCGCCGCCGCACCCGCAGCTGAATCGCGCGAGTGGTCAGGCGGCTGCCGCGTTGGCTGACAAACACCGGTTGTGCCGCCTCCTGCTGCGCTGGCCTGACCTTGAGCCAGGCCTCCAGCGCCGTTAGTGCCATGCGTCCCACGGGCAGCAGGCGGGTTTTATTACCCTTGCCGAGCACCCGTACCTCGCCTTGTTGCATGTCCAGATCGGCGACGTCGAGTCCAGCCAGCTCCGACAAGCGCAGACCGGACGAATAGAATAGCTCCAGCATCGCCTGATCCCGTACCTGCAGCCAGTCCGGATCGCCATTGTCATCGAGCAACTGGCTGGCGAGGTCTGCGTCCAGGGTTTTGGGTAGTTTCTTGCCCGCCTTGGGCGCGCGCAGGTCCAGCGCCGGATTGATCTGGCAGCGCTGCTCGCGCAATAGATAGCGATAAAAACTGCGTACGGTGCTGAGTTGGCGTTGCAGGCTGCGCGGTGAGATGCCGCGCTGATGCTGCTGCGCCACATAGTGGCGTAACTGCGCGCTGCTGAGCTGATCCCAGCTGCTGAGCTTGCGTTCATGGCGGAACAGACCCAACTGCTGCAAGTCGTGCGCATAGGCTTCCAGGGTGCGGGGCGACAACTGACGCTCGGTGCGCAGGTGGCGCAGAAAGGCGTCTACATCGTGATCGACCGCCGGCACCTCGGAGGTGCCGGGCGTATCAGGCGTGGGCTTCATCGGCCAGCGGACGTTGGCGCAACAGAATACGGGCCAGCGCATCGGCTACGTAGCCAAGAAACAGGGTGCCGGTGGCGCTGCGGTATTGCTGTGAATCTTTGCTGCCGAGCGCTAGTACGCCATGCAGGCCCTCATGACTGATGGGCGCAAAAGCGGTAGAGGCTACTTCTTCGGCGGACTCGCCAAACAGAAAGCTCAGTTCTTCCGGGCGCAGCGCGCCGCTGACCGGTTTGCCGTTGTTGAGCAGGTGACCGATAGCCTCTTTGGCCGCCGCATGGCTGACGCAATGTGCGTTGCTGTAGCGGTCAGCTTCGGTAAACAGAATCAGACAGACAAAAGGCACCTGAAAGTCATTGCGCAAACTGTCTTCCAGGCTGGCAATCACCTGCTCCAGGCTCTGCGCTTCGAGCATGCTGAGGATCAGGCGACGGCTCTTGTCGAATAGCCGGTCGTTCTCGCGGGCGGTATCCATCAGCTGGTTCAGGCGATTGCGCACTTCAATATTGCGCTCGCGCAGTAACTTTACCTGACGCTCAACCAGCGATACGGCCTGGCCCGGTTGATGCGGAATGATCAGATCGGTAAGTAGCTCGTCATGTTCGGCGAAGTAGGCCGGGTGACGCCGCAGGTAATCGGCGACCTGTTCGGCATCAATGTCGTCGCTGCTCTGCCGCTTTTGCTCGCTCATACGCGTATCTGTCCTTCGTAGACCCGGGTTGCCGGGCCAGTCATCATGACGGGCTGGCCGGGGCCGTCCCATTCGATTTGCAGGTTGCCGCCGGGTAGCTGAATTTGTACCGGGGAGCGTAACAGACCCAGCCGGATACCGGCGACCGCTGCCGCGCAGGCGCCCGTGCCGCACGCCTGGGTTTCCCCTACGCCGCGCTCGAATACCCGTAAACGGGCGTGTTCGGGGTCAATTATCTGCATAAAGCCGGCATTGACCTTGCGCGGAAAGCGCGGGTGCGCCTCGATCAGTGCGCCCAGGCGTTCCAGCATGCCGTTGTTGATCTCGTCCACCAGGGTTACGCAGTGCGGGTTGCCCATGGAGACTGCAGAGACCATCAATTGCTCGCCCGCGACCTCGAAGGCGTACTGCTCGGCCTCGTGCTCGGCAATAAAGGGAACCTCCGCTGGAGTAAAGCGCGGCGCGCCCATATCTACGGTTACCTGCCCATCCCGCCGTACTTGCAGGGTGATGGGGCCGCCTGCGGTTTCAACCTGGATTACCTTCTTGGCGGTCAGGCGCTTGTCCTGCACAAAGCGGGCAAAGCAGCGCGCACCGTTGCCGCACTGCTCCACTTCACTACCGTCAGCGTTATAGATGCGGTAGCGAAAGTCCGCGTCCGGGCAACTTGGCGGCTCGACCACCAGCAACTGGTCAAAGCCGATACCGGTATGGCGGTCGCTCCACTGGCGGATCTGCTTGGGCAACAGCTGCGCGTGCTGAGTGACCAGGTCAATAACCATAAAGTCGTTGCCCAGCCCGTGCATCTTGGTGAATCGCAGCAGCATGTCAGTCCTCGGGTAGCAGGCGCTCGCCGGCTATCAGTTCGGCGACCGTTTCGCGGCGGCGCACCAGATGGGTGTGCTCGCCGTCGACCAATACTTCGGCGGCGCGCGGACGGGTGTTGTAGTTGGAGCTCATGACAAAGCCATAAGCACCGGCAGACCGCACTGCCAATAGATCGCCTTCAGCCAGCGCCAGTTCGCGGTCCTTGCCGAGGAAATCACCGGTCTCACAGACCGGGCCGACGATATCCCAGCTCAGTAGCTCGGCGTCGCTGCGCGGCTTGACTGCGTCGATACCCATCCAGGCGCTATAGAGTGCCGGACGGATCAGATCATTCATGGCGCCGTCGATGATCGCAAAGTTCTTGTGCTCGGTCGGCTTCAGCAGGTTGACGCGGGTCAGCATCACCCCGGCGTTGGCGACGATAGAGCGGCCGGGCTCAAACATCAGCGTCAGCTCACGACCGGCCAGCGCCTCACGCACCTTGGCCAGGTAAGCACCGGGGCTGGGCGGCGTCTCGTCGCGGTAGGTCACACCCAAACCGCCACCCAAATCCAGATGACGGATATGAATACCTTCCTCTGCCAGGCCGTCAATCAGCTCCAGCAGGCGCTTGAGCGCATCAATAAGCGGGGTGTCGTCGGTCAGCTGCGAGCCGATGTGACAGTCCACGCCGCAGATATCAATATGGCTCAGCTCGGCCGCGCGGCGGTAGACCGCTGGCGCATTGGCAATATCAATACCAAACTTGTTCTCTTTCAGCCCGGTAGAAATATAGGGGTGCGTCTTGGCATCCACGTCCGGGTTGACCCGCAGCGAGATCGGCGCCTTGATATTCAGCTCGGCGGCCACCAATTGCAGGCGCTCCAGCTCGACGGTCGATTCGATGTTGAAGCAATGAATGCCAACCTCAAGCGCGCGGCGCATTTCTGCTGCGGTTTTGCCCAGGCCAGAGAACACAATGCGTGAAGGCTCGCCACCGGCGGCCAACACACGTTCCAGCTCACCACCGGACACAATGTCAAAGCCAGCGCCCTGACGGGCCAGCAGGTTCAGAACGGCCAGATTGGAGTTGGCCTTGACGGCAAAGCACACCAAATGAGGCACGCCCTGTAACGCCGAATCCCAGGCCTGATAGGCCTGTTCAATGGCCTGCCGCGAGTAAACGAAGCAAGGGGTGTCGTACTCGGCGGCAATCGCAGATAATGCGACGCCTTCGGCGTGTAGCTCGCCGTGGCGATAATCAAAGGCGGTCATTGTTGCATCACTTCTCGGTCGGTTCCTGGATCAGTTCTTCCTGCGCCGGGGTCGGCGGCTGGCCTGATGTGTCTTCTGGCAGATAAAGAGGGCCCTTCTGGCCGCAGCCAGCAAGTACCAGCAAGCCGAAGATGAGTGCGCTGATATGCTTCATGTTGGATTCCTTACAGGTAGAATATCCGGCAGTATACCCAGCCACCCGGCTCGGTGCATCAGCCGCCGTTCAGCGGCGGCGTTGCAGCAGCCAGATGCGGTGGCCAACAGACAAGAGAGAACCCCATGCAGGATGTGAGCGAAGCGGAATTTCACCAGCAGGTAGATCACGTGCAGGACTTGATCGAGCATGCGGTTGACGCCTGCGATCTTGATCTGGAAATGGAGCACATGGAGGGCTCGCTGGTGCTGGTGCTGGCCGACGGCACACGCCTGGTTGTGGGCCGCCAGCCCGCTTCCCGCGAGCTATGGCTGGCCACGCCGAATACCACCTTGCACTTTGGCTATCATGGCGATCAGGGTTGGCAGCACGACAGCGGCGAGGGCTCGCTCTCCGAGGTGCTGTCTCAGGTGCTTGAAGAGTTGACTGGCGATGAGGTCGAGCTTGAGCTGGATGAGGTCGCCGAGTGACCGAGCGCGGCCAGCAAGCCTCGCCCTGCGTGCGCAAGTGCTGCCTAGACGCAGACGAGTGCCTGGGTTGCGGCCGCCTGATGAAAGAAATACTGGAGTGGGCTAACGCCACCGATGCGCGTCAGCGCGACATTATTACCGCCGCCGGGGAGCGCCGCCGAGCCCGCGAGCTGCGAGCGCAAAACCGCTGACCCTAGCGCGTTGTCAGTCAACATGACTGGCAAAAACTTGCGCAACCCACACGCCAATCCCCGCCGCCCATTACGCCCCAGCCCTCAGCAACCAAGGCCCTCAGGCCGGTGCGCAATAACCTGCACAGCGGTGCGCAGCTTTCTGCGCAATCTTCTGTGATGGCTGTCACAAAAGCCCTTTTGGCTAGCTTTGTTCTTTATTTAACTATTTGATTTGTATTGGTTTTATGCGGTTGGCACAGCTCTTGTTTGTTATTGGGCAGCCGGACATCACCGGCACCTCATCTCAAGCAAGGAGAGCACCATGCCAACACCCGCGTATCTCACTATCGAAGGCACCAAGCAGGGCCTGATCACCGCCGGTACCTTCACCGAAGATTCCGTCGGCAACATCTTCCAGGAAGGTCACGAAGACCAGGTACTGGTTCAGGGCTACAACCAC
>Ga0207888_100094_pt1 | contig 65222 bp, 58 predicted proteins | sample LinPmetageLP43_FD_184055 | JGI IMG/M metagenome (GOLD analysis project Ga0207888, IMG submission 184055) | Marine viral communities from the Pacific Ocean - LP-43 (SPAdes) | ecosystem: Environmental > Aquatic > Marine > Oceanic | place: Pacific Ocean | collected 2010-08-27
TTGCGGTTATATTGTATGATAATAAACTCCCCCTTACGAAGTAATAAGGTTGCTATTTAGCAGAATTTATTATTTTACCAGAAAATTAATAGGGTTTAATAACAAATAGAAATATTTGACATCAATACAAATGTTGCCCTGAAATTAGCAAAATGTTGTACCTATGTTGTACCTGACATTTTTTTCGACATTTTTTTAAATGGAAAAAGCCGAAGATTTCTCTTCGGCTTTTGTACGGGCGGGGAGACTCGAACTCCCACACCTCGCGGCATCAGATCCTAAGTCTGACGTGTCTACCAATTCCACCACGCCCGCATTTTAATATTTTAACACTTTATATTTCGCTATGTCCTAAGTCTAGCGTGTCTACCAATTCCACCACGCCTGCATACTATTTTTAACGTACTTAGGACTCCCGTTAAAAACCAACACCCTTATCTCTAAAAATGCGAGTGCAAATATAAGAAAGATTTTGAATATGAAAATCTTTTTTGACAGAAATTTTAAGAGCTTCTTAAAATTTATTTCGCGTAAATGTTTTACCTCAGCATTACAGTTAATATTTCAAGCTTTATAGGCTGCTTTCAAAGTCATTTAGGTTCCAATCCGTATTTTTACGAGAATTAGAAATTGACTTTATGAAATCAGCCCTGTCTCACTTTTATCTTAAAAAAACTAATTCGGGGCGAATTACATCTGACATCTAAAAATCTATAAAAATAACCCAATGAAAGACATTAAAAAATATATAGACACCCATCAAAAACGCTTTTTAGACGAACTAATTGACCTTTTAAAAATTCCGTCTATAAGTGCAGACAAAGCCTATAAAGACGAAGTTTTCAACACTGCAGACGCCGTGGCAGAACGCCTTAAAGAAGCGGGTTGCGCGAAGGTAGAAATCTGCGAGACTCCCGGCTACCCAATTGTTTATGGCGAACTGCTAAAAGACAAAAACCTACCTACTATTTTAGTGTACGGGCATTACGATGTGCAACCGCCAGATCCAATGGATTTATGGGATAGCGCGCCTTTTGAACCGGTGATCAAAAAAACCGAATTACATCCGGAAGGTGCCATCTTCGCTCGCGGTGCTTGCGATGATAAAGGCCAAATGTACATGCACGTCAAAGCGCTGGAATATATGACTCAAAATGATGATTTGCCGTGCAACGTGAAGTTTATGATAGAGGGGGAGGAAGAAGTAGGTAGCGAAAATCTGGGCTGGTTTATTTCCCGCAATCAGGAAAAGCTGGCTAATGACGTGATCTTGATTTCAGACACCGGGATGATCGCAAAAGACGTACCCAGCATCACCACAGGCCTTCGCGGACTCAGCTACGTAGAGGTTGAAGTTACCGGACCCAACCGCGACCTTCACAGCGGACTTTACGGCGGTGCAGTAGCCAATCCGATTAATGTGTTAACCAAAATGATCGCTTCGCTTCACGATGAAAACAACCACATCACCATTCCCGGTTTTTACGACAAGGTTGAAGAGTTGAGTAAAGAAGAGCGCGCAAAAATGGCCGAAGCACCTTTTTCATTAGAAAACTATCAAAAGGCACTGGATATTGATGCTGTATATGGTGAAGCCGGTTATAGCACAAGCGAGCGCAACAGCATACGCCCTACTCTTGATGTCAATGGTATTTGGGGCGGCTACATAGGCGAAGGAGCAAAAACCGTGATCGCCAGCAAGGCCTATGCAAAAATAAGTATGCGGCTTGTACCCGATCAGGACTGGAAAGAGATCACCCAGCTCTTTAAAAAACATTTTGAGAGCATCGCTCCTAAAGGCGTTCGCGTAAAGGTTACCCCACATCACGGCGGCCAGGCCTATGTGACTCCTATTGACCACATCGGGTATAAGGCAGCGGAGAAAGCTTACGAAAAAACCTTTGGTAAAACCCCCATCCCACAGCGCAGTGGCGGCAGTATTCCTATTGTTGCTCTTTTCGAAAAAGAACTCAATAGCAAAACCATTTTGATGGGCTTTGGTTTAGATAGCGATGCGATTCACTCGCCCAATGAGCATTTTGGCGTCTGGAATTTTTTAAAAGGAATCGAAACCATTCCGCATTTTTATCACGAGTTTACAAAGATAAAAACTTCAGAAAATTAAGATATGATTTAGGGCGTGACCCCACTAAAAATCGGGGTCGGGCTTTTACGCTCTATATTTTTTTCGGCGTAAAAAACCTCTAAAAAGGATGCCGCTTCAATCCCTCACGCAGGGTTTCAGTGATTAGCAAACAGTCTCAGCTTACAGTATTTAAATTAAAAATTGGTAACTGAGTGAATTTCATCAAGCGAGAGCGCGGTGAAATTTGTATCGAAGTTAGTTTACGGTTTAAGAATAAAATTAACTCAGTAACTCAACAAAAAAACCGTAAAGCATCAAGCTTACGGTTTTTTTTATTTTGAATTTCAAACCTTGAACGTTAAATTCTAATCTGTGCATATTTCGCCTGAATAAACATAAAGACGGCGTATGCTACCAAACCAAGTGCAACAATTCCCATTACACTAGCTCCAAAATTATTTTGTAGAAATTCAAACGCAGCAACTTTCCCTCCGGTATCCCCTCCTTCACCTAAGGCAACTTTAAAGAATAAAAAGGCCACAATTCCTGAAACGATTCCACGGGCGGTAAATCCTATTTTACCGGCACGAATTAAGGTTTTTTGTTCCTTAGAGCTCAAATCACTTTCCTGAACATCTTCTCTAAATTTTCCGCTGTATGCTTTATACAATTGAAAAATTGCTTTCCCGGCAAGACATAAAGCCACAAAACCTACTAAGTAAGGCCCGTAGGGTTTTGACATCAGCGTAGAAACCATAGAATCGCTACCACCAGAAGCTGAACTATTACCCAATACCATCTTGGCTGCAGTGTAACCCAAAGCTCCGTAGAAGAAGCCACTTACAATATATCCTGCGCGTTTAAAAAATCCTTTAAGTTCACTCCAGGAATCTCCCGGCCCATTGATCGCTTCATAAAAACGATAGAATGTGTAGCCAAATAACCCAAGTGCAAGGACACCTAACAATACTTTTCCGTAAGATTGTTGTCCTAGAAATTGCAAAACATTGTCGCTTCCACTTTTTGAACCGCCCAGATTAAAGGCTGCCATCGCGGTTAGTAAACCTATAATTGCATACACTGCGCCCTTGGCAACCATCCCTGCCCGGGCGAATTTTTCTTTCTTATTGTTCATCTTTCATCATTTTGGTTAGTTGCTGACAATCTATAGATTACCTCGCTCCTGCTCTCCCAATCTGATGTTATTTTAAACCTAAGGTTATGCTAAAAAGAATTAAATCTTCTTCACGTAATCAGTCACCAAAACGATCTGCTGCCCATCAACTTTTCCTTCAATGTATTTTTCATTCTCATGATCTAGTGAGATACGGCGTACGGCAGTGCCTTGCTTAGCTACCATACTGCTCCCTTTTACCTTAAGATCTTTGATCAATACAACAGAATCTCCTGCTTCAAGCACAACTCCGTTACTATCGCGGTGAATAAGACCTTTTCCTGAAGATTCTTCAGTGATACCGGCTTTTGCCCACTCATGCACTTCTTCTTCCATATACATCATATCGAGCAAATCCTGAGGCCACCCTTCTGCTTTTAACTGATGCAACATGCGATAGGCCACCACTTGCACAGCAGGCACGGTACTCCACATACTATCATTTAAACAACGCCAATGATTTGGCTCTACTGTTTCCGGGTTTTCAAGTTGATTTTTGCAGATTCCAGATATAAAAATGTGATTATCAGCGGTATCCCCATCGGGCGAATTGGGAACGGCATATATATCCAAATCTTCAGTGCTTCCACTCAATTCACAAACATTGCCACTGCGGTCTCTTAAATCTTGTTCCAGACTCATGATTTCTTTATTCTTGGTTAAGGCGACAAAGTTAGGATTATTGTTAAAAGATGCGTTAGGTATCGCGGCTTTGTTCTGCTCTTTTTACGACAGGTTTCCAAGTGATTTTCCCGAGAAGAAAATTATATCGAGACACCTTAGGGAGAAAAAGAGACTGCCTAGATCATGTCTGCCCTTGCGTACTCGATTTTCAGTTATCAAAGACTGGGAATACTGGAACCAACAAAAATTTAAACTATTCTTCACTCTACACTTGTAGAATTAAAATTTATCTCTACATTTGTAGAGCAAATTCTAAAAACATAGAGCAATGAGCCTTTCTAATGCCGAAGAACAATTGATGCAAATCTTGTGGAAACAAGAAAAAGCCTTTATGAAAGACCTCATTGAAGCATATCCCGAACCACGACCTGCTACAACTACCGTCGCCACGTTGTTGAAACGTATGCAGGACAAGAATTTTGTAGACTATGTGCAATACGGACGTTCACGCGAGTATTTCCCGCTAGTTAGAAAAAAGGATTATTTCTCCAAGCAGGTCAACGGGATGATTAAAAATTTCTTTAACGACTCGGCTGCACAATTTGCTTCGTTTTTTACCAAAGAAACCGATTTGTCACCGCAGGAGCTTGAGGATCTAAAGAAGCTGATTGATGAACGCCTAAAATCTAAAAAGTGATGCTCGCCTACCTTATCAAATCTATCCTGTGCCTGCTGGTGCTCTGGGGCTTTTATAAAATCGCTTTAGAACAAACGGCCGCGCATAATTTTAAGCGGTTTTACCTGCTGGGGAGTATGATTCTTGCTTTGACTTTACCCTTGCTTACATTTAGCTATACGGTTGAAGTTGAACCCCAGCCTGTGGTTGCAGAAACGTATTTGGACCCGACTGCTTTGACGGAAGTTCCGGCAGCTACTCTTGTCGACGAACCTACAAACTGGCTGGCTATCAGTTTAGGAATCATTTACGCTGCAGGCGTTCTGCTTTTTGGATTTCGGTTTCTGCGGAATTTGATTCGGCTTCGGAAGAAAATAAATAGCAACGAGAAGGTGCAGGCAAAATCCCACATCAACGTGCTCCTGGCGGGAAAAGTGATTCCGCATTCGTTTCTTCGGTTTATATTTCTGCCAAAAAAAGAGTTCAAGAACAATACCATCGCTCCTGAAATTCTCGCACATGAACAGGCGCACGTCGCTCAAAAACACAGTTGGGATATCTTGGCAGTCGAATTTTTGCAAGCGGTCTTTTGGTTCAATCCGCTACTTGTTTTGTTGAAAAAAAGTATCACGCTCAATCACGAATTCCTGGCAGACCAGGCTGTGCTAAAAAATGAAAATTCTATAGAAAACTATACCAATCTTTTATTTAACTATTCGGGAGGTGCTCATCACACTGCGTTAAGTAGCCCGATCAATTATTCATTAACTAAAAAACGAATTCTTATGTTATCAAAAACCCGTTCGGTCAAAAAACTGGCCACCCGTCTCGCACTTTTTGTGCCCGTGCTCGCACTCTGTGTGTATTTCTTTAATCAGGAAATTGTAGCGAAGCCAGTCCTATCAAAAACAAATGAGCAAACTATTCAAGGACAATGGATTGATCAGGAAACAGAATTTGTAGAAATTCAGGTTTTCAAAAGAAATGATTCTTTGTTTGCTAGAGATTTTGAAAATGAATTTTGGCTTGAGAAATCATCAGATACTCAATATAATGTTCATTCTAAAAATTCAAAATTCAAAAAAACTACAACCCTTACAATCAATAAAGAAAAGGATATTCTACTATGGGGGAAATCTGCATTCATCCCTTATAGCAAAAGCCTTCGAGAACTTTTTGCTGGTGAGTGGAAAGCAGTGAATAACAACAAAGTATTCTCAATTAAATCTGCCTATGGAAATACAAGTTGGGTTATCAGGGACGAAAATGGAGCAAATAATTATTACCCAGTAATTACAGGTGATGGCTTTTATTTTACTTATGATGGCAAGGATACCTATTTCACCATTGAAAATGGGATAATGCAAAGTTCAACTGGAGATACATTTAAAAAAATATCAAATGATAAAATATTTCGGTCAACACCTCAACACGGCAATAAACAAATAATTTTTCAAAAAGAATTTAGTCGATATAGTGATGACTCAAAAACCAAAATTCTTAAGAAGAAATCACCCACTTCTCAACAACTAAATGATTGGAAAGACGCATCGCAATACGAAGTTTGGGTTGATGGTAAGCGATTTAAAAATTCAAAACTAGCCACAAAAACCCCATCAGACTTTAGCTATGTTATGGTTAGTAAACTGGAGAAAAATGCTAAAGACTATGGTAAATATTATCATCACGTTAGCTTAATGACTCCTACCTACTACAAGTCGCATAAAGAAATAGAACTACCTCCTGCGCTAAAAGGAATTCAGGAATATCTAACTTTAAAATTACGAGTTAAAGATGAATCTGTATGGGTAAATGGGAAGTCTACTTCAGTAGAGAATTTTGTAAAAACCATTAACGAGATCACTAAAGATTGGACAAAATCTGATATGATGAATTACTCTATCCAAGTACAAACCAAGAATGGAGTTGACAAAGTCATAAGTGCACTTTCAAAAGAATTCAAAAAGACCAATCTTTATAAAATCAATCCATCACGGGAATTGATTCCACCACCTCCACCACCGGCTCCTGCAGCGCCGGCAAGTCCAACAAATAGAGTTCCTCCACCACCGCCACCTGCTCCTGTTCAACCTGTAAATCCTGTGAGTGGAGTGCCTGCATCCGCAGCAGCAATGCCGCCGCCGCCAGCACCACCAGCATCACCTGAAGAAATGATTGTATTGGCTAAAAACAATATTTATTATAATGGGAATAAAGTAAGCGAATCAAAAGCCAAAACGTTATTTGATAATGCCGATCAATACGATATACTTTTTAAAAAAGAAAAAAGCTACAACCTGCTTTTAATAACAGACAAAGACTAAAATCTGTTCTTTCAGCCCAAAAATTTTAAGACAGAACTAATTTTAATTCCTCACAGATTTGATAATCTGTGAGGAATTTTTTCACGCACATACAACAAACCCCACAGGTTCAGCGTTCTAATTCTTATTAACAAGACGGGATTTATTCAGCAGGTTATTCTAAATTTATATACAACAGATACGCTCATCAAAAGCTTGTAAGAGCTTGCCGAAAAACCTGTGGTGAGCCTGTCGACCACTTGTGGTGAGCCTGTCGAACCATCAATCATCAAACTATGCTTAAAAAATTTTTTATTCTGTGCTCGGGTGCTGATCACGCCTTGTTAGAAACCTGTGCTCCCGGCGAGCAAAACAAATATGCCGGTATTGGCGCTACGGTGTTTTTTACCGCCCTGATGGCTTTTATTGCTTCGGGATATGCCTTGTACACGGTTTTTGATAACGTAGCCATCGCAGTGGGCTTTGGATTTTTGTGGGGTTTGCTCATCTTCAACCTGGATCGCTTTATTGTTTCGACCCTTAAAAAAAGGGATAACTTTTTAGATGAATTCTTACAGGCTGTACCGCGACTCATTCTGGCATTGATTATCGCAATTGTAATTTCAAAACCGCTGGAACTCAAAATCTTTGAGAAGGAAATTGATCGGGTACTTCTTGAACAAAAAAATGATTTGACACTGGCCAATCAAAACCAGATCGCAGATCAGTTTACACCTGCAGTTGCTACTTTAGATGCGGAAATTGATGGCTTAAAAAATGAAATTTCAACAAAGGAAGTTGAAGTCAATGCCCTTTACGACACCTACATAACCGAAGCGGAAGGAACTTCAGGAACCGGAAAATTAGGAAAAGGTCCGGTTTATGCCGAAAAAAGAGAAAAGCATGATGCAGCTTTAGCGGAACTGAATCAGTTAAAAACCACAAATGCTGAAAAAATAGCAGCGTTAGAAATTCAGAAAACCGAGTTAGCAACCGATTATGAAAACCGCGTTATAGAAACACAACCCATCATTGATAATTTTGACGGTTTAATGGCGCGTATTGAAGCTTTGGACGAATTACCATGGCTGCCTTCATTCTTTATTTTCCTACTGTTTTTAGCCATTGAAACGACTCCTATTTTTGCCAAACTGATTTCATGCCGCGGAGAATACGATCTTAAACTGGCTGATGCCGAAGGTGAACTTAAATCGTGGGCGACTCAAAAAGCCAATCAGCGTAAAAACTTGATTGATGCAGATAACATCATCAATGACAAGGTTTACGGCGACTTAACGCAGGAAGAAGAACTCTACAATTACAAAAAGAAAATGGCGCGCGAATTGATGCAAAAACAGCAAGATGCGTTTTATAAACGCCAGAGTAAATTGTTGTAACTTAAATATCCCTTCTCCCAAGGGAGAAGGGCCGGGGATGAGGGGCCACTAGAACTTTCGTTCAGGATTATAAACACTCAAATCAAGCGATGGTTTTTTGTCATCAATAATCTCAGAAACTAGCAATCCGGTTCCGGGGCCTAAACTCCAGCCCATCATGGCGTGGCCCGCTGCGATGGTTAGATTTTCCCATTTTGATGTTCTTCCAATATAAGGCAGACCATCAGGCGTTACCGGTCTTAAACCGCATTGAGCCTCTGCTTTTTCCTGCTCGGTAATTGAAACATTTTCAAAATACTTGGGCACTGCTTTAGCAATAGCTTCAACTCTCGCTTTATTGATATTATGATTGATCCCGGCGATTTCCATAGTACCGGCATATCTTGTAAAACCGTTCATAGGCGTCACGGCAACTTTAGCTTCGCATAAAATAGAAGGCAATGTGATTCCGGTTTCAGTTTCAGAATTGATGCGGTAGCCTTTTCCGGCTTGCATTAAAATATTTAGGTTCAGTTTCTTATTTAAAGATCCTGCCCAGGCTCCGGTTGCTAAAATAACCTCATCTGCTTTAACGGTCGTTCCGTAAGCAGTTTTTACAGCATTTATCTTTTTTCCGTTGAAATCAAAATCAACTACTTGCTCCTGTTTTAAGAAAGTTGCTCCTTTTTGTAATAAAAGTGTTTTAAGCTCTTCCATAAATTCTCCCGGAGTGGTATGCTGATCACACTCGTAGAAAGCTGCACCTTTTATATTTAGTTTAGCATCAGGCATTTTTTGCTGCACTTCTGCTGCAGAAAGCATATGCGCAGGCAAGCCTTCTTTAGTCGCCAATGCTAATACATGCCCTTCTTCTTCAAGCATATGCTCACTTTGACATAGCATCAGCAAACCTTTCTTTTCCAATTGAAAACTGAAATTTTCAGTGGCTTTGATATCAGAATATAAATCGCGGGAAAGCAAATTGATATCGCGAATTGCCGGAATGGCTTTAGCTACATTCTTGTCAGAACACGAATTATTAAACGCCATCGTCCATTTTAAAAAGTCAGCATTTATACGAGGCTTTATATACAACGGACTCTTACTGCTAAACATCCATTTTATACCTTGCTTCATCACTCCTGGTGCCGCAAGCGGAATAATATGGCTTGGGGTTAGATAACCGGCATTCACATATGATGCGCCGCTATCCATGCTTCCCTGATCAATTACGGTTACTTGATGACCTGCTTTTTGAAGATAATAGGCACTAGATAAACCTATGATCCCACCGCCAATAATTACGCAATTCTTTCCCATATTAGTAGATGTTGTAGTCCCAAAGAGACTTTTTATTGAGTAAGTTTTCTATAAAATAATTCCAGCGCTTTTTCTGAAAGTATGCATTATGCTTTCCGGTATACCCGTGACGTTGACTCGGTATGATGAGCATATCAAATTCTTTATCCGCTTTGATTAATGCTTCAGCGAATTTAAAAGTTGCCGAAGGATTCACATTATCATCAATACCGCCGTGAACCAATAGTAATTTTCCCTTTAGGTTAGGAGCCATTGTTATGTTAGAAACTTCTTCATAACGAGAATCTATTGGGTATCCCATATACATCTCAGGCCACCAAGCTTTTTCCATTCTAAAATCGTGATCCCCGCTGCTGGCAACAGCTACTTTATAAAAATCAGGAAATGCTAACACTGCATGACCGGCATCAAAACCACCTGCTGAATGCCCAAATATCCCAACATGCTCTGCATCTACCCAGTCATATTTTTCACCTAAAAATTCAATCGCATTCACGTGATCTCTCAAGTTATCGCCCATATTCATATAGGAAACATCCCTAAACGCTTTAGAGCGACCTGCCGTTCCTAAGCCGTCTACAGCAACAACTATAAAACCTAAATTCGCCATTGCCTGATTGCTAAATGCCTGACCAAACGAGCGCGGAAAACGCTGCGTATGCGGACCAGTATAGGTAGCATCAATCACAGGATAACTTTTAGATGCATCAAAATTTATGGGTTTCCAAAGTGCACCGTAGATAGGCGTTTTACCATCTTTACCAGTAAGTGTAAAAACCTCTGGAGCTTCCCAGCCTTCTGCCTCAACTGCTGCAAAATCAGCTTCGGTAAGAGTTTGAATTATTTTTCCGTTCTTTTTGCTTCTTAAAACGGTTTTTGAAGCTAGATCTACTGCAGAAATAACATCTACAAAATAATCCGAACCTTCTAAAAACTGAATATCGTGATTCGTATTTTCCGGTGTTAGTTCAGTGATTTTTCCATTCAAAGAAATACGATAAAGTTTCTGATGATAGGGGTTTGCATCAGCTTCTACTCCTGAAGCGGTATAATAAATCTCTTTTTTCTTTTCATCAATGTAAATGATGTCACTTACTACAAAATCACCATCAGTCAATGCTTTTAAAGCTCCGCTATCTTTGTTTAGCAAATACAATTGTTTCCAACCGCTACGCTCAGAAAGCACTACGAGATCCTGCCAACCTTCTATTTCACGATATTCAAAATTATCGATACTGGTTTTTACAGACTCTTCATACAACGTCTCAACACGTTCTGCGTCTAAATCAACAGTCTTTATATATTGGTCTTTATAGCCTCTGCTACGATAGGAAGTAATCATTTTATGAGGCTCTTGCTCAAGCCATCTTAGCCAAATCCCGTTAACGTGAATTTTTGTTGGCAAGTCAATATCCAACTGCTTTCTTGCAGGCACGTCAAAAAACACCGGCTTGTAGGTCACCATTGTAGTATCACCGGGCGACCCGCGATAATAACTGAGTAATTTGGGTTTATACAAACTGTCTATGCTGTAATCCAGCAAATACATTTTTTCGGCATTACGGGTATCTACGACCTGAGTAACCAAATATTTTGAGTCTGGTGACCATTGCACATTAAAATGTTTAGGACGCTCTGTACCTTCTCCTTCAATGATGTCAAACCAGCCAATACTACTTGCATAATCGTAACCCTTTTCTCCATCTGTGGTTAGTGAGAATTCAGTATCTGACTCTGTGCTTTTTATAAATAAGTTATGTTCTTTAACAAAGGCCACCCACTTTCCGTCAGGTGATTTTGATTCGTCTTGATTATCCCTTCCGCGTTTTCTTTCTTCCTTTTTATCAGCATCATCTAGAACTCCTGTTTTTGTATTCCAGATGTAGCTTTTATTATCAAACTCAAAACGGTACCCGTCTTTTCTCCTATTTATTTTAGAAATTGAAAGTTTATTAGCTTCCACTTGGTTCTCTACCTTTTCAGATAATGCTGCTGCAAGTTTTTCCTGATCAAACAGCGGTTTTACCCTTCCGCTTTTAGACGAAAGAGTTTTATAGGTTTTTTGATCTTTAGCGTAATCAACAAACCAAATCCCGGAATGATCTTCAAACTCATAAACATCGGTATCTAAATTAAACACCTTTTTGTTCATCAGGTTTCCGTAGGTATAATCTATGGCTACTTGATACTCTGCCATAGTCATTTGCTCCTGAGCAAAAACCACTAAACTGCAGCATAAGCTTGCCAGAAAAAAAACTGTTCTAGTATTTAAAACCTTCATACGCTATTTTTTATTATAAAACCTGAAACCCAAAGGCATAAGGATCGTCAGTATCTATGGTCAGGGTATTGTAGCCGTATATACGCGCCCAACCTTTAATACTGGGAACTACAGCTTCAAAATCACCTATTCTTGTTACTTCTTCTACACGCCCCGTAAACTTAGAGCCTATAAAACTTTCGTGAATAAAATCTGTGTGTGGTTGAATAATGCCTTTTGCATGTAATTGAGCAATACGCGCCGAAGTACCGGTACCACACGGAGAACGGTCTATCGCTTTATCGCCATAAAATACCGCATTACGCCCTGAAGAAGAAGGGTCAAGTGGATTGCCCGTCCACAACATATGACTCACATCGCGAATGGTATCATTCTCAGGATGCACAAAACAATCTTTATATTTCTCATTGATTTTCTCTCTGAGAATCTTACTCAAGCTAACAATTTTTGAAGCATTAAAATCGTGCACTCCGCTAAAGTTTTGCTGCGGATCTACGATGGCATAATAGTTACCACCATAAGAAACATCAAAATGAAGTTCGCCCAAATCATCACAGTCTATCATCAAATCACGTGCTGCGAGGTAACTTTTTACATTAATTAATTTTACCCAGTCTACTTTTTTACCGGTTTGCTGATATTCTATCTCAACGAGTCCTGCCGGTGCTTCCATTCTGATCTTACCGGGAGTTTTAGGGGTGATAAGGCCTTCTTCTATGGCAATGGTAATTGTCCCGATAGTGCCGTGGCCGCACATTGGCAGACAACCGCTGGTTTCTATAAATAAAATTGCAAAATCATTTTCCGGGTCGTGAGGTGGAAATAAAATACTCCCGCTCATCATATCGTGTCCCCGAGGTTCAAACATTAAACCCGTGCGAATCCAGTCATACTCTCTTAAAAAGTGTTGACGTTTCTCACTCATCGTTTTACCTTCTAAAGCAGGACCTCCGGCTTTTACCACACGCACAGGGTTTCCACAGGTGTGCGCATCTATACATTCAAAAGTGTGTACAGCCATTTTTTAATTCACGTATTGATTTGTTTATTTTTTAGTTTCGGCCTTAGCCATAGCTATATATTCATCTACGCGCTCTTCAAGAATAGGGAGGGTTACAGTTCCCTCTTCTAAAATCACGTTGTGAAATGCACGAATATCAAAATCTTCGCCCAATGCTTTTTTAGCACGCTCTCTGAGTTCGCGTATTTTTAATTCGCCTATTTTATAGCTTAATGCTTGTCCCGGCCAAGCGATATATCGGTCAGTTTCAGTATTCACTTCGTGAATAGAAAGTGCTGTATTTTCAGACATATAGTCTACAACTTCCTGTCTTGTCCATCCCATTGCGTGGATACCGGTATCAACCACAAGACGGCAGGCACGCCACATCTCATACGTCAACTGACCAAACTTTTCATAAGGTGTTCTGTAAATACCCATCTCATCAGCAAGGTATTCTGAGTACAAGCCCCAACCTTCACCATAAGCAGACAGGTATAAGTTTTTTCTAAACTGCTGAATATCAGCACTGATTTCCTGATTTAAAGCCCCCTGTAAGTGATGCCCCGGCACTGCTTCATGAGCCGTAAGAGAAGGTAATGTATAAAGAGGCCTGCTCTCTAGTTGATATGTGTTAACCAAATAATGCCCGGCCTGAGTACCGTTAATATTACTGCCCGAATACCGACCACCGGTATATTTAGGAGCAATCGCATCAGGTACTTTTACAACACCGTAAGGCTGTCTTGGTAATCTGGAGAAAAAAACAGGTAACTCATTGTCTATACGCTTTGCAATATCTCTGGCGTGCATCAGGAGCGCATCACCAGTTTTCACATAAAACTGATCATCTGTACGTAAAAACTTCAAGAAATCTGAAAAGCTTCCTTCAAAACCTACTTCCTCAATAATTTCTTGCATTTGAGACTTTATGCGAGCAACTTCGCTTAGTCCTAATTCATGAATGCTTTTTGCTGTATATTCTTTTGAAGTGGTATAATAATTAATTCGATTTTGATAGAAATCTGCTCCTCCCGGTTGTGCAGAAACGCCAATCGCATCACGGCTATTGGTCATATACTCAGTTTCAAAAAACGTCTTGATTTTTTGAAAGCTAGGAATCACACTATCTGTAACCACTTGCTTTGCAGCTTTTAATAAGGAATCTTTTCGCCCTTGCGGAATTGTTTCCGGTAGATCTAAAAAGGGTGAATAAAAATAACTGTCAGTAGGGTTATCAACGATATGCGTTTCATAAGTAGACTCATATCCGTTAAAAATAATACGAGGTTGAATGATACCCTGTTTGAAACCTTTACGCATCAATTCAAATTGACTTTCTGTAAAATACGGAATTGCCTTAAGCCTGTTTAAATATCCTACAGCCTGATCGTAACTACGAATAGGCCGAACCTCATAATTCAAATTGAGGTGAAAACCCTGATCTGCTTGAATGGGGTTGAGATACATTTTATACGTGTACTCATCAATCTGATCCTGTAAAATGAAACGTAGTAATTTAAACGAAATCGTCTCGCTCTTGTTCAATTCCTTCAAATCAATTTCTTCTAATTGATTCAAAAGACTTTTAGCAAATTGAGCGCGTTCTTTGGGCAATTCTTCATCGTATCTACCTAAAGGATAGTCTTGCCAGTCGTAATCTCGATGCTGTTGATATTCGCTAATTATACTGTCTAAAGAAACTGTTTGTTGAGCCTTTGCAGTTGTCATACTCAAAAGGGCTAAAAGAAGTAGTACACAGTGTTTCATAAGCTGAAAATTGTTTAATTATTATAACCGAATAGCAAGAATATATCCATCCCCCAAATCGTTGAGAGACGGAACATATATCAAAGCTTAAGCTTTGATATATGTTCCGTCTACTTTACGAAGAATTCCTAATGGATTACCATCTTTCAACGCATCTGGAAGCAATTCCTGAGGCCAGTCCTGATACGAAACCGGGCGTACCCAGCGGTAAATCGCATCATTACCTACAGATGTAAATTTAGCATCAGAAGTTGATGGGAATGGGCCACCGTGGTGCATAGCAGGACAAACCTCAACACCTGTTGGCACACCATTAAACAAAATTCTTCCCACTCGAGAGCGCAAGGCATCAATCACATCTTCATAAGCTGCAACTTCTGTAGTTTCTGCTATTAAAGAACCGGTTAATTGCCCTTCTAATTCATTTAAAACTTCTAGTAATTGCGCTTTAGAAGCACACTCTACTAGCATAGAAAACGGTCCAAAAACCTCTGTATGTAAGTTACCATCTACTAAAAAATCATCACCTGTTACTTTTACAAGAGCAGGTTTTCCGTCATTAGCTCCGTCAGCTTCTAAGGCTACTGCAAGCACTTCGGTTCCTTCAGCGTCTAGCATTTGCTGCTTTCCACTCTCGTATGCCGAATGAATATTAGGATGTAACATACAGTTTGAAGGCTGCTCTCCCAGATTTGCTGCAAGATGTTTCCCGAAGGTTTCTAATTCAGCACCGGCAATACCTAAAATTAACCCGGGATTGGTGCAAAATTGTCCGGCTCCCATATTGATGCTACCTGCATATTTCTGAGCCCAGGTTTCTCCATTCGCTTTTAAAGCTTCCGGAAGAACAACAACGGGATTAATACTTCCCATCTCAGCATAAACCGGAATAGGCTCTTCACGATTTGCTCCCAACTGAACTAATGCTTTACCGGCTTTTATACTTCCGGTGAAACCAACACCTTTAATAGCAGGATGCTTAACCAACTGCTCCCCTATTGAAATACCTTTACTGTTTAGGTTAGAAAAAACACCATCTGGCATTCCTGTTTTTTCTGCTGCTTTGATCACTGCAGAAGAAACCAACTCACCTGTTGCTGCGTGCATAGGGTGACTTTTTACAATCACCGGGCAACCTGCAGCTAATGCACTCGCCGTATCTCCTCCTGCTGTTGAAAATGCAAATGGGAAATTACTCGCTCCAAAAACCGCTACCGGTCCTGTAGCGATTTGCATTTTACGCAAGTCTGGCTTAGGTGCCGGAGTGCGCTCATGATTACCGTGATCTATCGTAGCATCTACCCAGTCACCCTGCTCTAGTAAAGAAGCAAAAGCATTTAACTGACCAATGGTTCTACCACGCTCACCCATTGCTCTACCTTCTGGCAGGCCAGATTCTGAAGTATAAGCATCAATTAGAGGCTGACCTAAAGCTTCTATTTCCTCTCCTATTGCTCTTAAAAAAGCAGCACGCTCTTTATCAGATTTCTGCTTGTATACAGCAAAAGCTTCAGTTGCTTTTTGTGCAGCAGCATCCACTTCAGCTTCTGTAGCCTCTGTAAATTGCCATTCATTCTCAGTATTTAATTTAGGGTTAATGGTTTTGTAAGTAACTTTCCCTTTAGAAGAACGTTCACTTCCTATATAATTCTTTCCTGTAATCATGTGTATCCATTTCTTTTGCTCACCAAAGTGAGATTTGTTTTCATCGGGTTTCTCCCGAAAATCAAAATTCAATATCAAAACCAGCTCCAGAACTAGTCTTGAGGTAGTTTACGCCAAAAGCACCACTAGTGCGGTGCTTTTGAAGCTATGATTTATATTTTGGTTTTCAATCTATTATAGACTGATTAAAAATGAGCCCTCAGCATAATTTTTAGCCTGAAAATTTCCAAACAGCAAACAGCTAAACTTAAAATCTAATATTAAACGAACCGCTTCAGGCTCAATTTCTCACCAATTATTCCATCTTTTAAACTTCCGCTTTAGCGAAAGTAAACTACCTCGGGGCAAGCCCACGAGGCATTCATTAGAAACAAATTTTCAATTTCGAGGCAAGCCTCGGGATATTAACCCCTTTGGCAACGCCAATAAATTAAGCCATTTGAGCATTGATTCCTTTATACTCAGGCAATGTAGGTCTGCTTGCTAAACCATCTTTTATGATTTGCAACACTTCTTCACGTCGCTCACCAGCTAATGGTAAACGCGGTGCACGCACGTGCTCAGAACCTATATTAGTATGAACTTCTGCAAGCTTTATGTTTTGTACCAGTTGCGCATCTATATCCAACTCTAAAAGTGGTAAGAACCAGCGGTAGATCTCTAATGCTTCAGCAATACGACCTGCTTTTTGCAACTCGTAAATTGCTACAGTCTCTGCAGGAAAAGCACAAACTAACCCAGCAACCCAACCGTCTGCGCCCATTAATAAGCTCTCTAAGGCAAGCGTATCTACACCAGTCATAATTTTTAAACGATCTCCAAAACGGTTTTTGATACGTGTTACATTAGAAATGTCACGAGTAGACTCTTTTACCGCCTGAATATTTGGCTCTTTAAGCAACTCTTCAAACATGTCTAAAGTCACTTCAATTTTATAGTCAACCGGGTTGTTATACACCATAATAGGTAAAGAAGTGCTTTGTGCAACTGCTTTAAAAAATGCTACAACTTCACGATCACTTGCTTTATAACGCATAGGAGGCAACATCATCAATCCTGCAGCACCATCTTCTTCAGCTTGTTTTGCTGCAGCGATAGCTCCTTTTGTAGTTTGCTCTGCAATGTTCATCATCACCGGTACAGAACCTGCAACAATCTCAACTGTTTTACGAGTTAATATCGTTTTTTCTTCATCCGTAAGCGTACTTGCTTCTCCTAACGTCCCCCCTAATACGATACCGTGAACGCCAGCATCAAGCTGTGCTTTTATGTTTACCTCAAACAGATCAAGGTCTAACTGATCATCTGCTGTGAATTTTGTTGTAACTGCCGGCATAACGCCTTCCCAATTGATTTGCATAGTTTCTTATCTTTTATTGATGCTACAAATGTAGTAGGGTTTAAAAGCTTTCTTTTTGTACCAGTTAGCTAAAAGTTTGCATATATTAGCATGATTAGAGAATTTTGAACCAAAAGAACGTCAAATTCTAACTATTGAAAGTTTTACCTTTTAAAATACCGAAGTCTGGCAACAACGCGCTCATCTTGCAAGAAGACCTGGAACCGCTGTTTTATGACAAGCTACACCAGCATCCTGAAATACAGGTAAGCTATATCTTAAACGGAACAGGAACACTACTGGTAGGTGATACGGTAAGTCGCTTTGGCCCTGGAGACTTATTGGTTTTTGGCGGAAATCTTCCGCATGTTTTTAGAAGTGATACCCAAGATGAAGGTTTTTCACATATGCTCACAATATTCTTTAATAGAGAAAGTTTTGGCTCCTCTTTTTTTGAAACTGAAGAATTAAAAGATTTTGAACTGTTCTTCAAGCAGGCAGCTTCAGGTTTTAGGATTCAGGACAAAAGCAAAAATTTAAAAAGAGAATTTATTACCCTGAAAAGCTTGCCGAACCTGGAACGCTTTATGAGTTTTATAAAACTGCTATATGCTGTTTATACTGCTCCTAAAGAATTACTCTCTAATTTCACCAAAAACACTAAATATACAGATACTGAAGGCCAGCGTATGAGTAATGTTTTTGATTATTGCCTGAGCAACTTTCAAGAACGCATAACACTAGATGAGATCGCCGAAGTTGCTGTGATGAGTCCTACTGCGTTTTGCCGCTTTTTTAAAGAGCGAACCAATAAAACCTTCTATCAATTTTTATTAGAGCTGCGCACTGAACATGCCTGCCAGTTACTACGCACTCCAGAAAACCAAGAGTCAATCGCAAGTATTGCGTTCTCGAGTGGTTTTAATTCGGTTTCTAATTTTAATCGATACTTTAAAAAACAAAAAGGCATGAGCCCAAGGGAATATATTACCGCAGAAACAGGCTAGTTTTTGTAACAATCCAGATAAATCTCCTACTTATATAAAAAACCAAAAACATGAATAAAACACAGATCCTTATAGCCGTTGGAAGTCTATTCATTTCGGCTAGCTTGATCAATTCATTTTACGTTCATTTAAATGATAGCATATCAGGTTTTTTGATGGGAACAGGCATAGGTCTGCTATTTATAAGTCTCGTTAAGATACGTAAAAGCAGCAAGGCTAAATCATAAAGTCTACATACTACTCAATGCTCCTCCATCAATAGGTATTTTAGTCTCGGTAATATATGCAGCTTGTTGTGAAGCTAAAACCATACAAGCTTTTTATTTTATTGACTAATAGCTGCAACGGTTTTTAATAAAAAAGGTCTTTTTTAAAAAGAAAGTTTTGAAAATCATAAAACCACTCCCAACCTTAAAAGAAATCCTGACGATAGGCATAATTAGCTTTTTATGTCAACAAGCAATTTCTCAGAAGGAAACTGAGACAAACGTTAAGAAATTTAAAAGTGCCTTTCAGCAGGATAAAGAATTTGAAGTCTATGAAAATATAGGCTTTTTTAAAACGTATAAAAATACACTCAGTTTTTACAATCAAAAAATGGGAATAAGTTTTACTGCAGGTCACGCAGTACAAGGGCTGGCATTATCATCAAAACTACCAGACATTCAACTAATGACTCAAGTTTTACTCACCTATGACGTACAATCAAACCTTCAAATTTATGCTTTAGGTAAATATGTTGATCGTCCTATTAACAACTCAGGGGAAAGTCAAACCTCTATGAACCCATTGTTTGAGCAAAGTGAATTAGGGATGGGAATTAAAGCTAACATCTACGATATAGAATTAGACATGGGGCCTAAATTGATTCTCGATACACAAAGTATAAACTCAAATAATTTCTTCAGGATAAACACCAAGATTTCTAAAAAATTCTAATCGATTTACAAACTACTCAAAGCTCCTCCATCAATAGGGATTTGAGTACCGTTAATATACCCGGCCAGTTCTGAAGCTAAAAATGCAACTAAATAACCGTACTCTGCAGGATCTCCAATACGTTTTACAGGAACCGTCGCTTCCAATCGTTTGAGCACTTCCTCTTCAGAAATATTTTGTTCTTTTGCTTTTTGAGCATTCAAGGCTTTTATACGTTCTGTATTAAAATATCCCGTAAGAATGCTGTTTACAGTTATTCCATCCTTACCGACTTCAGTAGCAAGACTTTTTGCCCAAGTTACCACAGCTGCTCTAATAGAATTAGATAAAACCAAATAAGACAGTGGTTCTTTTACCGTAACCGAAGCTACATTTATAATACGGCCCCACTTATTTTTTTGCATCGATTTTAGAGCTAATTCCGATGTAAGAGCTACAGTTTTAAACAATAAATCAAAAGCGTGCTGATAATCTACAACATCCTTATCGAGTGCTGTACCGGCTGCAGGGCCTTGCGTATTGTTCACTAAAATATCCACGGAATTGTTCTCAAAATACTCAGAAATCAAAACTTGGTAGGCTTCAAAATCAGTAAAGTCTACCTGAAGGATCTGATGCTGCTGACTTTCGTGAGTTGATAAAACAGACTTCACCACTTCTAACTTATCAAGAGAACGCGACATTAAAGTAACAGTAGCTCCGCTGGCTGCCAATTGTATAGCAATCGCTTTACCAATTCCTGAAGTACTCGCTCCTACCAATGCCTTTTTTCCACTTAGATTTATTCTCATTATCTACTTCTTTTAAAAAGGGGTCTCGACTGCGACTGACCTGACATTAGAATTTTTCTTAAATCTACTTATACTCTTCTCGTGTAGGACTGAACACATCTAGTAGTTTACACGGTGTAAGTGCTTTACCACTATGCGGTAGGTGGGGAGCAATCACTACAATATCGCCGGGATAGTATACTTTGGTTTTTCCATCTAAAGTGAACTCAAATTCACCTTCAATTACATGCATGATTTGCTCGTTCATATGGCTGTGCTCGGGCACTTCTGCTCCCTGCTCAACCTCCCAAAAGGCTAATGAAGTATTTTGAGTATGTACCAGTTTACCGTGATAACCCGGCATAATTTCTTGAGGTGTTATTTCTGAAAGTTTATACTGCATCTTATTATTTTATTGCTGTTATTATTTCTATTAGTTGCTTCGGTACAGATTGATTTTGTCATCACAGGCTCAATTCTTATTTCTTTGTTCTATTGTCTAACATCAAAACTCTAATTCCCCCAAACCCTGCTCCACAAACTACTTAAAACCTGCTTCATTGCTTCGGGATCACGTTCAGCTTCTATCATATTCAATTCGTCATATTGATTGGGAACAAGTTGATAACTAAAAACAAACTTTAAATTTTCTGCTTCTAAGTCATAAACACCAAAACGTAAATCGTTAAAAAACAAATCCTGATTACGCTCTTCAATCGCATACCAACCTTCGGCAATTTGAGCGAGACGCTTTACGGTTTCAGAATTTTTATAATTTCCTAAAGCCGCTTTGTTTTTTGCCACTCTTTTAAAAGAAATAGGTTTCGTATCAAAAAATGAATAATCACCCAGCAAGTACGCATCTCCTACATCTACATTGGCATACCATAAAATGGTATTGAAAGCTGCCGGGCGGGTGTCTATCGAGGCATATTCGATATGTTGAGCATCCAGAGCATCGGTAAATTTTTGATAACTGATGCCTTTTAAAATCAATGTCAGAATCATATATCCTGAACTTACAATTAAACCTAAGCGATTGTATTTTTTTCGCTTTGCGGAAGTTTTAGGCAAGCGCATGGCTAGAATCAAAAACACAAGAAAAGGCAGTGTATAGAGCGGATCTATCACAAATATATTTTGATAGGCCAACCGCAGGTCAAAAGGCCAAAAAAGCTGTGTTCCCCAAGTAGTATGCGCATCGAGTAGAGGATGTGTTATCAATCCCCAGAAGAAAAGCCAGGACCAGTCTTTCCAGGTTGCTGCTGCTCTTTTATGAATTTTAGAAACCAGCCAGCCCAGAAGCGGAGCCATCACAATGCTAAAAATTATAGAATGACTCAACCCACGATGAATTTCTATCGCCGTCAACGGATCTAAAAATTTGCCGACGATTGTATCCAAGTCTGGTATCGTACCAGCTATCGCTCCGTAAAACATAGCTTTATTGCCTACTCTCTTTCCTAAAACAGCTTCTCCTACTGCCGCCCCCAGAACGATTTGCGTTAGTGAATCCATCTAAGAATCAATAATATTCATCTTCCGCAACAGGAAAGACGCATTCATATTTTGACAGATTCCCTTTTTAAAAGTATAGTCAAAAAAGAGTTCGTCATCAATAATCTGCGCGTCAAAATAATAGTTTTTAACGTCATCCAGAACGTCTGCCGCTTCACAAAGACTCAAGTCGTGAGTAGCGATAATCCCGGTAGAATTTGACGCAACTAGCTTCTCTATAAATTTACGAGAACCAATTGCTTTATCGGTACTGTTAGTTCCTTTTAGGATTTCATCAAGAATTATAAAGTAGGTATCTGTTTTAATGGCATTAACAATAAACTGCAACCGTTTTAATTCTGAAAAGAAATAGGATTCATCATCGGTAAGCGAGTCGCTGGTACGCATACTCGTAATCAATTTTATAGGACTGTAAATCGCTTCTTTCGCACAAATAGGTAAACCGGCATTACTCATTACAATACTCAAGGAAACCGTACGTAAGAACGTACTTTTTCCGGCCATATTAGCTCCGGTAATGATAAAAAACTGCTCACTATCAATAGTAAAATCATTTGCGATCGCCTTTTTAGGATCGAGTAACGGGTGCGCGAGATCAATAGCTTTTAAAGTATGATTTCCGGATTTGATTGCTGCGAAAGAATAATCAGGATGATTGAATCTGAAATTACCCAAACTGTTTTGCGCATCAAAAAAGGCAATAACCTCAAACCAGTTTGCGACCTCATCAGCATGTGTAGCAATCCATTTTTCTATGCGGAAACATTGTCTCAAATCGGAAAGAAAAAACGCATTGATAAACACACCTACAAACATATTAGAGCGCTGGTCGAGAATTCCCAGCATTTTTGAAAACTGCTCAATAATTGCTGAAGCTTTTGCCTTTTGAGATTTAATTTTATCTTGTTCTCGCTTTAAATAAACCGAAGTGAATTCTTGCTCCTCCAACAACAACATCAGCCTATAATATTGCTCAAAAGTTGTTTGTGTTTTGCTGGATTTTGTCCAGAGATTTGTGATTTTTTTGACGTAAATACCTGAAACTCCCAACCCGATAAAAAACCACCAAATGATCAAATTGCTACTTATAATATCCAGATAAGCCAGAACAAAAACCGTCACAGAAGCCACCGAAAACGCATTGGGTAACCACTTCATTATTTTTGGGATAAAACTTTTATAACCGTTCAACCAATTTATGATTGAACTCGCGCTGTAATCTGCTTCTACCAGTGCTGCAGTAGCTCTAAATTGCTGACGCCAATCTGGCTGATCTGAAAGTTCTTTTGCAGCTTCTTGCTTTTCAGGGATTCCATCAATGCTGTTTGCGGTAAGTAAAGCTGCCAACTTTTGCTTCCCGCTCTCCAGTCCGGTTCTATTTAAATATTGAAAGAAAGAACCCCTTCCAAATAGATCAATATCCTGACTGTACTCATGCAACGGATTATTGAAGTTTTCGCCATCTGGCAAATTGTAATAATCCCGATTGAGCACTTTGATTTCGGTCTCATTAATCGAGATCATTTCTTGTATAAAATCTCGCTTATATTTTAAACGGGAATGTCTGGAAACCAAAGCCAGAAACAAAATGATTTCCACCACAATTACGGCGATAATTACACGCGTGTTTTCCCATAAAAAATAAATAGCCGCAACACCTATTAAAAAAACGGCAAGCCGAATCATGCTGCTTGAAAACAATAGCGTTTGGATTTTTTTTAGCTGCTCTTGATAGGTTGCTATTTTTGAGCTGTAATACTCTTTTGGATTCTGCATGCGTTTGATTGAAGAAATGATTTTTGTAAAGCTAGATATTCAGAATCAATCCAGACTTTTTAATTGTTCTTTTAGTTTTTTCGTAAGACTGTTTACGATCAAATCGTAGCTGTGATCAATAAATCCCTGCAGTTGATTAAACGAAATTTCACCGTTGAGCACAACAGTATTCCAGTGATGTTTATTCATATGCCAGCCAGGCAAAATACTTTCAGGATACTCGCCGCGCAATTCCTGAGCATATTTTGGATTGCATTTTAAATTGATACGCGGTTCTCCTTCCTCCCAGGATTTGAGTCCACTTAAAGCATACATCTTACCCATTACCTTAAAAACCAAGGTCTCATTATCAAATGGAAATTCTTCGGTTGTACCGGGTTTTCTCAAACAGTATTCTCTAAAGTTGTCGATGTTCATAGCGCTCTATTTAATTAGTGATTGTAAAAGAAGAGGCTTATTATGAATTTTTAAACGGATAATACATAATATAATCTTCCATCAAATAGCCGTTACCAATATCAAAATCTGCGGAATAGCTATTCTTAAAGCCGTAATATTCATAAAAAGACACAGCATTATTGCCCCGATTCACGTTAAGCATAACGCCGCCGTCTCCTGCCTTTTTTGCTTCCGCGAAAGCGAAATCCATTAAAAAACGCCCTGCTCCGGCTCCCTGAGTTTTGGGCAATACATAAATTTTATCAACCTTGGTAAGCGTTGCTTCGGCATTTAAACGCTCATCTGAATAATGCGGAATGATCGCTAAATACCCCACAGCGACTTCTGAATCATAAAGCAAATAAAATACGCTTCCGGTTCCTGTTTGTTTCTTTAATGAAGTAATGCTGTACATCATCTCCATCATATAGCTAATCTGGGCTTCAGAGAGAATATCTTTAAAGGTTGCTGGCCAGACCTCATCAACCAACTGTTTTAAGAGTGACCAATCTTCTTTCTGAACCTCTTTAATGCTAAACTGCTTTTGACTCATTCTTATCTTTTAATCGGGGTGCTTCAGCTGCTTTTTCTAATGCCTGGTAATCTAATTTCCAGCCAATCGTCTGCACTAAATTTTCCATAAGTGATACTGTACTTAATGCTTGCTTTGAAGCTTCATCATACAAACCACTTTGCGGCACTTTGTCTACAATGTGCTGCTTAGCCTCTCTGTTTATTTCGGTAAGATCTGTTGAAGTAAAGGGGTTTGCCCAACCCTCTTTTTTATCGTAATATTTAAAATCAGTTTCTATACTGAGTAATTCCGGCTGTGGAAAATCGGTTAAAATAATGATCCTATTCTTTACATCAGGGTGCATTTTAATCTTGGTAAGATCAAAACCTACATAAGCTTTAGCATCAATGAGCACCAATGCTTTCTTACTTCCTAAAAACAGATTGAGCCATTTATCTTTTACATTCTGATAATGGTAAATTTCAGAAAAATCTCCTTCTACTGTTATAAACTTACAAACGCTACGTATTTTTTCCATCAAAACAACAGACTGCTGCTGCGCATTTTGCTGGCGCTTGCTTTTATTAAACCTATTGAAAATAAAGTAAGCAACCACGCTACCTACTGCTAAACCTATGAATAGATATTCCATAAATCAAAGATAAGGTTAGTTGCCTATTTTCCCTAAATGCGTGTCTTTAAAACCAGTTTCATATTTCAACCCATATCCCAACAAACGATCAAACGCAGCGTGAGAAAAAATAATTAATCCCGTAACTTGAAATTCTATAAGACTAAACGCGGCACCTAATAGGTAGCAGAGTATTCCTAAGCTTTTTAAATGCAGAAAATTATAACACCAGGCACCTATTTTGGGGCCTGCCAAATATCCCAAAGCACTAATATCTGGAACTAAAAAAAAACCTATAAACCACCACCAGCTTAAATCTAGGGTACTAAAAAGATAAATTCCTAAGAGAAGCGAACCGAATTCTTCTAATTTGAGTAGTGTTTTCATTCTTAACTTTCTAAGGCATAAAGTACTGGCTTACTAGGGCTGGCATCATTTTCAAAAGAAGCGATTTGCAAATTCAGTAAATACGACCCATCTTTTACAGTGTGTGGTACAAAAATCATTTCGGTTATAGTGGCATCTAATCGCAATTTACCCTTGGTATCCCAAAAAGCATTATGACTGGCTAAAACACCGTCATCACTCTCACGATCTATGCTGGGGAGGTCTATAAGCAAATGTTTAATACCGCATTCGCGAAAAAATACAGCAACTTCTTCAAGTAAATACGGCCAGTTTGTGTGTGACCAATTTCTACTTTTTTTACTTGCTGTATTAGGGAGGGTACGTATTACTATGGCTTCAGGGCGTTTGGCTCCCAATGCTTTCTGCGCCTGCTTTTTAGTAAAGACTAAATCATCAGCATACGACTCTGGTACCAACGTGATCACTTCCGCAGAAAACATAAAGGTTTTGAGATGCTCATTGACACTATAAATTTTTTCGGTAATATGACCGGCGCATTCAGTATGTGTACCGTGAGCGTGGGGGTTAAACTGTACATTATTAAAATTTACCACAGAACCCTGTGCTACAGCTGCCACCCATTTACCTACTTTCACGGGTTCTATATTAGGCGCATCTAGATACCACGCCACAGGATTTTTAGCGCTGCTAACGATGGGAATACTTAGATCTAATGGTTTTGTAAAATCTACTGTATAGTCTTGAGAATTGATCGTGATTTTTGCTCGCATGCTTTGGTTCTGGCTGGTTATCTACTTTGATAAGTTAAGAAATTCACCAAAATGTTACAGTAGAAATGTCATGAAAGATTGATTAAAAACAAATCGCTTGCAAGGCCGTCGCTTAAAAACTTACCTTTTTGAGTGACCAAAATACGGTCTTGATCTACAAACAACAAATGCGCTTGAATATGTTTCTGAGCCTGTTGCAGCGCATATTCTTTATATTTTAAACCGAAAGACTCTTCGATCTTGATTAATGAAATTCCCCAGATCGTACGTAAACCCGTCATCACATATTCGTTGTATTTATCTGTCATCGAAAGTGTTTCACGCTCGATGGGTAGTTCTCCAGATTGTATCGCCTTAATATACTTAGGATTGTTATTGATGTTCCAACTGCGAGTAGCACCATCATAACTGTGCGCCGAAGGACCAATTCCTAAATAAGATTTCCCCGTCCAATAGGCTGTATTGTTTTGCGAATAATAACCCGGTTTACCAAAGTTTGAAAATTCATAATTCTCAAAACCGGCTTTTTGCATGCGCTCAATTAAAATCTCAAAATGACGTTGTGCCACTGCATCGTCAACAGGTTTTACCACACCCTTTTCTATAAATTTCTGTAAAGCGGTATTGGGCTCTACCGTCAAGGCGTAACTCGATATATGTGGAATCTCAAGTGCCAGTGCTTTATCTAAATTCTTCTGCCAGCGTGCATCACTCATATCGGGCATCCCGTAGATCAAATCAATAGAGATATTATCAAAATACTGTTTAGCCAACTCCAAACATTGCACTGCCTCAGTTGCATTGTGTGCTCGATTCATCAATTTTAAATCTTCTTCAAAAAAAGATTGCACACCTATACTCAATCTATTGGTTCGGGATGCTGCAAGCATTTTCAGTTTAGCTCCGGTAAGATCATCGGGGTTAGCTTCCAGCGTGATTTCAGGGTTAGCGCTGACTTCAAAATGAGCATCTATGGTCTTGAAGATTTGCGCTAATTCTTCAGCTTCTAATAAACTGGGAGTTCCTCCTCCAAAATAAATGGTTTGTAATGAACCGGGAATTTCATCTTTCCGCAGAATTAGTTCCTGACATAATGCATCAACCAATGTGCTCTTTTTCTTCAAAGATGTTGAAAAATGAAAGTCACAATAATGACAGGCCTGCTTGCAAAAAGGGATGTGAATGTAGAGTCCGAGCCCCCCAACCCCCGAAGGGGGAGTTTCCTCAAACCCTGAAAAAATGAATTTTTTCACTGCTTAGATGTTTTGTTCCCTCTTCGGGGGTTAGGGGGATTTATGCGTTTCTCATTCTGCTTTACAAAAGCATCCCAGCCGGTATAGCTTTTACCGGTTTCAATACGACCGGCGTTAAAATGATGACACACCGCAGCTGCAAGACCGTCTGTACTATCCAGATTTTTAGGAAGCGTTTTGAGACCGAGAAGGCTCTGTAGCATTTTTGCGACCTGTTCTTTACTGGCGTTTCCGTTACCGGTGATTGCCATTTTAATCTTTTTAGGAAGGTATTCTGTAACCGGAATTTGTCGTGATAAACCAGCAGCCATCGCCACACCCTGCGCCCTCCCTAACTTAAGCATAGATTGTACATTTTTACCAAAAAAAGGCGCTTCGAGTGCCATCTCATCGGGATGATAGGTATCTATAAGTTCTATAGTACGTTCAAAAATAAGTTTCAGTTTTACGTAAGGATCGCTGTATTTTTTAAGCAACAATTCATTCATCTGAATAAACTCCATCTTCTTGTTCACCACTTTAATGAGGCCAAAACCCATAATCGTGGTTCCCGGGTCGATCCCTAAAATGATTTTTTCTGATTTCAAGCGCTATTTTTTTTACATCTTTGAAGCTACCACAAAGCTAAACATAATAAGCGTGATCCTCCTCTCTGCCCTCTTAATACTCTACACCTTACTTATCGCGTTTCTGTGCTTTGGCTTTAAACGTTTGAAAACTGACAAACTTAAATCTGCCTTAACTCATCATACTTCATTTTCGATAATTATTCCGTTTAGAAACGAAGTTGAGAACCTCAACACGTTACTGGAATCACTTTCAAGCTTGAATTACCCAAAGTCACATTTTGAAATCATACTCATTGACGATGCTTCAACAGACGCTTCTGTGGCTTTTATCGAAGCGTTTCAACAGCAAACCAAAGTCTCAATTATAGTTATAGAAAACGAACGCTTTTCGGCCTCTCCCAAAAAAGATGCATTAACTAAAGGAATCAGCAGAGCACAATTTGAGTGGATAATCACAACAGATGCAGACTGTAAAGTGCCGGATTTGTGGTTACAGCATTTTGATCAAAAAATCAGAGCCGAGGATAGTAAATTTATCGCCGGCCCGGTTTCGTTTTTTGCATCTGCAGGATTCCTCAATAGATTTCAGCAACTTGACTTTTTAAGTTTACAGGGAGCCACAATAGGAAGTTTCGGACTCCAGCAAGCATTTATGTGTAATGGTGCTAATCTTGCTTTCTCTAAAACTGAATTTTTAAGATTGAATGGATACGCGCAAACGGATCATTTAGCTAGTGGTGATGATGTCTTTTTGATGCAAAAATTCATCAAAGAAATACCTGAAAAAATACACTATCTCAAAACGTCTGAAGCACTTGTACGAACTCAAACACAGCCTAACTGGAAAAGCCTGACAGAGCAACGCAAACGCTGGGCTGCAAAAGCATCTGTATATACAAGTTGGTTTGCAATACTTACCTCGTTATTGGTTTTACTAGGCAATGCTTCCCTATTTTTAGTTATTTTTTATCCCGAAATATGGCTGCTAGTACTACTGAAAATAGCTGGTGATTTTCTATTAATATGGCAAACTGCATCACTTTTTAATCAAAAAAAGGGTTTGATTTACTTTCCGCTTGTGGCTGTGATCTATCCTATTTTTACTGTATATATAGCGCTAGCAAGTCAGTTTGGTAAGTTTGAATGGAAAGGCAGAGTATTTAAAAAATAGCTAATCTACCTTAATAACTACTGGCATTTTAAACATTGTTTTTACAGGAATCCCACGTTTGTGTGCCGGGTAGATTTTTGGCAAAGAATCTAAACTATCTTTGAGCCAACCTTCTAACTGTGGTAATTGTTTAGCGATCGAGTCAGGGATTTCTGCTTGCTCGATCTTGAGGTCACCCAAGTCAGAAATACTCAGATACAACCAGATCGTGTCGTTCAATTCAGATTCTACAATAATCGTTTTTGTAGAAAGCTGGCGCTGAAAATTAAGTGCGAGTTCGGTTTTGAAGCATTCGTATATCGCATCTTGCCCCTTGATTGAGTCGCACGAAGCAAAAGAGGGATATTCTTCAACTTCATTCATATTGAGATTCTTGAGTTCTTCCTTTAGAAAAGTATCAGAAGACACTTTCTTAGTCTCAATATCTTTGCAACCGGTAACCCAAACGGCAAACGCCAAAAGAACTAGATTTCTTACCATAAAACAGCTACAAAGATGTGAAAACGTGCGGAATAAAACTAAACTATATCTTTAAAAGGAAGGGTTGCGTTTTCCGCCGCTGATTTTTCGCTTTTCAGAATTGCTCAAAAACGATATCCCACACTAAACTCTACGCCTTCTGCCTTAGCTCCGTGGGCTTTTACCGTTACCGAAGCAAAAATATCATCTGTAAAATAGCGCTTTAAACCCAGGCGATTGTATAGTCGGTTTTCAAATTCATATGGATAATATATATAATACCCTAAATGAGAAACAAAAGCAATCTTATTAAACCGCAACTCGTGACCTATAAAAAGCCCCACGCGTTTCCAGTCTTCATCTCCACTAACCCCTAACTCAGGAAAAGAAGCTGCCTGAAGCTTAATCAATTCTTTAAAGAAATAAGCAAAAAACACATCTGTACCGGCAACTAAAGTGCTCTTGTGGTTGATGCGCTTGTCTGCAAAAGCAGAAACTACAAAAAACGGAAACTGCCCCTGACCAACGATATCACTCTCATTAACACCTCCTCGCAGAACCAGATTATAGTGAATAGGCTCCGTGTATTTTGTGCGTTCTCCTTCCGGAATTAAATCTGGCATGTCTTTATAATCCAGATTGTAATTAGCTCCCACATTAAATGCAAACGTATTGGTACTGTTATTAGGAGCCCGAAGGTTTGCATTACTGTAATGGATGATCGTAAAACCGGCATTAAGACCAAAACCTTTATAAAGATTTTGCTTGTTGTATTGCAAAGCAATGTATGTAGAACTTAACAATTTTGTACCGTAAGCATTGTTCTGATAATTGGTTTCCGCATCATACGGACTACCAGCAACTGCAAAACCTTGCCCAATACGGAAGTAAGCATTTCGGTTTAAAAAGTAAAAATTAAAATGCCCGTAGAAACTTATATTTTCACCCAGATACTCGTTATGCAAATTTTGATAAGCCATCGAAAAACCCCAATCAGGATAATTATAACGTCGCTCCCACTCATTAAAACCATAAGTTTTGCGGTTGTAACTCAACAAGAATCCGGTAGGGTGGCCTGTTATTAAATGATTAATATCCGGGTTATGCTCAAGGATGCTTCCGTAGAAAAAAGAGGCATCTAAAGAAACTGGCTTTTTTTCTTCAGTAAAATCAGTTTCCTGAGCTGTAAGATTTAAAAAAGATAAAATTAGGAATACGGGTAAAAAGTGCTTCATAAGTCTTTTTATTCCTCAAAAATTAGACGACCGGTATAACGCTCCTCTACATCAACCACCGGAGGCCGATTTACTGCAATAACATCTCCGGTACCGGTAATTACACCCGTTAAACTCTGCTGTGGATTTATAATCATTTTGTTAGGAGCTCTGTGATATATATCAATATTTTGAACTACAAAATCCCTTCCTTCAAAGCGGGGATTCTCATTCTGAAAGCCAAGCTTCATATTTTCTGCTTCACCAGTCATATAAAAAACACTTTTACCATTGGCATCTATCCTGAGGTTTTCGGTATCAAGATCCAAATGAAATTCTCCTGTTTTTCTAAGAATGACATCTAGGTTAATTGAAGTATTACTCACTAAATACAGATCGGGAAAAACCAAAGTGCCATCACTGTAGATCTCGCGAGCAGAATTGTGACGAATCTCAGTAAGGTTAGGCACGGTAACAAAAACTTCAAAGTTGCCATATTCTCTCAAGAGGTTACAACGTGTATCATTACGAAGCACTAAAACCCCATCTTGAACTTCAATCAAGGCTTCTGAAAGCAAATTCTCACCAGTGCGCAATGTAGCCTTATATTCATCACCTTGCTTGATATAGACAATCACATCGGTCTCTGCACGAAGTTTAGTAAACTCTTCTAATTGATATTCTACCTCAACGGTATCACCAGAAGTTTGAAAACAGTCTGGTGCATTTTCTGAATTACATGAAATAAAGATGACAAAGAGTACTAAAACAAGGCTACGCATGAAAGCAATAATTTTTAGGCAAATTACGGCAAAAAGAAACAGAATGACCACTGTATATATGACTTGCTATTAATATTAAATGAAATTGAGCAGATAATTTTTAGGATACGTATTTTAAGTTAGAACTTTGTCATTTTTAAAATCAAGCTTTGACAAAAAAATTCTACCTAGTTCTTCTCTTCCTTTTTACGATTTTAAATCTGGGACAAGGCAGTTGGGGACTAACCGAAAGCAGCGAGGCACGCTATGCCGAAATAGGTCGCGAGATGGCCCTTAGTAATGATTTTATTCATCCTTCTTTGCTAGGTATTGGTCATTATCACAAACCACCTATCACCTATGCAATTACAGCTATTGGGTATAAGATTTTTGGTTTTAATGAGTTTGGCGCACGCTTTTTTATGAGTTTGGCTCTCATGCTGCAATTATTACTGATTTTTAAAATTGGCAAACTTTGGTTTAAAGATGAGAAGATCGCTATCGCTGCTGCACTCATCTACTTTTCATTCCCTATCGCACTAATCGCAGCACGAAATTTAACCACAGATGCTTATTTAGTAACCTTTATTATCTGGAGTATTTACTTGTGGCTTCAGGTTAAAATCAATAATAAAAAAGCATCCTTATACCTTTTCTATATAGCACTCGGACTAGGATTCCTTACTAAAGGTCCGGTTGCTTTTTTACCTACAGCACTATTCATTTTATGCTATAAAATTATTTATAGAGAAAAACCAAAATTGGGTATTCATAGCATTCTTGGCTTCATCTTGTTACTAGCTATTTCGGGATCTTGGTTCGCAGCGATCGTTGCTGAAAAACCAGCTTTGTGGGATTATTTTATTCAGGAACAAATTATAGCCCGTAGCGTACATGCAGAAACCTTTCACCGGGCAAAGCCATTTTGGTTTTATTTGGTTTTTGCCCCGCTACTTTGCTTACCGTGGTTTGTACCTATAATACTGAATTTAGTTAAGCAGAAAAATAGCATTTCTTTTGATCGCGGCACCAAAACTTGTGGATATGCAGCCCTAGCTATTTTAGTTGCTTTCTCACTTTTTTCATCAAAACTCATCCTCTATATTTTACCAGTATATCCGGTATTAGCACTATTTTTTGGCAGTGTATTTATCCAGTATTCTCAAACTTCAGAGAAGATTTATTTATATGCTTTTAAAGCTGGCTATGTCTTACTGTTACTTATAATCATTGCATTAATTGTGACCCCAATAGTCACTTTCAACATCTGGCTTGCCCTGGTCCTATTGATATCAGCGATAGGCATAGCTTATTATTTATTTTACAAATCTATTATAGAGTTTAGATGGAACATAATTTTGCTAAGTACACTGGCATATTGTTTTGTGATTATAATTCATTCATCTTTTAGTGCAGCAAATAGTTTTGCAATTAATTCGCCTAAACCTCAATATGAGTTTATAAAAGCAGAACGCGGTGATGCTGATTATAAAGTACTTATTTACGACAACCTACTATCATCTGCACCATTCTATCTCAACGAGCGCGTCATCACAATTTATGATACTAATTTTGAAGCGAAACGGGATACTCGTTTTGAGAATACAGATGCGTGGAAAAAAAGTTATTTACCACTTAATGAAGAAGGGCAAGCACAGCGTTTAAAAAGCCTGCTCCGTGATAAGAATAATATTTTGCTGATTAAGACAAAAAAGGTACTTCCAAAGGAGTTCACCCATTTACTAGAAGGCTTTAAATCAAAAGAATTTAAAAAATGGACTGTCTATTATTAAAGCCTAATACCTATACCAAACTCTACTGCTTCGGCTTTTGCCCCGTGAGATTTTAAGGTAATAGCACCGAAAATACTCTCTGAAAAATAACGTTTTAAACCACCTCTAAAATACACACGACCTTCAAAATCGTAGTCGTAATAAGCGTAATACCCAAATTGGGTTACGAAAGCATTTTTATTGAAGTGTAGCTCGTGCCCCACAAACACACCGGCCCGTTTCCAATCTTCATCTCCGGTAGTACCGTACTGATTGGCAAATGCAATAGATTCATATTCGATCTGATCTTTTAAAAACGGACTTAAAAATAAATCAGCTCCTACCTGCAAGCTGCTTTTATGTGAAATGCGCTTGTCTAAAAAAGAAGACACAACCAAAAAAGTTCGCTGTCCTAAACCTATGAAATCACTTTCATTAACTCCTGTTCTTAAAACGAGATTCCACTTGATAGGTTCTGTATATCGGCTTTTAACCTTTGGGATGTATTCGGGAAACTCCTCATCATCCAGTTGATAATTCAACCCTAAATTGAATGTAAATGAGTTTGTACTGGCATTGGGGGATCGCACATTTGCATTAGAATAATGCACTAGAGAAATCCCGGCCTGCAACCCTATTTTATCTATTATATTAGGCTGCTTATAGTTTACCATTATATAGGTAGAACTCAATAAGGTAGAACCATAAGCATTGTTCCTGAAGTTCTTATCCAGATCAAAAGGTTTTGTTGTAAATGCAACACCTTGAGCAATACGCACCATCAAATGTCTGTTGAGCGCATAAAAGTTAAAATGCCCATACAGCCCATAATTCTCACCTAAATTTGGGTTTTTCTGATCTTGAGCTACAAATGAAAATCCGTAATCCGGGTAATTATAGCGTGCTTCCCACTCATTAAAACCATAAGTCATTCGATTATAAGATAGAATCACTCCTGTAGGATGCCCAGTAATAAGATGGGAGATATCTTTATTATGCTCCAGAATACTTCCGTAGGTATAATTAACATCAAAACTATAAGGCTTAACCTCGGTCTCCTGACCATAAGCAAAACCTACAGCAAACAGGGCAATAAGAATTCTATACTTCATTCAAAATAGGGTATCCGGCAAATGTATCAAATATTATCAGTAATAGACTTGTTAAAAAAGCGCAGATGCTATTGCTTTTACATTATCGCTTTTGCCCATGGAATAATAATGCAATACCGGCACACCGCCTTCCATAAGTTCTTTAGATTGCTGAATTGCCCACTCTATACCTACCTGACGAACATCTGTATTACTTTTACACGACTCTACAGATTCTATCAACTCTTGCGGAAGATCTATCTTAAAAACCTGTGGTAACAATTGTAAGTGACGCTTAACAGCAATAGGCTTTATACCCGGAATAATAGGAATATCAATCCCTTCTGCACGGACTAAATCAACAAACTCAAAATATTTTTTATTGTCAAAAAACATTTGAGTTACAACATAGTCTGCACCAGCCTCAACTTTTTGAATCAAGCGTTTTAAGTCTGTTTTTAAAGAGGGAGCTTCTAAATGTTTTTCAGGATAGCCGGCAACACCTATACAAAAGTCTGAACAATCTGAGGTCTCTACCATACCATTCAGATAATGCCCTTTATTCATTTCGACTACTTGCTCTACAAGGCCTAAAGCGTATTCGTGACCTCCCGGAGTAGGCTTAAAATACTGCTCTTCTCGCATAGCATCACCTCTCAAAGCCATCAGATTATGAATACCCAAATAATGGCAGTCTACAAGCATATATTCGGTTTCTTCCTTAGTAAAACCACCACACAATACGTGAGGCACCGTATCTACATTATACTTATGCTTTATAGAAGCACAAATACCTATAGTACCCGGTCTCATCCGGGTTACTTTTTTATCTAACAACCCATCTTTTTCTATGTAAACAAATTCCTCTCGCGATGTAGTAACATCAATAAATGGAGGTTTAAATTCCATCAAAGGGTCAATATTGTTATACAACTCCTGAATACTTTTCCCTTTTCTAGGCGGAATCAGCTCAAAAGAAAATAAAGTCTTACCGCTTGCTTGTTTTATGTGATCTGTAATTTTCATAAGTAAGTTACCTGCTTAGCTAACTGCTCTTGCAGATTTTAATTTTTGGTTGTCTTAGTGGTTTACTTTTATTGGTCAGAAATATTAGGATTCAACCATTTTTCAGCCATGCGTACTTCTATTCCTTTACGATCTGCAAAATCGATCACCTGATCCATTTTGATTTTTCCGAGGCCGAAATAACGCGCATCAGGATTAGCAAAATAATACCCACTTACCGAAGCGGCCGGCCACATGGCTAAACTTTCGGTAAGCTCTACACCTATTTTTTCCTCAACGTCAAGTACATCCCAAATGGTTATTTTTTCTAAATGGTCTGGACACGCAGGATATCCCGGTGCAGGCCTTATTCCCTTATATTCTTCTTTGATCAATTCTAGGTTACTTAGCGATTCATCGTTTGCATAGCCCCAGTGTTCTTTTCTAACACGCTCGTGTAAATACTCAGCAAATGCTTCTGCAAAACGATCTGCGAGTGCTTTAACCATAATGCTGTTGTAATCGTCGTGATCTGCTTCATATTTTGCTGCTAACTCCTGCGTACCAAAACCTGCTGTCACACAGAAGCACCCCATATAATCTTGCTTCCCACTTTCTTTAGGAGCTATAAAATCTGCTAATGCAATATTGGGCTTTCCCGATGCTTTTTTGCTTTGTTGACGCAGCGTTCTAAAAATGAACTTTTCAGTTTTATTTTCTAAACCTGAAGTAATGATCTCGATGTCATCGTCGTTTACTGTATTGGCTTCAAAGAGTCCAAAAATCGCTTTTGCCGTTAATAATTTTTCATCTAAAATCTTTTTCAAAATCTCTTTAGCATCAGCAAATAACTCACGTGCTTGCTCGCCTACTACATCATCATCTAATATATCTGGATACTTACCGTGTAAATCCCAACTGCGGAAAAACGGTGACCAATCTATATAATCAACAAGTTTATTCAGATCAAACTCTTCAATAACCTGAACTCCTAATTCTTTAGGTTTAAACGCTTCAAATTTATTCCAATCTAATTTCCATTTATTCTCACGTGCTTGAGCCACGGTTAAGAAATCACGTTTCTTCCCTCGTGTTAAAAAGCGCTCTCTAAACAAAGCATAATCTTCTTTAATATCTGCTTTATATTTTAACCTTGAATCGGGATTGAGAAGATCTCCAACAACCGTTACCGCCCGGGATGCATCATTTACATGAACAACTGCTTCCGGATATTCCGGATCAATTTTCACTGCGGTATGTGCCTTACTAGTGGTTGCACCACCTATAAGCAATGGAACGGTGAAATCTTGACGTTTCATTTCTTTAGCCAGAAAAACCATCTCATCAAGAGAAGGGGTTATGAGTCCGCTAAGACCTATAATATCAACGTTGCGTTCTTTTGCAGTTGCAATAATTTTTTCCGGCGGAACCATAACTCCCATATCTATGATCTCATAGTTGTTACACGCCAAAACCACACTCACTATATTTTTACCAATATCGTGCACATCTCCTTTTACGGTAGCCATTAGGACAAGATTGGATTTTGCCTTTTCCGACGCCGGTGGTGGGTTTTTCAGTTTTTCTTCTTCTATATATGGCAATAAATAAGCAACTGCTTTTTTCATCACCCGTGCCGATTTTACAACCTGTGGAAGGAACATTTTTCCATCTCCAAAAAGGTCACCCACCACGTTCATCCCAGTCATTAGATGACCTTCAATCACGTGTAATGGCTTTTCTGAAGCTAATCTTGCCTCTTCTACATCTTCTAAAATATAAGCATCAATACCTTTAACTAAAGCTCGTGTAATTCTATCTTGTAAAGGTTCTTCTCGCCAAGACAGGTCAACCGTTCTTTCTTTTGCATTACCTTTTACACTTTCGGCAAAATCCAGTAATCGCTCTGTTGCATCATCGCGACGATCAAGAATAACGTCTTCTACGTGCTCTAATAAATCTTTAGGAATATCATCATAAACCTCAAGCATCGTTGGGTTAACAATACCAATATTCATCCCAGCTTTAATAGCGTGGTATAAAAATACGGAGTGCATCGCTTCGCGCACCACATTATTTCCCCGGAAGCTAAAAGAAACATTACTTACTCCGCCACTTACATGTGCGTAGGGTAAATTCTCTTTCACCCATTTTGTAGCTCTAATAAAATCTATAGCATTGAGACGATGCTCTTCCATACCGGTAGCAACCGGAAAAATATTCAAGTCAAAAATGATATCCTCCGGTGGGAATTTCACCTGATTTACGAGAATATCATAACTGCGTTTTGTAATCTCCAGACGACGCTCATAATTATCAGCCTGACCAACCTCATCAAATGCCATAACGATAACAGCAGCTCCGTATCGTTTTATCTTTTTAGCGTGGTCAATAAATTCGGCTTCGCCTTCTTTTAAACTAATGGAGTTCACCACACATTTACCCTGTACAACCTGCAAACCTGCCTCTATGATATCCCATTTAGAGCTGTCTATCATAATAGGTACTCTAGAAATATCTGGCTCTGCAGCAATGAGATTGAGAAAAGTAACCATCGCCTTTTTACCATCAATAAGACCATCGTCCATATTGATATCTATGATCTGGGCACCGCCCTCTACCTGATCCCGTGCAATGTCTAAGGCTTCATCAAATTTCTCTTCATTAATGAGTCTTAAAAATTTACGCGATCCAGCCACATTAGTACGTTCTCCTACGTTTACAAAATTGCTTTCTGGCGTAACTACTAACGGCTCTAAGCCACTCAATTTTAGCGGTCTTATTTTTTTTGCTTTAGCTATTGCTTCTACACTCATCGTTCTGATTTATATCGCTGTTTCAGCTTCATTAAGCTCAGGCAATGGCCTTGGTTCATAATCTTTCACTAATTCTGCAATGGCGTGGATGTGTTCTGGAGTTGTACCACAACAGCCACCAATGATGTTGATCAGCTTTTTATCTAAATAGATTTTTATCTGAGCTGCCATCTCTTCTGCAGTCTCATCATATTCACCAAATGCGTTAGGCAATCCTGCGTTAGGATAAGCCGATACTGCAAAGTTTGATCTACTGGAAACAACTTCTAAATAGGGAGTTAGTTGCTCTGCTCCCAAAGCACAATTAAAACCTACAGAAAGTAAAGGCATATGCCCCACAGAGATCAAAAATGCCTCAGCTGTCTGGCCAGATAAGGTTCTTCCTGAAGCATCAGTAATGGTACCGCTCACCATCACAGGGATGTCTATATTGCGTTCTTCTTTTAGTTCTTCAATAGCAAAAAGTGCTGCTTTTGCATTCAGTGTATCAAAAATAGTTTCCACTAAAAGCATATCTACACCACCATCAATTAAGGCTTCTGCTTGTCGCTTGTAAGCTGCTCGCAGCTCATCAAAAGAAACCGCTCTAAAACCAGGATCATTTACATCTGGAGACATACTGGCAGTTTTGTTAGTAGGCCCCATTGCGCCAGCTACAAAACGTGGCTTTTCGGGTTCTTTTTCTGTAAATTCTTGCGCTACCTTTTTTGCTATTTTAGCAGACTCATAATTAAGTTCGTAAACAAACTCCTCCATCCCATAATCTGCCATAGCGATTGTAGTCCCACTAAAAGTATTTGTCTCTACAATATCTGCTCCCGCAGCAAAATATTTAGCATGAACATCTGCAATAGCTTCAGGTTGCGTAATACTCAACATATCGTTATTACCCTGCACAGGACTTGACCAATTTTTAAAGCGCTCTCCTCTAAAATCTTCTTCTGTGAATTTATAGCGTTGCAACATTGTTCCCATTGCACCATCTAAAACAAGAATACGCTTTCTTAAAGCTTTATGTATTTTATTTTGACTCATAATCTTTATCTAAAAACAGCATTTTAACGCTTGCAAAACACGCTCATATCTCTGAGAATAGTGTGCAAAAATACGTTATTAAGAAGGCAAAAGAAAAGTCGCAAAGACTTGTTTTTATGTTATCTATCTCAAAATCGAGTAGAATGTAGCACCTTCTCCAAGAGGAGGGTTGCTAAGGCTTCAACGGGTCTAATCCCTCTGCCTTTCTTGATAACCACATTAAAGAATGAACTGAACTGCAAATATTGCAAAACCTTGTCTAAATATGAAACATTTATAGCACTAATATTCCAATTTTATCTCTTAAAGTAATAAGACATAGGACACTGTTTTACCGTTAAAAATACTTGTTTGAAATACCTAAAAATTTCAAACGAATACAGATACTTGATTTACAGTATTTTATATATATGAATTTAAAGTAATTTTAATTATTAATTTTATTATTTTAACAGTCCCAAACTTCTATATATGCAAAACTCTACTTTTAGTAACACTACCCGATTTCAAATTGTAAATTATAATGAAGCTTCCTCCGAAGTTCAGGAGATTTACGACGACACAAAACGTACTTTACAGATACCGTTTGTCCTAAATTGGTTTAAGTGCCAAGGATCTAACGCCACACTCTTAGGTGGTAACTGGGCAAAATTAAAATCAACGTTAATGATGGGAAGTATTCCTAACGTTTTAAAACAACTCATCATTTACAATGTTTCGAAAGAACGAGATTGTCAATATTGTGCACACGCTCACGGAATTTTCGCAGATAGCATGAGCGCTATGATTAATGATAACCCTAATTTTAAGGTTACCGAAAATCTGGAAAGCCCACTTATTCCTGAAAGTTTTAGAACTGCTATTAAAGTGGTATCAAAAGCCGCGCTACAACCAGATCAGATTACAGATGCTGATTTTGAAAAGCTTAAGGATGTAGGTTTTGACAATCTAGAAATTCAAGAACTTATGGCTCAAGCAGATCTGGTAAATATGCTCAATACACTGGCTGATGTTTCTGGTATAAGAATAGATAATGAGCTTCTGGAAGCTCACGCTTAATAGTTTTGTTCTTGAATTTAGCCGGAGCAAAATATCGTATTACTTATGAAGCATTTTCTAAGTTTTCAGGAAGTCTAGGGAAGGTAGATTCTATTGAAATGCTGGGTGAGATAACCAATAGACACCTCAAGTATCTCTTCAACTTCAGAGCATTTAGAATCTTATTACTCGACAAAGATTCTATTAGTGGGTATACTTTCTCTAAAGGAAAAATCTATGCACACAATAATTCTGAGAATATACTGGATTATGAAAAGGAGCTTTTAGAAAAGCATACGCCTTTTTCGGAACCCGTAAAGCCAGATTCGCTACCTGTATATTTGTCGGAGTTGGATCTGCAAAATGGCGTGCTTTGGGGGTGGTATATCTCATACCCTGATTATCGTATTTGTGTATCGCTACTTTCTGATGACAATGTAAAATTCAATCACACGGATTCAGACATCATGCATATGCTTGTAGACAGTATAACATCAAAGTATAGACAAATCTGTCTTAGTGAAGAACTCAAATGTAAAAATGAAACGCTTCAGGATGCTATTGCCCAGATAGAGTTGAAGAATAGAGAGATCGAAGCTATAAATAGTAACCAACAGGACGTCATTAATAATCGCACTGAAGAACTCCTTAATAAAAATAAAAAACTCTTAGATCTCTCTCGGCTTAACTCACATAATCTTAGAGAACCGCTTACTCGAATTTTAGGTTTAATTGAAGTTGCTGATCATCTTGATAGTAAGGAATTAAAAGAAACCATGCTACCCGAAATAAAAACCTCTGCTTTAGAGTTAGACACTATCTTTAAAAAAGTTGTGCAACAAAGTGAAGAAGAGGCAAAAATCACAATTAATCAAGACGGCGGTTATGAATAAGCCTCTAAAAGTAATGCTGGTAGATGACCAGAAAATGGCCAATTTTATCAATAAAAAACTGATTGAAGTTACAGATTTTGCGCACAACATTCTGGCCTACACACTTCCTGATGCAGCATTACTAGATATTGAGACCCAAAAGCCAGATCTAATATTTTTAGACCTGAATATGCCCATCATTGACGGGTGGAAGTTTCTAGATAATTTACAACAGAATAAAAATTTTACACAAGTTGTAATCGTAACCTCAAGTACCAGTTCTATTGACAAAGAAAAAGCTCAGAATTATACTCAGGTGGTAGATTTTTTAATCAAGCCATTAACCCGAAATACAATTCTGAGCTTAAAAAATAAGCTGACAGCAGGAAGCTAGTCTATAGCTTGTACTACTGCTTTCTCTGCTTCTTTACGCGATCCATCAAAGCCGTCAATACCACTTACAGTCGTATATTTCATAACATAACGTTTACCGGGATTGATGATTTTATAAGCTGATTGACACATCATTGTTGCTTCGTGAAAACCACAAAGTATCAATTTTAATTTTCCTGGGTATGTGTTAACATCACCTATAGCAAACACTCCAGGAATATTAGTCTGATAATCTAAAGCATTATCTACTTTAATCGCATTCTTTTCAATCTCAAGTCCCCAGTTTGAAATAGGACCTAATTTAGGTGAAAGACCAAATAATGGAATAAATGCATCCGCTTCAATAGAAAATTGTTCTTCATTTCTCTCAACAACCACTTCTTTAAGCTCTTCTACACCTCCAAGCCCCACAACTTCTGCTGGCGTCACCAAATTAATCTTACCTAGCATTTTCAATTCACGTACTTTTTCAACAGAATCTAAAGCACCTCTAAATTCATTTCTACGGTGGATAAGTGTTACTTCTTTTGCGATATCAGCTAGATAAATACTCCAGTCTAGGGCAGAATCCCCTCCACCGGCGATAACCACTTTCTTATCACGGTAAACTTCCGGATCTTTTATCATATAAGCCACACCCTTATCTTCAAACTCATGAATATTAGGGATTACAGGTTTACGAGGCTCAAAACTACCCAAACCACCGGCGATTGCTACTACCGGTGCGTGATGCTGTGTACCTTTATTAGTGGTCACAATAAAACTTCCATCTTCTTGCTTCTCAATAGTTTCAGCACGCTCCCCCAAGGTAAAACCAGGCTGAAATTGCTTTCCTTGTTCTAATAGATTATCTACTAACTCACCAGCGCCTACTTCAGGAAAACCGGGAATATCATAAATAGGTTTTTTTGGATAAATCTCAGCTAACTGTCCGCCCGGCTGAGCCAGAGCATCAATAATATGACATTTCAACTTTAACAATCCTGCTTCAAATACAGTAAATAATCCCGTAGGTCCTGCTCCAATAATGAGTATGTCTGTCTTTATCATCTTCTTTATGCTTTGAGCTGATTAAAGCTCATTTCTACTTTCATTTTAATTTTTGGAAATCAATCCTTTTGTAAACTCATTTAGCGTTTCAACTTTTTCTTCAAAATCACCTTTTATGGTTTTTCTATATTCGTTAAGGTTTTGTACCAGATCATCTATATTTTCAGGTATTACCTCTTCAAAAAATTGTCTTAAGCGTTTTGCTGTAGTAGGTGATTTTCCATTAGTCGAAATAGCAATCTTTACATTTCCTTTTGTAACAATTCCGCCCATATAAAAATCACAAAGTTCAGGAACATCAGCTATATTACAAAGTAAAAAACGCTTTCTGGCTGCTCGATAAACCCGCTTATTTACTGCCGCGCTATCTGTCGTAGCTATAACCACGTGACGCTTTTTAAGCATTTTACGCGTAAACCGTTTCTTAGTGATTTTCACATTAAACTTTTTAGCCAACTCTAATGTTTCCGGTCTAAAAAATGGCGCTACCATTTCCACAACAGCATCCGGACTGGACTTTGTCAAAAAAGTCAATTTTTCTAAAGCTACGTTACCGCCACCTACAATTAGAACTTGCAGGTTACGAACTTTTAAAAAAACCGGATAAAGTGTATTTGTTTCTGTAGACATTAATGTGCGTTTTGCGCTATTTCTGATTGCAAATTAAGCAATTGCTCGCGATGTCTCACAACTTCACCTATCACAATAATTGATGGGTTAGTAAGTTTTAACTCTTGAACGACATCTTCAATAGTGGATATTGTTCCAATACCAACGCGTTCTTCTGGTGTTGTTCCATTTTGGATAATCGCCACCGGAGTATCTTTTTTTCCGCTTTCGCGGAAGAGTTTTGCGATCTTTCCCAGCTTACTCATCCCCATCAGTATTACTACAGTAGCTGAAGATTTTGCTGCCAGCTTTACATCATTAGACAACTTATGCTCTTTTGTAGTACCGGTTATTACCCAGAAACTTTCAGAACTTCCACGTTTGGTTAATGGTATATTTTGATATGCAGGCACTGCAAGCGAAGAAGAAATCCCCGGAACTAAAGCAACTTCAAGTCCGGCTGCGGCAGCTACTTCCATTTCTTCTGCTCCACGTCCAAAAATAAATGGATCTCCGCCTTTTAAACGCACTACGTGCCCATGGCTTTTTGCTCGTGATAAGATCAAATCATTAATCTGTTCCTGCTGATAGGCATAGCACCCTTTACGCTTTCCTACAAAAATCAGTTCTGCTTCTTTTGCGTATGCTAACAGCTCTGGATTAACCAAAGCATCATACAACACGACATCTGCACTTTCTAAAGCACGAATACCTTTTAAGGTAAACAGTTCTACATCTCCCGGCCCTGCTCCTACTACTGTTAATTTTGGATTATTAATTGGCATGTGCTAGTTGATTTTTTCTGAATGCATCTACTCGATCAAAAAATGCGTTTGCATCTGCAAGATACGCTTCAGCAAATTCTTTAGTAGGCTCATTATTTTGAATCTGGTATACAAGATCTTCAAATGAAGTTTCAGCTTTTAGTGCATCATGCTCTCCAAAAGTATTATCAAATTCAGCAATGATATTTGCCTGAGTATTGGTTTTTACATTTTCTGAAAGTAATATCGCCTTAGCTCCATTTACTAAACCGGCATAAGTGTGATAAACACTATCTGCAAAACGGTTTGCTTCGAAAGCTTCAATTGCATTACCTAATTTATCTTTAGCTTCAAGTAATAAAGTCTGAACCAAATCAATTACAACACCAGCACATTCTCCTACCCCTACTTCTTGAATATACTTCTCGTCATTACCCCAGTCCACAAAATCAGATTCTACTAAATTATTTGTTTCTGAAAGTGGTTTTAGGAAATCGTAAAAATAACGCTGCCCCTTCTCATCATAATAACTCAAGAAATCAAGCTCTCCTGCATTCTCTTTAAAATCATCAAGAATTGCACGTAATGCCTGAGGTCCTCTTTTACTAGGTATTTTGATTACTTTATCTGCAAAACGGCCTTGACCGTCTCCTAAAACACCACCCCCTAAAAGAACCTGTAATGCCGGAGCAACCAATTTTTCTGGTGTACGCACAGACATTCCCTGAAAACCGATATGAGCCATATTATGCTGACCACACGCGTTCATACATCCACTGATTTTAATGGTAATCTCTTTATTATTGAGATATTCTGGGTATTCTGCAATTAGTACATCTTCTAATTTATCTGCGATACCGGTACTACTTGCAATCCCTAAGTTACAAGTGTCTGTACCGGGACACGCAGTAATATCTGTTGTTGTTTCATATCCCGGTCGGGCAAAACCTAGGTTGGCTAGTTGTGAAAAGAAAAATGGTAATGCCCCTTCCGGTATATGTCTTAATAATATATTTTGACGTAGGGTAAGTCTTAACTCATCCCCTCCATATTTTTTAATTAAACCTGCTAATGCACGTGCTTTCTCTGTAGAAAAATCACCCAGTCTTACTTTGATACCTATAGCGCACAGACCGTCTTGTTTTTGTTTAAAAATATTAGTCGCTTTCCACGCATCATATGCTTTCTGATCTTCAATAGCTACCTGCGGCGCTTCAGTAAGTGGTCGTGTTGGAGCTACATCAAAAGCTGCAGTATCAATCTCGTAGGTCTTGTAAGAAAGTGCTTTTTGCTCTTCAGCAACCAATTCCATAAAGCCGTCAACTCCAATATCTTTGATAAGGAACTTCATACGCGCTTTAAGTCTTCTAGAACGTTCTCCGTGACGATCAAAAACTCGCAATACCCCTTCTATAAGAGGAATCAATTGATTTACCGGCAAAAATTCGTGTAACGTATCGGCATGTCTTGGCTGAGAACCTAAACCACCACCAAGCATTACTTTAAAACCGCGTGCACCATCTTTAATTTTTGGGATAAAGCCCAAATCGTGAATAAAAGCTAAAGCCGAATCATCATCTGTTGCTGAGAAAGACATTTTAAACTTTCTACCCATTTCCTGACAGATTGGATTCCGTAGAAAAAACTGAAACGTCGCATGTGCGTATGGAGTAGCATCAAAAGCTTCTTCCGGATTAATACCCGAGTCTGGACTTGCAGTCACATTACGCACGGTATTTCCACAAGCTTCACGAAGTGTCACATCGCTTTTCTCAAGCTCTGCCCATAACTCAGGAGTACGATCAAGACTCACGTAGTGAATCTGAATATCCTGGCGCGTGGTAATATGCAATTTGCCTCTTGAATATTCATCGGAAACATCAGAGATACGCAATAACTGATCGCTGGTCACCTTACCATAAGGCAACTTGATGCGTATCATTTGCACCCCTTCCTGACGTTGTCCATAGACACCTCTTGCCAGACGAAGACTTCTAAAACGTTCCTCATCTATCTTCCCATCCTTAAAGAGTTTGATTTTTTTCTCAAGCTCTATAATGTCACGTTCTACAACCGGATTCTCTATTTCTGTTCTGAAGCTTTGCATAGCTTATTTCTTTTTTATTTTAATTTCATTTTAATCCTATAGAAATAATAGGATTTTAATAAAAGAATGAATTGAAATTTTCCAATTCATTCTTTATATAATTTTATCCGATAAAGCCTACTCCTGCAGTAGTATTACTTTGCGTATCTATTAATATGAAAGATCCCCCAGCTTTATTGTCAGTATAATTGTCATAGAAAAGGTTTTTACTCAACTTAAAGTTAACCTTGCCTATTTCGTTTAAAGTCAATTGTGTTGCGCTACTATCTTCACCTGAATAATCAGTAGAAATTACATTCTCAATACTGTCTATTTTTGCTAAAACTCTATTCGTATTGTGTTGAATTTCATATTTAGCTCCCGGTATCAAGGCTTTTCCATCCATCCAGCAAACAGAAGCTGTAAGTGTTTTAGCAGAATGTGGTACTTCGTCAGACTTGACCAAGATATCACCACGCGTTACATTGATATCATTTTCTAAAGTAATCGTCACTGAACTACCAGCAATCGCCTCATCGTATTGCTCATCAAAAAACTCTATAGACTTAATTTTAGAGGAAGTTAAAGAAGGAAGAACCGTAACAGCATCTCCAACTTTTAAGCTGTTTCCATAAATTTTACCTGCATATCCGCGGTAATCATGAAATTCATCTTTTTTAGGCCTGATAACTGTTTGCACAGGAAAACGTGCAGCCGTCAACTCCTCTTGTTCTGGCTTTAAAGCCTCAAGAAAATCTAGCACACTATCGCCCGTATACCAAGACATAGCGTCAGTCTTTTGAGCAACATTATCTCCTTTTAAGGCACTAATAGGAATAAACGTTACTTCCTGCTCTTCATAGCTACTTTGCGCATTTAGTTTCTCAAAATCAGCTTTAATATCTTCAAAAACCTGCTGATCATAATCAACCAGATCCATTTTATTTACCGCAACAATCACGTGTTTAACACGTAATAAATTATTGATAAAAAAATGACGATAGGTTTGTTCAATTACTCCTTTACGCGCATCAATTAATATAATTGATGCTTGCGCTTGTGAAGCGCCGGTTACCATATTTCGGGTATATTCTACATGTCCCGGAGTATCTGCTATTATATAACTCTTCTTCTTAGTCGAAAAATAAATATGCGCTACGTCTATGGTAATTCCTTGCTCACGTTCTGCAACAAGACCGTCTGTCGCTAAAGAAAAATCAAGATAATCGTATCCTTTTTTCTTACTATTACGCTCTATTGCCTCTAATTTATCGTCTGTGAGTGATTTTGTATCGTAAAGCAGTCTCCCTATCAAAGTACTTTTACCATCATCTACACTACCTGCTGTTGCTATCTTTAAAACTTCCACGTTGTTATTCGTATTGCTATTAATATTGTTTTCTGTTCACTTTGTAAGTGAATTCTAGAAGTACCCTTGTTGTTTACGCTTTTCCATTGCTGCCTCAGAACGCTTGTCGTCTATACGCGCCCCTCGCTCAGAAATGGTAGAAACTTTTATCTCTTTTACAATTTGCTCAATGGTATCTGCATCAGACTCAACTGCCGCTGTACACGTCATATCACCCACAGTTCTAAAACGCACAATACGCTCCAAAACTTCTTCATCTTCCTCACGATACACATATTTAGATGCACTCCAAATCAGGCCATCGCGCACAAATGTCTCTCGCTTATGCGAAAAATAAATCGAAGGAATTTCGATATGCTCCTGCTCTATATAACTCCACACATCCAATTCCGTCCAGTTAGAAATCGGGAATACACGCACATTCTGACCAATTTCAATCTTCCCATTCAAAAGATCGAATAATTCAGGGCGCTGGTTTTTTTCATCCCATTGACCGAAATCATCACGAACAGAAAAAATACGTTCTTTGGCTCGTGCCTTTTCCTCATCACGACGTGCACCGCCTATACACGCATCAAATTTAAATTCTTCAATAGCGTCTAAAAGCGTAGTAGTCTGAAGCATGTTTCGGCTAGAATATTTACCAGTCTCTTCAGTCACTTTTCCTTCATCAATTGCATCCTGCACATGACGCACGATTAAATTCAATCCTAATTCTTCTACCAATTTATCTCTAAATTCTATGGTTTCAGGAAAATTATGACCGGTATCTACATGCAATAACGGAAAGGGAATCTTACCCGGATAAAACGCTTTTTGCGCCAAACGCACCAACGTAATACTGTCTTTTCCTCCCGAAAAAAGCAATACGGGGTTTTCAAACTGAGCGACTACCTCTCTAAAAATGTAAATCGCCTCGCTCTCTAATGCATTTGTTTTTAAAATCTTGCTCATGCTCTAATCGTTTTAGGCGTGTAATCCACACTCCCGGTTCTCCAACACTTTAGTTGGATCAAAATATTTATGTTCGTTTGGCAACTTATTTTCAGCCAAATAGGCATCTAATCCTGCATCGCTCCAATAGTAAAACGGACTCACTTTTAAAACTCCGTCTGCTCCGAGACTCAAAATATCAAGGTTATCCCTATGTGCAGTCTGTCCCTTTCTAAGGTTTGTAAACCATAAATCTGGTTTATGATTTGCCATAGCCCGTTTAAATGGCTCTAGTTTCACCTGCTCGGTAAAGATTTTATGCCTGGAATCATCTATTTGTGGAATTCCCATAACAACATCACGATGCGCGGCAGTTTGTTGAGGCACGTATAAATCAACTTTTAAATCAAGAAGTTTGATCACCTCTTCTGCATGTCTATAGGTGTTAGGTGTATTATAACCGGTATCACACCAAACAACCGGAATATCACTTTTAGCTTGAGTCGCTGCAAATAAAATTGCTGCTTCATAAGGCCGAAAATTAGTAGTAACAATTGGGTTTTTAGCATTCTGTACTGCCCACTGTGCGATTTCAACCGGAGTCTTTGACTTTAGCTCTTTATTAATATCTATTAACTGTTCTGCTGAATACCCCATTATCTCCCCCATTTTATAGTATTCCAAATACGCTCGTGAAAAAAGTAAAGCACCATTTTGGTTACCAACTCTACAGCTCCTATTGAGAATGCCAAAGACAATGTACCTGTTATAAACCAAGAAATAAGTATAGTATCAATCGTACCAACAATTCTCCAACTAACAGACTTAACAACACTTCTTAAAGGCTTTTCTGTAGAAGCATCTTTTTTATAAGTCACTTTTTGGGACTTATCTGTTTGAGCTTCGTTATATACTTGATCTAAAATCATATCTGAAATACTGAATTCTATATTTTATTTAAATCCTATCGGAATAGTAGGATTATAAAGCAAAAGTATACCCCATAATCGTATTGACCAAATCTTTGTAGTAAAATTTTAAAACTTTTAGGTGATTTTCAGCATTTAAGCCAAATATTCTGAATTATTCGGCAATTAGGTCTGCCAACGTGTTTTTATTCAATACCGCAAGGTTGCTATCTCGTAATTGAACCATAAGACTATGCACTGAACACGCAGTCTCATCCGGGCAATCGTCACATTTTTCGTAGAAATTAAGACTTACACAAGGCACCATAGAAACAGGCCCTTCCAAAATACGCATGACCTCAACCATTTTGATATCTTCAGGCTGCCTGCGTAAGTAATACCCGCCTCCTTTGCCTTTTTTGCTTCCTAAAAAACCGGCTTTGCGCAGGGTAAGCATAATACTTTCCAGAAATTTTTGAGAGATATTTTCACTTTTGGCTATAGCTCCTATTTGCAAAGGATCTTCTCCTTTGTGCTTGGCTACGTAAGCCAAAGCTTTGAGACCGTATTTTGTTTTTTTAGATAACACGGTCTAAATGTATGCAAAAAGTTAGAATTCTACGCTTTTAGCGCCTGATCCAGATCTGCGATAATATCATCTGCATGCTCCAGACCTACAGAACAACGCACCAAACCATCTGTGATTCCTACTTCAAGACGATCTTCTTCAGCCAGTTTGCTGTGTGTCGTAGAGGCGGGATGCGTCACAATCGTACGCGTATCACCCAAATTTGCAGATAGCGAACACATTTTAATCGAATTCAGAAATTTACGTCCGGCATCTATTCCACCTTTCACTTCAAAAGCGACGATGTTGCCTCCGTGTTTCATTTGTTTTTTAGCCACTTCATACTGCGGATGTGATTTCAGGAATGGATATTTCACAAAATTCACGTTCTCATGACCCTCTAAAAACTCGGCTACCTTAAGCGCGTTTTCACAATGCCGGTCTGCGCGTACGTGCAGGGTTTCTAAACTTTTTGAAAGCACCCAGGCGTTAAATGGTGATAATGCCGGACCAGTATTTCGAGAAAACAGATAAATCTCGCGTATCAAGTCAGCTCGGCCTATACTCACACCCCCCAACACACGCCCCTGACCGTCAATCATCTTCGTAGCACTATGAATCACGATATCTGCACCAAACTTAATGGGCTGCTGTAAATAAGGCGTTGCAAAACAATTGTCCACTACAAAAATCAGCTTGTATTTTTTAGCCAGATTGCCCAAATATTCTAAATCTAAAACATCACAACCGGGATTGGTAGGAGATTCAACATAAAGAATTTTGGTTTCGGGCTTAATCAGGCTTTCTGCTTTATCGACCTCATCAACATTAAAATACGAAGTTTCAATATTCCATTTTGGGAGGAATTTGGTAAACAAGCTGTGTGTAGAACCAAAAACCGAACGCGCCGACACAATATGATCTCCGCTATCTAACAAGGCTGCAAAGGTTGAAAACACAGCTGCCATTCCGGTTGCAAAAGCATAACCGCTTTCGGCACCTTCCATTTTGCAAATCTTCTCAATAAACTCGCTGGTATTTGGATTGGTAAACCGGCTGTAAATATTGCGTTCTTTTTCTTCGGTAAACGAAGCCCGCATATCTTCGGCATCTTCAAAAACAAAACTCGAAGTCAAATACATAGGCACAGAGTGCTCTAGGAATTCACTTCGGTTTAATTGGGTGCGTATGGCTTCGGTTTCAAAATGTTTAGTCATTGTTATTTAGATGTTAGACGTTAGACGCTAGATTTGAGATGGATTATCTTGCTTCAAATTCATTGTCTAAAATCCTGTTTCGGTTTTCTTGTGGTATTTAAAAGGTTGAAGCGTTCAATTGTTTAATCGTGGAATCGTTAATCACCTCTTAGATTTTACATTTAACCCTTTCTTTTAATTCTTTTCTCTTTCTTCTCTATTCTTTTTTCATATCTCAAATCTGCTCGACTTCTTCTCCATTTAAAAACACTTTGTATGAAATGTCTACTCCGGCTTGCAAGGTGATGGAAACTGAACAGTATTTTTCAAAACTCAATTGTGCAGCACGCAATGCTTTTGCAGGAGGAATATCGCCTTCCAGATACACATGTACGCGCATCGCTTCAAAAGGTTTGGCACCGCCTACTTCTTTGCGGTCACCCTCAACTTCTACGTGATACGAATCAATTTCTAACTTTTGCTTTTTTAAAATCGAAATGATATCAATCGCGCTACAACCGCCAACTCCCATTAATAGTAATTCCATAGGGCTGCTGCCTTGAACCACATCGCCGGTTTTATTATCTATCATTACCGGTACTCCTGATGCTCCTTTGGCTTCAAAAAGGTAGTCCTTGTTTTTACGTTCGAGTGTTACTTTCATAATATTATTTTTAAATGCTTTTGGGATTCTTAAAGAATCCCAAAATTTATTTTTTTTTATAAAATAGTGACGTAATGTTCAACAGTGGGAAAAGGATCGTAATAGTGATGTAAAAGATTTTTCCACTCCAGATATTCTGGAGATTGTCTAAAACCAACTATATGACTTTCCAAGGTTTCCCAATTCACTAGCAACGCGTATTTATTAGGCTGTTCTAAACATTTGCTCAGGGTATGGTTAATATAACCTTCACTAGAACTGATATATTTTTCTGCTCTCTTAAAATCAGTTTCAAATTGCTTCTCTTGACCTGCAATAACATTTAAAATCGCCAATTCTTTAACCATACTAAACCCAATAATAATAATAATAATAATAATAATATCAATAACAATATTTACTAGTTATTCCGCTCTGCGAGTTTCAATATATCTCCAAAAACGCCCCGTGCAGTCACAGCTGCTCCTGCTCCGGCACCCTGAATCACTAAGGGATTCTCTCCGTAGGATTCGGTGTAAATTTCAAAAATACTATCGCTGCCTTTTACCTGACCCAATGCCGAACTTTTAGAAACGGTAACCAGTTTCACTTCTAAAGTCCCTCCATCTTCCTGAGATAAATCGCCGTAAAGGTCGCCAACATAACGCAGAACTTCATCTTCTTTTAAGGCTTTTTTACGCGCTTCAAAAACCGAATCGAGCTCTTTTAGTCTTCCTAAAAAGTCTGATGCGGCTCCTTCCCGTAAATTTTCAGGAATGAGGCTTTGGATCTGCACATCACTAAACTCTTTGTGTAAGTCGAGTTCGCGAGCCAAAATCAACAATTTACGTCCCACATCGTTTCCGCCCAAATCTTCCCGCGGATCAGGCTCGGTAAAACCTTTATCAATCGCATCCTGCAAAACTTTTGAAAAATCGCGATCTTCTACCGAAAAAGTATTGAACAAGTAACTCAACGAACCGCTAAAAACGCCTTTGATACGGGTGATATTATCGCCCGAAAGATGCAACAAACGTATGGTATCTATCAGCGGAAGTCCCGCACCCACGTTGGTTTCATACAGGTAACGCTTGTTGTTTTCATCTAAAACCCGACGCAATTTTTGATAAAAATCAAAACCTACCGTGTTGGCTATTTTATTAGAAGAAACCAGATCAAATCCGTTTTGCGCCAGTTCGATGTAATTCTCGATAAACGCAGCACTTGCCGTATTGTCAATCGCAATTAGATTTGCCAAATGATTAGCTTTCGCGAAAGCGATCACTTCTTTTACTCCGGCTTCTTTTGCCTGACTTTTAAAATCGGTTTTCCAGCTTTCTGAAACGCCGTTTTTATCAAACAAGACTTTTTTAGAATTTGCTACCGCGAAAATATTCAGCGCGATTCCTTTACGTTCCTGTATGGTTTCGGCAGATGCTACGATCTGATCGATCAACGTACCCCCCACCAATCCATGACCGAAAATGGCAATATTTATTTTTTTGGCAATACCAAAAATTTCCCCGTGCACCACATTAAGAGCCTTGGTCAGTTGCGGTTTGCGCACCACCACACTCACGTTTTTTCCGGTAACCGTATTGTTGAACAACAACGGAACAATCCCGTTCTTGATGAGTTCGCTATAGGGTTTATGAAAACTGCTCAGATCCTGACCTATTATCGAAATCACCGCAACCTCATCAATAATTTCGATGCGGTTAACATCCTGACTTTGGAAATCGGCTTCAAACTCAAACCGAAGGGCCGAAATAGCCTGTTGCGCCTGCTTGGCCTCGACAACCAAACCAATTCCCCGTTCAGAAGAACCCTGAGCAATAATGCTCACATTTACGCCGCTGTTTCCTAAAGCCCTAAAAATACGGGCATCCACCCCTACTTTTCCCAACAAACCGCGGCCTTCCAAATTGATCAACGCCATGTCGCTCAATACCGAAAGGGATTTGATGCCTTCCTGCTCGGTCTGTGCAGTGATCAGTGTTCCTGCATCATCAGCCTTAAACGTGTTAAGAATGCGTAGCGGAATATTCTTCTCAATCAACGGAATAATCGTCTTGGCGTGCAATACCGAAGTCCCAAAATTGGCCAGTTCGTTTGCCTCGCTATAGGTAAGACGTTCGATCTTTTGCGCATCGGGAACCAGGTCTGGATTCGCGGTGAAAATTCCGTCTACGTGCGTATAATTTTGCAATTCGCCGGCATCCAGATAATTGGCTAAAAGTGAAGCCGTGTAATTACTGCCATTACGCCCTAAAGTCGTGGTCTGGTTGTTATCATCACTCGCGATAAAACCGGTCACGATGTTTACCGTCTCCCCATTATACTTTGTAAAATGCTTAACTACCTGCTCTTTGGAAAGCTTGTCATTGGGTTGTGCGTTGCCAAAGGTTCCATTGGTTTTTATAAGCTTACGCGAATCTGTAAACTGGGCTTTCACGCCTTGCTTTTGCAACAGATGGGTTACGGTTTTTACCGAAATCAATTCGCCATAAGACAAGATTTCATCTTTTACTTTCTTGCTATAATCACCAAGTAAGGCAACCCCATCAAAAAGACGCTTGAGTTCTGTGAATTCTTCGGAAAGATCTACGTCAAAATCATTTTGCTGATACTTTTTAAACGCTTCAAACTGATGCTGAAACTCCCGCCCTGAAGCTGCAGCTTCCAGGATTGCTTCCAGCTCATCGGTCGCACCACCTCGTGCCGAAAGTACCACCGCGATGCGCTCGCCATTTTCGACTTTAGTCTTAATGATATTTAAGACGGTATCGAGTCCGTTTCCGTTTGCCAGTGATTTTCCGCCGAATTTTAAAATTTTTAGCTTTGCGGTATCGGCTCTAAAGACCGGATACAGCAATTGCTCCAACTGTTCAAATTCAATTAAAAAAGCATCGTGCCCGTGTACCGAATGGATTTCGCCATAGGTTACATTATTCTTAACCTGCGCCAGTTGCTTGTAAGTCTCCCGGTTTTCAACAGGCGTAAAAAACAAATCTGAATCTACGCCCACGATGTGAATATTGGCTTCAACCTGACTCAAAATTTCATTAAAACCTTCGCGACCACGGGTAACATCAATGGTTTTAAGCAATTGGTTCATCAATTTATAGGCTGAAACCTGAAAGCGATCTTTCAATTTATGGCCGTGATGATCTAACCAACTCTCAACGTTGAAAATATTGAGATCTTCATTAGTGCTTCGCTGAAATTTATTTTTAAACGATTCCGGCGTGCGGTAACACAACATCGCGTGCATACGCGCATCGTGAACCGGCTGTGAGGAATTTTTTAAAATCTGCTCCTGAATCTGGCAATTGGCGATGAGCCAATCTGTAGATTTCCAGTCAGACGCTACGGGGATTAAATGCTGGGTGATCGCAGGTTGCAGCGCGACCATTTCCCAGGCGATACCACCACCCAATGAACCGCCAATAATGGCAAAGAGCTCATTGATTTTAAGTTCCTTTAATCCTTCTAAAAAAGCCCGTGCGACATCCTGCGCGACAAATTCTTTATAGTTTTCAATCAAAAAGCCGTCATAGCCGTTACCCGGAATATTAAACGAAAGAATACTGTACTTGCGCGTATCGATGCATTTATCATCGCCTATGAGTTCATTCCACCAGCCATCGGGACCGCTTACGTGCGAATTTCCCGTAAGGGCGTGATTGACTAAAATCACTGGAGCCGTGCCGAGTGGCTGACCAAAAGTCTCATAACTGAGCAACAGGTCAAGCTGAAATCCTGATTGAGTCTTAAATCCGGGAAGGTTAAGTTTGTGTAACATTTTAGGGAATCTTTCTAAATTAGAAAAAGACTAAGAGGTTAGTGTCAGTCTGAACTTGTCGAAGAATTTTTAATTTATAAACTTCGACAGGCTCAGTTTGACAACTAGATTAACTTCAATCTTCAGTTATTTTAAGCAGTTTCGGTTTGTTTAATCTCCGCAAATGCTGCTTTTAAATCATTTTTTAAATCCTCAATATCCTCAAGACCAACTGAAAGACGAATCAAATCTTTAGTCACGCCGGTAGATTCCTGAGCATCATCAGGTAATTGCTGATGAGTCGTACTCGCAGGGTGGATAATCAAAGACTTGGTGTCGCCAATATTTGCCAAAAGCGAAAAGATTTCGGTTTTATCGGCTACGGTTTTTGCACTTTCAAAGCCACTTTTAAGACCAAAGGTCACAATACCGCTTTGTCCTTTTGGAAGGTATTTTTTAGCTAAATCATTATACTTACTGCTCGCAAGTCCGGGATAATTTACCCAGGTAACTTCGGGCTGTGCTTCCAGCCATTCCGCCAGAGCCAAAGCATTTTCGCTGTGCTGCTTGATACGAATAGATAAAGTCTCTAAGCCCTGAATGATCTGAAACGCGTTAAACGGACTCAATGCCGCACCGTGATCGCGCAATCCTTCAACCCGCACTTTAGCGATAAACGCTGCAGGCCCCAAAGCTTCGTGGTATACCAGACCATGATATCCGGCAGAAGGCTCGGTAAACTCCGGAAACTTTCCGCTAGACCAGTCAAAAGTACCAGCGTCAATGATTGCTCCTCCTAAAGAGGTTCCGTTACCGTTGATGTATTTGGTCAACGAATGAATTACAATATTAGCCCCGTGCGCAATGGGATTTAGCAAAGCCGGAGAAGCCACCGTATTATCAACGATTAATGGAATGCGGCTCTCTTTCGCGACTGCGGAAATAGCTTCCAAGTCCAAAACATCAAGCTTTGGATTACCCAAAGATTCTACAAAAACAGCGCGTGTATTTTCCTGAATGGCATCTTTAAAATTGGATACCTCATCCGGATTTACAAAAGTTGTAGTTATGCCAAATCGCGGAAGCGTTACGCTCAGCAAATTGTAAGTACCACCATACAAACTGCTGGAAGCCACAATATGATCGCCCTGCTTTAAAAGCGTAAGTAAAGCTGTATTAATTGCAGCCGTACCCGAAGCGGTAACCACCGCACCAATACCGCCTTCAATAGCTGCAAGGCGTTGCTCCAACACATCATTAGTCGGGTTATTTAAGCGCGTGTATATGTAACCCGGCTGTGAAAGGTTGAATAAACCTGCCGCATGGTCTGAATCGTTAAAAACGTAACTGGTGGTTTGATAAATAGGCACCGCACGGGTACCGCCATTTACTGTTGTGTCGTGACCCGCGTGTAACGCCTGAGTCGAAAATTTTTGTGCACTCATTTTTCTGTTTTTTTGAGTTAAAACTAAATTAAACCCAAAGTCTGCTGCCGGTAACCGGCATTCGTTACAAGAAAAATGTTATTAAGAATCATAAAGTCATTTAAGAAAAAAATGACTCGTTAGTTATCTATCATCAGCTAAGCTGTTGTAGAATGTAGCACCTTCATCCCGGGGGAAGGGTTGCTAAGGCTTCACAGGGTCTAATCCCTCCGCCTTTCTTGATAACATTTCAGTAAGTATGTGAACTTTGTGAGCACAAATATTGCAAAACGTTTTAGAACTATGCAAACAAAATCGGTTTATTTTTATCAAATCATAAAATATCATAAGATTTTAAATCCTGTTTTGTAATACCTTCTAAATTTATACATTTGCCAGCCTAAAGAGGAAAGATTTGACTGATTGCAACCTCTTATGCCGATTGATTTTGGCGTAAAAAATGCTAAAGGCAGTAACACACTACCATTTTCATTGTATTTGTCAAATCGTTCTTCGACGTTTAATCCCAGTTACGGGAATAAAAAAATGCTTAATGGCTTATTTATTTACCTCAGAAAGTGTGTCTGAAGGACACCCTGATAAAATCGCTGATCAAATCAGCGATACCTTACTTGATAATTTCCTAGCTTTTGACCCGGAGTCTAAAGTAGCTTGTGAAACCCTTGTTACTACCGGACAAGTTGTACTAGCCGGAGAAGTAAAAAGCGACACGTACATTGATGTTCAAAACATTGCGCGGGGTGTGATCAATGACATAGGCTATACCAAAGGGGCCTACCAATTTAGCGGTGACAGCTGCGGGGTAATCTCTTTGATTCATGAGCAATCGCAAGATATCAATCAGGGTGTGGATCGCGCTTCAAAAGAAGAGCAAGGTGCCGGTGATCAGGGAATGATGTTTGGCTATGCAACTAAAGAAACTGAAAATTATATGCCGCTTGCGCTAGACATTTCGCATCGCATTATGATCGAACTGGCTAAACTGCGTCGCGAAGAAAAAGATATTCCATATTTACGTCCAGATGCAAAAGCTCAGGTAACTATTGAATATTCTGATGATAACATTCCGCAGAAAATTGTAGCAATCGTAGTCTCTACTCAGCACGACGAATTTGATGAAGATGAAAAAATGCTGGCTAAAATCAAGAAAGATATTATTTCGATATTGATTCCGCGTGTAAAAGCGGGGTTAACAGATGATTTAGCCAAACTTTTTAACGACGATATTACCTATCATATCAACCCAACCGGAAAGTTTGTAATTGGCGGTCCTCACGGAGATGCAGGTCTTACCGGTCGCAAGATTATTGTAGACACGTATGGCGGTAAAGGTGCTCACGGTGGTGGTGCATTCTCAGGTAAAGACCCTAGTAAGGTAGACCGTTCTGCAGCCTATGCGGCACGTCATATTGCAAAGAATCTGGTTGCAGCCGGTGTGGCAGACGAAGTTTTGGTACAGGTATCCTATGCGATCGGTGTAGTAGAACCTACTTCCATTTTTGTTGATACGTACGGGACTAAAAAAGTAGACCTCAGCAACGGCGAGATCGCAACAAAAGTGCGTGAGCTTTTTGACATGCGCCCCGCAGCGATTGAAGAACGCTTAAAATTGCGCAACCCTATTTATAGAGAAACTGCAGCTTACGGTCATATGGGTAAAGATCCACAAGTGATCACTAAAGTTTTTGAAAGTCCGTATAGTGGTAAAATCACCAAGGAAGTTGAATTATTCACTTGGGAAAAACTAGATTATGTTGATAAAGTAAAAGAAACTTTTAACTTATAGTTATAAATATCATAAACGCTTTAGAATGCCACTCACTACGGGTGGCATTTTTTAATTTTACTTAATAATTAAGATTTAAATTTTCAGTAATGGCCCTTCTACTTATTCGAAACGATAAAAATTATCAAGCGTGGATTGACGCATTAAATGAGGCTGACCCGTCTATTGAGGTTTTGACTCCAGAAACCATAAAAGATCCTGCAAATGCTACGATGGCTATAACCTGGAAAGCGCCAAAAGGCAGTTATGCAAACTATAGTAACCTCAAAGTAATCGGCTCAATGGGCGCGGGTGTAGATCATCTTTTTGAAGATCCTTCTTTACCAAAAGATGTAATCTTAACCCGTGTTGTAGATAATAAGCTTGCCAGTGATATGCAAGAATTTGTTTCGGCTTTATGCTTAAACCACATTAGAAATCTAAAAACTTATACCAAATTACAAAAAGAAGGAATCTGGAAACCTACTGATTACAAACGCGGAAAAGATGTCACGGTAGGTATACTAGGTTTTGGAACACTCGGTCAGGCTGTAGGTAGAATGCTTAAAGATATTGGCTTTAAGGTTTTGGGTTGGTCACATTCTAAAAAGAAAGTTGAAGGAATAACAAGTTTTACACAAAACGAATTGGATGACTTTTTATCTAAAGCTGAAATTCTAGTTTGTCTACTTCCTCTTACTGAAGAAACTGAGGGGATTTTAAATTATAAATTATTCAAAAAACTCCCAAAGGGCTCCTATCTGATTAACGTTGCACGAGGCGGACATTTGGTTGATGATGATCTTATTGAAGCTTTAAATACAAACCAATTAAGCAGTGCTGCTCTAGATGTCTTTCATAAAGAACCTTTACCTGAAGACCACCCATTTTGGAATCGGGAAGATGTCATCATTACGCCACACATCGCGAGTATGAGTAATGCGAAATCAGTTTCTGCTCAAGTAGCAGAAAACTATCAGCGAATGGAAAATGGTGAAGAATTAAAAAATCAGGTTAAAGCGGATAGGGGTTATTAGATAAGTATCATTTTTAACTGCTTACCGTTAAAAACCCCTAATTTCTTTTAAAATTGGGTTAATTTTCTAAAAAACACTCGAGTGAACCGGTATCTTGTTTCTATAAAATTTAAAAATTATGGATCAAGCAAAGTATGATGAAATGGAAAAAATGCTTCATAAACTGGAAGATATTAAAAATAGCCAGGAAAGCATTCTTGATAAGATCAACCACGTAATTACAGACCTTTTTCAAAATCCTGATAAAGATTTAGAAAAAACAATGGAAGAAGCCCATCAAAAAGCTTCTGACAACGTTGATAAAATAGCGGAGGCTATTGAAAATTATGAGATGAAAATTAATAAGCTTGAACAAGCTTAATCACACCTCAGAAAATCCTTAAAACTAAAAAGCCCGAAGCATTGCTTCGGGCTTTTATATTATAGAAGAAATTTTACAAATTATATTTCACCGATAGCATCACGATGCGCGGCATCACAAAATACTCGGTTGTGGTGCTGAAGTTTTCATTAAAACTGTCGTTGTTGAGCGATTCTACATTGAGTAAATTGGTACCGTCCAGACGAAATTCCCACTTGCTCTCTGGTTTTTGATACCGCAAAGAGGCTTCAAAAAAGGCGTACTCGTTTTGCACGGTGTCGTCTTTATCATAATAATTGTAATAACTCCAGTCTGCGGTAAAAGTAAAGCCCTTTAAAAATCGCACATCTACGTTAGCAAAAGGACGATCTGTAAAGAACGTGCGGTCGCTGTTTCCGTTTTGATAATTATTGATGCTTCGGTTGTAACCTACTTCAAAGTTGGGAGCATTTTTAAAATTGGTCTCCACACTTCCCTGATAATTCTGCGTAAAATTCTGCGACAAAGCCGGCTGATTGTTTACAATATTATTGAGTTCGCTATATGAAACGTTTCCGCTTAAATTAGCCTTCCATTTTCTAAACGTTTTTTGAAAACGCCCGTTGGCACTCAACACCTCATCTACAAAGTTACTGTTGATGGGCGATGAAGCCTGATTGATGCTGTTAATAGCCGTCTGACTTTTTATCGCATCAACTCTTCGAGTATAACTCACGCCCCCGTTCAGGTTTGTGAAGTTGAACATATTAAAGTTGAAGTAATTGAGGCTGGCCGTATGAAAAATCGCGTTCTCAATATCCCGGTTACCACGAAACATCCGGTTGTAGTTATTGAAAACATAGCCTTCGGCGAAATTATTAACGTCTGTATAATCGGCTGTCATTTGATAATTGAGGCGTAAGCTTTCGCTTTGCTTAAACTGCGCAATAGCAAATAAATCCGGAAGCAATTTGTATTCATTACTGCTGGTTTTGGTTCCCAACTGCTCTGAAGAAACCGTGTAGTTGTGCAGCGTCACACCAGGGGTAAATGTAAAAATTCCGGTTTTAAACTTGTAGTGTGCGCCTAAAAACACATCACTAAATTTATACGTCACGTCATTATTCAGGCTGTCTCCTGCAAAGGTATTAACGGTTCCGTCTTCTAAAATCTGGAAAATTCCTGAATTGAAATCCTGCCTGCTCAGCGTCGTCCCCACCGTAAGATTGAGATTGCTCTTGTCGTTGATCACGTAGTAATAATCAATCTTGCTATCCAGCTTATTCGTTTTGATCAGCTTATCCTGATTGATGTCAAAACGCGTTTTGCTTTGAAGCGTATCTAGCGGAAGGATTTCTGTAAAAGGCTGCTGCCCCAGGATCGCATTGTAAAAGGGATCTTCATTTTGATACAAATGCTGTACAAACCCGGCAAAAATATTCTTGTCGTCAAGCGTATAATAGGCGTTTAAGTTTTGATTTAAACTAAAGGGTTCATTGTCTTTTTGCTCAGCTATCGGGTTTCTAATGATCGTATCATTTCGGGTAAAAACCGAAAGCGCATCCGTCATTTCAGATTGCTGCGATTTTTTGGCTAAAACATCATAGTCAATTTGCAGCTTGTCATTCGGTTTATAAATGCTGCTGAATTTTGCCATCGCCAGCTGATTGGCCTGATTGCTGTTTTCAGTATTTAACTCCGTTGCCTGAGTTGCGATATAGTTCCGAAGAGAACGCTGCATAAAATCGGTAGAATTATCGCTAAACAAAGTAAAACCACTCAAATCCCAGGCATCTGAAGCTTCATAGCTGAAGTTAGCCGCAGCAAAATTGGTGTTGATTTCCTGAGCACGGTTGTTTTGCGTAACCAAAAAGCCCAGACCGCTGTCTGAAATGTTGAACGAGGTTCCACCGCGCTGGTTAAAATTGCGGAAACCTCCGGTAAAGTTGAAATAATCTCTGAATGTAAACGGCACATCACCGGTATTGTTGGTGTTCCCAATTAGGTTGATGCTCCCCTTTGGGCTGTAATAAAACAGCTTGGCACTACCCAGATAGCGGGTTTCCCCTCCATCGCCAATACCGCCCTGTACTTCACCAAACCAAAAGTTCTTTTTGCCTTCCTTCAGCTTTAGATTGATCGCCACGTTATTTTGGTCATTACCCAGACCGCGCATCTGGTCAACCTCATTGTAATTTTTCAATACTTCGACCTTTTTCAAGGCATCTGCCGGAATATTTTTAACTGCCAGCTTCGAGCTGCCGTCAAAAAAATCTTTTCCTTCAATCATCACTTTAGAAACCGTTTGGCCTTCTACCTGAATCTGTCCGTCATCATCAACCGTTACCCCGGGAAGTTTTTTAAGCACGTCGCCCAGTTTTTGCTCGGTACCGTTGGTAAAACTATCGGTGTTGTAAACAATCGTATCGCCGCGGACAACCACGGGCATCTCATAAACAATTTCCACATCATCAAGCTGGTTTGCAGCCGGCATCAGTACAAAATCCAGACTAAGATCTTCGGCGTCTTTGGCTATGCTAATCTCTTTTGTAGTGGGTGCAAGCCCCAGAAAACTGGCAACCAATGAGTAGGATGCTCCTGAAGGTAGATTAAATTGATACCGCCCATCTGAATTGGAAATCGCATAGGATTCCATCTCGCCCGTATCTGCTCGTGTGGCAATGATGTTTGCCAACTCAAGCGGGGTGCCTATGCTGTCTTTTACCGTACCGCTTACGCGTACGCTTTGGGCTTTCGCCGTAAGGCTAAGCAACAGAAATAAAGTAAAAATATATTTCATAGATTTTGGTTGATCGTGAATGTTGTCTGGTATGAACTAGCCTCGCCCGCGACCGAAACCACCACGACCGCCGCCCATACGCTCGCTCATTTCTTTGGTTTTTTCGGCTACGATTTTCTCGTACTCCTCCCGGCTTACTTCATCTCCTTTTCCAGGCATTTCGATCTCGAGACCACTCTGCGGATTGATGACGATTTTGTTGCATAAAATCACCGTAGGACCGGCATTAACCTCCAGGATTAAACCGGGTAATCCCCAGTATTCATCGGGTCCCTGACTTACGGGAATTTGCGGAGTGTACCACGCAGTGATTACCATTTCCTTTGGTGCTTCTGTAGCCGTAGTATCTGCCTGTGCGTTACGGTTTCGACGTAAAGCCTCCCAGGGATTCTGCTCAGTTTTCCGAACAGCAGTAGCCTTAAAAGCCGCATACTGACCTATCATTTTGCTTTCTTTCTCGAGCTTCCAGTCCAGTTTAGCAAGTGTGTCTTTGACTAAAAAAGTCTTGCCCATCAACTCATTTTGGCGCGCGTAGACATCGTCTGCAATGTTTTTATAAATTCCACCTTGCGAAAAACCGCCGCCCATAAAGCGCATTCCGCCACCGGCACCGGGAGCTTCCAGTTTTTCTTCCTCCTCGTAAATAGATTCATCTTTACTGAAGGAAAGCGTAAACGTCTTCTCAAGTCGACTCTTCATACGCTCGGCGATTTGCTTTTTCATCTGCTCGCTCATCTCGCGACCGCCGAAATTGTTCATGTCAAATGAAGTTTTAGACTGATAGGTAGCGATGCCGCCATCAAATTTTTGAGCCTGGGCAGGTAAGGCAAGTAATACTGCAAAGACCAGGAGTATGCTGTAGATTTTCATAAGTCAAAAAGTTTATCGCACTTGGACTCATGATTTTCAATTAGGTTTAACGCCCTAACTCACTTAACCCCCAATTTTTATAGTAAAGGTTTTGCCGTCTTCGCGGTTGCTGCTGTTGCGCTCAATCCATTCTTTCATTTTCTCCTCCTGTATGGCTTTCATACTGGCCTCGTCAACAATTTTGCCGCCTTCAGGAGCGTGAATTTCTATTTTATCTTCTGGATTGAGTACGATCTGGCTGCATAAAATACTTTGGTCACCATCCTGCACTTCCAGAATAAGACCCGGCAGACCCCAGTTCATCGCCGGACCGTGACTTACAGGAATCTGCGGTGTGTACCAGGCCGTGATCGTTTTAGTAAATGTGGTGTCTTTGGTTTTCATAGAGTCTGACTCAAAGGTCTGGCTGGTTACATCTTCGGTTCGGGTAGCTTTAAAACAGGTATAGTCGCCAATAGATTTGGTTTCTTTTTCCAGTTGCCAATCGGATTTCTGAAGGCTGTCCTGAACCAAAAAGATTTTCCCAAGCACATCTTCCTGCCGCTCATAACGCTTTGCTGCTGTATTTTTATACAAAATTTCCCGGCTCTGACTGATTTTAATCTGAAAACCTCCGGAACTGGCCACATCAGGCCTGGCCAGCTTCTCATCTTCTTTATAGAGTGATTGATTGCGGTCAAAAGTAAGAGTATACGTTTTTTCAAATTGCTTTTTTAGCTGATCTGCGATTTGCTTTTGCATCGCATCGGTCATATTCTTACCCTCCATCTTGAGGTCGACCTGACGTCTGGACTTATAGGTGGCGACGCCCTGAAAATCCTGAGCCTGTAATGCTTCCGCAAAAGCGAGAAAGAAAATAAGAATGGATAGCATTTTAATGTTCATAACTGTTTGATTTTTGATTGATTCTGAAACAAAGATGATCAGGAAATCTTTTGAAAACAGTTAACCAACGTTAACGAGTGTTAACCGAAACCTACAAACAGCTTTTTTACAGCTACTTTTGAAGTATGCAAAACCGCAAGTATTCGTATCTCATTTATTTTATTGCCGCCGTTATGGCTGTCACGCTGGCTATACAGGGGTATTGGAACTATAAAAATTATCAGGCCGGCAAGCAGCAGCTTATCAATGAAGTACAGGTAAGTCTGGATAATGCAGTAAACACATATTATACTATTCTTGCTAAAAAGAATACGATAGGGATCAATTTTGAAAACGATTCTTCTGCGAACCCCCTCAAAAATCCAAAAATCGACA
>Ga0207888_100095_pt1 | contig 64617 bp, 57 predicted proteins | sample LinPmetageLP43_FD_184055 | JGI IMG/M metagenome (GOLD analysis project Ga0207888, IMG submission 184055) | Marine viral communities from the Pacific Ocean - LP-43 (SPAdes) | ecosystem: Environmental > Aquatic > Marine > Oceanic | place: Pacific Ocean | collected 2010-08-27
ATGCAGGGTGCACAACAGCAGCACCATATAAATATATTTCATATTATGATTTACTAATTAAATAAATAGAATAGTATCTGCGCTTCTGTTCTCTTTTTAAAGAATGAAGCACTTAGCAACAAATATTTAAATAGTAAATCGGGGAGGTGGCACGGGATTGCGCAAAGCAAATTGCCGGTGGATTTGCATTCTTAAATCATAAGAAGTTTTAGTAGTTATCTGATGCGTTACGACGCATTCTAAAAAGCGATCAACCTGAAGATGCTTATCAATTTTAAATGGCTTAGGTTGTTCTTTCTCGTTTTTGAGATCGTCTTCAAAAGGCTCCAATACCTGCTTGATGTATTCTAACGTACGGTGATCATGACCGGCTTCGGCAAGCAATTCTTCTGCAGTTATAAAGTGGTGCTCGTGCGCTTGTGCAGTTATATGATTGAACTCGTGATCCAGTTCGTGAGCCCATTGTAATGCCGCTTGCTGTACAGGAGCCACTATATAAATCAATGCCAAAGCAGCAGTAAAACCTGCCAGCAGAATTGATTTAATAAAGGTGCGCTTCATGAAGTGGTACTTGTAAGCAACAAAGCTAAGTACCCCCTTAAAATAATTTGAAGTTTTTCAGACTAATTTTTAGATCGTTTTTAGATTTTAAAGACAGGTAATTTCTGAAGTAGTCTCCCGATGTTTTAAAAGGAGTTTATACGTTTCTAAATAGTCTTCAATTGCCTTACAATCTGTCTTTTGATTTGTTATGGTATTGGGATTAACCGGATTGGCTTCATCAGATTTGATACTGTATTGCTTCCGCAGACAGTCAACCGGTTCTCCATTTAATAGGTAAAAACGATTTTCTACTACATTATCAGTAGTTTGTGGCGCATCTGCTGTACCTCCACTAAAGCTCCAGGTTGTATTTGTAGAAAATACAAAAAACGGAACTTCATCGCGGAGGTAATAAAGATCAGCTGCTTCAAAATGGCTGTATTCATTATGCGCGTGTCGAATCACTTTAAGTCCTGTAGTGTCTGAAAAAAATACTACAGTACCTGATTTTTCACCGTTGCAATTGTAGGTAAACGATGTAGAATCTAAATCCTTAGTTTTTAAAAGCTGCGTAAGGCGGCTGTACTCTTTTTTTATGTCTTCTATATTCGTAAGCGTTTGCGGCGAGGATATGGGTTCAGGTGTTTCAGAACCTGCATCCTGACTTTGAGGAATAGGTGTTTTCTGGTTTTTGGGATTCTCTTTACAAGAGCTTATTAGAAGTACAGAACAAAAAAGAAGTAATACGCGCATTGCATTAGGCTTTAAAATTTTATTAAAGCTAACTAATGAGATTGAGTTGCACCTTTGTTTTTGGATAGCTCTAACATCGTATTGGCTAAATATTAAAGAATTTCATCCAACTCGTACTCAAATTACCCGAAACGATCTATTTAAAATTTCCTATATGCCACAAGATTCCGGAAGGATCGTGTACAAAAAACTCGGAACCCCAATCGTTATGTACCAGTTCTGAAACACGTACGCCTTCAAACCTTTGAGGCAAGTTCAATGATTTAAGGTGCTTCAAATGCGCTTCCAGATTTTCTACTTCCAGAAAAAGCATGGTATTGTCTACCCAATCTTTTACATAGGCATCCTGAAGGTAAAAGCTGAAATCTCCTAGTTTAAAAAGTGCCATTTTAGGTGGAAGCAAGACTTCTTCAAAACCCATTTCACGATAAAACGCGCGCGATGTTTTAAAGTCTTTAGATCCTATAAATGGCCGGATGGATTTAAGGTTGTGTTGCATTTACAAGTTCTGTTTACTTGTTGTAGTTATAGGTTCTGCTTTTAAAATTTCATTTTTATATTCAATTCTAAATGTCGCCCTATCAACCTTTGCGATTAGGCTAAAATCTGAAGGATAAGCCGTGTCATTGGTAGGAAACCATTTTCTGGAATTTTTATCGATAAGAATAATCAATCCGTTTGCATCACCCACCGCACAAAAACGCTCAAAATTGCCGTCGTAGACTTCAAGTCCCGGCGTTTTGTTAAGTATAATAAAGCTTTGCTCAATAGCATCTGTAGGAAGCCCTATTTCCGAAATTTCAAGCAATTGTGCTTTACTAAAGCCATCTGAAGTTTGGTTATTCAGGGTATTTCGGGCAATAAACTCGACAATATTGTGATCTGCATCGTAAAAGTAGATTGCCTTTGCATTCCAGTTTTTAAACTCCTGTATAGTATTACCCTCATAATTAAGAATATCAACCCGTTGTTTGAGCCAGATAAGCGCTTCTTTTTCTTTATTTGAAGGAATCGTGATCGCAAAATGGTATGGTGTGGCGGTCTCCCGTTCCTCAAACACCAGTATCGATTCTCCGAGCTTCACCGAAAAGCGATCGTTGGTCGCGTTAAATGCTTCAAGCCCCAGCGTTTCTTCATAAAACAGCCGCTGTAGGTTCAGATGGGGCGTATATACTTTTAATTCCTGAATCTTCAATACTAAAAACGTTTTGTAAAACTACTCCTGTTTCAGTGCTTTAAGTACCCGCTCCGGATAATCCGTAATGATCGCGTCTACTTTAAGCGCTATGATTTGTTTAATATCTTCCGGTTCATTTACCGTCCATGGGATCACTTTTAAACCGTCATTACGTATGGTAGCAACCTCATCTGGGTTTAGTAATTTAAAATACGGACTGTAGATCTCTGGGGTAAAGCTCAGGTTCTTTTTATTCTCTTCATACGTGTTTTCGCCTACCAAATACGCCAGTTCAATCTCAGGATATTTGGTATGCATCACTTCTAAAATTGCAGGATCAAAGGACTGCACATTGACTTGCTCTTGCATATTCTTGTTTTGAATTACCTGCATCACAAGCGTTACAAAAGCTTCGGGTTGCGGTTGAAAAAGATCATACGCTTCAGGCACCGATTTAATTTCAATATTGAATGTTACAGGCTGCAGGTTTTCTTTAGTAATAGTCGCGGCTACCGTATCAAAAACCTCGCTTAATAAAGGTTTATAGGTTTTCATCTTCTGTTGCTTCGGAAAGCGTACATTCCCCTTAGAACCGCCGTCAAATTCTTTGATTTCGGCATACCCCATCGTATACAAGTTGTATTTCTGGCTGTCTTCGTTAGCAATGCTGTCCCCTTCTGGTGTAAGCATATACAGCGGAAGCATCACCGGCTCGTGACTCACCACCACCTGTTTATCTTTGGAGATTACTACATCTAATTCTAATACATCTACGCCTTTGCGAAGTGCTCCTAAAAAGGCAGGAATCGAATTTTCGGGCAGGTTGCCGCGTTCCCCGCGATGGCCCTGAACTTGAATAGCAAGCGTATCTTGAGGTTGTGTTTGCATAGGTTTTGATTCTTCAGGTTTTGATTTGCAGCTTACAAGGCTCGCAAGGACTATACCTGCTAAAAGTAGGATTTTCATAAAGCAAAGTTACATGTTAGACGGATAATTTCTTAAAAAAAGGACCCACCCGAGATTATTGATGAAGGTGGGCAGGCCCTCGAAACAAGCATTCTTAATACTATTCTAAACGGTATGTTGTTGCACCAGTATGGATTTTTCCGTATTGATCAGTAGCGCGTATTTCTACCCTATGGCTTCCTTTTTTTAATTTAGCAGGAATGTTTCCGCGCCATAAATGTGTGCTGTTGATAGGATTGCTCGATCGGCGGCCTTCCATCAAGGTCTCTGTAGTATCCCACTCATAAACACTGAGTTCGTAAGAAGGATCCTGCTCCTCCACATACTGCATCGGCTTCCACTCCCCGTTATCTACGCGATATTCCACCGTATCGGCAGCACTTCCCATAAAGAAGTTGGCATAGATACCGGCTTTGGTATTTCGGCCTTGTGCCACTACTTTAGGTGCAAACAGCTCCACCTGAAAGTCTTCTGGTTTTCCGGCAACTTTATAGTCTACGCTATATTGATTTCCATCAAAGTGAATGAATGCATAGCCCTTAGGCGTACCGTCCCGCATGGTAGAAACCGGGATTCCCTCTGCGTTTAATTTCCCCGAGTACCAGTCTCCCGAAGTAGTCCCTACGTTATACTCGTGATGCGGTTTCTCCCGCAACCACCCATCTTCTTTTGTAAAATAATCCTGACGCTGAATATGCGTATGTGCCGAGAGACTGAGTGTATTTTCAAACGGAGCTAAGGCTTTAAAGAGCCGCTCCCGGTCTGCATCTCTAAACGGATCACCTTCCGGTTCGCTCAAGGGAATGTGAAAAGCCAATACGATCAATTTATCATTAGGAACCAGCTTCAAGTCATTTTCTACAAATTGGAGTTGGTCTTCTCTAAACCCGCCCCAATAGCCTTTGCCGTCTCGTGGATCAGGATACAGAATATCATCAAGCACGATCACGTGAACCGCACCATAATTGAATGCATAATTCGCCGGACCAAAATGCGCTTCGTATGTCTCATCAGATAGTTGATCACTTGCGGCATCAAAGTTCATATCGTGGTTCCCCATCAGGTTAAACCATGGAATCCCAACGCTTTTAATTGCATCGATATACGGATTAAACAGGTCAAGATTATTCCCAACAAGGTCCCCCAGACTGAGCCCAAAAACCACATCCTGAATACCTGCTACCTCAGCCACAACGCCTTGCGCAAAAAAGTCAACCTCTTCTTGTGTATACGGCTGAGGGTCACCAAAGATCAAAGCAGTAAAGCTGTCTTGCTCCTGAGCAGGCAGCAGTGCAAAATTTACAGATTTTGGTAATTTTCCGGTAGGAGCGATTCCTTTAAAATCAGATGTTGGAGAACCCTCAGGGCGGTAGCTGTAGTAGAATTGCGGCAGGTTGTTTTCGTCAACCGGCAATGTATACCCTGCAGGTTTGATTACAGCAAGTGCCTGCCCGTCTTTTACGCTAAGTTCGTATTTACCTTTTGCATCGGTGGTTATCACGTCTTCCCCATTAGTAACCGAAACTCCCGCAATGCCTTTCTCATTACGGTCTTTTTTACCATTGCCATTAAGATCTTCAAAGACATACCCTTTGGCTTGCTCTTGAGCAGACAATCCTGTTGCAAGTAAACCAGCTATAAGGGTGATTTTTAATGTATTCATCATAAGATTGTATTTACGGTTTAGTTATTGTCCCACCATACTTTGGTGTTGATATTATCCGGGCCACCCAAGAGTTCAAGCGCTTGTTGATAGTTCTCCTGATTACTGATTTGCACATCAGAAGGGTAGAAAAAACGAGACGGCATCACCGCGTCATTTAGCATCGCTTCGGTTGTAGGCAACTCCGGTAATCCGGTGCGTCTGAATTCAAACCACTGTTGATAGTCTACAAAGTACAGCGCGTAGTATTTCTGTAATAAAATCTGCTCTAAAGTCCCGTTATAGGCTGCCGCAGGGTTTTCAAAATAGGTGTCAGTAATTTCTGCTTCCAGCTGCTCGATAGCTGCTGCTACTCCGGCTTCATAATGTTGTTGGGCATTATCTATAAAGCCGCGTTGTGCCATTTCGGCTTTGATAAATTCGATCTCGGCATAAGTCAGTAAAAAGATTTGCATTGGGTTTTCTACCTGAGCTCTATTTAGGGTACTCGCGTTGTACTCAAACTGTGACTCAGGACCTGCATACGCACTGGGTATTCCTTTATAGCCTATAGATACATTGTCTAAATCTTGCGCCATAGTCTGGATTATAGGTCTTCTGGGGTCTTCTAATTCATTTAAATTATCTACAAAGAAGCTCGCCATTTTTACACCAAGTGGAAAATCTTGTGGACGACCCCAAGGGGAGATATTAGGTGTTACTCCGGTTACCTGAAGAATAGCCGACTCTTCCGTGCTTTCAAAAACTGGATACGTCTGCGGATCATTGATGATATTGGTAAGTCTTTGAAGTGCATTGGTCTCGTTTCGGTTAGAAATACGCAACAACAAACGCATCTGCAACGCGTTTGTGAATTTTTGCCATAAGGCCACATCATTAGCAAAGAGAATATCCGCTGCATATACCATATCAAAATCTTGATCATACAAAGCGTTTGCACGTTCTAAATCAGCTAAAATAGTCTCATAGATCCGTTCTTGGGTATCAAAAGCCGGGTAGAAATTCCCCTCTTCTCCATTAACCGCTTCAACCATAGGCACGGGACCAAATAGGTCGGTTAAATTTGAGTAAACCCAGGCTTTTAGCGTTAAAGCTACCGCCTCATAGTTGGGATCTTCAGCGGCTACAGCTGCCAGCTCCATCTCCTTGATATTATTCAGCCAGCGGTAATAATTGTACCAAGAAGAGTTACTGATATTCTGACTCACATCATACCGGTGCAATCCTCCGGATACACTGGGAAACGGCAGGGTCACCTGCATCAAATCAAAAGTAATCGCGTGAGCGCGACCTACATTGTGACTTGCCAACCCATAAATAATTGGGTTGATCAAAGTACCCGGACTGATTTGCGCAATACGGTTAGGGTCTTCATTAATTTCTTCAAAATTGCCCGTACACGCGCACAATAACATCAGAACGCAAAGACCAGTAAATAGTGTTTTTAATTTTTTCATCGCAGTGAATTATAAATTTACTCTTAGATTAAAACCATAGGTTGCCGGCGAAGGCATTTGTCCCATCTCGATTCCGGGAAGGATGGTGTCTCCGTTTAATGCAGCGGTCTCAGGATCATAAATCGGAAAGTCTGATACCGTAGCCAGATTACGCCCAAATACTGAAAGATTAAGTGCCGTGATCCCGCTATTGCCCAACCAGCGTTTAGGAAAGGTATATTGCAAACTCACTTCACGCAGTTTTAAAAACGAAGCATCAAACGAGTTTGACTCTACATTAGCCCTACGGTAATACCGGTTGTACCAATCTGGCGTAATGGCCTCGGTAGTATTTGGACTATACGTGCCATCATCATTAAGCACCACACCATCACCCACAATAAAGCCTTCTTCACGCCCCATAAACGTACTGCGCAGTTTACCCTGCTGGGTAAACTTGTGATTGGATTGCGAATAGATAATTCCTCCATACTGCCCGTCTAGCATGACATTAAGGGTTACAGGACCTAAACTAAAACTGTTATACAGACCGGCTTTCCAGTCTGGGCTGGCATCACCGATGTACTGAATCTCTTCAGGATAAGCCGGTAAACCACCGTTGTCATATACGATTTCACCTTGCGGTGAACGTACAAACCCATAGCCATAGATGGCTGTTGTGGTTCCGCCTACTTTGGCTAATAAGGTTGCATTACCTCCGGAGCCAATTTCTTGTTGCCCATCGATACCGTCTGCCAATTCCAGCACTTTGTTCCAATTGCGAGAGAACGTAAGCGTGCTACTCCATTTAAATTTATCAGCATCAAAGATCTTTCCGGTCAGGGTAAGTTCAATCCCGCGGTTACGTACCTCGCCCGAGTTTAAAACACCAGAGCTATACCCAGTAGTAATGTCTAAAGGCACCGATATGATCTGGTTTTTAGTAAGGGTCTCATAAAGGGTAGCATCCAGAATTAAGCGGCTTTTGAGCAAACGCGCTTCAACCCCGGTCTCATAACTGGTGGTGATCTCCGGTTTAAAATTGGCATTATACAAGTTGGTAGGAACCGTTGCTGAACTTGGAAAAGCACTCTGACTGTAGTATTTACTGGTTTTATAGGGATCTGTATCATTACCTACCTCTGCAAAAGAGAACCGATACTTTAAATAATCTACCACTTTAGGCAAATTGAACATTTCAGAAAGAATCACACTGGCATTCGCTGAAGGATAAAAGAACGAATTGTTGGCGACAGGCAAGGTGCTTGACCAGTCGTTTCTACCGGTTAGGTCAAGAAATAAGGTGTTGTCTAACGAAAGTGAAATCAATTCGTATAAACTGTTTACCTTTTTATTGCGGTCGTAGGTTTGCACGATAGGATTGTTGATTCCGTTAGCGAGTTTGTATACTCCGGGAACCACAAGACCATTTACCGAAGCATCGGTACGGCGGTATTTATAATCCATCGCATTACCTCCTATCGAAGCGTTCAACCCAATGACATCTGACAACTGGTTTTCATAGCTTAGGAGAAAATCAGTATTCACTTCCTGTTTCCAGATGCCCTGGGTTTCGTAAAAACCTTGATTATACCGGTTAATGCTGTAAGGACGTTGTTGCTCCCGATCCTGATTGTAGGTATTTAGCGAAGCCCGAAGCATCAAATCCAGATTAGGCGCAAGGTCTATATTGGTAAAGACATTCCCTACGATCTGGCTGCTCGCCAGCGGATTTGTTGCTTCATAAGCGATCAAATACGGATTGTCTATATACGAACTGAACGGCTGAATCTGCTGAATTTGATTTTGCCCTTCTTGCCAGATGGGGCGCAACCAGTCTAAGTCTACATTAGGATTTTGAAAAATCATAAAGTACGCTATAGAACCGTTATTGTAGCCTGTACTGGGCAGGTTATCGCTGCTGCGGTTGTTATAATTAACCACCGATCCTATTTTAATATGTTCTGAAACCTTATAGTTTGAATTTATAGAAGCCGTAATACGCTCGTAACCGGTATTGGGCATAATCCATTCATTTTTTGAATGCCCTACCGAAAGTCGCATCGAGCCTTTATCATTTCCACCTTGAAGCGATAGGTTATTGGTAAACGTAACTCCTGTACGCCAAAAATCTTTACGGTTATCTTCATACGCCCTCCATGGTTGACGCGTTAAAGATTGCCCTTCGATATTAGGGTCATATTGAAAGAACTCCTGACCCTCAAAACGCGGGCCCCAGGCACTACTGGTACTTCCCGTATTATTTCCATCTTCAGAACCTCCATAGGAATAATAAGGTTCCCCATCTTCATTAAAACTTTTTCCGGTACCCTGCCCGTATTCATATTGCCAATCTGGCCAACGCTGAATCACATCAAGGTTAACGCTAGAAGTGTAGGTAAGGCCTAATCCTGTGGTCTTTTTTCCTGATTTGGTGGTGATGATCAAAGCCCCGTTTGCCGCACGGCTTCCGTATAGTGCTGTTGCACCCGGACCTTTTAATACGGTTACACTTTCGATATCGTCTAGATTGAGATCAGAAATCGCGTTACCATAATCTATAGGAGAATCTTCACCAATATAACTTGCTGAAGAACCTGAAGTGGTCATCTCATTGTTTACCGGTACGCCGTCAATCACGATAAGTGCATTGTTTCCGTTAGGATTTAAGGAGTTATTTCCGCGTAGCGTGATTTGCTGAGAATTTAAAGGTCCGGAACCTGAAGACACAATGTTTAATCCTGCTACTTTTCCTTTTAATCCGGAAGACCAGTTTAAAGGCACAGCCTGTGCAAGATTATCAGATTGAATGGTCGCTTGGGAGAAGCCCAACCGCTTCTCTTCGCGCTTAATCCCTAAAGCTGTTACTACCACTTCATTAAGTGCATTTATATTCTCTTGTAAAACAATGGTGATGTTAGTTCCCGGATTTGCAGCCACGGTTTGTGTTTCAAAACCTACAAAAGACACTTCTAATGTGGCATTAGCCCCTACAGAAAGGTTAAAAACTCCATCAAAATCGGTGGTAACTCCGTTATTGGAACCCTGCTCCATCACTGTAGCTCCGGGCAATGGCACTCCTTCCTGATCGGTTACGACTCCAGAAACCTGTTGCTGCGCTTCACTTTTAACCACGGTAATGGTATTGTTGATTTGCGTAAAGGAAAGTCCTGTTTGTGCGGTGATTTGGTTTAACACCGCACTGAGTCGTACCTCATTTACTACCAGCGTTACCGATGCTGCATTTTTAAGAAGTGTGCTGTCAAAGACGAAGGTAAAATCGGTCTGTTCTTCAAGTGCAGCAAAAACCTCTTTAAGCGGTGCGTCTTGAAGACGTGTGGTAACAAAAACCTCTTCTGAGGATTGATGCCGTGTTGTGGCGCTTGCAGCGTTACTTATAAAAAGCAGCAAAACCGCTAAAAAGTTTAATTTTCGAAAGTAAAACTTTCTCAAAATTTGTAGTTTAGTTTTCATTTTAATAATGGCTATGATTATGGATTTGTAGTCTTATTTAAATTCGGCCCATTGCTGTTACAGCAGCGATGGGTTTTTTAATGGATTGTAGTGTTTTTTTCGGATAACAAAGTGTTTTTGAGTTAAGGTGTCTATTTTAAGATTATTGATAAGCGCAATACTCTGCAGTACCGTCTCTAATGGTTCTTCTTTAAATTTTCCGGTGATTCTGAGTCCTTCAATTGACGTGTCTTCAAACTCAATTTTCACATCATACCAGTTTTCTAATATGCCTGCAGTTTTTATTAAGGTTGTATTATTTAGCGCGATGATATTTTTAGTCCAAGCCATCTGATCTTCACTGTTTACCTGTGCCTGAACAGGAGCATCTAAAGCATTAAAAAGCACTTGCTGGTTTTTGGTCAAATAAACCTTTTCATCGGTTTTTGTATGATGTACCGCTACTTTACCGCTGTTTACGCTTACGGTCACTTCATCTGCTTCATAAGAATTGATATTAAAAGTGGTGCCCAGTACCTGAGTTTGTACTGGACCCGTAGTAATGGTAAACGGATGTAGCGTATCGCGGTGCACTTCAAAATACGCTTCCCCTTGCAGCTCTATCCGGCGGTTTTGCGTAAAATCTTCAGAGTATATTATTTTAGAATTCGCATTTAAAATGATGCTAGAACCATCGGCAAGGGCAAGAGTGCGCTTTTCGCCCTTTCCTGTTTGTTCTGTGATTAACTGCGTTCCGAATACATAAGTACTCAACGAAGCGATACTCAAGAGCCCTATAAAAATGGCCGCATACGTTAACAGGCGTTTATAATTCAGCCCGGGTTTTGACTCTGTTTTTATTCTGGCTTCAATATCTTTTAGAATACGCAACCGGTTTTGGTCACTAGGGTTTGCCTTTAGGTCTAGTTGCTGAAGTTTGTCAACAAAGGTATGCAGTAGGTATTGTTCTTCTTTTGTAGCAGTGCCCAGACGTTGTTTTTCAGCTAATGCCAGGAGTTCTTGTTGAGTCAAAATATCTTGCTTTTACAAGTAAGTCTCCTTTTGTCTCCTACACACGTAGTGTTAAAATCGCATTTAATAATTTGTTTAAATACGCTTTTATCTGTTTACATTATTGAAACATTAAGGTAATAATGAGCGAGAGCTCTCGAACGGGAAGGTTTGATTTTAAATGCTTTAGCGCATCGCTAATATGTTTCTCAACTGTGCGGATGGAAATATTGAGTTTTTCTGCGATTTCTGCATTAGAGACTTCTTCAAATCTGCTGAGCATAAAAACAGTTCTGCACTTGGGCGGAAGTCTATCAATCTCCCGGTGCACCAAAGTTTCAAAATCATTATAATCAAGATTCGTTTCGGCGCGTGAAGGCATTGCGATCTCATCGAGAATGTCCTGATGGTCCTGTGTGAATTTTAAATCTCGCAGGTGTGTAAACACTTTATATTTTACCGCTCTAAACAAATAACCTTCGAGGTTTATGATCGTTGTATTTTCTAGTTTTTCCCAAAGACTTACAAAAACTTCCTGCACAATATCTTCACAAATAGTATCATCTGCATAGATCTGGTAAGCATAGCTAAAAAGACGTTTCCAGTAGCATTCAAAAACACGGTCAAAACCCCTTTTTGGGTTTTCGTGAAGCAGCTGCTGCAACTCCTGATCACTGTATTGTAAAATTTGCCTTTGCATCTGGTATGTGCTTGTGACAAAAAAAGTAAAAAACGAGAATACATTATAGTCTTGCATTTTATCATTGGGTTAAGAATTGATCTTCCCCAAATGATTTACATATTCCATTATCTGCATCGTTTTTACTAATTATAAGAAGAGCTAGTCCAGCTCAACCTCCAGAATATTGGCTGTACCACCGTGCGCTTCATTAGAAATAAAGAGGCGTCCATCTGGACTAAAGGTTATTCCTTCAGGCTGGGCGAAATCATCACTATCGAGGTCGTATACCTTTTTTATAGCTCCAGAAACATCCAAAATCATCAATTTTGGATTTACGCCTTCAAGTATATAGATCTCTCCGGTTTGCGGATGTATCGCCAGATCTGAAGGTCTGAACGTACGTTTACTTTTCTTCTTTTTAAAATCTTTAAGCGCTTTGTCTTTCATATCAATTTTAAAGATCAAGTCTGGTACCATCAATCTTTTATTAAGATCAAAAGCATAAATTCCTTTAATATCTTCATCGTTGGGGTCCTCATCTTTGGGAGCAGTCAGCAACCTGTTATTTTTAGCGTCAAGCGCAAGACTTTCTACATTGCTTTTATGAGACATCGAGGATTGATAGGTCCTCGTTTTTGGCGAATCACTCAGGTAATCACTTACCTCAAAGAGCAAGCCGTCGCTACGCATTACATACGCATTATTTCCATTTACGGCAACGCCTTCATAATCGCCATCATCTGCAAATTCAATGGTTTTGGTGATTTTTGATGTATTCAAATCGTAGCTATAGATCACACCATCCTCATCTTCAATAGCAGCAATTTTACCATTGTCAGTCCAAGAGATTCCCGAGATCTCTTCGAGCTCATCTGGCATCTCCCAAGTTTTTACAATTTTTACTTTATCCTTTTTCTTTTTAAGGTCTATAGTATTAGAGTTTAAAAAAATAAGGCTAACTGCCAGTATACTTAGATATTTAATAAAATGCATGTTCTAATATTTTTAATCCTCATTCAGGCTGAAGCTCTATACCCAAATCAAGGGTTGCTGTAAAGTTCGTTACCCTATTTTTGAATTCTCTTAAAAGGGTGCAAATGTTGTTTCTTACTCCGTTTGTTATTGCCGATTATCAACTTATTGATTTTCAATAGCAAAAATGCGTATTTCTTAAAAATAGAAAAGAAGCTGCATGCTAAAGCATTTAGGCTTAAAGTGTTTCTTAATTTTGTGATTCAAAATTTCAGTTTTAACCGTAAACCAAAACCTTGAAGAGTCTCGCTCAGTTTTTAAGATCAAATTTTAAGACCGTAAGTTTTGGTTGGTCGCTAACCTTTCTTTCCAGTTTTGGACAAACCTTTTTGATCTCACTTTATGTTCCTGAACTGGTAAAAACATTTGCTATTTCTGAAGGAACTTTTGGGAGCATTTATGCGCTGGGCACCGTTATTGCTTCAGTAATACTTATTGCAGTAGGTCACACGATAGATCATAAACCGGTTAAAACGGTGGTATTACTCAATTTCACAGGTTTAATTCTTTCTTGTTTAATTTTGAGTTTTTCACCTTATCACATCAGCTTGCTTATACTTGCAATGATAGGATTACGGCTTACCGGTCAGGGTATGATGAGTCATATTAGTCAAACAGTTATGTCACGCTATTATGGCGCTAATCGTGGGAAAGCACTTAGTGTTGCTGCTCTGGGTTTCCCTATGGGAGAAGCAATTTTCCCCATTTGTATTACAACGATTATCGTTGCTTTTGGATTTGAAATTGCAGCGCAAACCAGCGCAGTATTCTTGATTCTGTGTTTGATTGTTTTTTCTTTTAGAAGTCTCAGTTATTTTGATAAAGAATCACAAGTAGCTAAAAAACCCAGCTTTAAAACGCTTGCAAAAGATTTTGGCGGTATTATAAAAGACAGGCGTTTTGCTGTGTTGATGCCATCTACCTTTATGTTGAGTTTTACATCTACCGCTGTGTTTTTATATCAATACACTTTTGTGGAAGAAAAAGGTTGGTCTGTATCACTTTATGCAGCATTTTTTACCGGATATGCACTAACGCGGTTCATTATGTCTGTCATTGGCGGACTCTGGGTCGATAAGTTTACCGCAAAAAAATTGTATCGATTTTTCTTAATTCCTCAAGCCTTAGGACTTCTACCCTTTGCATTTATGGATAGTATTACAGGTGCGCTTATTTTTCTCATAATGACCGGCATAAGCACAGGCGTTGCCGGCACAGTTAAATCTGCAGTATTAGCCGAAGTTTACGGGACCGCAAAGTTGGGTGCAGTAAACAGTCTGTTTTCTATGGGTATGATTTTAAGCACAGCACTGGCACCGTTGCTTATCGGTTTTTTAATTGACCAGGGGGTTGCGTTCCCGTATCTGATGCTCACCTTATTTGGCATGCTGGTCATTGCTATTTTAAATTCACAACGTTTGGGCAACATTCCTGCAATAAAAGAAGTTACTGCATAACTTATATAACGACCTCAATAATTAGGGCAAGTTTAGGTGTAAATGCGGCTCAGGTTACACCAATGCAATTTACTTTTTAATACTTTTACAGTATCCAATTTAAAAGGTACCCGTTAAGCTTTTAGCTTCGGTATTTTTACTTGCAAACGTTATCGTATCTAGCCTACAACATATGTTCTCAAAATATTTATATAGATTCATTCTCGTTGTCCTGCTTCTTTCCGGAACATCAAATTATGCGCAAAACTTTTTTCCACCGGTAACCAATTACAGCAGTAACACGTATAATGCGGCAAGTCAAAACTGGGGCTTAAGCACAGATGCAGACGGAATTTTATATGCAGCGAATAACGAAGGGTTATTGCGTTTTGACGGTCAGCGATGGGAAGTTTTTACATTACCTAACCAGACCATCATACGCTCTGTTTACTGTCTGGGTGATCGTATTTATACCGGCTCTTACGAGGAGTTTGGATACTGGACAAAAACACATGTTGGCGGTTTACAATACACCTCGCTTACACACCTTATTGATACTACGTTTCAAAATGAGGAGTTCTGGCAAATTTATTCGGTAGGAGATGCGGTTTATTTTAGATCCTTCGGAAAGCTGTACCGTTATGAAAATAACAAGATCTCTGCATTTCAGCCAGATTTTGTAATTACCGCCATGACCTTCTTTAAAAATCAACTTTTTCTAGGCGCTAATGATGGAAGGATTTATCGTTTTCAAGCTGAAACATTTAATCCCGTTACTTTTAATACCAATAATTCTAGCGCTATCATTGAGCTTACTTCTTTCAATGGAAAACTGCTCGCCGGAACACGCATCAATGGAATATTCAGTTTTAAAGATGAACAACTCTTTCCCTGGGGAAACCCAAACCTAACTGAATTTTTAAACACAAACGAACTCAACAAAATTGAGCCTTTTAATGAAAGTCTCCTTATTATCGGAACTATTAAAGGGGGTATTTTATATTACAATCCCAAGACACAAACCTTTAAAAATCAGTTTCGCCAAAACGGTCTGCAAAACAATACCGTATTATCACTTCATAAATCAAATACTAAAGTCTGGCTGGGTCTAGATAATGGTATAGATGAGATTATCCCTGATGCTCCCATTCAATATTTTTTAGACAACACCGGGCAGCTGGGAGCTGTTTATGATATTGCCTATTTTAATGATGCCTTTTATGTGGGCAGCAATACCGGAGTACACAAGATCACTGATTCGGGTCTGTTTTTTATTCCCGGTTCTCAAGGACAAATATGGAGTTTCAGCACGATTAATGATCACTTATATGTGAATCACAACCTGGGATTGTTTGAATTGAAAAACGACCGACTCAGTCTTATTTCAGGAGCTTCCGGAAGTTTTAGTCTAACGCAAATCCCTCAATCACAGGAATACATCAACAGCACATACAACGGCTTAAGACGGTATCAAATGCAAGCTGAAAATCTAGAAAACATTCCGCTTTTTGAAGCTGGCGGTGCCCCAGTAGAGCACATTATTTTTGAGGATAAAACGCACTTTTGGGCCGCACATCCGTATAAAGGTTTTTATGCTGCAGATCTTGATTTAGCCGAGTTGAAAATCAGCAACCAGCAGTTTTATACAACTCATGAATCGCTAGACGCTTACAAAACCACTATACATCAAATTGAAGGTCAGACTGCTTTTTACAACGCCGGCAATTGGTATCGCTATAACCGTATAAGTAAAGATCTCGAACTTTTTAAGGATTTAAAATCCTATCGTTCTTATGCTTTACTGAGTAATCAGGAAAACTCGTATTGGTTTAAAAACCGAAATGGAAACGGTCTTGTTTACACAGATTTCAATAAGGACAGTATATTCATTTATGAACCTGTTTTAGAAAGCAGATCTATAAAAAACTATGAACGTATTATAAAGCGTAACGACAGTATTTCTTTGATTACACTGAATGAAGGTTTTGGGAGATTAAATCTTACTCAACTGAAACAAGCCGGCACACGAGAGCAAATGCAAGAACCCTTACTCAGTATGGTTTCTACTTCAAAGGATACATTAGACATTAATGCTTCAATCTTTAAAATAGATTATAATGAATCTGCAACTATTGATTTTGAAGTAGCTGCACCTTCTTTACATAAACCTGAATTTTATTATACTCTTTCTAACGGAAATAAAGACTACACTAAAGGCACACTCTCTTTTCAGAATTTACAATCCGGGAGTTATAAACTCAACATTTGGCCTCTCGTTAACGGGAAACAAGGAGAAAAGCCGCTTACGATAGAGTTTGTGATCAGCAGACCATGGTATTTATCTAATCTGATGATTGTTATCTATGTATTATTGCTTTTTGGAATCATCTTCCTTATTGCAGTAATCAATAAAAATAAACTGAATAAACACCGTAGGGAACTTGAAGAACGTCTGGTTAAGGAACAAGAACGTAAAACCCAGATCGCAGAACGCAATAAACTACTGCAAGAGATCAATACTAAACGCAAAGAACTTGCTAATACAACCTATCTGGCCGCAAAACGTAACAGCAGTTTACTTGATATTAAAAATGAACTGGAGGATGTAAAAGAAAAAGGCGGAAACCCTAAAAAGGTTTCCAACATTCAAAGCAAGATCAATCACATCATCGACGCAAAAGATAACTGGAAGGTTTTTGAAACGACTTTCAAAGAAATCAACGATGATTTCTTCCATCAGTTATTGGAAGATCATCCTGATTTAAGTTCAAAAGATTTAAAACTCTGTGCCTATTTAAAAATGAATTTAAGCACCAAAGAAATTGCTCCACTGATGGCAATTTCGGTTCGTGGAGTAGAGATTCATCGGTATAGATTACGTAAAAAATTAGGTCTAAAAAGCGGTAAGAATTTATCAAAATACCTGATCAAAAATTATTAAATTCTCATACTTCAAAAGCTATTTTAACTAAAAAATACTTTCTCAACACTACATCAAGGCAGTTTACGAAAACGTTATAATTACATTTTTTAAATTATAAATAACTACAAAACAACAAGTTATTATAATTTAACAATCTGATGTGTTTTTTATGTAGCTATATTAACTTATTCCTCTGCTATATTGACCCCAAAATCATAAAAACCAATTCAAATTTTAGTGTGTATGAAACTTAAAATAACTTTTCTGTTATTTCTGTCACTCGTTACTTTTGGAGTAACAGCACAGGATACAAAAACAGTAACGGGTACTGTTATAGATACTCGTGATGTGCCATTACCGGGAGCAGAAGTTAAAGTTGTTGACAAAGACAACTATGCTGTTACCGATTTTGACGGAAACTTTTCATTAGACGTTGTAGTAGGAGATCAAGTACGTGTAACGTATTTAGGTTTTGAAGCTCAAACATTTTCTATAACTAATGACGCTACATATAATATAGTGTTGCAAGATCAGTCGAGCGAACTTGATGAAGTGGTTGTTGTAGGGTATGGTAATCAGAAAAAATCTGATATTACCGGAGCGATCGTTTCTGTTGATAGTGAAGAGATTACTAAGCAACCTGCTACTTCTGCTTTGACTTCTGTTCAGGGTAAAGTTGCCGGTGTTAATATTATCGCAAACGATGCACCCGGTTCTACACCTACAGTTTTAATGCGTGGTCTGGGTACTGCAGAAGGAGGTAGATCTCCTCTTTATATCGTAGATGGCCAACCATTGACTGATATTACCAGCATCAACCCTAACGACATTGAATCAATCGATTTCTTAAAGGGAGCTTCCTATGCCAACATTTATGGTATTCGTGCTGCAAACGGTGTTATTCTGATCACTACTAAACGTGGTAAGCAAGGTAAAACCGTATTTTCTTTTGAGTCGTATTATGGAGCTAAAACCATCTTAAACCCACTTAAGATGGCAAATGCACAGCAGTATACGCAATATTTTAATGAGGAAAGTGCTGCAAATGGAGGCTTTTTACTTCAACAAAATCAACGTTATAATACGGACTGGTATGATGAATTACTACAAACGGGTACCATTAACAACAATAGTTTTTCGGTTTCAGGAGCAGGAGAAAACATAGACTATTTCTTGAGCTACAACCTGTACCAAGAGAAAGGTATTTTAGAAGGTCAGCAGTACAACCGTGGTACTATTCGTAGTAACAACACCTATCACTTATTTAATGACCGTTTGCGTTTTGTACAAAATTTAAACGTTGCTTATACTAATGAAACTCCTAAACCTTTTGGAGCTTTTAGTACAGCCTATCGCCAGTCTCCGTTGGTTCCTGTGCGCTATGACAATGGCCTTTTTGGACAATCTTTTGTAAACCAATCTACCGGAGTTGTAGGGTTTACTACACAGCCTGGCGAAACTTTAGGAAGATTGAATTCACATGGAAATCCAGTTGCCCAAGTGTATTATGAAGACGAGCAAATCAACACTACCAGCCTTCAAGGACAAATCGCTGCAGAGTTTGATATTACAGACGATTTAATGTTAACCACCCGTTTTGGAGCAACAAAATTTTACTCTACTAAGAAAACTTACAATGATATTAGAGGTCAGTGGTTAAATGCAAATCCTAATCGTACAGAGGCTCAATTTGAAGCAGGGAGAATCCCTGACGAAGATGGTGTTTCTACAGAATTTGCCAATAATTCATATACCATTAGACGCTTAGAATCATATCGTTGGAATATTGAAAGTTTCTTAACATATAATAAATCCTTTGATGAGCACAACCTGAGTGCTACTTTAGGTATTAGCCGTGAAAACTATCAAGGAGGTGAGTTTACCGAGGCTCAGGCTTATGATATAAGACCAGAGCGCAACCTGCGTAACTTCAACTTGAGAACCAGTCAGTTATTTAATGATAACGTAGACGGTGATACGTATCAAAGCACCAATCTACAGTCCTACTTTGGTCGCGTAGAATACAATTATGATCAACGTTACTATGTTAGAGCAGTAATAAGACGTGATGGAACCAGTGATTTTGCCACCGGTGACAACAACTTCTTTGGATATTTCCCAGCGGTAAGTTTAGGTTGGACGATGACTAACGAAGCCTTTATGGAAGATAACGGCGTGTTAGACAACCTGAAATTCTTTGCTGGTTGGGGTAAATTGGGTAACCAGGCAATTCCTTTTAACGTACAGTCTATTGATGCAGGAGCAGGAAGCCGCAATACCAATTATGTTTTTGGTCCTTTACAGAGTTTAACTGTAGGAGCAGCCTTAGGTACTCCTGCAATACCACTTTCTTGGGAGGTCACTGAGGAATTTGAAGCTGGTTTTGACTTTGCGTTATTCAACCGTAAACTGTCTGGTACTATTGACTACTACAACCGTTTGAATACTAATGCAATCTTAAGCGTACGCCCTCTATTAAATTCTGAGTACAGTAATAACTTCTTTGATGAAGCTGCTGAAATCTCTAACTCTGGTTTTGAATTTCTATTAAACTGGAGAGATCAAATAGGATCAGACTTTAGCTATAATATTGGCCTAAACCTTTCAACAAATAAAAACCGCGTTCAAAATGTAAAACCAGCTTATGACGGTGCCATAGGTGGTAGCTTGGGTAACGGCCGTATTACCAAACGTCTTGCAGAAGGTCAACCAATTTTTGCGTGGTGGATGTACGAAGCAGATGGCGTATGGCAAACTCAAGATGAAATTGAAAGCAATCCTTCTTTAGTAAGCGCTGCTCCCGGACACTTGCGTTACAAAGATCAAAATGGAGATGGTGTGATTGATGATCGTGATAAGAAATACTTTGGCTCTTATATTCCTACCTATAACTACGGGATCAATCTAGGTGCAAACTACAAAAACTTTGACTTGAGTGTTACTGGTTTTGGTGTTGGTGGCAATAAGGTTTACAACGGCCTATACAACACCCGTTTAGGTGGTGAGAATATTTCACAAGAAATCTTCAACAAAAGATGGACAGGACCAGGTTCTACCAATGTGAATCCAGGAGCTGATCGAGATGTTGAAGCCTCTTCGTATTACTTAGAAGATGGTTCTTATTTTAGAATCAACAACATTACTGTAGGATACACCTTGCCTGAAATATCTTCTTTTATAAACAGTGCACGGGTCTATGTAACGCTACAAAACCCATTTATGTTCACAAAATACTCTGGTTTCACTCCAGAATTGAATCAAGGAGACAGGCGTGATAATGATGGAGACCCTACAAATACAACAGGTATCGAGCTTTCACCATATCCTAATACGCGTTCGTTCATTGTTGGAGCAAACTTCAAATTATAAAAACAAAGACTATGAAATTTATATATAAAACACTCTTATTAAGCCTGTTTACCGGGCTTGTCTTTAGCAGTTGTGATGATTTTGTTGAAGAAGTAGATATTGTAGATCCTGTTGCCGAAGAAGGCGAAGATTATCAACCCGTTGATTTTGTAAATGGTGTTTATGGGATGCATACTGAGTTTTCTTATGCATTCTCTTACCTAGGAATCACCGATATGATCTCTGATAATTCAGATAAGGGAAGTTCGCCTACAGATAGCGGTACAGACAAGCGTGCTTTAGATGAATTAAACTTCACCTCATCTTCTATTTCAGTAACTGCTATGTGGACGATTTGGTACAAAACCATCGGTAGAGCTTCACAAACAATAGAAATAGCAAATACTTTTGAAGGTCAAACAGCAGTACCTAGCGCTCGCGTTATTGGTGAAGCAAAATTTTTAAGAGCCCTTAACTATTTCTGGTTGGTTCGTTCTTTTGGAGCAATCCCTATTCAAGAAATCAACCTAGTAGAACGCGCTCCTGTTGAAGAGGTTTATGATTATATCGAGCAAGACTTAGTAGACGCGATTGATGCGCTTCCTCTTAAAAGTGATTATACTAACACAGAGCTAGGTCGTGCAACTAAGGGTGCTGCTCAGGGTTTATTAGCCAAAGTTTACTTATATCAAAAAAAATGGCAAGAAGCCGCTGATATAGCAAATACAGTGATCACTTCTAATCAGTATAGCTTAGATCCTAATTATGCTAATGTATGGAGAGTAACCGGTGAAAATGGTCCGGGTTCTTTATTTGAAATTCAAGCACGTGGAGAAATTCCTCAGCATGGTGTGCAACAGTACTCTCAAGTACAAGGAGCTCGTGGTGGTGATAACGGTTGGGGCTGGGGCTTCAATACACCTTCTCAAAACTTAGAAGATGCGTTTAACGCAGCAGGTGACAACATTCGCCGTGATGCTACCATTATTTTTGCAGGTGAAACCTTGTTTGATGGTCGGATAGTTGACGCCGGTGTAGAAAATCCACGTTATAGCGAAAAGGCCTATTCTTCTGCAAATGCAGGACAAAGTGATGGCGATAAGAACATTAGAGTGTTGCGTTATGCGGAAGTACTCCTTATTCGTGCTGAAGCTTTAAACGAACTTGGACAAACCAGTGCTGCTTTAGCACCTCTCAATTTAGTTAGATCTCGTGTTGAGTTACCAGCAGTAACTTCTACAGATCAAGGAACCGTACGTCAGGCTATCTGGACGGAACGTCGTCTGGAATTAGCTATGGAGCACGACCGCTGGTTTGATCTTGTGCGTACCGGTCAGGCTGAATCTGCAATGGCGGCAGATGGTAAAACATTTATTGTTGGTAAACACGAATTATTCCCGATCCCTAACAATCAGTTGGTTCAAACTCCTGAAATGGGACAGAACCCGGGATACTAATTCAATAAATTTTAATCTCGATCATCGAATAAAAAGTAATTATGCGATATATTTTAATTGGGTTGATCCTACTATCCCTGCCAGGATGTAAGGGTCGTGATTCTGAAGCAGAAAAACGGGAAGTGCAAGACACTTCCCAGATTTCTCCTTCTAATGATGAAGAGAGTCTCCTAGACTCGGTACAAAAACAAACCATTAATTATTTCTGGGATGGAGCCAATACAAATTCCGGGCTCGCTCCAGAGCGTATTCATCTGGATGACATTTATCCTTCTAACGATAAGAATGTAGTAACTATTGGCGGCACCGGTTTTGGTCTTATGGCAATTCTCGCCGGAGCAGAACGTGGTTTCATTCCTAAAGATTCAGCATTTGCCCGCTTTCAGAAAATGGTTGATTTCTTAGATAATGCAGACCGTTTTCATGGTGCCTGGCCACACTGGCTAGACGGGACAACCGGTAAGGTGAAACCTTTCAGTAAATATGATGATGGTGGCGATCTGGTAGAAACTGCTTTTCTGGTTCAGGGATTACTTAGCGTTGCTGAATACTACAAAGGCGGCAGTGACGAAGAGAAAGCGCTTGCTGCTCAAATTCAAAGAATGTGGGAAGAAGTTGAATGGGACTGGTATACACAAGGTAAAGACGTGCTCTATTGGCACTGGTCACCTAATGTAGGCTGGAAGATGAACTTCCCCGTAGGAGGTTATAACGAGGCGCTTATTATGTATGTACTTGCAGCGGCATCTCCTACACACCCTATCACAAAGGCTGTTTATGAAAAAGGCTGGGCTATTGATGGTAAGATCGCTCAGGATACAACTATGTATGGTATGCGTACTGTTCTCAACCACTTTGAACACGATGATGCTCCTGTAGGTCCACTTTTCTGGGCGCATTATTCTTATTTAGGATTAAACCCAAAAGGGCTTTCTGATCAATATGGAGATTATTGGAAACTCAATGTAAACCACGCGAAGATTCAATATGAATATGCTGTTGAAAATCCAAAAGGTTTTAAAGGCTATGGGCCCGACCTTTGGGGAATGACTTCGAGCTATTCTATGAAAGGCTATGCCGGGCATCGTCCAGGTAATGACCTTGGGGTCATATCACCCACTGCTGCTTTATCATCTATGCCTTACACCCCTAAAGAAAGTCAGGCTTTTTTACACCATATGTATACCGATTTAGATTCTCTTGTTGGAAAATATGGTCCGTATGATGCGTTTAGCTTACAAGAGGATTGGTATTTACCGCGCTATTTAGCGATTGATCAAGGTCCTATCCCGGTGATGATTGAAAACTACCGAAGCGGCTTGCTTTGGGATCTGTTTATGAAAAATGAAGAAGTACTCAACGGACTTAGAAAACTAGGTTTTGAGAGTCCGTATCTAAAAAACGAAGAGGATTAAAAATTTAATTTACATAGTATTTGTATTGAGCCTATTAGGGTGTTCTAGCGACAGCAGCGATGCTGTCGCCGACATCCCTGATGAAACTCCTGACGAGGGAAATGGTGGTGAGAACCCCACTACAGAACCTGACTTGACTGATGAAGAACTTTTAGATCTTACGCAGGAGGAAACATTCACGTATTTCTGGGATTATGCCAATGCCGAATCGGGTGCAGCTAAAGAACGCTACATTCCTGCAAATCCTACCCAGGACCAGCACGTTGTTGCTTCGGGCGGCACCGGCTTTGGACTAATGGGAATTCTGGTGGGGATTGAAAGACAGTTTATTTCAAGAACTGAAGGTTTTAACCGACTTTCAAAAATCATCAATTTTCTGGAAGGAGCAGATCGTTTTCACGGTGCCTGGCCGCATTGGATCAATGGTACAACAGGAAAGGTGATTCCCTTTAGCTCATTAGATGATGGTGCAGATTTAGTAGAGACTTCTTTTGTTGCTCAGGGATTAATAACTGTTGGGGAATATTTCAAAAATGGTTCTGCCGAAGAACAGGCTCTGGCTCAAAAGGCCTTTGAATTGATACATGGTATTGAGTGGAATTGGTTTACGCAAGGCGAAAACGTGCTGTACTGGCACTGGAGTCCGGATAATGAGTTTGCCATAAATCTTAGATTACAAGGGTATAATGAGACCTTAATTACCTATGTTATGGCAGCTGCTTCCAAAGATTTTTCCATTGCGCCTGAAGTCTACAATCAGGGTTGGGCACAAAATGGCGGTATCAAATCTTCGGCAGTGGCTTACGGTTATCCGCTTGAAGTGAAACACGCCGGAGCAGAGCAAACCGGAGGTCCGCTTTTTTGGGCGCATTATTCCTATTTAGGTCTAAATCCTTTTGGTTTATCAGATGCTAATGTAAATTATGAGACAGCTACAACAAACCATGCTTTGAGCAATTATGCATATTGTGTGCAAAATCCGTTAGGATGGCGCGATTACGGGCAGAATCTATGGGGACTCACAGCAAGTTACACAATCAATGCTGACGGAAGTTTAGGTTATAATGCACATGGTCCAGGTGATGACACCGGTGTGATTTCGCCAACTGCCGCGCTGAGTTCCTTTCCGTATACGCCTGAAAAATCCATGGCTGCTTTGCGCAGATTTTATGAACTGAAGAATATTTTACTAGGTCCTGCCGGATTTTACGATGCATTCAGTCCGATTCAAAATTATGAAGTGGCCGAAGCCTATCTAGCCATTGATCAGGGGCCAATTTTGGTTATGATCGAAAATCACCGAAGCGGGCTACTCTGGAAGTTGTTTATGCAAAACGAACGTGTACAGGCCAGTCTTGACAAACTAAATTTCACCTATACCGTACCTCAATAAAATTCAATGAAAAACCAACTTGCATTTATCATCGCGTTGCTGGGTTCAGCTGTTATGCTGGCACAGGACAGCTTTGAACGTGCCGTCTATCACAGCGATGGTGATAGTTTACAGTATCGAATTCAATATCCGTTAAACTACGACAAGGCCAAGCAATATCCACTGGTTTTGTTTCTACACGGCGCCGGGGAGCGTGGTTCTGACAATGAAACACAACTTACTCATGGAGCACAAGTGTTTACTAATACAGGCAACCGCAATGCATTTCCCGCAATTGTGATTTTTCCGCAGTGTCCTAAAGACTCTTACTGGGCAAATGTAGATGTTGATCGAAGCACATACCCCATTGGTATCACTTTTCATCCGGATAAAAAGCCCACACCCCATTTAAAAATGGCTGCGGAATTAGTCAATAGTTTTATTGAAGACGGAAAAGTAGATACTTCACGCGTTTACATTGCAGGATTATCTATGGGGGGAATGGGAACCTATGAAATCGTACAACGTAACCCCGGAACTTTTGCCGCAGCCATTGCGATTTGCGGTGCCGGAAGTACAGATTCTGTAAAAGATTACGCATTAAAAACTCCGTTTTGGGTAATTCACGGCGCTGATGACAATGTAGTAAAACCTACCTACAGTCTACAAATGGCAGAAGCTATGCTAGATGCAGGAGCAAAACCTCGCGTGTCTGTTTATGAGCACGCCAATCACAACAGTTGGGATACTGCCTTTGCAGAACCTGATTTCTTACAATGGCTCTTTAGTCATACAAAAGCAAACTAAAAAAAAGCAACCTTATACTATGAAAAATATACTCAACAGACTCGTTCTACTTGCAACTATACTATGCATCAGCAGTACGTTTGCTCAAAATAGAGCGCCTATTCCTGAAGTAGAAACCCTACTCAAAAAAATGACCCTTGAAGAAAAAATAGGTCAGCTTAATTTATTGACTCCGGGTGGTGGTGTTGCTACCGGTTCTGTGGTGAGTAAAAATGTAGAAGAAAAAATTAAAGCCGGGAATGTTGGTGGTTTATTCGGTGTTACGGGCCCTGATAAAATCAGACAGGCGCAAGAGATCGCGGTTAAAAAAACCCGCTTGGGAATTCCGCTTTTAATAGGATCTGATATCATTCACGGGTACAAAACTACTTTCCCGATTCCGTTAGGATTATCGAGCAGTTGGGATATGGAATTGATTGAGAAAACCGCGCAGATTGCAGCTAAAGAAGCTACTGCAGACGGTATAAACTGGAACTTTTCTCCAATGGTAGATATCGCCCGTGATCCACGCTGGGGACGTATTTCTGAAGGAGCCGGTGAAGACCCGTATTTAGGATCTGCAATCGCAAAAGCGATGGTAACCGGTTATCAGCAAAACGATCTTACCGAAGAAAACACCATGATTGCTACCGTAAAACATTTTGCACTATATGGTGCTGCGGAAGGCGGCCGCGATTACAACACGACCGATATGAGCCGTACTAAAATGTTCAACGAATATTTACCGCCGTACAAAGCAGCAATTGATGCCGGTGCCGAGAGTGTGATGAGTTCGTTTAATGACGTAGATGGTGTTCCTGCGAGTGGTAATAAATGGTTATTGACTAGTCTATTGCGTGACCGTTGGGGATTTGATGGCTTTGTCGTTTCAGATTATACTTCTGTTAATGAGATGATCGCGCACGGAATGGGTGATTTACAAGCCGTTTCTGCACTTGCTATCAATGCCGGTTTGGATATGGATATGGTGGGTGAAGGCTTTTTAACCACGTTAAACAAATCGGTTGATGAAGGCAAAGTAACCGAAGAAACCATTACAAACGCTTGCCGCCGTATTTTGGAGGCTAAATACAAACTGGGGTTATTTGAAAATCCTTACAAATATTCAGATAGCAAAAGACCAAAACGCGATATTCTAACCGTTGCAAATAAAGAAGTTGCTCGTGAAGCAGCTCGTAAATCATTTGTGTTGCTGAAGAATGAAAAAAACATCCTTCCGTTAGCAAAAAATGCAAAGATCGCTTTGGTGGGTCCTTTGGCGAATAATAAAAATAATATGTTAGGAACCTGGGCTCCTACCGGAGATCCTCAGCTTTCAATTCCTATTTTAGAAGGATTGAAAAACGTTGCGCCAGATGCACAAATCACATACGCAAAAGGGGCCAATATTTCTAACGATACCGCATACGCGAAAAAAATAAACGTTTTTGGACCGCGTATTGAAATCTCTGAAGAAACTCCGGATGCTTTATTAGAAAATGCTTTAAACACTACAAAAAATGCAGATGTTATAGTTGCTGTAGTTGGTGAAGCTACAGAGATGAGTGGAGAATCTTCAAGCCGCACTAATATTTCTATTCCAGATAGCCAGAAATTAATGATAAAAAAGTTGGTTGAAACCGGTAAGCCGGTCGTTCTTGTTTTAATGAGCGGTCGGCCACTGGTGATTACAGATGAGCTTCAGCTTCCTATAAGTATTTTACAAGTTTGGCATCCGGGTATTGAAGCCGGTAACGCCGTTGCAGATGTTCTTTTTGGCGATTACAATCCATCAGGGAAATTAACCGCCAGCTGGCCACAGAACGTTGGGCAAATTCCGGTTTACCACAGTATGAAAACAACTGGTCGCCCGGCTCCTTCCACAGCATTTCAAAAATTTAAATCACAATATTTAGATGCGCCTAATGCGCCTGCTTTAGCATTTGGATACGGCCTGAGCTACACCACTTTTGAATATAAAAACTTAAAATTGAATGCTACTCAAATCGAGCAAGGCGATGACCTTACCGCAACTGTAGAGGTCACCAATACCGGAGATTATGATGGTGAAGAAGTGGTGCAATTATACCTACACGATGTAGTACGCAGTCTTGCACCTCCTATGCGCACCCTTAAAGGTTTTCATAAAGTATTTATAAAGAAAGGAGAGACTAAAACAGTTACCCTAACTTTAAAAGCCGACGATTTAAAATTCTATAACGCATCGCTTGATTTCATAGCAGAGCCGGGAGAATTTGAAGTTTTCGTAGGTGGAAACAGCAATGCTTCCTTAAAAGAAACTTTTGTATTAAACTAAACTATTAGCCGGGATGAAACGCCAGATCAGTATTCTTTTTTTATTTGTATTTATTAGCCTTTCGACACAGGCACAAGAAAAATACGTAGGACAAATCTATGCCGATCTGGTTAAATCTACACATACGTATACAGATACACTCAAACTTGATTTTTACACGGCAAAAGAGAATAAAACAGATGAGACCAGACCGCTAGTAATTCTCGTTCATGGTGGTGGTTTTAGTGGCGGAAAACGCGACAACCCTATGGAAGTTCAATTTGCTCAGGCAATGGCTACAAAAGGTTATGCCGTGGTGTCTATGAGTTACAAGCTTACGCGTAAAGGCAAGCCAACCGGTTTTGGTTGTGCATGCCCTGCTTCAGAAAAGATAGATACGTTTAAACAAACAACAGCAGATATTCTTAACGCAATAGCTTATTTGAAGTCTAATCCTGAGTTCAATTTTGATACTGAAAAAATTATTCTTGCAGGTAGTAGTGCTGGTGCAGAAGGTATTTTAAATACCGCTTATATGACCCATCATCCAGATTTTAAAAATCTAGGAGAATATCCTAAAATTGCGGCTGTAGTTTCACTAGCCGGTGCAGTTGTAGACGCGCGCTACATTACAAAAGACAATGCAGTACCCGGGTTTTTCATTCACGGTGATGCAGATAACTTAGTGCCTTATGGTAGCCAGCCACATCATTTTTGTGCTTTTAACACCCCAGGATTTCTTCCGCTTGACGGCGATGCATTTATCGCTGCAAAGCTTAAAAATCTCAATGCTTCTTATACCCTATTAACAGCACCTCAAGGCAATCACGATTGGGCAAATCTTGGGTATGCCTATGTTCATGAAATTGCTTCTTTCTTAAACGCGGTAATCAATCAAAATGAATTGATTCAGCGTGAAGAGCAGGTTGAAAAAAAATGATATTATGAAAAAGCTTCTTTTGGTATTTTTTACTGTTTCAGTATTAATAGCTTGTAAAACCGAAACCAAAGAAGAAGAATCTACTTCTGAAACTGAACAGCAACGTCCCAATATTGTATTTATCATGTCTGATGATCACGCATTTCAGGCCATCAGTGCATATGGGCATCCGATAAGCCAGTTGGCGCCTACTCCCCACATCGACCGCATTGCCAGCAACGGGATACGAATGGACCGGGCTTATGTAACCAACTCCATTTGCGGACCGAGCCGAGCGGTAATTCTTACTGGTAAACACAGTCATATTAATGGGTTTCGTCAAAACGGCGATCGTTTTAATGGCGATCAACCTACGCTTCCTAAAAAATTAAAAAAACTTGGATATACAACGGCTATTTTAGGGAAATGGCACTTACATGGATATCCACAAGGTTTTGATTACTGGAATATTATAAAAGATCAGGGAAATTACTACAATCCAGACTTCATTAAAGCCGGTGACACTTCTAGAATAGAAGGTTATGCCACAGATATTATCACCAAAGACGCAATAAACTGGCTAGAAAAACAGCGAGACACGACCAAGCCTTTTTTCATGATGGTGCATCACAAAGCTCCACACCGCAACTGGATGCCGGCATTGCGGCACACAAACAAGTACGACTCTATTAATTTTTCGTTACCGGAAAGCTATTTTACAGATCACGATGGTTCGAAAGCTTCAAAAGAGCAATTACAGACTATTTATAAAGATATGTATGAAGGTCATGATTTAAAAATGACTAAAGGTTTAGGTAGCCCGGAACTGGCTCACAATCCATGGACTACAGATTTTGAACGTATGACTCCTGAGCAACGTACGGCGTGGGATAAAGCCTATCAACCTAAAAATGATGCTTTTCATAAGGCCAATCTACACGGCAGAGCCCTTGATGAATGGAAAGGCCAGCGCTACCTGCGCGATTATATGGCAACCATTGCAGCAGTTGATGAAGGCGTAGGAAATATTCTAGATTATCTCGAAGCTCACAATCTGAATGAAAATACGATTGTGGTTTACACTTCAGATCAGGGATTTTATCTGGGCGAAAAAGGATTTTTTGATAAGCGTTTTATGTATGAAGAATCTTATCGCACACCGCTTCTGATTCAATATCCCAAAGCCATAAAAGCCGGAAGCCACAGCGATGCTTTGGTTCAAAATCTTGATTTTGCACAAACCTTTTTAGATTATGCACAAGGTGATTCTTTAGCTACCGATATGCAGGGACAAAGCCTGCGACCGGTATTTGAGCAACAAATTTCTGATGACAATTTCAGAGAGGTATTATACTATCACTATTATGATTTTCCTGCATTTCATATGGTAAAAAAACACTATGGAATCAGTACCAAAAGGTATAAGCTGATGCATTTTTATGACGATATTGACGAGTGGGAGTTTTACGATTTGGAGAGCGACCCTAAGGAATTGGCAAATAAAATTGATGATCCTGCCTATAAAGATATTATTGAAAGTTTACATAAAAAACTAGATTCTGTACAGGAAGCTTATGGCGTTAATGCCAAAGAATTTGAACAAGCATCCCCTGAGCGTGTTGCTCGTGAATATAAGAATTTTGAACGTTTGCGTGGCACGCCTATACAGTAGTATTTAATATTCTCATAACTTGTACTTCTTCTCTGTTTAATGAGGACATTTGTTTTAATTTCGCTATAAATTCAATTTAAAATATGAAATCATTTTTCTCTTTATTAAGTCTGTTTTTTTGCCTGAATTTACTCAACGCACAAGAAGTGGGTTTAATGACCTACAACATCAGAATGGCTACCGAATCTGACGGTGCTGACGCGTGGAGTAAGCGCAAAGAATTTTTAGCCGATCAGGTTTTATTTTATGCTCCAGATGTAATGGGAGTACAAGAGGCTTTACCTGAACAAATGGATTATTTAACTAATAATCTTACCGGTTATAAACACGTGGGTGTGGGTAGAGAAGGAAAAAACAAAGGGGAATTCTCTGCGATTTTTTACAATGCTTCAACAGTAAAAGAATTAGATCAAGATACATTCTGGTTATCTGAAACACCAGAAAAAATATCAACCGGATGGGATGCTGCATTACCGCGTATTTGCACTTATGCTCTTTTTAAGGATAAAAAATCTGGTGAAAAGTTTTATGTTTTCAACACGCATTTTGACCACGTAGGTATTGAAGCGCGTAAAAATGCAGCTGCGCTTATTCTTAAAAAAATAAACGAACTCAACACTAAAAACTATCCGGCATTTGTAATGGGAGACTTAAATCTAGAACCAGACAGTACTCCTATCGCTGTTTTAAAAACCGAATTAGATGATACTTTTGAACTTGCCCCTAACGGATCTTTTGGTCCAACGGGTACTTTTAATGGCTTCAAATTCAATGAACCGGTTACCAAAAGAATAGATTATATTTTTCAGAAAAAAACAAATTCTTCTAAAGTCCTTAAGCACGCAACGCTGAGCGATTCTAAAGATTTACATTACGCTTCAGACCATTTACCGGTTTACGCTTTGATAGACTTGAAGCCTTAAATTTTTGAATTATATAATCAAAATCAAAAAACTAATGCTATTTTTGTCTAATCATTAAGAAATAACCGCAGCCTTCAGCTGTATCTTTATAAAGAAGTTGTGTTGTTTCCGAAGTGATTCGGAAACTGGTTTTGTAGTGAAACCTTTGAGAAGCTTTACCTTTACTGGTGAGGCTTTTTTGTTTTTAGAGGATATTAAAAAATAACTTTTATGATTTAATGATCTCTGCATTAAACATAAAACTATCTAACCACCGCTCAAAACGCGTATCAAATTTTTCTGCAAAAATGAGATACTGGCATTTACCTATACTTTCTGGAGTGCGGGTAACTTCGGCTAGATTACTGTCTCTAAAAATGAATCCTGCATCTTCTATAATACACATTTGCAGTTTATTCAGGTTGATTCCGTTTAAGTAAAAAATTTTATTCAGTCGTTTTGGAGTCGCAATAACGATATCTGTACCGTTATAAATCTCATCCCGCTGATCGTCTATATTCTTTTCATCATAAGCACAATAAACACGCAGATCAGTCCCTTGTGTATACCCGTGAAATTCAGATTCAAGATCTAAAGCTGCTTGCTTGTCTTTTACAAAAATAAGTACGCGCGGCGCATCTTCAAAAGCCTTCCCTTTTAATTTCTGAATCGTGCTGATAACAATTGTAGTGGTCTTACCAAAACCTTCTGGAGCGATTGCAAACATGCTTATGCCCCCTTTTATTTTTGATAAGATCTTTTTCTGAAAAGGTAGTGGAGCTGTAAAACCTTTGCGCTGTACAGCATCTTTTAAAGGCTCTATTAATTTTTTAAACGACATAGCTTGTAATTCCTGAATGAGTGCAAATATAGTCGAAATAAAAAGGGTGCTTACCCATTAGCAAGTTTATAAATTATATGCCTCATTTTTAAATTATCGTGATCAATAGATTCTGTAACAATTCTGTAACTTACCGATGATTTTTAAATTTCAATGACACCTTTATGAACAGATCTTTACACCTAATGCTCATCGCTTTTTTTGTACTGAGTAACTGTGCCCTCTTTGCCCAGACCAGCTCATTATCTGTAGAAAAAATAATGCAAGACCCCAAGTGGATGGGAACTTTTCCGGAGCGCATTAACTGGGGCTCACAGAGTAAAACTATTTATTTTGATTATAATCCTGACAAAAATCCTTCAGACAGTTTGTATAAACTAAGTGTAAACAATCTGGAAAACATTGAAAAGGTAAGTCTTGCTGAACGCAAAAACATGACCAGCCCTTATGGCACCTGGAATGCAGATCACACTAAAAAATTATATACTGAAGACGGAGCGCTTTATGTGTACGATCTAAAAAAAGATCGGTCACAACAACTCATTGATCTAGGGGGACCTTTAGGGAATCCTACCTTTTTAGCTAATGAAAATCAAATCGCTTTTGAATTTGAAAACAACGCTTATGTCTTTGATACTGAAGACGGAAATATTGAAAAACTAACCCAAATCAAAGAAGAAAAAGCACCGGAGGAACGCGAGAAAAAAAGCTCTGAAAAAGACAAATGGTTGCAAGATGAAAACCTTAGTCTTTTACAAATAGTACGCGAGCGTGAAAAACAAGATTCTCTTTCTAAAGCATATCGGGAGATGACTGCAGATCCTGAACCCTATACGTTTTATGCAGGAGATTGGTCTGTAAGTGGTTTACAAGTTGCTCCAAAAGCAGATTTTGTAACGCTGATGCTGATGAAACGTGATCGCGGTGAAAGCACCAATGTACCTAACTATGTTGACGCCAGTGGATATACGGAAGATCTGCGGGCGCGTAGTAAAGTAGGTGATGACAAAACCGAAGTGACTCTCGCGGTTTACAACATCAAAAAAGACACGGCATATTATATAGATACCTCAAAGCTACCGGGGATTAAAGATTTACCCGATTATACAAAAGATTACCCGGATAAAGAATGGAAAGAAAAAGAGCGTGAGGTTATTGTTTCTCAGGCCACCTTCTCAGATGATGGCAGTAAAGCCTTTGTAAACATCAGATCTAAAGACAACAAGGATCGCTGGATTGCCCTATTAAATCTGGAAGACGGAAGTCTTAAAACCTTAGACCGTCAACGGGACGAGGCCTGGATTGCCGGCCCGGGAATTGGTTGGTCTTTTGGTGGGGGAACACTTGGCTGGTTACCCGATAATAAGCATATTTACTTTCAGTCTGAGGCAAGTGGTTACTCCCATTTATATGTTTTAGATGTAAACAACGGAACAAAAAAAGCTTTAACTGAAGGTGAGTATGAAGTCTTTAATCCGTTTTTGTCTAAGGATAAAAAATCCTGGTTTTTAACGACCTCAGAAGTTGATCACGGCGAACGTCATTTTTACAAAATGCCGCTTATGGGGGGCAAAATGCAAAAACTTACCAACCTACCCGGAAACAACGAAGTAAGTCTTTCACCTGACGAGAAATATATGGCGATTCGTAATTCTTTCAGCAATGAGCCCTGGGAATTGTATTTTAAGAAAACTGGTTCAAAAAGTGACGCGCAGCAACTTACTTCAGGGCAATCTGAAGCTTTTAAAGCCTATGACTGGCGTGTGCCACAAAACATAACTTTTAAAGCAGATGATGGGGCTATGGTTCCGGCGCGATTGTATGTACCAGAAGCTTCGGTAAAAAATAATGCCGCTGTGGTTTTTGTTCACGGTGCCGGTTATTTGCAAAATGCGCATAAGTGGTGGTCAACCTATTTTAGAGAATATATGTTCAACAACATGTTGACTGATCTGGGTTACACAGTAATTGATATTGATTACCGGGCAAGCTCAGGTTATGGTAGAGATTGGAGAACCGGTATTTACCGCCATATGGGCGGAAAAGATCTTTCTGATCAGGTTGACGGAGTAGAATATTTAATCGAAAACTATGATATTGATCCGGAAAAAATAGGCATTTATGGAGGAAGCTATGGCGGTTTTATCACACTCATGGCATTATTTAATGAACCGGAAACTTTTAAGGCAGGAGCTGCTTTACGCTCGGTGACAGACTGGGCACATTACAACCACGGATATACAGCTAACATTCTTAACGAACCGTCTCAGGATCCTATCGCTTACAAACGCTCTTCGCCTATTTATTTCGCCGAAGGTTTAAAAGGAGATTTATTAATTGAGCACGGTATGGTAGACACCAATGTACATTTTCAAGATGTAGTGCGGCTTACACAACGCTTAATTGAGCTGGGTAAAGACAATTGGGAACTTGCAGTCTATCCGGTAGAAAGCCACGGCTTTGTAGAGCCGAGCAGCTGGACTGATGAATACAAACGTATTCTAAAATTGTTTAATGAAAGTCTGCTGAATAAGTAATTCAGCTTTTAATAAGATAATCAAAACCCGATGGTAAAGCTATCGGGTTTTATTTTGTGCCATATCTATGCGCCGATAGCGCACTTCGATAAAAACATAAAAGGAATAGATAATAAAACCTATGGCAATCATTCCTAAAATAAAACTACCAAATGCATATTGCATAAAAGAGAATGCAGCTTCTTTATTAGCGCTGGAAATATCCTGATTGGTATACGCTGTATCCATAAGCAATAATGCTGCAATTCCAACTGTAACCCCTCTTACAGCATACCCAATTCTACCACAAGCTACGACCCATTTTTGATATGCAACCGGAATTTTATCGTATTCTATCGTCTTTTTAAATATTCCGGAAATTGATATGTAAAATTCATTTAGTGTAGCTCCAAGCATTCCTAATCCCACACCTACTACAGCAATCTGAGCAAGTCTCGTATGCAATAAATCTTGGAATTTAGAATTGGTTATCCAGTCTATTCCATCAGAAAAAAACGCAACTTGTATAGCTTTGAAAGCTAAAAAGCCATAAACGAGACCGCCAAAACAAAAACCAATGCGCTGCCCAATACCGATTATACTTGTGCCATAACCTTCATTATCTTCAAAAGTCTCATAAACCCTCCAATATAAATACCCTAAAAGACCAGTTGCCCAAAGAATAAGAATCGCTTTACCGTACTCTTGCTTCGCCAGAACATTCATCAACGTAAAACTTCCGGCTTTAAAGCCACCCAGACCAAAGGCTTCCATAGCTGTCACAATGCCAATTGCCAGAAAAAGTATGGCCTTAGCAAACAGTCCCGAACGGGCGTATATATTTCGTTTTGAGCTCAAGTTGGTGAGGAAGATTAAAACTGATTGGGTTTAAAAGTACTAAAGACTAACTGAGCTTAGTGCTAAAAAGCTGTTATTTAATTAGGTGAAATACCTCGCGGCAAGCCCACAATGCATTCGTTAAAAACAAATTTTCTATTTCTAAGCTAGCTTCAGGGTATTAAACCCTTTGGTCTAGCCAATAAATTTAGAATTGAAAAACTACACCTAGCTGGTTTCCGCCAAAAGTAAGATTCCATTCAAAATCTGATCTTGCAGCAGCCATACCTGTATCTTCATTGTACTTCTTATCGTATTTTTTATCCAGATATCTATCAATAGCTTCAACGATAAAAGCACTCATTGCCCAACTTAAAGCAACATCACTAGCCCAGTGTGCTTCTTCGTAAATTCTACTAAGGCCGGGGATCAATCCAACAGCGATGATACCACCTTTCACCCATTTGTTATCAAATTGTTTAGAAATGGTATATGCGGTTGTAAACGTCAAAACCGCGTGCCCCGAAGGAAATGAGCGATAGGCTGCAGAGCCTCCGTTTGGCTTAAAATGATGATTGCCAAAACCTGCTCCGGGACGCGCACGACCTACTAGTGTTTTACTCACTTGTTGTATAAAACCTGCAGCTGTAGCGGCAGAGATCATCAAAACTCCGGTGCGACGTAATTTTTCATTTTTAGTGATTAGACCGGTAAGATAAATCGCCCCTGTAATTCCATAATTATTTTGAGGAGCGCCCGCATAACGCCCATAATCCAGTAAAATATCTGGTACATCATCTTTATGACTCAAAAAGTTATGACGTATTTCATCATCTAATAAAAAGAGTCCGGTGGTTCCCGCAGCAACACCTCCCAATCTTAAAAAATCGTTGCCTTGCCAGTGCAGAGGTCTGGAGTATGCATACCCCACACCTCCAAAAACATTCCCCATGTCATAGGTAAAATAGTTCCAGATATTTTTCTCCGAAGGGGCTTCTGGTTTCTCAAACAAGTCATCTTGCGCGTTTGCAGTAAAGACACTTAAAATGCTTATAAAGCAAATTGAAAAGATAATTCTAAGCATAGGAATGCATTGATGTATTAAAATAAACTGAACTTTTATCAAAAAATAGTTAAGCTTAAAGTCGGTAGAAATAAGATAGTATTACAAAAGTGCATTACACAAAATATAAAAATCAACTTTGTAGGATTTCTTCAATAGCAACTCGTTCTTCCTCAGAAAATTCAAGATTATTTAATGCATCAATATTATCTTGTAATTGAGATACCCGGCTTACTCCAACAAGCACAGAGGTCACCCTTTTATCTTTAAGAAGCCAGGCGATTGCCATTTGAGCCAAACTTTGCTCACGCTCTTCAGCCAAAGCATTAAGCTTCTCAACTTTATTTAAAATTTCAGGTGTAATTCGATCTTCAGACAAATAAATAGAATTCGCAGCACGAGAATTTTCAGGAATCCCTTTAAGATATTTATTAGTCAGTAAACCTTGCTGTAAAGGTGAAAAAACCACACTACCCATACCGTTATCTTCCAGTGCATTAAGCAAACCACCTTCTACCCAACGATCAAACATATTATAACGAGGCTGATGTACAAGAAATGGAGTTCCCAAATCTTTTAAAATCGCAGCAGATTCACGAGTACGTTGCGCATCATAATTAGAAATACCCACGTATAAAGCTTTACCTGAACGCACCAAATGATCTAATGCTCCCATAGTTTCTTCAAGAGGAGTTTCGGGGTCTGGACGGTGATGATAAAAAACATCTACATAATCCAATCCCATGCGTTTAAGTGACTGATCACAGCTTGCAATTAGATATTTTCTAGAGCCAAAATTGCCATAAGGCCCCGGCCACATATCATAACCTGCTTTTGAAGAAATAAAAAGTTCATCTCGGTACGGCTTAAAATCCTCTTTAAAAATTCGTCCAAAGTTAGTTTCTGCTGAACCATAAGGAGGCCCATAATTATTAGCAAGGTCATAATGGGTTATACCGCTGTCGAAGGCTGTTCTTAATATAGATCTTCCGTTAGTTAAATCTGCTGCATCCCCAAAGTTGTGCCATAAACCCAAAGCAATCATGGGTAGTTTTACACCACTATTTCCACAACGCCGATATTGCATCCTATCATAGCGATTAGGATCAGCTACATATTTTTCTTGAATATTCATAACCTATAATTAGTAATCTCTAAATATACTATTAATGTAGTGGTTCTTAATTCTTCACTTAGAAATTATGAAACTAAAACATTATTCAATTAGCTCAGCTCAATGCCAATTCCTTATTAAAAATTGTTAAAATATATGTCTAAAGCATTATGATTCAACATATTTAAATCTATTATCCAAATTAAGTCTAAATAATCTTTGTGAATTTAAAGCTCGCATGTACATTTGCAAAAAATATCTATTTTAATTTAATCTAAATAATGATGCGTACCCTAGTTAGCGTGTTAGTTGTACTTAGCTTTTCATTAAGCCTATCAGCTCAAAATATAAAAGTGACCGGTTCTGTAACAGACGTTTATAACCAACCATTATCTGGAGCCACTATAGAACTTTCTCAGACCACTTTAGGAACTACTACAGATAACTCTGGTAATTTCACATTGAGTAATATCCCTGCCGGAAGCCATAAACTAATTATTTCTTACGTTGGTTTTATAAACAAAACTGTTGATATAACAGCATCAAAAAACACAACTCAAAACCTTGGCAATTTCAAACTTCAGCAAAATCAGGAGCAATTAGAAATTGTAAGTATAAATGGTAAAAGACACAATAAGTTTACCAGAGAAAAAAGCATAAGTGTTTCTAAAATGCCACTTGCTGACATAGAAAATCCACAGGTTTACAATACAATTACTTCTAGTTTACTTGAAGAACAAATTGTCACGAATTTTGACGATGCTCTAAAAAATGCTCCGGGAATTGATAAGCTTTGGGAATCTACCGGTAGAGGAAGCGACGGAGCCGGCTATTTTGCTTTACGCGGTTTTGCTGTACAGCCTACTCTGGTTAACGGACTCCCAGCGCTTACTAACGGCAGTCCTGACCCGGCAAACATGGAAAGTATTGAAGTCATTAAAGGCCCTTCTGGAACGCTGTATGGAAGCAGTTTGGTTTCTTACGGAGGTTTAATTAATATCACTACAAAAAAACCGTATTATGGTTTTGGCGGCTCTGTATCTTACACTTCAGGAAGCTACGGTTTAAATCGTGTTACTGCAGATGTAAATACCATGCTAAGTTCTGAAAAGAATATTGCATTGCGTGTAAACACTGCATATCACACGCAAAATAGCTACCAGGACGCAGGTTTTAGAAAATCTTTTTTCTTTGCCCCTTCTCTAGCCTATGAAGTAAATGACCGTCTTTCATTTAATATAAACACCGAGTTCTATACTGGGAAAAGCACTAACCAAATGATGCTGTTTCTAGATCGTGGTGCGCAACTACGCGTTAATAATATTGATGAACTGGGTTATGACATCAACCGTTCCTATACAAGTAATGATCTTTATATAGAAACCCCTACTTATAGTTTTCAAGGGCAAATGAATTATAAGCTAAGTGACCACTGGACTTCACAAACTGCATACTCTCGCTCTAATTCAAAATCTGATGGGTATTACTCGTATTTATATGAAGGGACACAATTTACTACACTAGATGAAGGTATTCTTTTAGCGCGCTACATCAGCAAACAAAACTCTGAAACTATTGCAACAGACATACAACAGAATTTTATAGGTGATTTTAGAATAGGTTCGCTTAGAAACCGAATGGTTGTAGGTCTTGATTATTTACGCACAAATGTGATTAACAACAGCTCGCCTTATATCACAAATGGAAATATCTATATTGGTAATAACCTGCAAGAGTTTAATGAGGAGGTTTTAGGAGTCACAGATCCTGCTAACTATACTGACGATTCAGGAGTTTTAACTCAGGCTGGCACAGATGCATTACTCGCAAACAGCACCATCAATCCATCAAAAACCGAACAGGAAATATTTAGCGCTTACGCTTCAGATGTAATCAATGTGTTGCCAGAACTTTCTGCAATGGCAAGCTTACGTATAGACCACTTTAGTAACGAAGACCATACACAGACTGCACTTTCGCCTAAATTCGGTTTGGTGTATCAGCCTATATTGAATAAGGTTTCGGTATTTGCCAATTATATGAATGGCTTTAGCAATGTTGCGCCAGTTGATGAATTAACTGATGGGGTAATTAGCAACAGAGCTCTTGATCCTGAGCATGCCGATCAATTTGAAGCAGGTACAAAATTCAATCTTCTAAAAGGTAGACTTAGCGCGACCTTGAGTTATTATGACATTAAGGTTAAAGACCGTGCTTTACGTATAGATGTAGATGCTAACAATTATTTCTACACACAAGACGGGACTCAGGAGAGCAAAGGTTTTGAAGCGAGTTTTGTAGCCAACCCTGTAGATGGTTTTAACATTGTTGCCGGTTATAGCTATAATGATAGTGAGCTTACAGAAGGTGATGCAGACTTTGTAGGCTTACGCCCAGAAAGCGCAGGACCTCAAAACTTAGCTAACTTATGGGCAAGCTATCAATTAACTTCAGGAAAATTTGAAGGCTTTGGTGTTGGTTTTGGAGGTAATTATGCCAGTGAGAATAAAATTTTTAACCGTAATCTGGGCGGAGCATTTACCCTTCCGGAATACACTATTGTTAACGCTTCTGTTTTTTATGGCACGCCAAATTTCCGCATCAGCTTAAAGCTTGACAACATCTCAAACAAAGAGTATTTTAAAGGCTGGTCAACCATCAGCCCACAAAATAAACGCTCTTTATTAGCCAACTTCACCTATAACTTCTAAAAATATCATTATGAAAAACATAAAATATCTAAGCCTATTCTTATTTCTATTTGTATCGAAGTCTACATTCGCTCATTATTTATGGATAGAAACGAACCCGACCGGAGCACAAAATCAAAAACAAGAAGTCAAGGTTTATTTTGGCGAATATGCCTACGGAGTTGTTGAAGAAGTAGCAGGTGAAGCTTTTGCTGGTGTTGCTGACTTTACGCTTTGGTTAGTCACTCCTTCTGGAGAAAAGACCGCTTTAAAGACAAGTGCTCACAAGGATTATTATTCAGCTGAATTCACACCAAAAGAACAAGGAGGCTACCTCGTTTTTCTTGAAAATCGAAACATTGACGTGTTAGATTATACGGAATATGATTTTGGAATCTTTAAACCCGAATATCAGGCTTTTCAACAAATTCTTGTAGATACTGAGGCTCCCGTTGAAGTGGAAAAGTATTCTGAAGGTCTACTAATCAAAGAAACTTCTAATACCGCTGAAACTGTACAGCTCCAGGTATTTTATAAAGGTGCGCCTTTAGCAGAAGGAGAAGCAACACTTTCTATGAAAGATTTATGGACTAAAAAACTGACTACAGATAAAGATGGTTATTTGAGTTTCAATAAGCCTTTTGACACTAAATACATTCTTGAAATAACACATAATGAAGAAGTGCCTGGTAAATTTAAGGATACTGATTATGAGTTTATCTGGCATTGTGCAACCTTTTGTAACCTATGATTTTATTAGCTATTATTCTTTTATTTGTTGGTTTTTATGCGCTGTATTCTGCATCAGATAAAATGCAGAGCAAAAAGAAAAAACTCATAGATAATGGGTTATTTAAACACAGTAATCAACTTGTCAAAATCTGCGGGCTTGTCCTGCTGATTTTGGCATTTTCAGTATTTGTTATTGCGCTAGGTTGGGCGGCAGGTATATTTTCAGGTCTGGTTTGCCTGATGACTTCAGGCAGCCTTCTGGTTTTATTAACTCCATTAAATCTTTTAAAGAGATAATTTATGCCCGCAAATTCTAAATACCTAACACAATCCAGATGGCAGCGCTTTGGTAAAATTACAGCGGGTATTCTGGGCGGGTACTTTGTTGCACAGACTTTACACCTTGCTGTGGCAGCTTACACCAGTCACATTGTAGTTCTAATCACCTCAACATTTAGCCTTTTTATCATTTGGGCTGCTTTGTTAATCTGCGCTTTTTTAGCAAAAAACGCATGGAAAGTTTGGGGTATTTATATAGGTATCTGTATTCTTCTTTCAGTTTTGATTTATTTAGCTCCTCCTCTTCATCCCTTACCGGCATAAATTATGGGAAAACGTATTTATAATATTCTGTTTAATCTACATACCGTAAGTGGCATCGTTATTAGTGTCGCTCTTTATGTGATATTTTTCACAGGTTCGTTTTCTTTTTTTAGAGATGATATTGTTGCCTGGGAACGCAGTGAAGAAGCCGTTAAAGAAGATCATCTGCCTCCCAATATCAATGAGATTTTAGAACACATTGATGACTCTTACGGTTTAGACGGACGAGATATCAACCTAAAGACTTATTACGCAGAACGTGCCGTTGCTGTTAATCTAACGCCTTCAAAAGAAAGCTTGGTTTCAGATAAAGCAAAACAAGGAGCTTTCTTTTATTTAGACCCTGTGAATTTTGAAGAGCAGTCATACATTGAGTCGTATTCTTTAGGAGAATTTTTATATCGGCTTCATTTCTTTGCTCAGATTTATTATCCTGTAGGTTATTATCTTTCCGGTTTTGTTGCGTTCTTTTTTCTATTTGCCATCATCACCGGAGTTCTGATTCATTGGAAAAAGATAGTACCCAATTTTTATACCTTTCGTCCTTGGGCAAAGCTCAAAACTATCTGGACAGATACGCATACAGCTCTTGGAATTTTAGGTTTACCTTTTCAATTTATTCTTGCAGTTACCGGTGCTTTTTTTATGCTAAAAGCCCTTTTAATTGCGCCTAGCGTTATGGCGCTTTATGACGGAAATCAAGATCAATTGTATGAAGATTTAGAATTCAATAAAGCTGCTTATGCGTTTTCAAACCAAAAACTGAACGCGCTTCCTGAGATTGAAACTTATGCCACACAAACCTTAGCCAAATGGAATCATTTTAATCTGAATGAAATCTCCATAAGCAATTATGGGGATACCAATATGCAGGTAACCTTAAATGGATTTTTAGATTATACCGAAAAATTCAATGCTCCCGGAAGCATAACTTTTAAACCGGCAACAGGTAAAACCACGATTTTAAAAGATCCCTACAAATCTGCTTCTTATTTAGATAGTGTTAAGAATGTGATGTTTAGATTGCATTTTGGTGATTATGGCGGTTATTTTTTACGCATCGTTTCGTTTATTCTGGGTATCCTCTCGTGTATCGTAATTATTTCGGGAGTACTCATTTGGCTTGTTGCTCGGGATCGCAAAAACCTTTCCGAGAAAAAACGCCTTTTTTACAATAGAGTAGCGCGCATTTATATGGCGATTTGTCTCAGTATGTATCCGGTTACAGCACTCACGTTTATTGCAGTAAAAGTTATTCAACCTGCGGGACAGTCCTTTTTATACTGGGTATATTTCGGCTCGTGGTTAATTTTAAGCATTTTCTTAATCTTTAAGAAAGACCTCAAATTTATGAGTAATTTCTGTTTGCTAAGCGGTAGTATACTCGGCTTTTTAATTCCCTTAGCAAACGGTATTTTTAGCGATTCCTGGTTTTGGGAACAATTTGCAATGGGTCACCTACAGATTGCTTTTATAGACATCTTTTGGCTGGTTCTTGCCTTGCTGAGCCTTTTTGCATTCACAAAATCAAAATCCCCGGCTAAAAAAATTAAAGGTAATTAAAACCAAAAGTTCCGCTGGTTACTTGAATTGTTGAAGCTCCCTGAGCCGTAAAAGAAAAAGAACCTCCTACAGAACCGCTTGTAAAATTGTGAGAAGTGATGGTAAGCATTCCCGTCACGATAGTAGTCGGAAAACCACTAAAATAATCTACCTGATAGTCACTATCGCCAAAACCGGTAAGCTCATACGTACCCGGGTCAATATTCTTAGGAAAACGTAAACGAATATTTGCAGTATTGTTAGCACCTGTACCTGTTATAAATTGAGAACCCGCAGAAGCACTTACAGTTGGTGACGAAAAAGGGTTCCCATTAATTCTACAGAAGAAAGAAGTTGCAACCACATCATCTTCAACTATTGGAACTTCTGCAGTAAAAAAAGGCACCTCATAAAATACTCCTTTTGTAAAATAAACTTCTGTAGTGTCTATAGCGCTCCCCGCTCTAAAGCTAAATGTACCGGTATACGAACTGTCTTCAACACGCTCTACAATTATCTGACCTTCACCCTCAAAGGCTGTATTAAAAATCTTTCCAGCAGAGTTGATATAAATAGCAGTGGCCGCAGCATTGGGCTCCAGATCAAAAACACCTTCACCATAAACTGGCAAGTTGAATTGCACAGACTCTTCACCAAGAGTCCCAGATAATTTAACGGTACTTACTGAGTTTCCTAAAGGAGAACCTTGCAACAACTCTACACGCTGCACATTTGATCTAAATAATACCGTATCTCTTATACCTTGTAAAGCCGGGGAGTTAAAGGTAATATCATCAGAACACGAAAGCACTGTTAGTAGGCATAGTAGAACTAAAATGTACTTTCTCATAACTTTACTTCAATTAAGAACTCAAATTTATAATTTTATAGACTAAAAACATCTTGACAGCCAGAAAATTGTAGTATATTTGCGCCCTCATTTAGAGAAGCTATCTGCAACGCAATGTTATCAGATAGTAATTTATAAATTATAACCGGGGTCGGGTACCCCAAAAATTAATTTTTATGCCAGTAAAAATCAGATTGCAAAGACACGGTAAAAAAGGAAAACCTTTTTACTGGGTAGTAGCCGCAGACACGCGTGCTAAACGTGATGGTAAATACTTAGAAAAACTAGGTATCTACAATCCAAACACAAACCCTGCGACTATTGAATTAGACGTGGATTCTTCAGTAAAATGGTTGCAAAACGGGGCCCAGCCTACCGAAACTGCAAAACGTTTACTTTCTTACAAAGGAGCTTTACTTAAAAATCATCTTGCTGGTGGTGTACGTAAAGGTGCTTTAACAGAAGAGCAAGCAGAAGAGAAATTCAATGCTTGGGTTGAAGAAAAAGCTTCTCAAGTTGAAGCTAAAAAAGATGGCCTTACTAAGGCTCAGGAAGACGCTCGTAAAGAGGCTTTAGCTGCTGAAAAAGCGGTTAATGATGCGCGTATCGCTGCTGCACAACCTGAAGAAGAAGCTGCTCCTGAAGCAGAAGCTGCAACAGAAGAAGCTCCTGCTGCTGAAGAAAACAACGAAGAAGAAGCTAAATAAATCTACTCACGATGCGCAAAGAAGAATGTTTCTATCTGGGCAAAATCGTGCGAAAATTTAGCTTTAAGGGTGAGTTACTAGCAAAGCTAGACACAGACGAACCTGAAATGTATGAAGAACTGGAATCAGTATTTGTCGATTTTAACGGCAATCTGGTTCCTTTTTTTATACGTGCAAGCCAGTTGCACAAGTCTACTTTACTTCGCATAGATTTTGAAGATGTAAATACCGAAGAAGATGCAGATGACCTCATCAATGCAGAATTGTATTTACCGCTGTCTATGCTTCCGCAATTAGAGGGTAATCAGTTTTATTACCACGAGATCATAGGGTTTAAAGTAAATGACATTTACTTTGGAGAAGTAGGCACGATCACCGGCGTTAATGACAACACGGCTCAAGCTCTTTTTGAAATTGATCATAACGGAAAAGAAGTTCTTATCCCTGTAAATGACGATTTTATTAAGAAGGTTGACCGGACTACAAAAACCATAACGCTTGATACCCCAGAGGGTTTGATTGCTATTTATTTGTAACGTTTTACCTTTCTGAGTACTTATAGTTAAAGTACTACCTTATGAACGGCAGTTTAGATCAATTTAAGGCTACACTGCAAAGACGCCGTGAGCGCCAGGAAAAACATAGCGGACACCGTAAGGATGTTTCAGGTTACAAGATTGCCAAATCCGGTTTTGAATTTGACTCTAAGAAATTAAAGCCTGCCGAACTTGAAAAATACAGGCAGACCTTAAAACTGCGGAAGCAAAACCGAATTTTAAAACAGTGGGTGATTTTTATTGCCATCTGTATCCTCATAACGCTTATCGTTTTAATTTATAATCTATAAATTCGGATTTTGAATGATGCGTGAGGGATCGTAGTGTAAAACCCATAGGCAAGCGATAGCATGCCAAGGACTTGAAGCGGATAGCCCGACCCGACAGGGTCACGCCAAAAACATTAAACACCCTCTTATTTTAAAGTTTTTATTTGTGTCAAAACCCTTTCAATTCAAACAATTTAAGATAGAGCAAGATCGCTGTGCAATGCAAATAGGTACAGACGGTGTATTACTGGGTGCCTGGACACGTATTGATCAGAAACCCGATTCTATTCTAGATATAGGTACTGGCACAGGAGTTATTGCGCTGATGCTTGCACAACGCTGCAACGCTGAACTTGTTGACGCTTTAGAACTTGATGAGGATGCGTATGAGCAGGCCGTAGAAAATTTTGAGCAATCGCCCTGGGGTGACCGCCTGTTTTGCTATCACGCACATTTGTATGAGTTTGCCACAGAAATAGAAGACACATACCACCTAATCGTATGTAATCCACCCTTTTTTGAAGGCTCTGTTACCTTACAAGAAGAGCAAACTAACTCAAAAGCTCGAGTGAATGCCCGTTTTGAAGAATCGATGCCTTTTGACTTACTTGTTGCTTCGGTAAACCAACTTTTAAATCCTGAAGGAATTTTTTCAGTAATTATTCCGCGAATGCGTGAAGAAGAATTTATAAAAATTGCTGCTCAAGCTAATTTATATCCCAGCCACATCACACACGTAAAAGGTAATCCTGAAGTTGTATCAAAGCGTTCTTTAATAGAATTCTCCCGCAAGCAAAATTCAATCAATAAAGACGAACTCATAATTGAAACAACAAGGCATCAGTACACCCAAGAATACATTGATCTTGTTGAAGATTTTTATATAAAAATGTAATCTGTTTTTAATTTCTTATTGAAAAATCAAAAGAATTGTTTCTGTTGCATTAGCAAAATGCTAAATTTAGATAGTTACGAGATACATTCATTAACGCATTAGTAATCGTAACGCGAAATGTTATCATTTTCAATAAGTACCTTATGAAACCTGATCTTTTTGAAGCTCCAGATTATTACAACTTAGACGATCTTTTAACTGAAGAACACAAACTCGTGCGCACTGCTGCCCGGGATTGGGTAAAGCGTGACGTCTCTCCCATTATTGAAGAAGCCGCTCAAAAAGCAGAATTTCCTAAAAAAATCATTAAAGGGCTTGCTGAAATTGGAGCCTTTGGCCCCTATATCCCTGAAGAATATGGCGGTGCCGGTTTAGATCAAATCAGTTATGGGTTGATTATGCAGGAGATTGAGCGCGGGGATAGCGGCGTGCGTTCTACAGCTTCAGTACAGTCTTCTCTGGTGATGTATCCTATTTACAAATTTGGTTCTGAGGCACAACGCAAAAAGTTTTTACCGAAACTAGCCAGTGGAGAGTTCATTGGATGTTTTGGTCTTACCGAGCCCGATCACGGTTCTAATCCCGGCGGGATGGTTACCAATTTTAAAAACAAAGGCGATCATTACTTACTTAACGGGGCAAAAATGTGGATTTCTAATGCACCCTTCGCAGATGTCGCTGTGGTATGGGCAAAAGATGAAAGCGGTCGCATACACGGTTTACTAGTAGAACGGGGGATGGAAGGTTTTTCTACCCCCACAACCCATAACAAATGGTCATTAAGAGCTAGTGCCACTGGCGAGCTCATCTTTGACAATGTAAAAATTCCGAAAGAAAATCTGCTTCCTAATAAATCTGGGCTAGGCGCTCCGTTAATGTGCTTAGATTCGGCTCGTTTTGGGATTGCCTGGGGTGCTATAGGCGCAGCGATGGACTGTTATGACACGGCTTTACGCTATGCAAAAGAAAGGCATCAGTTTGGAAAACCCATCGGAGCATTTCAACTTCAGCAAAAAAAGCTTGCAGAGATGATCACCGAAATTACCAAAGCGCAACTTCTTGCTTGGCGTTTGGGATCGCTAAGAAATGAAGACAAAGCAACCTCCTCACAAATATCTATGGCTAAGCGAAATAACGTTGAAATGGCATTAAAAATAGCTCGGGAATCTCGTCAAATTCTGGGAGGAATGGGCATCACCGGTGAGTACAGTATTATGCGCCATATGATGAATTTAGAGAGCGTTGTCACTTACGAAGGAACGCATGATATTCATTTACTCATAACTGGTATGGATATCACCGGATTAAATGCATTTAAATAATAGTCTTAATAGCGAATATCAGGGTTAAAATAGCATATAGTCAAATTGAATTTTCTAATTTTGCAGAAAATTATTTTGCATGAGTAAGTACATCTATAAAGCTATCGCTCCGTACCAAGATGAGCTTTTAAATCACAGCCTATATAAAAATCTACGCACTCCGGCAGATTTACAATCATTCATGCAACATCATGTTTTTGCGGTATGGGATTTTATGTCTTTACTCAAAGCATTACAATTTGACCTCACTAAAGTTTCTACTCCTTGGTATCCTATAGGAAATCCTGAAATCAGATACCTGATTAATGAGATTGTTCTCGCAGAAGAAACAGATATCAATATAGAAGGTAAGCGCCAAAGCCATTTTGAGATGTATCTGGACGCGATGAAAAAGTCTGATGCCTCTTTAGAGCAGATCAACACCTTTTTAAATCATATCACACACGGCACAGACATCTTTCTGGTTATTGCAGTAAGTGATATTCCTGAAAGTGTAAAAGAATTTTTACGATTTACTTTTGAGATTATTGCCGAAGGTAAACCACATAAAATAGCGGCAGCTTTCACTTTTGGCCGTGAAGATCTTATACCAGATATGTTTGGTAAAATCATCACTGAGATACAGAAGAATTTCCCCAAACAAGATTTAACACTTTTTAAATATTACTTTGACCGTCACATTGAATTAGATGGCGACGAACACGGTCCAATGGCGCTACAAATGGTAGATGAACTTTGCGGTACAGACTCTCTTAAATGGGAGGAAGTAAAACATACTGCTATTGAAGCCTTAAAGCGACGCATTGTACTCTGGAGTGGTATCGAGCAAGAAATCAACGACAAGGTTTCAGCGTAATTTTCTGATTAATTTCAAGGCTGTTTAAGACACGAAGAACACTTACGCTTCTGGTGTTAGTTGTATCTTTAGCTTAAAAAGCTCTATGTCGTTTATATCTCGTTTTGATCGGGCGTTAAAAAACGCACCGGTAATTCCGTTTTCAGACTCTAGCAAGTTTATCTTGTTTAGCGATTGCCACAGAGGTGATAACAGCAGCGCAGACGACTTTGCCAATAACCGTAACATCTACTATCACGCTTTAAAACATTACTACAAAAATGGGTTTACTTATTGTGAGCTGGGTGACGGTGATGAACTTTGGGAAAATATAAACTTCACGACTATTTTTGAATCGCATCAAAATGTATATGGTTTGATGCAACTATTTTTTAATGAAAACAGATTGCACCTGTTGTGGGGAAACCATGATATGATTTACAAGAATAAACTCCAAGTTGAGAAAAATCTGTTTAGTTTTTTTGACCGCAAAACAGGCACAGACAAACCCCTTTTTCCCGGGATAACAGTAAACGAAGCTCTTATATTAAAGCATACTGAAACCGGACAGAAATTGTTTCTCTGTCACGGGCATCAGGCAGATTGGATGAATTATATCGCTTGGCGTTTTAATCGTTTTATGGTACGCGTATTATGGCGACCACTACAGGGAGTAGGTATTTTAGATCCTACCAGTCCCGCAAAAAACTATCATGAACTTATTAAGGTAGAGCGGCGTACCAAAAAATGGATCACGCAGCGAGACAATCAATTTACAGTTACCGGGCATACGCATCGCCCCAGATTTCCAGAACCGGGAGATATTGCCTATTTTAATGACGGAAGCTGTGTGCATCCACGTAGCATAACCGGTTTAGAAATCGAAAATGGAGCAATCTCGCTCATCAAATGGCAGATTGCCACTAACGATGAGGGCGTTCTTAAAATCGTGAGGATTTTATTAGAAGGGCCTCAAAAACTCAGCGATTATCAAACCGAATAAAAAGCTAAAATGAAAAATTACACGCTATACATATTAAATGCAGTTACTATTCTCATTCTACTAGGATGTGGCGTCACTGAAGAAACTACCAGTACAACAGAAGAGCTTCCTATAGCGGAAGAAAATTCAGATTACAGCTATCTGGCTTTGGGTGACAGTTATACCATAGGGGAAAGCGTTTGCAATACCTGTAGATTTCCTATTCAATTAGAAAATGCCTTAGAGCAATTAACTAATAAAAGTGTGCATACAGATATTATCGCCACAACAGGATGGCGCACAGATAACCTGATCGCGGCCATTGAAGATCAGAATCCTGATAAGACTTATGACTTTGTCACCTTACTTATCGGGGTCAATAACCAATTTCAGGGAACACCTTTTAGTGTCTATGAGAATGAATTTTCGCAACTTTTAACAACTGCAATAAATCTTGCGCAGGGTGAAAAAGAACGTGTTGTAATTATTTCTACACCAGATTATGCGTTTACCCCTTTTGGTCAGACCACTTCAAATCCGCAGCAGATTTCTGATGAATTGGATAAATACAATGCCTATGCAAAAGAAATTGCAGAAAAGCGCAACGTAAAATTTTTAAATATCACAGACATAACCCGCAGGGGAATAGCTGAGCCTAACCTCGTAGCTTCAGATGGCTTGCATCCTTCTGAAGATGCTTATGCAGAATTTGTAGATAGACTGCTTCCTATCGTCAACACCATCATTAAAGATTAAAGCGAGACTATGCCGGATAAATTTGTTGTTTATATTCTTGCTTTAGGCTTTCTTCTATCAGGGAACATTTTGGCCCAAAATCAAGAAAAAAGTAAACTACCTCTGGGCAAATCCATAATGCATTACTTTGAAGCAAATTTTCAATTTCGCGACAAGACCCAGAGTATTAAACCCTTTAGCGCTCCCAATAAAATTGCTTATCTGGCATTAGGAGATAGTTATACTGCCGGAACTAGTATTTGCTATACATGTGCTTTTCCGGTACAACTTGCTTATCTTTTAAATGAAAACAAGTCTCGTGATGTACAAATTACCCGCTACGCTGAAGCCGGCTGGCGTACCGATGATTTGATCAATACATTAAAACTGAAAAATATTTCTTCAGATTTTGATTTTACAACCTTACTCATAGGAAGTAATAATTTGTACCAGCGTAAAGCATTCAGTCAATTTAAAACCGAATTTTTACAACTTCTGGAATTTGCCATTAATCACACTAAAAATAAAGCTGAAGGTGTATTTGTAATCTCGATACCAGATTATGCGTATACTCCATTTGGTCAAAAAGAAAACAATACCAAACGGATATCAAAGAAAGTAAACGCCTATAATTCTTTTATTGAGGAAGTAGCAAAACAGCGCGGAGTCAATTTTTTAGATATTACGGCTATAACAAAACGTGGACTTTCAGAACCTACTCTTATTGCCAAAGATGGTTTACATCTTTCTAAAAAAGCAAATACAGAGATTGTAAACAGGATTAAACCTTTTATTGAAAACGTATTGAAAGTAAAAGAGCCTTAAAAACATATGCTTTTAAGGCTCTTTTATATAGTTTAGTGTTCCTAACTCTCAGGAGCTAACTTCACTTCAAGTCCGTTAAGATCTGGCGTGATGGGTATCTGACATCCCAAACGACTGTTTTCTTCCACATTAAAAGCTTCAGAAAGCATCGCTTCTTCATCGTAGCCCATCTCATTCAGTTTATGATCAGAAACCACATAACACTGGCAAGAAGCACACATAGCCATACCGCCACAGGTACCTTCTACGGGTAGTTCATACATCTTACAAACTTCCATCAGGTTTAAATTCATATCAGTTGGCGCCTCAAGTGCGTGAGCCACTCCGTCCCGGTCGATCACGGTTATAGTTACATCTTGCATAATAGCTAGTATTAGAGCCCGCTAAATTAAGAAAAATCCTTTTTTTAACAACTTAAAAAACCTAGTAAAATAGTAGGGTTAAAGCTAAACGTCACAGATTTTAATAGCCTCATCTAAAGCCGCAATTTTATCTTCATAAGTAGGTATGAATTCTTGTGCTACAAAGCCCTCATAACCAGTTGCCAGAATAGCTTTCATAATCGCCGGATAGTTGAGCTCCTGAACCTCTGTAATCTCATGCCTACCGGGAACACCACCTGTATGGTAATGCGCAATATATTGATGATAATCGCTTATGTTGCGAATCACATCACCTTCCATAATTTGCATATGATAAATATCGTATAGCAACTTAAAATTTTCAGAACCCAGACGCTCACACAATTTCACACCCCACGGAGTAGTATCACATTGATAGTCGTTATGATCTATTTTACTGTTGAGCAGTTCCATAATGAGCACCACATTTTTTTCTTCGGCATATTTTGCAAGAGGCGCAAGACCTTCTGTACAATTTACAAGACCTTCTTCTTCAGTCAGATCCCTTTGATTACCAGAAAATACAATAACATTCTTTATACCTTGAGCACTGGCTTTATCTATAAGACCTTTATATTTTTCTTGTAAATCTTTATGATTTGCAGGATCATTAAAACCATCTGTAATGCTTGCAAAAGTATCTGTCGCTACCGCACATTTGAGTCCGTATTTTTCTACAGTTTCCCACTCTTCAGGTGTTAGAAGATCTATTCCTTTCAGCCCTAAATCTGCTGCGCTTTTTGCAAAATCATCTAGCGAAATACTGTTATAGCACCAGTAACACGCAGAATGGTTTATGTTTCCCTTTAAAGGTTGCTCGGTTTCGGTTATCGGTGTTTCTTCGGTGGTATTATCAGATTCTGTTTTACAGCTTATTGCCGAAAAACCCAACCCAATACCTGAAGTAGTTAAAGCAATATTGCGAATTGCAGACCTTCGACCTTTAGAATGACTCATAATAGTATGTATAGAAAATTTGTTAAATATAAGCATTAACTGTAACTTTTACATTTAAAGCAATAAAATAAAAAAAAGCCGGTAAAGAATGTTCTCTACCGGCTTATCTAGAAAACCACTTTGGGGCAAGCCCATGAAGTAGTTTTCTGAACAATACATTTTTAGAACGAGACAAGTCTCGGAGCATTTAAATCTCGATTATCGAGTAAAATAAAACCTTTTAATTAGGCATCACATTGATTACATGTTCTATCTGTGGAGCATGTTTTTTAATAGTCATCTCAACACCACTCTTCAAAGTCATTTGGTTTACACTACAGCCCACGCAAGCACCTTCTAGTTGTACTTTTACAGTAGTACCATCTTCTATACTCAATAAGGCAATATCACCACCGTCGCTTTGTAAAAACGGGCGAATTTCTTCTAGCGCTGCTTCGACTTTACTTTTTAATTCTGTATCTGTCATAACTTATTTTTTAACAGCGGCACAACCTGCCATTGTAGTAATTTTTACAGCTTCTGTAGGAGGTAAACTATCGTTACGCTTCACTAACTCTTCAACACTATTGCGCGTCATGGTTTCAAAAGCTTCTGCTAATATAGTATCTTTTTGTAAAGCAGCAGGGTGACCCACATCTCCACCTTCGCGAATGCTTTGCACTAATGGAATCTGGGCTAGTAAACGCACATCTAGATCTGCAGCTAAGTTACTAGCACCTTCTTTACCAAAAATATAATATTTATTCTCTGGTAATTCTTCTGGAGTAAACCACGCCATATTCTCTACAATACCCAATACTGGTACATTAATACTGTCTTGCTGAAACATCGCCACACCTTTTTTAGCATCTGCTAAAGCAACGTTTTGCGGGGTGCTCACGACAACTGCCCCTGTTAATGGCATCGCCTGCACAATACTCAAGTGAATATCTCCTGTTCCCGGAGGCAGGTCAACCAAAAGAAAATCTAATTCTCCCCAGGCCGCATCAAAAATCATCTGATTCAAGGCTTTAGAAGCCATAGGCCCACGCCATACAACTGCCTGATCTGGTTTTGTAAAAAACCCAATAGACAAAATCTTAACCCCATAGCTTTCTACAGGTTTCATCTTTTGTTTGCCATCAACTTTTACTGAAAGCGGTTTCTCGTCTTGCACATCAAACATAATGGGAATAGACGGCCCATAAATATCGGCATCAAGAATACCCACTTTAAAACCCATCTTTTGCAGGCTCACCGCAAGATTGGCTGTTATTGTAGATTTACCTACGCCTCCTTTACCGGAAGCCACTGCAATAATATTTTGAATTCCCGGAATGGGCTTTCCTTTAATTTCGTTTTTAGGCGCTTTCTCGGGAGCATCAACCCTAACATTTACCTTAACCTGAGCTTTCATATGAACTTCAGCGTGAATAGCCTTCATAATCTCAACTTCAGCTTTTTTCTTGGCTTGTAAACTGGGATTTTTAATTGTGATATCTACGATTACTTCATCTCCAAAAGTCATCACATTTGTAACAGCTCCACTGGTTACCATATCTTCACCTTCTCCGGGTACACTTATGGTTTTTAGCGCGTTAAATATTGCTTGTTTCTCTAACTTCACGTTGTCTTACTTGGATTGATTCTAAAGGTGCAAATATAGGCCGAAAACTTCAGAACTCGAAAGAGTTATTGCCTATCTATTGGCAGAAAACTGAATGGTTTCCGGTATACATAATCACCTTAAACTTAGTTTGAGTTATTGGTCGTCTTGTACGTCTAAACCTATCACAACAACCGGATCCCAAAAGTGTTTTTTAAAATCCTGAAGCTGGTCATTTTTTATAATATGACCTTCGTTCTCTAGTAGTTGTTGCATAAGATCTGTACCGGGAAAATGATGTTTACCGGTAAGAACTCCGTTTCGGTTTAAAACACGGTGTGCCGGCACATCTTCTTTTTCTGAAGCTCCATTCATAGCATAGCCTACCATTCTTGCACTTTTTGCAGCACCCAGACATCTGGCAATAGCACCATAAGAAGTTACTTTTCCGTAAGGAATTTGCCTTGCGACATCATAGACTCGTTCAAAAAAATTGAGGGTTTCAGACTTTGCCATAAAGCATACGAATGAGTGTAAGCACGACTAAGACTATCATCAAAGCTGCCATAAAATAATTAGAATACTTTGCAAAATTGCGGGGCTCGTGCTGAATGCGATTAAAACCTACTACATATAAATACAGTGCCGTGAATGTCCCAGATGCCGCAGCTAGCGTAAATAAAGCCACCTCAACCCAACCATTATTGCTCACACTAGTTACATTAAATGCTGCACTAAGCGCACAAAAATATGGGATAGGCAAAACATTGATCACCGCCACAAAAACACCTTTTGCAAAACTGCGACGCCCTGAGTGTTTGGGGATTTCAACCTGTTTAACCTTATTTTTTTTAGCCGCGATAAAAAAATAAACTGCCAGTATTCCAAAAATTACAATGCCTGTACGCAAAAGCGTGTTGCGTACAACTGGATGACTAAAAATATAACGTGCTAATAAAATAGCAACAAACGCCTGAATTAAAACTACGATTGAAGCTCCTATGGCAACCAGAATTCCGTTACGCATCCCGCGATGCACGCAGGTCTTTGCGACAGACATATTAACAAGACCGGGAGGAAGTACGCCCAGAAAAGCCGCGAAATAAGTTATAAAAAAGAGCTTCGTTATTTCCAAAAGTAATTAGTTGATCCTGAATTTGATATAAGTTATCGCTTTACCTTTTTCAAGATACTGTTTTTCATAAAAAGTCTGTATACCTATTACTTCTTCTGGCGCTAAATGATTGATATACACATTGTGATGCGCATACAAAATCTCGTGTCCCAGTCCTTCAAGAAGTCCCAATGTATACCCATGCATAAACTCACTGTCTGTTTTTAAATGCATCACACCATCTGATTTCAAAATGGTTTTATAACGTGCAAGAAAATCAGGATTGGTCATCCTGTGCTTGGTGCGTTTATACTTGATCTGCGGATCTGGGAATGTGATCCAAATCTCAGAAATCTCATTTTCTGCAAAAGCTTTATCAACCAATTCGATCTGAGTTCGCATAAAACCGGCATTAGTGATATTCTCTTCTAAAGCCGTTTTTGCACCACGCCAAAAACGCGCACCTTTTATGTCTATCCCCAAGAAGTTTTTATCGGGATAGCGTTGCGCCAGACCCACAGTATATTCTCCTTTTCCACAACCCAATTCTAAAACAATAGGCTTGTCGTTTTTAAAGAAATCACGGTTCCAGTTTCCTTTTAAAGGAAATTCCTGTTCAGTCAAATCCTCTCGTTTTGGCTGAATTACATTGCTAAATGTTTCGTTTTCGCGAAAGCGTCTCAATTTATTTTTACTTCCCAAATCTGATGATCTCTAATCCCGCAAGCGGACGTTAATGCTTTAAAAACTTAAAACCACTGAAGCTTTTGCTCTCGCAAAATAGGCCTCTACAAAAATTCGCGTCAAATATACGGGTACTCCTTCACATGCGCTTCTATAATCAAGCTATAAAACATACTAACCTTTTGATAACACAATTAAAAATACACAACATGTTGATATTTAGAATACTACAAACAAACTATGTTTTTTCAAATAGTATACTAAACGGTATTTTTAATAGTTTGATAATCTAGCGGAAACGTTTAATTACCAGCTATGTTACATCTTTGTATTAATGAATAAACCAAAAAACATATTAGTCGCACCGCTTAACTGGGGACTGGGTCATGCTACACGCAGCATACCCATTATCCATGCGCTTTTGGCTGAAGGTTTTCAGGTTATCATAGGTAGTGACGGTCCTGCGTTGCAACTACTTCAAAAAGAATTTCCGCAGCTTGAGTTTTTAGAATTTCCTTCTTATAAAATAGAATACGCTAAAAACGGAAAACGTTTTAAATGGAAAATGCTTTTGCGCAGTCCTAAAGTGCTTAAGGCGATCCGGCAAGAACGAGAATTACTTAAGAAACTGGTTAAAAACAAAAAAATAGACGGGGTTATTTCTGACAACCGTTTAGGTCTTTACCACAACGATATACCTACCGTTTTTGTAACACACCAATTACAGGTTTTAAGCGGAAGCACCACCCGTTTGACTTCGGCTATGCACCGCAATTATATTAAGCGTTTTGATGAGTGCTGGGTTCCTGATTTTTCTGGAAAAACCAATCTAAGCGGAAAACTAGGTCATCCTAAAAAGTTTGAAATCCCAGTAAAATATATTGGAGCTTTGTCGCGCTTAGAGCCTGTTGAGACTGAATCGCATTACGACATTATGGTGTTGTTAAGCGGCCCAGAACCTCAACGTACAGAGCTTGAAGAACTTTTAATGCACGAACTGAAGCACTATAAAGGTCAGGTGCTTTTTGTACGCGGTGTGATTGAAGAACAACAAACCGTTACCCGGAAAGAGCAGGTAAAAATTGTAAACTTTATGGAAACTGAAGATTTACAAAAAGCCATTTGTTCTAGCGACCTCATCATTAGTCGCTCTGGCTACACTACAGTAATGGATTTGTATAAACTGGGTAAAAAAGCCTTTTTTATACCAACACCCGGTCAAACCGAACAAGAATATCTTGCAAAACGTTTGCAAAACAAAGGTGTTATACCCTTTAAAGAACAAGAGAATTTCAGCCTAAAAGCACTGAGCAAGGCTAAAGTTTATAGTGGTTTTAAACCCTTACTCAACGAGGGAAGTTTCAACAGCACTGGTTTTAGGGAGCTCTTCAGCCTTTTCAAGAGTGAACGAAAATTCAGATCCCACTCCAAAGTCGCTTTCAATATAAATCTTTTCGTCATGGGCTTCAATAATATGCTTGACGATAGAGAGACCAAGGCCTGATCCTCCTTCTCTGCGCGAACCACTTTTGTCTACGCGATAAAACCGCTCAAATAGTCGCGGAATGTGTTCTTTAGCGATTCCTTCTCCATTATCAGTCACCCGCACAATAACTTTATTCTGAATTAGATTTTCAATAGAAATTTCTGTTGTACCGTCTTGCTTCCCATATTTTATAGAGTTTACAATAAGATTGGTAAGCAACTGCTGAATACGCTCCCGATCTGCATTTACATAAATGGGCTCATTGTAATCCATATCTGTAGTCAGCGTGATATTCTTTTTAGAAGCTTTCATCTCCAGCAACTCAAACGTGTCTTTTACCAGCACAACCATATCAAAATATTCATACCGCAAGTTCAGATCTCCTACCTCTAGTTTAGAAATCATATCCAGATCACTCACCAGATAAACCAGACGCTCTACTGCTGCTGCTGCGCGTTTAAGGTATTTTTTGCGTACGCTTTTATCCTTCATCGCCCCGTCAAGAAGCGTGAGAATATAACCCTGCGTAGTGAATAAAGGTGTTTTAAGTTCGTGCGCCACATTACCCATAAACTCTTTTCTGTACTCTTCACGTATCTTAAGCGATTCGATCTCTAATTTTTTACTGGCTGCAAAACGCTCAACTTCTTTAGTGAGCGTATTCATATCTGTAGTTACTTGCCCGCGTCGTAAGGTTGTCACATCAAGCAGCGATACATCATCATAGATTTTCTTCACGCGTTTGTAGATAAAACGCTCAACCCGCACCTGTATCAGCACAAAAGAAAACGCAAAGCACACGACAAAGAACAGCAGCGTAAACGACCAGTCAAAGGTATTTTTAAGATAGAAAAAAACGCTCACAAAGAGCGTTAGTGCAACAGTGATCATCGAAGATGAAAACACCGCAAAGCGATATGATTTTTTAAATTTGGCTGCCATTAAACCACAAATTTATACCCTACACCTTTAATGGTTTTAAACTTTTTGTCTCCTATTTTTTCGCGTAGTTTTCTAATGTGTACGTCTATGGTTCTTCCGCCTACAACAACCTCGTTACCCCAAACTTTATCTAGAATATCTTCGCGTTTAAAGACTTTACCGGGCTTTGAAGCAAGAAGCGAAAGCAATTCAAATTCTTTTCTGGGGAGTACCATTTCTTTTTTATCCTTAATGATTTTATACTCCTCACGGTTGATTACTAAATCTCCAATCTTTACAGAAGCATCACCTTCTTCCTCCTCTTTAAGACGACGTAAAAGAGCCTTTACTTTACTCACCAACACCTTGGGTTTTATAGGCTTTGTGATATAATCATCTGCACCTGCATCATAACCAGCAACCTGAGAGTAGTCTTCACCACGGGCGGTTAAAAAAGTGATAATGGTTTCTTCATGCCCCGGTAACTTTCTAATCTGCTCACAAGCCTCAATACCATCCATCTCAGGCATCATAACATCTAGAATTATAAGATGTGGATTATTCTTTTTTGCGGCCTTAACTCCTTCTTTACCATTAGAAGCAGTAATCACCTGATAGCCTTCATTACTAAGGTTATACCCTACAATTTCCAGAATATCCGGCTCATCATCAACCAGCAAAATTTTAATCTCTTTTTTCTTCATAAGGCTAAAAATTTAATGTAATCGTAAAGATACTGTTTAAATCTTGGCACAATAATGCTAAAAGCATTAGTAACATTTAGATAAAGTATACTTGCTTTAAAATTAATAAATGTTCTGCTGCTTTTCCATTTTAAATACCTTTGCAACTCTAAAATTAGCTATGCTCCCAGAATCTATTTTTAAAATTTCTAATGCTGCTGAATTTGAAACCTGCGCACTTGCATCTTTTCAGTTTCAGTGGGAACACAATGCGGTCTACCGTAAATTCTGTGACCATTTAGCTGTTATTCCTTCAGCAATTAATCAGGTTGAAAAAATACCCTTTCTTCCTATTCAGTTTTTTAAGGAGTTTAACGTTTTAGCTTCAACAGATGCTATTCAGACTACATTTACAAGCAGTGGCACCACCGGAAGCATCACTAGTAAACACCACGTCACAGACCTGAGTTTGTATGAATATAGCTTTCGCGAAAGCTTTAATTTACATTACGGTAACATCGAAGAGTATACAGTACTTGCGCTTTTACCTTCGTATCTCGAGCGCAATGGATCTTCTTTAATTTATATGGTAGATTGCCTGATCAAAGACAGTAAAAATCCTGAAAGTGGCTTTTACTTAAACGATTATAACGGCTTGAGCAAAACGCTAAAACGCCTGGACGCAGCAGGAGAAAAGGTTTTATTAATTGGTGTTTCTTTTGCATTACTTGATCTGGTAGAGCAGTTTGATTTTAAGCTTCAAAACACCATTGTAATGGAAACCGGCGGCATGAAGGGTCGTCGTAAAGAACTAATTCGCGAAGAGCTGCATCAAATTCTTAAAAAAGGTTTTGGCGTAGCCGAAATTCACAGCGAATATGGCATGACCGAATTGCTTTCTCAAGGATATTCTAACGGTAAAGGTATTTTCACGTTACCCCCGTGGATGCAAGTTTTTATGCGGGATACTGAAGATGCACTACAACTTATAAAGCCCGGTAAAGCAGGTGGGATCAATGTGGTTGATCTTGCCAATCACTACTCATGCCCGTTTATCGCCACTCAAGATCTGGGTAAGAAAATAGACGATAAACACTTTGAAATTCTGGGAAGATTTGACACCTCAGATATACGCGGTTGTAATCTTATGGTTTTGTAATTTTTTTTTAAAATTACTGTAAGTTATTTGTCATATAACCGACTTAATAACTGTTCATAATTGGTTGGTTAGTTAAGTTGGAAAACCCGGTTACTTGATATTCAAAAGTACCGGGTTTTTTATTGGTTCAATCAAAACCATTTTTGGTTTTCAACCTAAATCTGAATCTGCCTTTCTATTTGTTGATTTAAGGAAATAAAAGTTTCTGTTCGTGAAACACCGTCAATAGCCTGTACTTTTTTGTTGAGTAAGTGCATCAGGTGTTCGTTATTTTTACAGAGTATTTTAATGAAAATTGACCAGTTTCCGGTGGTATAATGACACTCTAAAACTTCAGGGATTTCTTCAAGCTGTTTAACCGCTTTGGGGTTGCTCATTGCCCGGTCGAGATAAATCCCTATAAAAGCCATGGTATTATATCCTAAAACTTTAGGATCTACTGTAAATTTTGAACCGGTAATTAAACCTGATTTTTCCAATTTGCGCAGGCGCTGGTGAATAGCAGCACCCGAGATCCCTACTTGTCTGGCAATCTCTAAAATGGGTTTTCGTGCATCATCCATCAACTGACGTAAAATGATTTTATCTATTCCGTCAATTGCTATTTGTTCGTTTACGATTTTCATAACCTATAATTTGTCACCTAAAAGTAGCAATAAACTTACTTCACACAAGCTCTAACTGAATAAAAGTTATAATCGTAAACTATTCTCCGGCAAATCCGCAAGGCATTATTAGAAAACAGCTTTTGACTTTGCTGCACGTTTTGAAGTATTTTAATCTCGATTACCGAGTAAACTAAATTAAGCTTATTCGTGATGTGGGTTATAGCCCAAATAAGGCACTTCGTATTCTTTAAAAATAATTCCGTGAGTCTCTAACTCATCAAGAATAGGGTTGTAAACTTCTTTTGAAACCGGCAATTGTACTCCCGGATTGGCAATAACACCGTTTAAAATCTTTAACGCTGCTATACCCACCGGTAAACCCACCGTTTTTGCCATTGCGGTATAGGTTTGATTCTCGCCCACACTTACCATAGTTGAATCTATTTGTTTTTGCTCGCCCTTGAGTTCATAACCAAACTTATGATACATTACGATCATATCTTTATCATTGTGATCAAGCGTCCATTTATCTTCAAGAATGCGTTGCAGGCATTGAGCAGGAGTTGCTTTCCGAAGCCCAATTTTTTTAGTTTTATCAAATAAATTCAATTCTAAGAGTTTATCCCACAGCAAATCATCCTGATCAATCTTGAGCATATGACGCAATTTTAACTGCACAGAGTCTGTAGGAGAATACGGCAAAAATAAGTTTGTAAACTCGCGGTAGCTCATCGTTTCTGTATCCTGCAAAACATAACTATCATCTGTCATCCCGAGTTGTACAAAAAGATTCCATGCTCGTGAAAAACCTACTCTACGCATGGTCCCTCTATATAACGTAAGCACATCTTCAAGACCGTAGATGCTTCGGTATTTTAATGAATTACGGTTTGCATACGCCTCAAATCGCCCGTAACCCTCCACATCAAGAAATTCTGTTCTTCTGAAAAGTCTTTGATAGGGAATGTATTTGTAGGTTCCTTCCTGAATAAACTCTGCTGCACCACCTTGCCCGGCTAAAACCACATTTCTAGGATTCCAGGTAAATTTATAATTCCAGAGATTATCATCACTTTCAGGAGCAACTAATCCGCCACAAAACGATTCAAACAAAAGTAGTTTACCTCCCTGATCTCTAATGCGGTCAATCACCCGCATTGCGCTCATATGATCAATACCGGGATCCAGACCTATTTCGTTCATAAAAATAAGTCCGCTTGCGGTTACCTCTTTATGTAAGGCTTCCATCTCCTCGCTGATATAAGAAGCCGTTACCATATTTTTTTTGAAGCGTAAACAATCTCGTGCTATTTCGATATGCAACCGTGCGGGCAACATACTAATTACAATAGCAGCATTTTTAATTAGTTGTTGTCTCACCTCAGTATCTGCTATCTCTAATTGAATGGCTTCTACACACGCCCAGTCTTTTGCCAGTCGCGTTGCATTAATGAACTCCTTATCAGCAACAATTAAACGCAAGTCCTCGGTGATAGCATTTTCGGCTAAATATTTTATAAGCTGTGCAGTAGATTTTCCTGCTCCTATAATTAAGACATTTCGCATATTAAAATAGTATTTTTACTCCTGTTGAATTTAATCATTTGATCGCGCATTAAAACACGTATTATGAAAAGAACGCTTCTCATCACCGGTTCGCTTTTAGGTTTAACAGCAGTCATTCTGGGAGCTTTTGGAGCCCACGGCCTTAAGGAGAGTTTAACTCCCGAAGCTATAAATTCATTTGAAACCGGTGTGCGTTACCAAATGTACCATGCATTCTTACTGCTATTAACCGGTACTGCCTTACCCTTAACTGAAAAAGCTCAAAAAAGCACATTTTATCTGATTCTTTTAGGCGTGCTTTTATTCAGCGGTTCTATTTATTTACTCACCACAAAACCTCTTACGGAAATTGATATTTCGGCCATTGCCTGGATTACCCCAATAGGCGGTGCTTTACTAATCTCAGCCTGGATTCTAATTACCTATAATTTTATTAAATCTGTAAAATAATCAATTGCTTTATACTTATTGATAAAATTAAAGCACTAATTTTACCGCGTATTTACTAAAAATTCAATTTTATGGCTTCAACTGCCTTATTTACGAAAACGATTTCGTTATCAAAATACGGAATCAAAAATGCAACAGTTCAGTATCAATTAGACCCTCAAGAACTGCACCAGATCTGTGTAGAAAATGGTCTGGGTAAAACAACAGCTTCTGGAGCTCTCGCAATAAATACCGGGAAATTTACCGGACGGTCCCCTAAAGATCGATTCATTGTGATTGACGAGCTTACGCGCGATGAAGTATGGTGGGGAGATATCAATATCCCATTTGACAAACTCAGGTTTAGTCGCCTGCGCGAAAAAATACAGACCTATCTTTCTGACAAAAAACTTTTTGTAAGAGACGCCTTTGCTTGTGCCGATCCCCGATATCGTCTGGGAATACGCGTGATCAACGAGCATGCATGGTCAAATTTGTTTACTCATAATATGTTTTTGCGACCTACTGAAGAAGAGTTAGAGAGTTTTAAAGAAGACTGGCTCATTCTCAATGCACCTGGATTTAAGGCTAATCCTGAAATTGACGGTACGCGACAAGAAAATTTTGCGATCATCAGTTTTGAAGAAAAAACAATTTTAATAGGCGGCACGGGATACACAGGTGAGATCAAGAAAGGAATTTTTTCGGTATTGAACTTTCTTCTTCCTACCCAGAAAAATACGCTACCTATGCACTGTTCTGCTAACGTAGGAGAAAATGGAGAAACAGCTATTTTCTTTGGACTTTCTGGTACAGGTAAAACAACCTTGAGTGCAGATCCCTCCCGAAAGCTCATAGGCGATGATGAGCACGGATGGACACCAGACAATACAATATTCAATTTTGAAGGAGGTTGCTATGCCAAGGTTATCAATCTTTCTGAAGAACAGGAACCGGATATTTTTGGGGCGATTCAAGGAGGTGCATTGTTAGAAAATGTTAGTGTAGCCGAAAATCAAGAAGTAGATTATACAAACACATCTATTACCCAAAATACCCGCGTAAGCTACCCGATACATCATATTAATAATATTCAGACTCCTTCAACAGGTAAAAAGCCTACAAACATTTTCTTTTTAACAGCAGATGCTTTTGGGGTTTTGCCTCCTATCTCAAAACTCACTCCGGGACAGGCTGCTTATCATTTTATAAGCGGTTACACAGCAAAAATTGCAGGTACCGAAGCAGGTGTTACCGAACCTACTCCTTCTTTTTCGGCTTGCTTTGGAGCGCCATTTATGCCATTACATCCTACACGCTATGCTGAGATGCTTATTGCTAAAATGCAAGAAACCGGCGTTAATGTATGGCTTATCAATACCGGGTGGACGGGTGGCCCTTATGGAATAGGAAAACGTATGGCACTAAAGTATACCCGCGCGATGATTAATGCAGCACTCGATAATAAGTTGGGAGAAATCAACCACGAAGACTATCATATTCACTCTGTTTTTGGAGTTGCCCAACCGCGCACCTGTCCCGGTGTTCCTGATAGCGTGTTGAGTCCTCGACAAACCTGGAACAACGATGAAGGTTATTATAAAACGGCTCACAAACTGGCTACAGCTTTTAAAGCAAATTTTAAAAAATATGAAGCATATGCAAGTGAAGCAATAATGAATGGGCAACCAACTTCCGAGTAAAAGCATAATGAAACCACAGTCCTACCACACTCCTACCACACTCCAACCACACTTTACCACAAAATCTGTGGGTGAATGTGGTTTGGCTATGGATTGACTATTGGGTTACCTGTAAGCATTCCTATCTTATAACTAGTGGATAATAGCTATACGGGATTATGGGA
>Ga0207888_100098_pt1 | contig 61699 bp, 53 predicted proteins | sample LinPmetageLP43_FD_184055 | JGI IMG/M metagenome (GOLD analysis project Ga0207888, IMG submission 184055) | Marine viral communities from the Pacific Ocean - LP-43 (SPAdes) | ecosystem: Environmental > Aquatic > Marine > Oceanic | place: Pacific Ocean | collected 2010-08-27
TGCTAGGGTTATACCCAGTCCAAATATACTTTTCATATAATTTTTTGTTTTAAAGAATATAGTAGATAATAGTGGCAAGGCTACCCAATGAATTATTAAACATTTGCCAATACGTTATTAAAGTTGGCTTAAAAAGACTGTGCCCGTATCTCTATAAATTTGTAATTTTCTCAAAAACCATTTTTATGGCAGTATTAAACTTTGCACTCTTAAAAGAACGTAAATCACCACCAGATCGCCGCTCGGTATTATCACCCATAGCGATGTCTCGTGCGCAAGAATTATTTCCTAAAGCTACATTTTTAGTGGAGCGTTCAACTATACGCATATTTCCTGATGTAGCCTATGAGAAAGCAGAGTTTGAAGTAAAAGATGATGTTTCTGATGCAGATGTTTTGCTGGGTGTTAAAGAAGTGCCTATAGATGCATTAATCCCAAATAAGAAATATTTCTTTTTTAGCCATACGATTAAAAAGCAACCGTACAATCGGGATTTATTGCGTGCGGTTTTAGATAAAAATATCGAACTCTATGACCATGAGGTGATCACACGTAAAAGTGGGTTGAGACTTATAGGTTTTGGGCGTTATGCCGGTTTGGTAGGAGCTTATAACGGGTTTAGAGCTTACGGAAAAAAACACCATTCTTTTGATTTGCCACCCGCTCATACATTGACCGATGTGAGTGCTCTTATCACTCAATTAAAAAAGATAGAATTGCCGGCAATTAAGACCTGCCTCTCCGGAAGCGGGAAAGTTGCTGGTGGTGCTCAGGAAATTCTGGAAGCAATTGGTATTAAAAAAGTGAGTATTTCAGACTACCTCAACAAGTCTTTTGATATGCCGGTATACTGTAAAATAGGTGTGTTGGATTATGCAAAACGAACAGATGGTGAAAAAGGAAGTTTGTCTCAATTTATAAAAGATCCTTCTGCGTATGAAACTGATTTTTTACGCTTTGCGAAAGTGACACAGCTGTTTATAGCCGGACATTTTTATGGTGATGGCGCACCGTATTTATTTACCCGAGAGCAGGCCAAAATTCCTGATTTTAAAATTGAAGTTATTGCCGATATCTCTTGTGATATTGATGGCCCTGTAGCTTCTACCTTGCGGCCTTCTACAATAGGTGAACCTTTTTATGGCTATGATGCTCAAACTGAAGAGGAAGTGGCTTTTGATGCTCCCGGAGCGATCACCGTTATGGCGGTAGATAACTTGCCGTGTGAGTTACCCAAGGATGCCAGTGAAGGTTTTGGCGAAATGTTTATAGACAATGTATTGCCAGCTTTTTTTAACGAAGATAAAGATGGAATCTTACAACGTGCCCGTATGACAAAAGATGGAAAATTGACACCACGTTTCAGCTATCTGCAGGATTATGTAGATGGAAAGGAATAGGCTTTTTGTAGAAATACAACATAAATGTGTAATTACATTAAATTCCTTTCTTAGGCGACAGAGGGGATGGGGATGAGACTATTTCTACCCACAAAATAAATCCAATACCTAAAACATACATCAGTAGATCAAGCCAGGAAAAATGACTGCCGAAAACTAATGTAGCTGCGTGTTTGTATTCCTGAGGAGCATATTGTGGAAGGTTTACCAGCTGTAAAAATTCTATTATAAAAGAAATCGCAAGCGTCACCAATAATCCGGTTTTCACGGAAATAGAGCTACAACCCATCAACAAGCAATACAATAAAATAACTACTAGAAAATCTCCCAAATTAGCTCGTATAAACCCGGTTTTTAAATAGGTTGCGATAGCTATTTCAATACTGAGAAGGATAAAAAAAACGATGCTATAAATAGAACCTTTACTGCGTGGAATCATAATTCCTTGTTGATTTGTGCCCAAGTTGAAAAATATAAAAACCGGCATTTAAAAGTATTCCAAAAGCCAGAGTAAAAAGCCATACAAGTTTATGCTTTACAGGGTTGATAAGAAATTGAAGAATAGTAGTAAATAACTCAAATGGATTGGTAACTAAATCCCAGGAGTTAAACCGGACTACTCTACCCAAATAAATACCAAAACCGCAAAGTATAAAAACGGAAATCGTGGCTATATTCAGGAGTTTTTTATTGATCGTATTTTTGAGCAATCTTCTTAATTCTAAAATGGATTGATAACCAAAATACAAGCTGATTCCTGCAAACGTAAGAATAACAATTGCATCGTAAACAAACCACTGAGACGTACTGTATGATAGATGAATCAAATCGGTTAGAACATACGGCGCGTTGGGTAAAAAGAGCAGCCATAGTACCAGTACAAAAAACTTCTTTATGGGATTGAGAAATAATTTTTTATTGAATTGAATAAACCAGACAATTCCTAAAGGAATAAACGCCAAAAAGAGATTCCATACCAGAAATAAGCCAAAATAATCATGTGTAGTTTTAACTCTGAACACCAGTAGTAAGAAGCAGACCAAAAGCGCTATAAACAGATGCTTGAGTGTAGTGTATTTAGTAAGAATAAACTCTTTCATACCTATTATTTTTAATTGATTTTTTCATAATCTTTCAGACATTCGTCAAGCGTTTTCCCTTGATTATGTATACAATTGCAAAAATCAAAACCTGCTTGTTCAGGAGTTCGGCTTTCAAGCCGGCTTACACAATCGTCATAATTGTTGCGGGGCATTAGTTCAAAAAGTCGGTTAGATGCAAACATCGTAATCACAAAAGTGAGGATAATGATTCCCAAAAATCCCCAAGGGAACTTTTTTGAAACCAGAGGTGATTTTATACTGTCTAAACTGAAATTTAACCGCAAGGGGACGTTTTTCTTAAAATGAGGGTTATTTTCTGTCTCTCTAAGCGTAAGTGGAGGATCGTATTTCAGTGATGTTTCACTGAAAGGCAAAATAAATTTGAGACGGTCGTAATTGTAAAGTAGGATATATAAGTTAGCTAAAATCATTAGGGTTGAAGTAACTAGTGAACCTTCAAAACGCACGGCCCACGACAGCACAAAAATGTTTAAAATGATGGGAAAATATACCAATGCACCCAGCAGCACTGTACGTGGAATGAGTAACAATATAGCAGCTGTAATCTGAGCAACACCAATAAACGGATAGTAAAATCCCGTATGATGTAAAGCTTCAAGATAAGCTCCCATAGGATGTTTTATAGCAAGTCCGCTGGCAAAACGCTCGTCTATGATTTTGACCCAACCGGCAACTATAAAACCCAAAGCGAGCGTACACCTGCAAAAGAGATAGAAGCCAGCGTGCCAGAAATTGCGACGCACTTTGGTATAAAAAGAAAGAAATGACGTGTTCATAGTTTTCACTAGTGCATGGTTTTTAATTATGAATTTAGGAATTCCAATCGATCTTTCGAGATACATACATCACCAAAGCCAAAATGATAAAAAGACCTATACTGCCCACTAGCAATGCATAATTTTCCAGCTGAATGATCACATAGATAAAACTATATAGGAGCGTAAGTGAAAAGCCTATAAAAGCCGGGAATTTAATGTTCTTGAGTATACTGCGCGCGTAAAGTGATATCAATAGGATTACAGCAATACTGGCAACGAGATATGCATTTAAATAACTGCTGTGTTCAGATATTGAAATCAAGAGTGTATAAAACATAATTAGCGCAAGCCCGATCATTAGATATTGAAAAGGATGGATATGAATTTTACTGAGTGTTTGAATTAGAAAAAAGATCAGAAACGTAAGACCAATAACCAGAAAACCATACTTGGCTGTTCGCTCACTTTTTTGATATTCATCTACCGGAATTTTAAAATTTACACCAAAAGCAAACTCAGTAAGATTAGGCAAACCTTGAAAAAACTCTTGCGGAAAAGGTCTGTTAATATCCAATACTTTCCATTTTGCATCAAAGCCTTTACCATCAAGTTTATCTTCATTATGCGGTAGATAATTACCGGTGAAATTATTGGTTTCCCAGTCTGAAGTAACCTGTGCTTCCGTAGTTTTTCCGGTAGGAATAAAACGTAATTGTTCGCTTCCGTTTATGTGTAAATCCATCTCAAAATTCATGGTGTTTTCCTGTGGAAGATTTTCTGGTTTTACAAAAGTCGTTTCCATTGTAAAAAGATTTAGATGAGAAAGATCGGTAGGATTTCGCTTTTCGTACTTTGAAGAGAACGGATAAGAATTGCCATTTAATTTTATGATCACTTGCTCGTTGACTCCTTTGAGATTAGAAGTTTGAAAGATTACACGTGCTTTTTCCCATAAAATCTGATTGGGTTCGGCAGGAGCATCAGAGAAATCAGGAATAGCAAAAGAACCTTCAAAGTGCGTTTCAGAATTATAAACACTGGTTTTGTATATGCTTCTGTTTTTTATTTCGGCATTTACATGAGTTTTAAGGTTTAATTCCTTCGGAAAGAAATAGGCTGATTTTTCTTCCTCGATATATTGCGTTTCAAATGCTTTAGTCTCTTTATTTTGAATTGCCTGTTTTACTGAAACCATATAGGGTATCTTTAAAACAGGACCATAGATCAGAACTTCTTCTCCCCATTTTTCATTAATTTCAGATACCACCTCTTCTTGCCGCTGAGCCCGTTCTTGAATGAGGTCTTGAACAAAAAATAACGGAATAAGCAGGATTAAGGTAAGAAAACCCACCATAAACATGCGAGCGGTGATAGAAGTTTTTAGCCACTGTATAAAGCGATTGGGATATTGTGTTTTTTGAGAGTCCATAAGATTATAATTGATTGATGTTAAATGTATTTTTAAAAGTTATGATTGAAGACTTGAGAGACTCTTTGTAGTTAAAGTCGTGTAGCGTTTTGGTGTTTTGCCCTTTTATTTGAGCCTTTTTAAAAGTCTTATAGTGATCGGGGTAGAGGAGGTAACCAGCAAACATAGCAAGTAGTAAAAATGCACTTCTCTTCCCATTTCCATAGAGAAAGAATTGGAGTGCGATTTCTTGAGCAGTATCGGTTTGATAACCGGTCAGGACATGAAAAACATCGTGATTTTCGCAACGGGGTTGAGGCTCAAAATTATGTTTTAGCAAAAAACAGCCCAGATAAAAACCTAACGTATTTTCGGGATATTGTAATAATTCTTTCCGGGAAATGCCCCAAGATTCTGTGCGTTTAAACTTCACATAAATGCGACTGCTTAGATCAAAAGAAGCTCCTACAAATAGTTCTCTTATTAATATTAAAGCACTTTGAAATTCAAAGTTTAATGATAAAAAAATAGATTTAGTCATTATTATTGATGAGTTTTTCTAAAGCTTCAATGTGTTTAGTAAAAGCTTCCCGGCCAGATGCGGTAGCAATATACCTGGTATTGGGCTTTCGGTTAATAAATGATTTTTCAATACTGATATAAGCTTCTTTTTCTAGTGCTTTGGTATGACTGGCAATATTTCCGTCTGTAGCTCCCAATAGTTCTTTCAGCATATTAAAGTCGGCAAAATCATTCACCATCAAAATACTCATAATCCCCAGGCGTACCCTGTGATCAAAAGCTTTATTTATATGTTGAATGATGTTTTTCAATGTATGTTGAAATTTATGAATGAATTAATTGATATTCTCCTCGCTTTGGGAGGGACGGTCGTATTTATTGTATAAAATAGTTCCGTAAATGATGTGGAAAATTCCAAATCCGAGTGCCCAAAAATACAAACCATAACCCACAAACTGTGTAGCGATAAGACCTATTATAATATTAGCTATTCCCAGATATTTTATATCACCTATTGTGAATTTGCTGGCGTTTACGAGAGAAAGGCCGTAGAAAATTAGTGTTGCTGGAGCTACAAGACCGGCTATGTCATATTGTATAAGTACTATACAAAACAAACCTCCTGACACAAGAGGTAGTGCAAAATTAGCCAAGAGGCGTTTTGAGACCGGATTCCAGATTTTTTCATTTTGCTTTTTAGCTTTACGTAATGTGAGGAAAAATCCTGTTGCGATAGCAGCTGCAAGAACAATAAGCGCAATGGTTACTAAATTAAAAAACAAACTAGAGTAGGGGTTATCAGAAATCCAGTCGGTTTCATTATAAATTAAAAACTTAAAATCTTTAATTTGAAAATATGCGATAGTTGCGCCTATCAATGCGTAAACACCTGCTAGAACTCCTGAGAGTCCACTTAGTGACATAAAGCGAGAAGATCTGCTCATCATGGTTTTGATGTCGCTGATGTCTTTGAGATAGTTTTTAGTATTCATACAAAAGTACTTTGAGTTACAAAGTAAAGCTAAAATAGTTTACCAACCAAGAATAAAAAAAGCTTCACGTTCTCGTGAAGCTTTATGTTTTGATTATAGTTATAAGCTATCGTACTACTAGTAGTGGACTACTTAGGGTTTCATTAAAGAGTTCTTCAGTAAGACTACCTATCAATAAGGTTGAAATATTGCTACCTCCTTTGTCCGATAGGATAACCAATTTAGGTTTGCGTTTTTCAATTTCAACTAGAAATTTCTGACTGATGCTTTTATCTTTTGCAAAAAGAAATTCGTGATTATCAGGATCTGTCACAGCAAGTTTTTTAAAGAATTTAGCAGATTTCTGACGCATATGTTTCTCTATTTTTTCTTGCGCATCTTCTCGGGCAACATATGGAGAAAATTGAATAGGAACTTGTGCGATATGTAATGCATTTATGGTAATGGGTTGCTTGCCTCTAAGCTCTTCAGCAAAGAAAAAAGACTTTCTTGAATGACTAGAAAAATCTGTACCTACCCATATCGTTTCTAAACTTAGCTCAGTTGTTTTAGGTACTGTAAGTATACTACACTTGAGCAATCTTAGCAACTTTGAAGTGACCACACCTGTCCCATCTTTAGCAGCTTTATTCCCTACAATAGCAAGATTGATCTGATATTTATTAGCGATATAATGAATGAGTGATTCTGTATTAGAATCTTCAGAAATTAGCACTTCCCAATTCACATTTGCAGAAAAGCGGTTTGCTACTTTCTCGTTAAGCTCATCACCTATAAGTTGGTCAAGATTTAACTGATTCAGCTCTTCTTTAAATAGATCAGAGATCTCATATTTCTTGATATTATGAACAAAATATACGTTTTCAGCCTCAAACTTTTCAGCAAGAAAAGAGGTGTATTCGATGAGGTGGTTATCTAAAGAGGAGAGGTCTAAAGCAACCAGTATGTTTTTTACTTTTTCCATTTTTAGTCTTTTTTATTTCTTCGAGCTACAATTTCTTTAACGACATCTTCATAGTCGTCCATTTGCTTTTCAGATTTCTTTTTCTCCATTTTCTCATAATCTTCTTTTAGTCCTTTATAGAGTGAATAACACATAATAAGTAAAATTATAGCAAATGGTAATCCAGTTACAATGGTTGCGGTTTGTAAGGCTTCAAGCCCACCACCAAATAAAAGAACAGCCGCAACAGTGCCTTCGGTCACTGCCCAGAAAATACGTTGCCCTACCGGTGCTTCAATTTTTCCGCCAGAAGTTAAACTATCTACTACAAGTGATCCTGAATCTGATGAAGTAATGAAGAAACCTGCAATAAGAATAACAGCAACCACATTAATCACCATCGATAATGGGTAATCTTGAAAAAATATAAATAGCGCAGTAGCGACATCATCTTTTACAGCTGTAACTATAGTCATATCACCATTCAAGACTTGCTGAATAGCGACACTACCAAATGCAGACATCCAGAAAAACGTAACCAATGATGGTATTAATAAAACACCTAGAATAAATTCTCTAATTGTGCGTCCTTTAGAAATACGCGCAATAAACATTCCTACAAATGGAGACCAACCTATCCACCAACCCCAGTAAAAAACAGTTTGGTTATTTTGCCAAGAGCTTCCTTCATAGGTTTCTACCCAAGTAGAGATTTTTAAGAAGTTGAAAATATAGCTTCCCGTATTTTCAACAAAGGAGCGAAAAATAAATAGCGTAGGGCCTAGAATTACAGCAAGAAGTAATAAAATTATAGCTATGCGCATATTCCATTCGCTTAAAATACGCACTCCTTTATCTACTCCTAATACTACAGACATTGTAGCAATTAATGTAATGCCGGCAATGAGAAGAATTTGTGTTAGTGTCCCATCAGGTACACCAAATACGTGATTGAGGCCACTGGCAATTTGTTGAACACCAAAACCTAATGACGTTGCAAGTCCAAAAAGTGTAGCAAGCACTGCAAAAATATCTATAATGTCACCTGTTCTCCCGTAGATTTTATCTCCTAAAAATGGATAAAAAATGGATCGAATCGTTAACGGTAAACCTCTGGAATACGTGAAGTAGGAGAGTGCCAAACCTACTAAAGCGTACACACCCCAAGCATGAAAGCCCCAGTGTAAAAATGTAAAATTCATTGCTTCTATAGCTGCTGCCACAGACTTGGGTTCTGTCGTGGGCGGATTTAAAAGGTGGTCTACAGGTTCTGCAACTCCAAAAAAGAGCAAACCAATACCCATACCTGCACTAAAGAGCATCGCAAACCAAGACCCTGTTTTGTACTCTGGTTTTGCTTTTTGCCCCCCAATTCTAAGTTTTCCGTATTTACCTAACGCCAGATAGGTAAGAAATATCAAGAACAGATTTATACAAAGCACAAAGAACCAGTCTGCTTTTTCTGCCACAGTATGTTGAATGTCGCTAAATATTTTTTGTGCCTTTTTTTCAAATATGATCGTAAGTGCAATACTTATGATGATAAATATCGTAGAGGTAAAAAATACCGGTCCATTTACTTCTAGACCAAATATTGATTTCTTTTCATCACTTCGCGTAATTTTCTTTGCCATAAAATTTTATTTCTATTAAAAGTAGTATCCAATATTTATATTAAAACGAGCTTCCCATTTTGCATCAGGATTACCTGCTGAAAAATCATCTACAAAATTACCGCCTAACCATGAGTGGTTATAACCAGCAGCATAATCTATGTAGGTATATACTTGACCGGCTGTAACTAACAGACCGGTTACATTTTGAAAAGAATCTGTAAATTCTTTTTCTTTTTTCTGCATATAACCAAAGTCATTATAGACTTCAATTTGAGAGATAGGTCCCCAGTTTACTGAAATTTTTTTGGAAACAGCAGCAGTGTACATGTTAAAGTCGCTAGCAACTTCATATGGAGTACCGTATGCTCCCATTTTTATAATTTTATTTGATTCCCCCGGTGCATTTTCTGGAGCATGAGAAACAGCAATTGCTTCGGTCTTTAAATTCCAGTTTTTCCAGTTCATCTCATAGTGAAGCGCAAGAGCATAGTGGTAACCATTCTTGTTGGTATCTATATTATACAGACTACCATACTGCCCAGAGAAACCTATTCTGTGTTTGACATTCTCACCTAGTTTACGAACGACTTTTCCGTTAAATTGGTTGGTTTCTTTATTTCTACCCACTACATCATATGAATATCTGCTAGAGCTATTTTCTACACCGCCTCCAAAATTTAATTCTTCAGCATTTTTTAGAAAAGCCAAAGCATAATCCCATTTGTCTCCTGTATGCACATACTTTAACCCCATATCATGATCATCTTCAAGCCCCACATAATACGTGATATTAAAAAACCAATTGTGAGAATTGTATTGCTTGATTCCAAAAGGAACATAAACTAAGCCTGCATGAAGCTCGTCTTTTTCATTAAATTTATAGCCGACCCATCCTTGTTTTAAAAAGCCTCCGCCAAAAGCTTCAGAATAAAGTCTGTATTCAGCATTTAAAAAAATCTTTTTATAAGAGGCTTTAGCATTAATCCTAAACATATCGTAACCAAACTCTCCTCCTTTTGTTTTTTGCTCTTCTTTCCAGGAAGAATAAACATAATTAACCCGAAAGGCACCTCCTAATTTAAGCTTTGGCTTTTCTTTTTCCTGACCTGTTGCGGCAGCAGAAATTAATAAAAGAACTAACAGTCCTTTGACGCGTGAAAGTTGGAAGTGTGAAGACATACTCTGAAAGGTTGGTGGGCAAAGTAGGGGATTTTATTGGAACAGCTAATAACTTCTTGGAATTAATACTTTTTTATAATTTACTGATTTTTTGGAAAGCAAAGAAGCCCTAAGAATTATAACAACTCTCACAAATGAATCCTGCCGAAAATTACATTCTAAAAACACCGCAACCCTATCGGGATATTTTGCTACAATTGCAGGTGCTTATTGAGCACAGCGTACCTGAAGCGCAATTGCTTTATAAGTGGCATTTGCCTTTTTATTACCTGAACGGAAAGATGTTCTGCTTTCTAAATTTTAGGAAAAGCTTTGTGGAACTTAGTTTTCCCAAAGGCGTGGATCTCGATGACCTCAAAAATAACTTGATGGCAGGAGAGGGTCGAAAGAATTTACGCTCGCTTCGGTATCACAACCTAGAAGATATAGATGCTGAAATCGCTATTGGATTTTTAAAGCAGTTGAAGGAAATTACATAAAAAATCCGTGTTGGTTTCAAACCAACACGGATTTTTTATTTTTCTAACGTCTAACGATTACTGCCCGGCAGCCAGACCAATCATCATATCAAGTTCTTCAACCAAGCCGTCTGTGTTGCCGTCAAAACCAACAGCTTTGAATTTGATTTTACCGTCAGGCCCCACTACAAACTTGGTAGGAATTCCCTCTACTTCGTAAGCCGAAACTACATCATATTCCCGGCTTCCTTCTTCTTTAGGAGTATCCATCAATACGTTAAACGTATAGTTGTTTTGTTTGATGAAATCACTAACTCCTTTTTCCCGGGCTTCTCCGCTGGTGCTTTCCCAGGTGTCTATAAATAGGAATTCTACATTTTCGTTATCAGCATATTTAGAAACAGCTTTTTGCATGCCTGGGAAAGAAACTTTACAAGGACCACACCAGGTTGCCCAGAAATCAAGTACCACGGTTTTTCCTTTTAAATCGGCTAAAGCGATTTCCTCGCCATTTAAATTTTTAAGATTGAATGTGGGCGCCTCCTCATAAAGCATTTCCTTTTTTAGATCGGCCAACGCGTTATCGTGGGCTATTTTTTCCAAACCACTCAAATAGCCATCAAAATCACCATCGTGATCGGTTTTGGTAAAAGCAGTAGCCAGATACTCTTTAGTTTTCGTAGTAGCTTTACCTTTTTTAACGAATTCTGAAGCTTTTTCAAGAACCTTGTCATATTGCTCATCTGCGGTTAGAAACTGCACGTAACGTTCATATACATCTGGAGAAGTCCTGTCTGCAACAGCATCTTCCTGAGCTGCGATGGCTTCTTTGATTTTACCTTGTTTAAATAAGATCAACCCGTAGGTGTCTGAATACATTGCTTGGGTAGATGCCAGATTCTTTTCAAACTGACTTTTGGTATAATAATCAGGTTTGTCAGATTTTTGAGCATCTACAAGATCTAAAGATGTTTTGGATAATTCTTCGGCTAACTCAAGATTTTCTCCTTTTTCAGCCATGTTCCAGGCAACGTTATTATAAAGACTAGCTTTATTGGTAGCTGCACTGATTTTTTCTGCAGCGTCTTTAAACTTTTCAATATTACCTTCAGCTAATTCTGCTTGAGCCAAAGCAGAATACATATAGTTTCCGTAGCTAGAAGGTACTCCGCCTGCTGCTTCGAATTCTACAGCGATCGCCTCTTTATCTTCCAGACTTTTGGCTTCATAAATTTTTTGATAATACGCGCGCTGTGCCTGATTTCCTTTAGGATACTTTGCCGCGATTATAGGAGTAATAGAGTCTAGAGCAGCTTTATCTTTTTTTACATTATAAATGGTGATTAAATTGCTGTAATCCTCTTCAACCAATTGTTCTTTAGCAGCTAGAGATGCGAGCTTTGCATCATAAATTGAATCAGCAAAAGCTTTATCTGATGAATTTATTACATACAGAAAAGCTAGGTTGTCAGGATGCTTACTCCAATTTTCTTTTAATAACTTAGCTGCATCTTCTTGGTTGTATTTGATTCCATAATCAGAGCCTCTAGTAGCTTTATAATATGTAACACTAGATTCGCTTTCAGGAAGTATCTCGCCATCTGTATCATAGAGATTTACCGAATATCCCTTTTCATCATTAGCTTCATAATCTTCTCCTAATTTAAAATTGAAAATCAACCCATCAGCAGAATCAGGAATTTTTAGGCCTCCTGTGAAGCGCTCACCATCTTTTATTAGGTCAAGGTCAACCGGGTAAGCACTTGATTTTACGGTATAAACGTAAAAGGCTTCAGTTATTGTGTCAGTTGCGGAATAGGCCAATTTTAAACTATCACCGGGAGAAGGTTTACTTTCTGAAAGTTCAAGATTCCCTATAGTCAAAGGCGTTTCTTTAGGCTCGTCTGAGCACGAAAAGATAGTTAGTGCAGTAAACGCCAGTACTGCCGGAATTCGCAAGTTTTTCATATAAATGTGTTTTTGATTGCACTTAAATGTACTAAGAATTTAGTTTATAGCATATTGATGTGCAGTCTTTTGAGATTCAGTTTAAGAATGAGAACTGATCTTTTTAATTAATTTGATAAAATAGCTTTCTAAAAAATAAAGGATTGCTAAAGTGTGAACTTCAGCAATCCTTAAAATTATGAGATTCTTATTTTGTTAAATGTACTTTAGTTTTCAGCAACAATTTTTCTGATAGCTACCAATTTAGTCAATAAACCTTCCAGCAAACTAAGATCTAGCATATTCGCTCCATCACTCTTCGCGTTTTTAGGATCAAAGTGGGTTTCAATAAAAAGACCGTCAACACCTGCTGCGATGCCCGCTTTGGCCATAGTGCCTATAAGCTCCGGGCGACCACCGGTTACCCCACTACTTTGATTGGGTTGTTGTAAACTGTGGGTGACATCAAGTACGGTAGGAGCATAACTCTTCATTGTAGGGATTCCTCTAAAATCTACGATGAGATCCTGATAGCCAAACATCGTCCCGCGGTCTGTGATCCATACATTTTCATTGCCTGTATCGGTGACTTTGGCAACCGCATGTTTCATTGCTTCGGGGCTCATAAACTGGCCTTTTTTGAGATTGACAACCTTACCGGTTTCAGCAGCAGCGACAACCAGATCGGTCTGACGTACAAGAAACGCAGGTATTTGCAAAACATCTACATATTCTGCAGCCATTGCTGCATCTTCATTTACGTGAATATCTGTAACGGTGGGTACATCAAAAGTCTCAGAAACTTTACGTAAAATCTTTAAAGCTTTTTCATCACCAATGCCAGTAAAACTATCGATACGGCTTCGGTTTGCCTTTTTAAAACTTCCTTTAAATACATACGGAATGTTCAGTTTATCGGTGATACTTACGATTTTTTCCGCAATGCGTAACGCCATTTCTTCGCCTTCAATCGCGCAAGGCCCTGCAAGAAGAAAGAAATTATTAGTATTTGTATGTTTTATTTTTGGAATGGAATTCAATTTCATTTTTTGAAAAATTTAGAGCGTAAAGATAAGGCTTTGGAAATATGAAATAGAAAATTCAAAATTGAATATGTAAATCCCGAATTGAACGATGTTAGTGTATAGCGAACAAAAACTTTAAAATATCTGAAATATGTTGTTTAAACCTGTAATTTTTGATGCTATGCTCTGAGCCAAAGAAAATCTAAATTTTAATATATAATAAAGATGAGGTTCTAAATAATATATTTAGCTATTGATTATCAGTTTATTGACTATAACGATAGGAGTTAAAATATGCTTAAAACTTAATACAACATAAGGTATCAATAAGTCATTAATTACCACTATATTTGCGCCCTTAAAATAAGGGCATCTTATGGAAATTAAAAACATTGCGATTATCGCGCACGTTGACCACGGTAAAACAACCCTAGTTGACAAAATTATGTACCACTGTCAGTTATTTCGTGAAAACGAAAACACCGGCGATCTAATTCTTGATAATAACGACTTAGAACGTGAACGTGGTATTACCATTACGTCTAAGAACGTTTCGGTTATGTACAAGGGTACAAAGATCAATATTATAGATACTCCTGGTCACGCTGATTTTGGTGGGGAAGTAGAGCGTGTTTTAAACATGGCAGATGGTGTGTTACTTCTGGTAGATGCCTTTGAAGGACCTATGCCACAAACCCGTTTTGTACTTCAAAAAGCAATTGACCTGGGTCTTAAGCCTTGTGTGGTAATCAATAAAGTAGATAAAGAAAACTGTACTCCTGATGAAGTTCATGAGAAAGTCTTTGACTTGATGTTTGAATTAGGTGCCGAAGAATGGCAGCTTGATTTTCCAACAGTTTATGGTTCTGCTAAGAACAACTGGATGAGTGATGATTGGAAAAAAGAAACAGAAAATATAGAGCCTCTTCTTGATATGGTTATGGAGCATATTCCTGCTCCAAAAATTGAAGAAGGTACTGTGCAAATGCTAATTACCTCTTTAGACTTTTCTTCTTTTACAGGACGTATTGCTATAGGTCGTTTACAAAGAGGGATTTTGAAAGAAGGTATGCAAGTATCTTTAGTAAAGCGTGACGGTGCTGTTAAAAAAGTTAAAATAAAAGAATTACATACCTTTGAAGGTTTAGGACGTCTTAAGGTTTCAGAAGTTCTTCCTGGCGATATTTGTGCACTTGTAGGTATTGAAGGTTTTGAAATAGGTGATACTATTGCAGATTTTGAAAATCCAGAAGCACTAAAAACAATTGCTATTGATGAGCCTACAATGAGTATGCTTTTCACCATTAATGATTCGCCTTTCTTTGGTAAAGACGGTAAATTTGTGACTTCTCGTCATATTAAGGATCGTTTATTTAAAGAATTAGAGAAAAACTTGGCACTTCGTGTAGAAGAAACTGGTAGTGCAGATAAATTTATGGTTTACGGTCGTGGGGTATTGCACCTTTCGGTATTGATTGAAACGATGCGTCGTGAAGGTTATGAACTACAAATTGGTCAGCCACAGGTAATCATTAAGGAAATAGATGGTGTTAAATGCGAGCCTGTGGAAGAGTTGACTATAGACTTACCAGATACTGTTTCTGGTAAAGCAGTAGAGATGGTTTCTATGCGTAAAGGAGAGATGTTGAGTATGGAAGCAAAAGGAACTCGGATGGTTTGCCAGTTCTTAATTCCATCACGAGGTATTATTGGTTTACGTAATCAATTACTAACAGCTACCGCGGGAGAAGCGATTATGGCTCACAGATTTTTAGAGTATCAGCCTTATAAAGGAGAAATTCCTGGACGTATAAGTGGTTCTCTAGTCTCTATGGAAAATGGATCTGCAATACCGTATTCTATAGATAAATTACAAGATAGAGGTAAGTTTTTTGTTTCTCCAGGAGAAGATATTTATGAAGGTCAGGTGATTGGTGAAAACTCTCGCCAAGATGATATGAATATCAATATTACTAAGGCTAAAAAGCAATCTAATGTACGCTCATCTGGTGCAGATGATAAAGCTAAGATTGTTCCTGCTATTAAATTCTCTTTAGAAGAAGCATTAGAATACATTCAAAAAGATGAATATGTTGAGGTAACACCAAATCATTTACGTTTACGTAAAGTATATTTAACTGAAAACGAACGTAAGCGTAACAAAATCTAGGAGCGTTAAGCGTATAAATAGTTTAAAAGCACGTCCGCAAGGAGGTGCTTTTTTGCTTACTAAAATAACGCAACTATTCTATTAAAAATGCATCTATAAGCTAAACATCCAAAAATGAAAAAAGTCTACCTATTCTTAATTTTATTTGCTTCACTTCTTCAATCTTGTGATAACGATGATTGTGGTTCATGTTTTACACCTCCTCAAGGTTTTGTATTTGAACTCGTTGATGCAGAAACTGGAGGGAATCTTTTTACAAGTGGTATATATAATCCCGAAGATATTTCGGTTGTAAATGCCGTTGATGATACAGAAAGAGCATTTCAATTTATTTCTGAAAATCAATTAAACGTAATCCAAATTCAGGAAGTAGGCTGGGAAACCGAAATTGTAAATCTTGAGATCAAAATAGGTGAGGATACAGTATTCAATTTATATGTAAATGCAGAAAGAACAACCGATGATTGCTGCTCATTTACAAAATATAATGAGATAGAAATCCGTAATACTGATTTTGAATTAGATAGTCAGACCGGGGTTTATAAAATTTTAGTTGAATAGAATTGAGCGTTCTTGATTTAATTTTTTGGTGATTATTATTTTCTCTTATGAGAATTATACCCCCCACACCTTACAATTAGTTAGGGGGCATAAAACCTCACAAAGTCTTACCAGAACGGATTTTGTACCAAATCTGGATTGATATCTATTTCTGTCTGATGAATAGGAATCCAATAATTCTTTTTAGAGAATTGACGTTCCTGATAGGATTTTCTTATAAAAAAGCAATCTGGATTGCTTTCATCATCACAATATTGAGAAGCAAAGAAATTCATTCCATAAAATTTTCTATCAAGTGTTTCTTCTCCTATTTTCCAACGTCTAATATCGTGGTACCTTAATCCCATTTCACAGTTGAGCTCCACACGTCTTTCTCTGTGTATGGCTTCGCGCATTTCACTTTGGTTCATACCAGTTGGCAAATCAGGAATACCAGCTCGTTCTCTTATAAGGTTAACGTATTTCAAAATATCAGGATTGCCTGGGTCGCTTTCGTTAAGGGCCTCGGCATAATTTAAATAGGCTTCCCCCAATCTGTAAAGAATACCTGGCCTGTATGGATTTGTTCCGTTTCTTGGATCGTGATCTGGATGTACTTTCTTACGTACAAGATATCCATTTTGTGGTGCATCGTGGGTTGGCCCTCCATCCCATTCATCTTTCATAAAACGCGTAGTGCGATTCTCTCTTCGGTACCACGCTCTGTTATATAAAACAGAAATATAGAAGCGAGGTTCACGATGGGTATACATATTATAAGTATCTGGCAGCGTAACCTGTCCCGCTTTTCCATCTTGATTTCCCTGAACTTCAATCCATTTGGTGTTTCTAAATTCTGCTTCTTCAGAAAACCCTTTTTCAACATAGCCTGAATTAGGATCGTCAATAGGTAATCCGTTCTCCATAAAAAATGCATCTACCAAAGATTGTGTTACTCCTAGACCACCGTTACCAGCAGTACCTCTGGGCTGTGCATGTTTATCATACTCCCAGTGATTTACATCAGGACGTGCAAAAAGTATTTCCGTATTGCCATCTGTAGTTTTTCTAAACATCATATTTTGATAGGAAAGAAAAGGATCTATAGAGCCGTCATCATTGTATTCATAATACAGATCGTGACCAGCCTGATGTGCTGCATCAATTAGTTCTTTACACGCATTACTTGCTCTAACCCATTTTTCTGGACTATAAGTAGTATTAAAAAGCGGTTCTCCCAGGCTGTTTGTAAAACCAGAATATTCAGAGTTGCCATTTACAAGAGGGCTCGCGGCAAATAAGAGCATACGTGCTCTTACTGCTAAAGCCATGATTGATGTGGCACGACCAAACTTTGACGCATCACTATATGTTGCAGGCAGTTCTTGAGATACTTCTTTTAACTCATTATCAATCCAGGAAACCAATTCATCATACGGTCTTCTTTCATTTAGCAAGTCTTCATCAGCTGTACGTATACCCTCATTAAAAGGAACAGGCCCATAAGCCTGAATGAGTAGAAAATTATAATAGGCTATAAGAAAGCGTGCTTCATTTTTCATAATCTGCACTTCTTCTTCTGAAACTTTCTGAGCTGGTAATGCCTTAATATTTTCTATAAATATATAAGCAGATCTGATTCTTTTGGGCAAGACATCCCAATAATCACTATTCCAGTTTGACGTGGGGTTCCAGTCTCCTCTTTGTTTAGCAATTACATCCCATCCAAATTGCTCCCACCCTGTAGAAGGAGCCATATCGTCTCCAAACGCATCGTAACCAATATTTCTTATCATGCCCCAATAGGGGTCTGGGATATTTGAATAAATACCAGCCAACCAATCTTCAGTTCTGGTTTTATCGTTAAAAACTTTCTCGAGCGTAAGTATATCTTCTGGTTTTTGGTCCAGATAATCAGAACACGACGTAAATGTCATCGTTAACAAAATGACAGTTATGTATTTTAATATTTTCATAATCTATGTTTTTTTTATTAGAAGATAATATCTAGGCCTAAGGCAATAGACTGCATAGGAGGGTAAGTAAATCCTGTACCTGTATCAATTTCAGGGTCCCAAAGTTTGAAAGAAGACAATGTGAGTACATTATTGCCCCTTACATAAAGGCGAGCATTGTTACTGCTTATTTTTTCTGTTAGACTTTTTGGAAATGTATATCCAAATTCTACATTTTTCATACGCAGCATGCTCATATCTCTAAGCCACCAAGTTGAAGCCTTATCATTATTGGCATTTGGGGCATTGGATAAACGTGGCCAGAAAACATCTTGTCTGGGGTTTTCTACCGTCCAACGATCTGTATAATTCGTGTAAATGTTACCTAGCCCTCCTTGACCTGAGCCAGGGCTGAAATACGAACCTCCTATAATTCGATATGTTTTCGCATTTCCTTGAAAAAACATGCCAAAGTCAAAATTTTTATACTGCATATTAAAACCAAAACCGTAAACAATCTCTGGGTTGTAAGTGCCTCCTATAGCGGTTCTATCTAATTCTGTAATTCTTCCATCTCCATTAATATCCTTATACTTAATATCACCTGGTCTTACATTCCCAAACGTATGTTCGGGTACATCATCATTCAATACCCCATTATCAATATCAGCAAAGTCTTCATTAGTAAATAAACCATTATCTAGGAGTCCAAATATCTGACCAACAGATTGACCTGTAGAGGACCGGTTGGTACCGATTATAGCTACTGGTTCATCCTGTTCCAGTATTTCGTTATGGGCATAACTGAAATTACCCCAACCTCTTATCGAAAAATCATCGTTAAATCTCTTATTTACATCTAAAGAGACTTCAAATCCCTGATTTTTTACTTTACCATAGTTTGACCACGGATTGTTTACAAAACCTGCAGATCCTGGTACTGTACGCCTTTGCATAAAAATATCGCTGCGCACTTCATTAAACACATCAGCCGTGATATTAATGCTTTCCCACAAACCTAAATTAATACCAAGGTTTGCCTTGGCTACGGTTTCCCAGGTTAAGTTAGATACCCCATAATCTCCTTCCCAACGACCTGCTCTTTCGTAATCATTATTAACCCCCCATCTATAGCCATTTGTATCGCCTATAGTTGTTATATAAGCAAACCTACGGCCATCTATTTGATCATTACCTGCAAGACCATAAGATGCTCTTAGCTTTAGGTTTGATATCGTTTTTATATCTTTTAAGAAATCTTCTTCAGAAACAATCCAACCCACTGCTGCAGAAGGAAAGAATCCATAACGTTTACCTTTTGCGAAATTTTCTGAACCGTTATAACCAAAATTAAATTCGGCTATATACTTACGTTTGTAGGAATAGGAAGCACGTCCTGCAAACCCTTGATTTCGGTAAGGGAGTCTGGATCCATCATCATAATTACGCTGATTATACAAAAACAAACCATCTACCTGATGATCTCCTTTAAAATTGTTAGAGTACTCAACTCTTCCTTCTAAATAAACCGCTTTGTTACCCCATTCTGAACCGGTTTCATAGCCTAAGAAATCTTGGCCAAACCTGTAAACAGTCAAATCTAAAGAGCCATCTTCGTTTCTCCCGGTTGCCGGGTTATAATATTCAAGGGATTTTGCGCGTCTAACACTATTTGCATTATACCGGTCAAAAGAAAATTTAAATGTTGTAGATAATCCCTGAACTATAAAGTCTAGATCTTGCTCTACAGAAAATAACGATTCTAATTTACTGGCACTTTGACGTTCATACCCCGTTTGAGTAGCAAGAGCCCAAGGATTTGCTCTCTCTGGCTGAACAGGTATTTCTCCAGAAGAATATTGTGTTGGATGTTGATAAGGCGGAGTTTCAAATGCAAGATTTAATAACTCATTTACGTTTTGAGGAGCTCTTCTCAAATCCTGAAGAAAACCTCCTATACTCACTCGAAACAAGGTAGTTGGGGTCATATTCAAATCAAGATTAGATCGCATGTTATACCGATCTAAATGTGGAGAAGAATCCCATTCTTGTCTTGGATCATTTTCAATAATCCCATTTTCACCATAATAAGAAGCCACAAAAGCATATCTTAAGAGATCTGTACCTCCAGTGACAGTAAGGTTAAGTCTGTCGCTTAACGCATGATCTTTGGTTATTTCATCAAGCCAGTTAACATCCGGGTATAAATCAGGATCTACTCCAGAGCGTATATTATCAATTCGTTCTTGTGAAAAGGGCTCTGTGTTGCCTTCTTCTCTTGCGATAGCATTAAACACTTCAAGATACTCTGCAGCACCTATAAACTCTGGTAATTGTGTAGGCTGTGTAAGACTATGCTCGTAACGCGCATTAAAACTTGGTTTAGCAATCTTTCCTCGTTTTGTGGTTATCAATATCACACCATTTGCACCACGTACTCCATAAACTGCGCTAGCTGCTGCATCTTTAAGGATAGAAAATGTTGCTATTTCTGCAGGGTCTATGTTATTGAGCGATCGTTCTATACCATCTACTAATACTAGGGGTTGAGAATTTCCTGCAAAAGATGAAATTCCACGAATCCAGAATTGAGAGTTATCGTATCCTGTTTCTCCAGAACGCTGTACTGCGATCACACCAGCCAATCTTCCTGCAAGATTATTACTAAGAGAACGTGAAGAACTGGTTTGCAATTCTTCGGGCTCAATAGTTGCAACCGAGCTGATCACTGAATATTTCTTTTGCTTTCCGTAGCCAACAACAACCAATTCATCAAGACTGGCAGCATTTTCTTCCAATTTTACAGAAATACTTGTTTGGCCTTCAAGTGGAATTTCTTGAGTTGTAAATCCAATATAAGATACGATCAGAATTGCATTCGGATCACTAACATTAAGTGTAAAACTCCCGTCAAATTCAGAAGTAGCACCGTTTTTGGTGCCTTTTTCTACTATGTTTGCTCCTGGAAGTGGCTGGCCGGTAGGATCAAGTATTTTTCCTGATATTTTATACTGATTTTGTTTGTCTGATAGCGAATTGTTAGATACAGCTTTTTTAAGTATAATTTGATTATTTAAAACTTCGTAATCAATATCAGAATTCTTAAATACTTTTTTAAGAACCTGATCAATAGATTGGTCATTTACAAGAACAGTGACTTTTTGCTCAAGGTTTACATCTTTTCTATTGAAGAGAAATTTATAATTAGATTTTGCTTCTATAGCATGAATAATATCAATCACAGAGACCTGCTCCAGATCTAATGATATTTTATCTTGAGAATAAGAATTAGCCTGAACCTGAAAAATTGAAATTAAGGTTATAAGTACAGCAGTAATGCTCATTTTTAAGTTTAATAGATAAATAGAATGATTCGCACTCCATCTTTGTGAGTGTTTTTTCATAATTTGCGAGTAGTTAATAATGGTTTAAATTTTGTTTTAAATCAGAGTTTAAAACCGGGAAATGTTAGAGCATTTTCTGGTTTTTTTGATTCAGGTAAGTTGGACCTCGTAGTTGTTGTTTCATTTTTAATTAGTTTAAAGTTGATTTAATAGATGGTAATGTGATTTTTATCGATTTTATATTCAAACGAATAACTTCTTTTAAAAGATTCTAAAACCTCTCTAATGCTTTCAATATCAAAGGAGGCATCAAAGATTTCTTTTTCAAGTTCTTTGTTTTCTATTTCTATTTTGACATTATATTTTCTTTCAAGCGCACGGCTTATTTTATGAAATTTTGCATTTCTAAAGATTAATTTCCCGTCCATCCAGGCGGTGTATCTGTAAGAATCTACGTCTTCAACATGGATTGTATTATCTTTTCTATTCCAATCAGCTTTTTGATTGGGTTTTAATAATATTTCATCAGAATTTTTAGGATTGAGAAGACTAACCGAACCTTCCACCAGAACGGTATGTATATTTTGGTTTTCAGCATAGTTATTGACATTAAATTTGGTCCCTAAAACTTTAATTTTAATAGCATCAGACTCAACTATAAAAGGGTGAGTCTTGTCTTCAGCAACTTCAAAAAAGGCTTCACCTGTTAGCGTTACAGATCTGGGAATATCCTTTTTAAAAAATGTAGGGTATCTTAATGTACTTCCTGAATTGAGATAAATACTTGTGCCATCTGCCAGAACGATATTAAATTTTTTACCATTAGGAATACGTATGGTAACATATGAGGGCTCTTCAACATGAGCGTCGTTGAGATAAATCAGTTTTTCTCCTTTTTGATTACCTATAGAATTGCCTTGAGCATTAGTAATTACTTTTTGATTTGTGGGTAGTAGTTTTATCATATCACCCTCTTCTGTTTCAAGAATGACAAATTTTTCTTGAATAGTTTGCCCTGTATTATTTATTAAGGGGAGTAAAAATTGTGTAGCAGAAAAATATCCTCCTGTTATCAGAACAACGACTAAGGCAGCATAGCTTAGAATACGTTTCGTAGTGATTTTTTTTGAATTCTTTTTCTTGTTTTCAGAAATCTTAGAAAGCAATTTGTCTTTTAAAGGAGCAACTTCTTCATTTTGAAGTACTGTTGAAATTTCAAAATGAAGCTTTACATACTCATCAAATGTCTTTTGGTTTTCATCATCTTTTATCCATTCAGATAATAATTCTACATCGTTTTCGGAAGCGTGCCCAGTTAAGTATCTGATTAATGAATTTTCAATGCTATTTCTGTTCATTTCTTATTGAGTTATATAGCTAAGACAATCCTCATTTAGAAAACCCTAATATTTTCATAATATTTTTTTCATATATTTATTTTTTATCAAAATAGATAAGATTAATTCCAACTTGATAAAACGTTTTATTAATAATGTCTGAACAAATAAACAATACTTGGGTGATTGCCTTAAAAAAAGGTGATAAAAATGCACACGCATTTTTAATTGAAAAATACAGTCCTTCACTTATGGGCTATGTTTTTTCCTTGACCAATGACAAAGCTTCAGCAAAAGACATTTTGCAAAATGTATTTATGAAAATCTGGGAAAAACGAGAGCGTTTAGCTATAAACACCTCATTAAAGAGTTATTTATTTAAAAGTGCTTATAACGAATTTATAAACCACTATAAGAAAGAGAGTGCTATTATAAAGCTTGAAAAAAAGTATCACGAAAGCTTAGAGAGAGTTGCAAAAGAAAGCGATGATGAAAGTTTAGAAAAAATCATGTCAGAAATATTTAATGAGATAGAAAGGCTTTCACCCAAATGCAAGGAGGTATTTTTATTGAGCAGAAAAGACGGTCTTACCAATAAAGAAATAGCGCAATATCTTAATATATCTGTAAAAACAGTAGAAGCTCAAATAAGTAAAGCATTTAAGACTTTACGTAAAAAATTAGAGGTTAAACTTTATATGATGCTTTTCCTTTTAAGGGATTGCAAAATGTGATTTCACAATAGGCATTTTTTAAATGCTTATTTTATTACTTTCACATTAAAATATATTCTTTGCCTAAATTAACAGTAAAAACCTACACACCTAACTATAAATCCAGATGGGATCGTTTTGTAGCTTCACTTAATGGAACCTATAAAGGTTCTAAGAATACATCTTTTCTCTTTCAAAGGGATTTTATGGAGTACCATAAAGACCGTTTTAAAGATTACAGCCTACTTGTTTTTAAAGGTGAAAGAGTAGTTGCTGTTTTACCTGCAAATAAAGTAGAAGACACGATATATTCACATCAGGGATTAACCTATGGAGGCTTGATTTTAGAAGCTGAAATACGGTTAAAAGAAGCTCTGGAAATTTTTGAAGCCGTTTTGAGTTTTCTTTCGCAAAGCGAAATAAAAAACCTGGAAATTAAAGTCTTACCTCAATTTTATCAGGAGTTACCTGGAGACGAACTCGATTATCTCTTGTTTTTAATTAAAGCTAAACTTGTTAAAGTGGAAACCGCTGCGGTAATTGAGTATCGCAATAGAATTCCATTGAATTCATCCAGAAAAAGCGCAGCCAATCAAGCTCAAAAAGCAGGGTTGCAAATAGTACAGACGATAGATTTTGAACCATTCTGGAAACAGGTTTTAGAACCAAATCTGCACGCAAGACATAGTGCAAAACCTACCCATTCTTTAGAAGAGATTACACTTTTAGCAAAGCGGTTTAAATATAACATTAAACAGTTTAATGTGGTTGACGATTTAGGGAGTTTATTAGCGGGAGCGACTATTTTTGAAACCCAAACAGTTGCACATGTACAGTATATTTCTGCCAACCCCCAAGGACGCAAACAAGGTGCTTTAGATCTACTATTTCAATATTTGATTGAAAAAAAATATACAGACAAGTGGTATTTTGATTTCGGAACTTCTAATGAGCAAGCCGGCTTAAAACTCAATAACGGACTCCAATTCTGGAAAGAGACCTTTGGAGCACGTACACGGGTTCAGCGAACTTTTAGTGTAAAAACGGGCAATGCACATTATCTAAAAGATATTGTTTTATGATTCCGTTTTTAGATATCAAAAAGCTCAACGCCCCTTATGAGGAAACTTTAAAGTCGAAGTTTTCAGAGTTCTTGAGTAATGGGAATTATATTCTTGGAGATGCCGTAGAATCCTTTGAAAACGAATTTGCCAGCTTTTGCGGTACAGCTCACTGCATCGGCACAGGTAACGGACTTGATGCTTTGAGACTTATCTTTGAAGCCTGTAAAACACAGGGAAAACTTAAAACGGGAGATTCTGTTTTAATGGCGGCAAATTCTTATATCGCAACGGTATTGGCTGTTATAAACGCCGGATTAAAACCTGTTTTTGTAGATATTGAAGACGCTACTTTTAATATAGATTTATACCAGTTGCCAAAGCCAGAAACTTCTGTAAAAGCTATTGTTATTACCCATTTATATGGGCTGCTGGGACCGGTAGATGAAGTTTCAGCTTATGCTAAAGACCATAATTTATTATTCATAGAAGATGCGAGTCAGGCACATGGAGCAGCATTAAAAGGCAAAAAATCCGGGAGTTTTGGTGATGCAGCAGCATTCAGTTTTTATCCCACTAAAAATCTTGGGGCATTAGGTGATGGGGGAGCGGTTACAACGTCAGATTCTAACTTGGCGACAATAATAAAGAGCCTGCGAAACTACGGAAGAAGAACCGCTCATACTAATGAATATGCAGGATTTAATTCACGATTAGATGCTTTGCAGGCTCTGTTTTTAAGCGAAAAGCTGAAGCATCTCACTACCGAAAATCAAATACGACAAAATATTGCAAAACGCTATTTAGGTCAAATCAAAAATCCCTTGGTCAAGCTTCCTTATTGGGATGATACTGACAATCACGTATTTTATCTTTTTGTTATTCTTGTCGAAGATCGTGGTTCTTTTTTAACGTATTTGAATTCAAATGAAATTGGGTATTCATTACACTATCCTGTTCCGTCGTATCAACAACAAGCTTTAAATTCCTATGCACATTTGAGCTTCCCGGTTACCGAGCAGGTAGCCAATACCTGTGTGAGTATTCCGCTTAATCCTGCGCTCTCTGAATCAGAAATAGATCGCATTATCACAGTTTTAAACCAGTATCATGCTTAAGTTTCTGCGAAAGCTCATACAGCAGAATATCTTATTAAAAGTGAGCTCTGTAAATACGCTGCGTATTTCAGTTCGCATTGTCTGTGGTTTAATAACCTCTAAGTTGATCGCAATTTATTTAGGCTCCTCGGGAATGGCAATTCTGGGAGACTTGCGTAATTTTTTGAACTCTGTTCAAAGTGTTGGTCAATTGGGAATAAACAATGGTGTAGTAAAATATTCCGCCGAATATAAGCAACAAAAAACAAAGCTAAATAGCCTTGTTTCGACTTCTTTAAAAATTAGCTTTTTGACTTCTGTAGTGCTAAGCTTAATACTTTTTATTGCGGCTCCAGAGCTTAATAATTTGGTTTTTACTAATGCATTTAATTTTACCCGAATACTTCGGTTTGTGGCACTAGCTTTACCTATTTTCACTTTAAATGCATTAACTATAAGCGTTTTAAGTGGTTTGGGGGATTATAAGAAAGTTATTTACATCAATATTGCGACAAACGTTTTAGGAGTTCTGTTAGCTGCATTTTTAATTATTAGAATGCAAGTTTTTGGCGCGCTGCTGAGTTTGGTATTTAGCGCTGCGATCGCATTCCTAATAATAGCTGTTGCCTTGCGTAAAAATCGTGGGTATTTAATCACAGTCCTATCATTACCTATCAAATATTCTATTTTAAAGAAACTAGCCTCTTATGGGGGAATGACCTTGTTTTCAGCCATCGTTTCTCCGTGGGTTTACATCAGTATCAGGCAACACATCATTGCAGTAGATGGACTCGAAAAAGCGGGATACTGGGATGCGATGCTTCGTCTTTCTGACTACTATTTGATGTTTACCACAACTTTATTGACGCTTTATGTATTGCCTAAACTCTCAACTATGCAGACTAGAAAAGAGTTTAAAACAGAGGTTTTTAGTTTTTATAAAACCATTTTACCACTTTTTGGACTGGGATTAATTCTCGTTTATTTCCTGAAAATATGGATTATTAAATTGGTTTATAATGCTGATTTTTTACAGATGAACACCTTGTTCATTTGGCAACTATCGGGTGATTTCTTTAGGGTTGCAAGTCTGGTAATTGCATATCAGTTTATCGCAAAAAATAAATTCTGGGCATTTATAATTACACAAATCATTTCCTTAAGTGTTATCTATTTTAGCAGTACACTTCTGGTTTCAGAATATGGTTTTGTGGGAGCGTCTATGGGGCATTTAGTGAGTTATATCATTTATTTTCTAATGCTATTGGTTATATTTCGAAAGTCTTTATTGAAACCCCTAAAAGGTTCAACATCCTGAGGCTTACCTCGAAATTGAAAATATGTTTCTAACGAATGCCTTGTGGGCTTACCAAGAGGTAGTTGATCTATAAAAACGTGCTAAAATCACTTGCTTCCTTACGTTTTGTTTTTGCTTTTTTGGTGTTTTTGCACCATATAAAGATTCTGGAAGATGCCATTGGTCACGCCTTTTTTTATGCGCTGAGCGGCTTTATTCTCTCTTATGTTTATGCAGAAAGAATAAGCGCTAATAAAATCAGCTTAGGTCAGTTTTTAAAATTGCGATTGAGCAGGTTGTACCCTTTGTATTTTCTCACTTTGCTAGTTGCAATACCACTAACTTTAGAAGTATTTGCTAAAAATACAATCGAATGGTGGACGAGCTTTTTGGCAGCTGTTTTGATGCTGCAAAGTTTTATACCTGATGCATTTTATTACTTCTCGTTAAACAGTGTAGCGTGGAGTATCTCAGACTTATTTTTCTTTTACTTATTATTTCCATTTTTGTTGAGATATGCGTTGAAACTTTCTAAAAGGTCTTTACTTCTATTTTATAGTGTTTCAGGCTTGATTATTTTAGCCTTAATGGTTGTTATTCCAGAGTCTTTGCAACACTGGTTTTTTTACATCAATCCGTTTCTAAGAGTTTTTGATTTTGGCTTAGGAATACTGCTTTATAAATTGCTTCGGAAGGATTCTTTTCAGGTTTATAAGTCGGCTTTCACCTATTATGAACTTGCCACAATCGCTTTACTTATCTTTTTTTACAGCGCTGCAGAATTCTTTCCGAAAGTGGTTCGGTATTCTGTTTATTACTGGTTACCGATAACGCTTTTCATTGGTGTTTTTGCACAACAAAAAGGCGCTGTTTCCAGACTCTTGTATAATAGAGTAGCTTTATTTTTAGGCGAACTCAGTTTTGGTTTTTACCTCTGGCACCAGCTTATTTTACGATATGCAAGACGCTTTATAAACCACTTTGATATTGCTTTGTCAGATTGGCAATTCAATAGTTTGAGTTTTATATTGATTCTATTGGTTTGTGTGGTTTCGTATCAATATTTTGAGCGTCCACTGAAGCGGAAGATTCGTCAGCTTTGGCTGTGATCGAATTCCAGGCTTCCACATACTTGTTAGCTATTATTTTATAATTGTGATGCTTTTTGATAAAAAGCTGTGCAGCCAGACCAATTTCCCGAATGCGATTGGGGTTTAAAATAAGCTTTTCCAGATCTGCAGTGATTCTTTCAGCATTAGGAATGGTATGAATCGCAACACTATTCGGTTCTAAATTATAGGTTTTACAAAATAATTTTCCGGCACCGGTAAAAACCACTTTTCCCTGCGCCATAGCTTCTAATGCATTATAACCTTGATCCAATGCATAGGTTTGATCGAGAATGATATCAGCCTCTTTATACGTTTGTATATATTCAGCATACGGAATACTTGTAACAAAAATGACCTCAATTTGATCCTGATATTTCTGTTGAATGCTTGTTAGCGCAGCATCAAAATAATCATTCCCTTTTTTGTGATAATTGATACGGTTTACGCCGTGAAAAATTATAAGTTTTGAACTTTCTTTTTGTGGTTTTAACTGAAAATTACTCAGGTTAACAGGATTGGGTATAAGTCCGTAATAGTCTTTAACTCCTTTATAAATAGGATGGTAATCCAGATCAGAACTGATGATCAAATCTTTTTGTTGAAACACAAAATCATGATATTTTTTGTGCCTTATAGTCAGGTATTTTTTACTAAACGGAAATTCAATATCTGGATGTTGAAGAATAGGATGGTGTGGGAGTTTATCAATATTTTTGAGATAAATATAATCGTCACCGCAAGCCAATACCACCAATTTGGGAGTCAGGATTCTCAGACGCTTTAGAATTCTTTTTTCTAAAAAATAGGGTGTTTTAAAAGGGTACTCATTGATGAGTTGAATCACATCATATTTTTTCTGATCTACAAGCCAGTCTAAACAACGATACCCAATTTCTAAAAACGCAATATCAAATCGAAAAACTTTAAATATAGCTTTTCGCAAAAAACGCATCACACTACTGTTTTCAATACGTTTTGCACTAAATATAATATCGGCAGGTAGTTTTTTAAATGCATCACCAGTACTGATAAGTGTGACCTGATGACCGGCCTCGACTAAACCAGATTTTAAGCTGTTGTGCAAATTGCTGTATTCTCCTACGAGTAGAATTCTCATAAATTGCGTTACATTTAGCGTGATAAGATACATAATCTCTGAAATCAAAACCTCAAAATATCTGTATTCTCGTAGAGTCACTTGCTGGTGGCGGGGCAGAGCGATCTGCCGCCTTGCTCACGGAAATGCTTTCAGATAAAGGGTTCAACGTACATCTAGTCACAATAACAGATACTATTGGCTACGCTTTTAAAGCTCATTTGCTAAATCTGGGTTTGTATAAAAACAAACGCAACGATTTCCTGAATAAAATGAGACGCTTACAGATTGTTAAAACGTATTTGAAGGTGCAGGAGATTGATGTTGTACTGGATTTTAGAATGCGAAAGAGTGTTTTAAAAGAATTGATAGTCCAAAAATTTTTATACCGAAAAGCGAAACCAGTTTATATGGTACGCAGCTCCAATCTGGATTATTATTTTCCTAAATCGTCCAGGTTTACCAGGAAACTATTTGAAACAAAACCGATTTGTGTTTTGACGGAAGGCATTAAAACGAGCATTGAAGATCAGTTTAAATTGAAAAATATTACCGTAATTCCTAATGCAATTGATCTTAAGAAATATAAGGAGAATTATGCGATACCATCTCCTATTGAACGTAGGTATATTTTAGCTTCCGGACGTTTAGTGCCGGGAGTTAAACAGTTTGATAAATTGATAGCAGCCTATGCAGAAAGTGAGTTGCCACAGGCAAATATAGACTTGCGCATTCTGGGCGTAGGAGAAACACTTGATGCGCTCAAGGCTTTAGCTAAAAAAATGGGTTTGGAAAAGCAGGTTGTTTTTGAAGGTTTTGTAAAAGATCCCGAACCTTATGTCGCAAATGCACTTTATACGGTACTGTGCAGCAAGTTTGAAGGATTTCCTCGGGTTATTTTAGAAAGTTTGGCCTGTGGAACGCCGGTTGTAGCAACAGATTGTCCCACCGGTCCTGCAGAAATCTTAGACGGTACAAATGGAATTTTAGTCCCTCATAATGACTTTAAAGTACTGATTCTGGCGATGAATAGATTGGCTTTCAACGAAGGTTTAAGAAAGCAATTTAAGGCTTCATGCCGCTCAAGTATTTGTAAATTTGAAGCTGCTAAGATCTCAACGCGCTGGCAGCACTATTTAAACCAAGTTTATGAATTGTATTAGGCGTATAAAACTTCCTAAAATTGAAGACCGCAGAGGTAATCTTTCGGTATTAGAGAACGATATTTTACCGTTCACTTTTAAGCGGGTTTATTATTTGTATGACGTACCCAGTGGTGCATCTCGAGGGGGGCATGCACATAAAGAACAAAGCGAATTTTTAATTGCGCTTTCCGGTAGTTTTGATGTGCTGATCAATACGGGTTTTGAAACTCAAATTTACACGCTTAATAGACCTGATGAAGGCTTGTTGATTCCTAATGGGTATTGGCGCGAACTCGATAATTTTTCTAGTGGTGGGATTTGCCTGGTTTTGGCAAGTGATGTTTTTAAGGAAGTAGATTACGTAAGAAACCTTAATGATTTTTTAGCTTCTAAAAAGCTGTAAACCGAAAGCCTCTCCGTAATAAAAATAACTTTGCTTTTCTGATTACAATCAATATTAGTCTTGGAGCATTCAATAGAAAGCGCTGTTTTTTATTGAGCACCGAAGGATCTAGTTTCTTTTTAAGTTTAGAAAATAAATCCAATCGCCCTTCAGTTTTGTAAAAGAAGCACAAGAAATACCGTTTAAACTGAATATACTTATGTAAAGATTGATGTTCAGGATTGGCCCGAAGTATTGCACCAAATTTAGGAGCCTGTAGTTCGCTTTTTTTTTGACTGCTTATTTGATTAGGTACATATGAGCGATAACGGCAAGTAATCTTAGGGTTATAAGCCAACCGGAAATTGAGATTAGCCTGTATCAAAAAATCAACATCTTCAGAATACGTAATGGGATTTTTGAAACCTTCTATAGCTAAGAAACCTACCTTAGTAAAAGCCATGCCGCTGGGGATTATTAAGGGTTGATATAAACTGGTATCAAAATAATCAGTGACAAGATGAGCTTCTTTTATTTTGAGATTGAGTCTGGGTTTTAAAAGCTTGCCAGTACTATAAAATTCTTCATAACCGGTGCCAAATAAATCAGCTTCAGGGAAAGAGTTTCTAAGTTTTATTAAAACGTCTAAATGATCAGGGAGCCAGATATCATCTGCATCTAGCAAGGCGATAAAATCAGCTTGAGAAGCCAAAACACCGGTATTTCTTGTTTGAGATAAACCTTGATTCTCCTGATCGATGATGCGAATACGGACATCTGAAAAACCGTGTAAAATCTCCAGACTATTATCTGTAGAGCCATCGTTGATAAGGATCAATTCAAAATCTGTAAAACGCTGTGCCAATACAGATTGAATAGTTTCTTGCAAATAGGCAGCTTTATTAAATACCGGGATAACGACACTGATCTCAGGCATCCTGCTTCAATTTTATATAAAAATAGAGGCGGTATAGATCAAATAAGCGCAGATAGGGTTTAGTACCACAAAGGTTTTTGATGATTTGGGATTCCTGTTTTTTTATAAGCTTTATAAACTGTTTTTGGGTCCTTGTTTTTTTTAAGAACAAAGCAACACGCTGCAGCGGCCGGAAATCTTCCGGGAGTTTTTGGGCTTTTTCAAGATTGACCATGGTTTGCAATCCTTCTTGTGTTTTTACCAGGTATTGCGCATTAGTTTCCAGACCTAAATGTAGCGTAGGATTGTCAATATGTAAAACCGAAACCTTCTGTTTTTGAAGTAAGTAGGAAAAGTAAATATCCAGTCCGTAGGCGTTTTCTTCAGCGGGATTGCAAGCTAGAAAAACCGATTTTTCAATCAATATATGCTGACTGATCAAAGATAAGTAGGGTTTTTTATTGCGTTTTGTAGCAGGTTTTGCTTCTCTGCTTTTTCCGTAGTAATAGCGTAGAAGTTTGGTGTCATCACTCGGTTTCTCGGCATAAGCCACTCCTCCAAAAACAACCGAAGCTTTACCCAAATGTTCAAGCATAATTCGCAGAAAGTTTTCGCGTAACGGCATCACATCAGCATCAAAAAACAGCAAATGCTCATATTTTGAATGCTCTGCTAAAAACTGTCGAGTAGCTGTACGCCCTTTATTTATAGTAAATGTATCGTAGTAACAGTTTTGATATTTAGTCAGTTTTTCATTTTCGGCTTTTAAATTTTCGTCAGTTGAAGCATCATCAGCTATTCTGATTTCATAATCAATATCCACAAGTTTGATCATCTCGAGAATTCGAGAAACCAGTTCGGTTACCGAAGTGTTATAAACGGGTATGAGGATGGAAAGCATATCCCCGAAGATACTTAAATCGTCTTTTGTACAACTTCAAAAATCTTATTTCCGTCGCATTTAAGAGTTTTTGAAGGGTATTTGAGTAACAACGCATAATCATGTGTAGCCATAAGAATGGTGTTTCCGTTCTTGTTGATTTCTTGCAAGACGCCCATAACTTCAACCGAAGTTTGTGGATCCAGATTACCGGTTGGTTCATCGGCAAGAATCAATTCGGGGTCGTTAAGCAGCGCACGGGCAATCGCCACACGTTGCTGTTCACCTCCTGAGAGTTGGTAAGGGTATTTAAACCCTTTGGTTTTCATCCCTACTTTATCCAGTACTTCGTCAATCTTAGAATCCATTTCACTTTGATTCTTCCAGCCGGTAGCTTTAAGAACAAACTTGAGATTCTCTTTTACCGTACGGTCATTCAGCAGTTTAAAATCCTGAAAAACGACGCCCAGTTTCCGTCTTAAAAAAGGTATTTGTTTCTCTTTAAGTGTTGTCAAGTCATAATCTACAATGGTTCCTTGTCCTTGTTGTAGCGGTAAATCGCCGTAAAGCGTTTTCATAAAACTACTTTTTCCACTTCCGGTTTTACCGATGAGGTAAACAAACTCACCTTTATTGATGCTGAGGCTTACATCAGAAAGAATAAGGCTTTCGCGTTGAAAAATAGAAGCATTTTGAAGTTGCAATACCGGTGTAGACATAGAAAACGACTAAGAGTTGATAGGTTTATCTAACGTCAAAAATACAATAAGTATTTCATTTGAAGTGCTTCTCTAAGCTGTTGAAAACTCGTTTAAAATAAGCATCAAGAACTTATTTATAAGAAGGCCTATCTAGATATAATTATCCTAGTTTTGTAACGTTATTAACAGTAGTTGCTTTTAGAATTTGAGGTTTTAAAAAGTACTGCTTTTGCAACTTAACACGATATTTATGATTAAGAAATATGCCGCTTTGGCACTACTTATGCTGCTCACATTGCCGGTTGTTACCGCGCAGCAATCTGCCGCTTTTACAAATGAACTTGCCCAGTATAACAAGGCGCTTACGCTGTATAACAGCAAGCAGTATCTGGCTGCCCAGACTGTTTTTTTAGAAATAAAAGAGAAAACTACAGACCCTACAATTGAAGGTGATTGTGCTTATTATATCGCTAACGCAGCGGTACGTCTCAATCAGAGTGGCGCAGATGCCGCGATGCAAAAATTTGTAGAAGAATATCCTACCAGTACTAAGCGCAACTCTGCTTATAAGGATGTTGCAGATTATTATTACGAGAACGGAAAGTATTCTGTAGCTAAACGCTGGTATGAGCAAGTAGATTTATCTCGCTTAAACTGGAGCGAACTCGAGCGTTACAACTTCAATATGGGGTATGTCCATCTTAAGACTAACAGTCCGCAAGAGGCAAAAGTATATTTCAGCCGGGTACGTAATTCAGAGAAATACGGAGCTCAGGCTAAGTATTATGAAGGCTTTATGGCCTATGAAAATGATGATTATGAAGAAGCGAGTCAGCTTTTTGAAGAAGTAGAAGCCGAAGAAGGAACCCGCGAAGATCTGAGTTATTTTAAGGCAGATCTCAATTTTAAGAAAGGTGATTTTCAGGAAGCTATAAGGCTTGCTAAAGAGCAATTACCCACCGCAAACAGACTGGATCAATCTGAATTAAACAAGATAATAGGTGAAAGTTATTTTAACCTTGGTCAGTTTGATGAAGCGCTTCCGTATTTAAAAGAATACCGCGGGAAACGCGGAAAATGGACGAATACCGATTATTACCAATTGGGTTATGCATATTACAAGCAAGGCGATTATGCTGCTGCAATCGGCGAATTCAATAAAATTATAGACGGAAAAAACAGCGTTGCACAAAATGCATATTATCACTTAGCTGATGCCTATCTCAAAACTGATAAAAAGCAAGAGGCACTGAATGCTTTTCGTAATGCCTATCAAATGGATTTTGAGCCGAAAATTAAAGAAGACAGCGGACTTAATTATGCAAAGCTGAGCTACGAGATCGGTAATGCATACGAACCTGCACCGGTGGCTATAAGCAACTACTTAGACCAATATCCTGATACGCCAGAGCGTCAACAACTTCAAAATTTACTCATAGACTCTTACATAACTTCTAAGAATTATGAAGGTGCGATGGAACTTATTGAGAACAACCGCAATTTTGATGATAAAGTAGCTTATCAAAAAGTAGCTTTTTACCGCGGCATCGAATTATACAACGACGGAGATTTTCAGGAAGCAATCATCAATTTTGAAAAATCATTAAGTGAACCCCGGACACCCGAATTTACAGCTCGAGCACTCTATTGGAAAGCAGAAAGTGAATACACTATAAACCGTATTGATGATGCACTGCTTACGTTTAAGCAGTTTGAGCAAAACAGTGCGGCGCCTTCATTATCAGAATATGATAATCTGGCTTATAACTTAGGTTATGCCTACTTTAAAAAGAAAAATTACAATCAGGCTGCAAAATATTTCAGTCAGTATACAAAATCAGCTACAGCAGATAACGTGAGAAAAATGGATGCGTATATGCGTCTGGGTGATAGTCATTTTATTGATAGTGAATACTGGCCGGCTATGGAAGCGTATAACGAAGCGATTGCTATGCCCGGCGGAAATAAAGATTATGCAACCTTTCAGAAATCTATAAGCTATGGTTTTGTAGATCGTAACGCTCAAAAGATAGAAGGCTTAAGCAATTTTGCCAATCAGTTTCCGCAGTCTAGTTATCGGGATGACGCTTTATACGAGTTGGGAAATACGTATGTTGCTACCGGTGACAACGAACGCGGAATTCAAGCTTACGATCGTTTAGTTAGAGAAATTCCTAAAAGTAAATTTGCCGCTAAAGCACAGCTGAAAAAAGCACTTATTTATGACAATACAAACCGAAGCGATCAGGCCTTAAACCTTTTTAAACGTGTTGCTCAGGACTATCCGGGGACTCCAGAAGGTGTTCAGGCTGTAGCTTCAGCAAAACTGATTTATATAGATAAGGGTCAGGTTGAAGAATATGGGCGATGGGCAAACAGTCTCGATTATATTTCGGTAGAAGATGCAGAACTTGATGATGCTGCATTCTCTTCAGCAGAAAAACAATTGGTAGGCAGCAACAATCCTGAAGCGATTCAGAATTTTGAGAAATACCTGCGCGAGTATCCTAATGGGCAACGCGCAATGGAAGCACACTTCTATTTGGGTCAACTATACTTTGGTAAAAATGAATTTCCGAAGACCATTCCACATTATAAATATGTGATTGAAAAGCAACGCAGTGAATTTACAGAACAAGCTTTAGCTCGTTTAGGTCAGGTGTACCTTAGTGAGCGTAATTATGCTGACGCAGTGCCTGTATTGAAACGTCTGGAAAATGAAGCAGACAGTTCCCAGAACCTCATTTTTGCGCAAAGTAACCTGATGAAGTCGTACTACGAACTCAAGCAGTATGACAATGCAGTTAGTTACGCAGAGCAGGTGTTGAGCAATTCTAAAATAGATAATAAAGTAAAGAGCGATGCTCAGGTAATTATTGCTCGTAGCGCAATGCAAACCGGTAACGAAAGCAGAGCCGCAAGTGCTTATGCTGAAGTTTCAAAAATAGCAACCGGTGCATTGGCAGCTGAAGCCTTGTATTATGATGCTTATTTTAAGAACAAAAATGGGGACTATAAAGGCTCTAATGTTTCGGTACAAAAACTAGCTAAAGACTATAGTGGTTATAAAGAATATGGCGCAAAAGGTCTTGTGTTAATGGCAAAGAATTTTTATGAACTGAAAGACGCGTACCAAGCGACCTATATTTTAGATAACGTGATCTCAAACTTTAGCGATTATCCTGAAGTTGTAGCAGAAGCTCAACAAGAATTAGAACGAATTAAAGCAACTGAATCTAAAACGAATTCATCGTTAGAAGAAAACTAAAATTCACCAGAACGCTTTCAGTTTTTGAAACACCTAATTAGAAAATCAATTATGATTAAGAATATAAAATCAATTTTCACTACAGCTTTGATCTTGAGTGCGATAGGAGTTGCGCAGGCTCAGGATAAAGATAATCTGGGTACCGAAGTAGTAAATGTTGTAAAACCCTATACGCCAGAAATAGGAGATGCATTTAAAGTAAAAGCGACACCTAGTCTTAACGACTCGGTGAATACCGCTAAGAAAAAAGTAACCTATGGGATATTTTCGGTCCCTGTAGCTTCAACGTTTACGCCTGCTAAAGGAAAGGCTGCTCAGGTAGAAAAGGCAAAGCGAGTGAAATTATATGATAATTATGTGCGCTTAGGCTTTGGTACGTATACTACAGCTTTAGCTGAATTTTACAGCAATTTTGAGATAGATCGGGATTCAAATTTTGGAGTTTATTTAAATCACAATTCATCACAAGGAGAGATTGAAGATGTAGTTTTAGACAATCAGTTTTATGATACGGATCTTAATTTAAATTACTCTTCTCGCAACCGCGATTACAACTGGCACACCGATCTTGATCTGGGACATCGGCTATTCAATTGGTATGGCATAAATGATGCTGTTGCAGCATCACCTACCTTGACAGAAGCTATTGACCCTGTTCATAGTTATTTTCAGGCTGGTTTGAGTGGAGGTATTGAGTTTAATGAAGGTTTTTTTGAAAGTGCTACAGCTCGTGTAGGCTATTTTGGAGACTCGTATGAATCTAGTGAAATCAGGGCTGTTGTTGCTCCGGAATTTATGATTCCGATTACAGATCAGAAAATAAGCTTAGACTTGAAATTAGATTATCTAAACGGAAGCTTTGACCGCAATTACAGAAACTCTGAAGCAATAGAATACACGCATTTAATAGTGAGTGCAAACCCTAGTTTACAAATCTTAAAAGACGATTTGACTTTAGACTTAGGGGTAACTGTTGCGACAGATTTAAATCCTGATGCAGACAAAACAGATATTAATATCTACCCAAGTGTACGCGCTTCTTACAATGTAGTCGATGAGTATTTTATTGCTTATGGTGGGCTAGAAGGTGGTTTGATGCAAAACAGCTACCAAGAGCTAGCTACAGAGAATCCGTTTATATCTCCGACTATAGATTCCCTTTCTCCAACTGATCAGAAATATGATTTATACGCGGGTATAAAAGGGAAGCTGAGTAGCGCGATGAGTTACAACTTACGTGCAAGTTATTTAGCTCAGGATAATCGTTTGTTATACCGAAATAACTACCGTTCTGCAAGTGAAACCACTATTACCGGAGCAGAAAATTATCAATACGGAAATTCTTTTGCGGTAATTAATGACAATGTAAAAACGCTTTCGGTTTTTGGTGAATTGAATTTTGATGTGAACAGCAATCTGAAAATGCGTGTAAATGGAGAAGTCTTTTCTTATGATACCAGTATAGAAGATCAGGCGTGGAATTTACCCGATTTTAAAGCTTCATTTTTTGCAGATTATCAGATAGACGAGCATTGGTTTGCAGGTGTTACACTATTTTATGTTGGGGAGCGCAATGATCAGGTTGATGTGTTTACCACTTCAATACCCAGCAATCCACAACCTGTTACTGTAGAAAGTTATTTTGATGCAAATGCACACGCCGGTTATCGCTTAAATGATCAGCTAAGCTTTTTTGCACGTGTGAACAATGCATTAGGGAATAATTATCAGCGTTGGGTTAATTATCCGGTACAAGGCATTCAGGGAATGGCAGGAGCGACTTATCGTTTTGACTGGTAATTTTTTAGAAATTATAAATAAAAAACTCCCGACTTTCGGGAGTTTTTTTGTTTAATGCTGTTATAACTTAATTTGTACATTCGCCAAAACTATTTTCTTATGCGTAATGCACTTTTTCTCCTTTTGAGCTTTTTAATATTAGGCAGCTGCCAAAATAAAATATCAGATAAAATAGCTGTTGATGCAATTTTTATAAATGGAAGGGTTTACACTGTAGATAAAGAATTTGCCAGAGCGGAAGCTTTTGCGGTTAAAGACGGTAAGTTTATAGCCGTGGGTCTTACCGATTCTATTCAGGCAAAATATCAGTCTGAACAAGTTCACGATTTAAAAGGAAATACAGTCTTGCCGGGATTGATTGACGCGCATTGTCACTTTTTTAGATTTGGTCAATCGCTTCAAAATGTTGATTTAGTAGGAACTCAAAGCTACGCTGAAGTTATAAAGCGCGTAACTGATTTTCAAACTGAAAATCCGGCAGAATTTATTTATGGTCGAGGTTGGGATCAAAACGACTGGGATTTAAAAGAGTTTCCTAACAAGAGTAAATTAGATTCGTTATTCCCAGATATTCCGGTGGTTTTACAGCGTATTGACGGTCACGCGCTTCTAGTGAATCAAAAAGCATTAGATCTTGCTAAGATAGATAACACTACACGTATCGAAGGCGGTGAGGTTATCAAAGAAAACAATCAGATTACCGGTGTTCTTATTGATAACGCGATGGATTTGGTAAATAACGTTATGCCAAAAATGACTCGGGAACAAGCGATAGAAGCTTTGCAGGATGCGCAGGAGTATTGTTTTGATTATGGCTTGACAACGGTCAACGATGCCGGGTTAGATCGCAATACTATTATGCTTATTGACAGTTTACAAAAAACAGATGCACTCGATATGCGCGTTTATGCAATGATTAGCAACAATACTGTAGACGTAGATTATTTTATAAAAAATGGAATTTTAAAAACCGAAAAGCTAAACGTACGTTCGGTTAAGGTTTATGGTGACGGAGCATTGGGCTCTCGTGGTGCGGCTTTACGCGCACCCTATACAGACCGTCACAAGCATTTTGGAGCAATGGTTACACCTGTAGATAGCATCTATAGTTTAGCCCAAAAACTTGCCAAAACCAATTTGCAGATGAATACTCATGCAATAGGAGATTCTGCCAATACTGTTGTGCTCAAAGCTTATGAAAAAGCTTTAAAAGGTCAATCAGATCGCCGCTGGAAAGTTGAACATGCACAAGTGATTTCTCCGGAAGACTTTGATTATTTTGATGATAATATTTTACCATCGGTACAGCCTACGCACGCTACCAGCGATATGTACTGGGCAAAAGATCGTTTGGGCGAACGCCGTATGAAAGGCGCCTATGCTTATAAAAAATTGTTAGATGAAGCAGGAATTATCGCTTTAGGTACCGACTTTCCAGTGGAGCAAGTGAGTCCGTTTTATACCTTTTATGCTTCGGTAGCCCGAAAGGATTTGATGCAATATCCCGAAAACGGTTTTCAAATGAAAGATGCACTTTCTCGTGAAGAAACGCTGCGGGGAATGACTATCTGGGCAGCATATTCTAATTTTGAAGAAGCTGAAAAGGGAAGCATAGAAGTTGGTAAATTCGCCGACTTTATCATTATGGATCAGGATATTATGACCGTTGAAGAGGATTCAATTCCTAATCTAAAAGTTGATCAAACCTGGTTAGGAGGGAAGCAGGTAAAGTAGGTGAAAATAGTATGTCACTCAGAACTAAACCACCCAGCTTTTACCAAATAACATCCAGGATATCACTGTTTGTCTACCTGACTGTGATGAAATATGTGATACTCTAGGAGTTAAAATGAATGTTATTGCTGCACAAACAGCAGCTTTTAGAACTCCTTCAAAGCTTGGGAAGCCCCACAACATTAAATACCAAAGGGCTACATAACAGATTATAAATGCGAGCGTGCTTAAAAAAATGATTGCAAAGCGTTTCATAATATTATATTTTGATACATTCAAAATATAAGAAATTCTATTACTCAAACAAAATACAAACCGGTGCTGAAGCACTTATTTCAGAAACATAAGTCATTAAGCCGGTTTCTGAATTACGCTTATACGAAACCAGATTATCACTATTTTGATTAGCAACAATCACAAAGTTCTCATCTGGTGTTAACTGAAAATTTCGAGGATCTTTTCCTTTTGTCGGTTCGTTAGCTAGAAGACTTAAACTACCATCTTCTGCAACTTCAAGAATAGCAATACTATTGTGGCCTCTGTTTGATGCGTATATAAATTTACCGTTTTTAGAAATGTGTATATCTGCCGCTTTGCTATAGTCCTCAAAACCTTCTGGTAAAATAGAAGTGATACTTGTAACCGAGTAGTTTTTACCACTTTTTGCTATTTGCGCAATGGTATTGTCAAGTTCATTTAAAACATAAATAAAACCATTATTGGGATGAAAAACCAAGTGACGCGGACCTGCGCCTTCAGGAAAATCTAGTTTTTGGTTTTCAGACGGTTCTAATTTATCGGTTTTTGTATTTATCTGTGAAAACCACAATTGATTGGTTCCAAGATCAGCTGAAATAATGCCGCTGCCATCCGGAATAAACCAAGCAGAATGTGCGTGTGGACCTTCCTGACGATCTGTAGTTCCTTTACCTTCGTGCTGTTCTACATCGAGAAGTTCAGATAGACTACCGTCTTTAGTATCCAATTTAAGAAGCCCTAAATTCCCACCAGAATAATTTGCAACCAAAACATAACCCTTATCGTTTATGGTAACAAAGCAGGGGTGCGCACCACCGGTTTGCGATTTGCTAACTTGCAGCAAGGTATCACCTTCAACTCTAAAAGATTCAATAGTACCCGGATCATTTTCATTTACAGCGAGAAGAATGTCTTTCTTAGAATTGAAACTTAGAAAAGAAGGATTAGAAGTTTCTGCGACAAGTGCCGGTTTTGTAAAACTTCCATCTTCTAATAAACTCAATTTGTAAATCCCTTTACTATCACCATCAGTATATGTACCGATATAAAACGGTACTTCGCTTTTGAGTTCTTCATGAGTTTCCATAGTGTTTTCAGTTTTTGTTTCAGAATTTTTACAAGCGCATAAAAGCATCAAAATCAGGCCAAAAAAAACAGATTTCATAATTGAATTTTATAAGGTTATTCTTCCGAGTCAGCGAAGATTAAAATTAACGTATTCTGCAGTATTGAAGTTTTATTTCTAAAAGAAAAATCCCGACACCTTGTACCGGGATTTGACTTATTTTTTTGTGTTGTTATTCACCTCCGTTAGGATACCAGTCCAAAATCATAACCTCGGTGCCTACGTTTGCAGAGTCTACAATTCCTTTAAATTTCTCTACATCACTTAGCCCGTCCTGACCTCTAAAATGATATGGATAAACTTCTTCAGGTTTAAAAGCAATAACGCCGTCTGCTGCACTTTCTACAGTCATGGTATAGGGTAGATTCATACAAACAAATGCTTTGTCAATATCTTTAAGATTACGCATCTCTGGGATATCTTCTGTATCACCTGAGAAATAAACGCGCATTCCGTCTTTTTCTATAACGTAACCGTTGCCCCGACCTTTTGTATGAAACTGTTTAGCTTCTTCACGCAAGTTGTACATAGGGATTGCGGTTAAAGAATAACCATCCCAACTCTTTGTTTCGTCATTATTAATGACAGTTACCTGAGAACGAATAGCGCCTTCTAACTGATCATAAACCTCTTGAGGTGCAAAAATTGCAGATTCTGGAGTAGCTACTGCTTCTAACGTAGCGGGATTAAGGTGATCTCCATGTATATCTGTAACCAAAATCACATCTGGTTTTGGTTGCCCTTCAAATGCTTCAGCGCCACCCACAGGGTCTATATAAAAAACGCTATCGCCAAAATCGAACACAGCAGTGGCGTGCTCAATAGGAGTGATATTAAACTCAGTTTCTACAGCTTTTGAATCTTCGGTCATTGCCATTTCTTCAGTTTCTGAAGCAGACTCATCTGTAGATTTATTTTCATTTTTACAGCTAAAAATTGCCAAGGCCGTAAACGCAGTAAGTATGATTTTTTTCATTTCGCAGTAGTTTTAACAGCAAATAAACTAATAATAAGCTGGTTAGGCTATTAAAGAAATTGTAAAACATTAAAGTTGAATCCGCATTTTTATATCGGCTCGCCGGTAAGGATTGGGTTGTTGCAGCGGTTCTTCTATAAAGCCATATTTACGATAGAGGTGAATGGCATTTTCTAATTTACGACTTGAGTATAAAATGAGGGTTTTTAGCCCTTTGTTACGCGCAAAATCCAGCGAATGTGCTAAAAGTTGTTGTCCTATTTTTTGACCTCTCAACTCGACGTCAACGGCCATTTTTGTGAGTTCGTATTCCTCATTCTCATCAGGCATCAGAGCAACTACACCCACGACTTTATTATCAAGAAGCGCTATTAAGATTTCTCCTCCGGGTTTTATAATATGAGTTTCAGGATCACTTAAAACATCATTGTCATGAGGTTCTACGGTAAAAAACGCTGCAGCCAGTGCAGATTGAGTAGTTTAAAAGCCTCTGTGTATTGAGGCTTGTAGGTATCAAAAGTAAGATTCATATAAAAATTTAGAGCGAGTAAAGTTATAACAGAAAACAGAGCTATATGCATCAATATCCTTTTGAATTAGAAGAGTCTTAACGTCATTTTAAATGGTGTTTTTGTAAATTCGGGTTTTACTCGATAATTGATATTTTGAGTAGCCGATTTTTAAATTCAATTCAAATAATTTCCTTGTGGGCTTACTATGAGGCGATTTGATAAAATAAAATTATGACCAAGCAAAAACCAGGTTTGAATACTATTTGTACTCACGTAGGAGAAGTAGAAGACAAGCAGTTTAAAGGAGCGATTTCACCTATTTATATGTCAACGTCTTATGCTTACGAAGATGTTGACGTAAAGCGTTATCCGCGATATTTTAATACTCCTAATCAAGAAATGTTAGGCAAAAAAATAGCAGCGTTAGAAGGTACAGAAGCCGGGATGGTTTTTGGAAGTGGAATGGCAGCTGTAAGTACTGCATTGCTTGCTTTTTTAAACGCTGGGGATCATATTGTTTTACAGAAGACTTTGTACGGTGGGACGTTTAATCTCGTTGAAGAAGAATTTTCTAAAATGGGAATCGAATATACCTTTACCGACGGATTGCAGAAAGCTGATTTTGAAAAGGCAATACAAACCAACACTAAAGTGGTTTATATAGAAACACCTTCTAATCCGCTAATGACTGTTACCGATATGAGAATGGTAGCTGAGCTGGCTCAATCAAATGGAATAGTGAGTATGATAGACAATACGTTTGCTTCTCCAGTGAATCAGAATCCAGCGGAATTTGGTATAGATATCATCATTCACAGTGCGACCAAATATATGGGAGGTCACAGTGATATTCTTGCCGGAGCTGTTGCAGCATCAGCCGCACATATGGAACAAATTTGGCATAAAGCTAAAAATCTGGGGGGAAGTCTTAGTGATTTTACCGTATGGATGCTAGAGCGTAGTTTAAAGACTTTGGTTCTTCGCGTAAAACAACAAAATAAAAATGCTAAAAAACTGGCGAAGTGGTTAGAACAAAACGGTCATGTGAAAGCGGTTTATTATCCCGGTTTGAAAACACATCCTGATTATGCGCTGGCAAAATCACAAATGAGAGGTTTTGGCGGAATGCTTTCTTTTGAACTCGCTGACGAATTGGATGCTGCGGCCTTTTTAAAAGAACTAAAACTGATCAAACCTTCTATGAGTTTAGCAGGAGTGGAGTCTACGATATTATCACCTACACAAACTTCCCATGCGTTATTAAGTGCTGAAGAGCGGGCACATCAAGGAATTTCAGATGGCTTATTGCGGTTTTCTGTAGGTATAGAAGATAAGGCAGATCTTATTGCAGATTTGGAACAAGCGCTGGAAAAAGTGATTAAAGACAGCTTGAATTTTAGTTTATAATCAAATTCCTGCGAAATACGGGTTAGTAAACTGTTTGAAGACCGACTTATACAATTAAATTAAAAATAAGCCAATTGAAATTAGATATACTTGCGATAGGTGCACATCCTGACGACGTAGAACTTTCTTGTAGCGGAGTACTTGCAAAGGAAGCCAGTAGAGGAAAAAAAACAGGAATATTAGATTTAACTCGTGGTGAACTAGGAACGCGTGGTTCTGCAGAAATACGAGATCAAGAGGCTGCTGCAGCTGCTAAAATACTTGGATTAAGCGTACGAGAGAATATTGCTTTAGCAGACGGTTTTTTTGTAAACGATAAAGAATCGCAACTGAGAATTATTGAGATCATACGCAAGTATAAACCAGAAATAGTTTTGTGTAACGCTATTGATGATAGACATATAGATCACGGTAAAGGAAGTAAATTAGCAAGTGATGCTTGTTTTCTAAGTGGTTTAAAAAAGATAGAGACAAGCCTTGATGGAGAAGTGCAGGAAGCCTGGAGGCCTAAACACGTGTATCATTATATACAGTGGAAAAATCTACAACCCGATGTAGTGGTTGATATAAGTGGTTTTATGGATGTAAAGATGCAAGCTGTACTGGCTTACGGTTCTCAGTTTTACGATCCTAATAACCCTGATAGTAATACGCCCATATCTAGCAAAAACTTTCAGGATAGTGTAAAATATCGCGCTCAGGATCTGGGTAGATTAATAGGAACCGATTATGCAGAAGGCTTTACCGTAGAGCGATATCCGGCTGTAGATTCTATTTTTGATTTGATATAAATTTTTTGAAAGAATGTATTGCTCATAATATGGATTTGCATTACATTTGCACCCGCATAATTCGCTAGCGAAATATGTTTAAAAATGGTGGTTGTAGCTCAGTTGGTTAGAGCGCCTGATTGTGGTTCAGGAGGTCGTCGGTTCGAGACCGATCTTCCACCCGGAAGTAAAAATCCTTGCAGAAATGCAGGGATTTTTTCGTTTATAGTGTTTTGTGGAAAATAGGAACACACTAATTTAGTAAACGCTACTCAGCAAAGTCTAATGATCCGTATAGGCTCACCTCTTGACAAGGCCTTAAAAATGCCTTATATTAGCAGACCTAAGCTCAGACGCATTTATCTTAACCGCACAGCCTAGGATAGGGGAAGGCTCTTTTTTTATAAGTTAGCTCTCTAAAGACTAGCTTGCCATACTACCTGCAGCGAGTACTCCGTGCTGCCATTATCCCATTTTAAACTTCCCAGAGCTCCATTCACCCAAGGTTCACCCGTAGTTCACCCGAGGTTCACCCACGTTTCACCCGGGGATACTGCATAGCAAAGGCAGGGTAACGGTATGCTAACGCTATGGGAGGTATATGGCTGAGGCTCATCAACTAGTTACGGATGCAAGGCTACCTTTTCAAGAAACACAATCCCTAAAAGTCCCAATATGATAAGCTGTTTTAAATGGCCTGTACTTGCAGGCAATTGCACAGTCTCGCATACTCCAGCATACTTTTACATACTATAGCCTACTCCTGCATAGCAAATCGATTTTTAGAGGGGTTTGCTTCGAGTCTTGTTCGGGTATCCTTCGAGAGGGCTTCGGTAAAAGGGGGTATTTCTCGAACAAATCCCGAAGGAAACTGGAAATACAATCGAATAAAAGGGTGTTTTACATGGATTTATTCCCTTTTTTTGCGTTGACCCATGGGATTACAGGATTCTGTAAACTAGATTTAAGACAAAGGTCTACTTTTATTAACGCAACTCAATAGTGGTGATATCCCGTAAATTTTGAGGGGATATGTATATATTTAGTGTTGATATAACAAGTTGTACATAATGCTGAAAAAACTAAATTACATATCAATTTTCATTCTGATTTTAATCGGTATTTCGTGCAAAAACGAAAAGAAAAATAACGAACTAAACTCAAATGCGGAATCGTTATTAAAAATTGATTCTCTAAATGGTTACAATGAATTGGCAAATCCTGACAAACGAGAAACTTATACGATTTCAGAATATAATACTGACAACCCTGAAATAAAGAACATAAAACGTCCTGAAAAAACAATCATACGGAATTTAACGATTGACACAACTCAAGCGTTCGGAATTTGGACTCAAGACCCAAATGGACCACACGCTGATTTTTGGTTGACCGCAAAGGATTTCCTAGTTGCTGATTATGATGGTGATGGACATATGCCATACATTTTGGATGGAAATAAAATCACGATATTTTATAATGACTTTGTTCAAAAAGGAACAATAACTTCAACGAAAAACGATACACTAAAAATTAAATGGGCTGACTTTGACGTTGAAACCAAATATGTGAAATTTGAAAATTAAAAAGCACTATGTACAACACCGGCTATAGTTCATTGCTTCTGACTTTCCTCTCGGAAAGTCCTCGCAAATTTGCTATCTTCGGTTTACGGCGGAAAATCCTCGCGGATTTTCACGCAACGAAACCATAGCCAAACACGTTGTGGTGCATTAAAAAGAAATCGTGAAAACAAAGAAAATCCGCGGACATAAAAGAAGATGGAATGACATTGACCAGTGGGTTGAAACGCATAAGAATCTCGACTTGAACTATTTGAAAGAGTACAAGCGAGATTATGCGAAAATTCGAGTTCACCCTTGGAGCGGAATTTCTTTAACCAACAGCCAAACACCTAGTCCAAAAGGACAAACCAAGACCAGAATTCTAAGTGGACTTATTGAAATTTATGATTCTTGGAAAAGGGAATTGGACAAACTTGACGAAAACTATTATTTAAGAATATGGCTCTTTGAACCAAGATTTGCGAATTCTCAAGTTGTCTGTGCGATTGGAGACTATTTGGACTTTTATGAAAACACTTTTTTCAAACCAGACGAGTCAAAAAAGTTGAACCCCGAGAAATATGGACAGTTAAAAGATGAAATTGAAAATTTTAATTGGGAATATAGACTTGACGAAGACCACTTTGACAACAGCGAACCAGGTGACCCAGAATTATACGCAACATTAGCGGACTATGAAGAAGATAAAAAGTGGTTTGAAAAAATGCTAAAAAAGCCACACAGAACAACGAAATTTAAAGAGCCGATTGGAGAAGCTACTGAATCATATTCATTCAAAAAAGGAGATGTTTGGCTTGGAGAAAAATAAAAAAACGCACCACAACAACGGTAGCCGTTGCAAAAGTCTATAATTTGTATAAAACTAATTCATCTAATCCGCTTTTAAGCGGTTTTCTTGTTTGAGAGCGTTATAGACATTGGAAGTTAACGAGCATTAGTATTGATTTAAATACCTCTTTTAGGGCTTTTTTGAGTCTAAAATACAAGCTGAGCATTCCTGCTCCGCTTTTTACTCGGTTTTGAGTGAATTTGAGGTATTTTTTGAGGTTGTAGGCAATGGCGGAGAGTTGCATACACTTGTTGGCTTGTTTTAGTCCTATGGTATTTATCTTCCTTAATCCCACAAACTGCGTTAGCGTTCCAAAAACAGGTTCTACCGTGCTTTGCCGTTTGCCTTTCATATACCTGCCTTGAGTCCCGACAGCTATCGGGATCTACCCGGGCGATGTTGCGCTGGTATTCTGCCTGGTAATAGGTGACGCTGAATTTCTTTTCCTTTGCGCTTTTACCCAGACAGCTGCTGCGTATAGGGCAGTCCATACATACGTGCTTGCGGGCACGGTATTCTTTCTTGCGGGTACCTGTTCTGTAATCATTAAACTCCTTGGTGAATGGGATGATCTTAAAAGGCTCATCAAACTTGGGATAGCATTCAATACTGCTCTTGACCATACGATATCACGTGTTATAAGGCTTGCTAAGGCCCTTAAAAGAAGGATAAGCAAACTGTATTGCCTAGAGGTCACTCTTGCCTATTATTTAAATTTTATTGGATATCGAACACGCTTCAACTACTTTTAAGGAATAAATAGGTGGTTTTGAGACAAACTGCCGTTGTAAAACATTTGAAAAAGACAATCAGCGTACTAACATTCTTCTTAATTCTTTCTTGCTCTTCCGAAAAAGACAAGATTGAAAAAAGTACTGATATGACTTATTTAGGTGGAATTATAGAAAACTATATGTTTGAGTGTACTGACGCAAATCAATTAGAAGTTCACACTAAAGCGAAATACAATCCAACCGATTCTACTTTAACTTTCTTTATTGGTAAATCTAAAACAGAATTCTTTCAGAAGTGGGAAATTCCATTACAAGATATTTATGTGGATATAAATTTTATTCATTCATTGACAGATACAATGAAACAAATAAACATTAAGGCAACTGAAAAAGATTCTGTTATTCAATATTCTGACAAAAAAAATATGACTTTTAAAATGACCAATTCTTATAATATTTATTTATTTGATTGGTGTGATAAAGAAAAACAAGAAAACTTTATAAGTGCATTAGAGAGAATAACTGAATTGAGTAAACTTAAATAAAAATGCAAGAAACCATCAAAAATGGGATTCCTATTCACGTTGATTTAGCACCAAATCGTAACGAAGTTTATTCAGGAATTTGCCTAAAATCTAACGACAATATCTTCATATTTATCTGTTTTAATGACGAGACAAAAGAATTTGATGGTTTTGCAATTATTAGAAATTTCGAAATTGAAAAATATCGAGAATGGGACGAAGAAGAATTAAGTGAAATAAAGAATAACAATTACTCGGAATTTATCGAAAAACTACCACTCGAAAAAATAAACAATATGTTCGAGTGTTTATCGGAATTGGAAAACGAAGAGTTGATTGCAGTATTTACAGAAGCTGATGATGATTCATATTTTGTCGGACAAATTAAAAATCTAACAGAAAATGAAGCGGAATTAAAATTAATGAATGAAGATGCGGAATGGATTGAAAATAAGAAAATAAATATTGCCGAAATAACTTATATTGGATTTCGGACAAGTATTGAAAAAGAGTTACTGAATAAAAACGTTTTACAATAACTAGCGTTCGTGTGGTCGGTACAGCCTGTCCCGTTGCAGAACGGGAACCCAGCATGAACGCCGTGTTGACTGAACCGGTTCTTTGTCGGTCATCCCTCTATGGGGATTGGTCCGTTTTGGGGTGGGTTATTTTAGGTAGGTATCGGGTCTGTTGGGTACACTTCCGCTCTTGATTTTTCTTAGGTAGTTATATCACTTGTTAGAAGCTCTTGAAGCTTTCGTTTTTTGGAGTGTTTTATCCACTTTTACTTCGTTTAAGCCATAGGGTTCCTCTTACCCTTCAAGAGGCGTTTTGTGCTTTAGTGTGCTTTAGTATATTTTTTGAGTTTTGCGATCCAGTATGGCGGTGGTCCCCGTGCCGTGAAGGTCTCCAGGGTGATGAGTGTTCCTTTTTTACACGTTGGGCATATTCGGTGTTGCAGCGGTGGTTTTTCTTGGAGCTGTACCTGAACCAGGGTCTGGTGCAGGTGGGCAAGGCTTTCCCGTTTATGGGAAGCGCTTAAGATTCCATAATGGCGGATGCGTACTATATTTAAATAAATACGGATATCCGGCACTTACAACTTCATACTTCATACTTCATGTATTTAAAGGTTGATCCTAAGAATAAAGAATTACGTTATTAATTCAATCAACTTCAAAGCGGTCTTCCAGTTGCGGGTGGTGGCGGTAAGATTTAGTTTTTTCTCAAAAAAAGCATTGGAGATTTTAGTTTTATGGTATTTCCCGGGAATAGTTAAGTATGCATAAGAAGTACTTATTATAAACTGATCAGGAGCAAAGCTGTTTTGGTCTAAAGCTGCAACATCTTCCGGTTTTGGTATTTCACTTAAAAACGTTAGATGTAAATTTTCAATAGGTTCAGCGCTAAACGGATTTACTTCAACAGCCTTTTTTATAGCATCAGCAGTTTTAACAACTACAGGAACCTCAAATCCAAATTCTTCTAAAATAGCATTACTTATAATTTTAGCCAATTGTGTTTCGGTATGTTTCTCATCAGATAGAAAAATGATGTTTCCGCTTTGTATGTAGGTTTTCACCTCTTTAAAATTTAGATCACTCATTAGTTGGCGTAATGTTGCCATAGGTACTTTTCGGTGTCCACCTACATTTATCCCGCGCAAGAGCCCAATATAGTGCTGCATATCACAAGTTTTTATAGCGGTTCAATTTATAATTTAATGTTTTCTTTACACCCATCCACTCACTTTCTGTAATAGAAAAAACAACAGTATCGCGATAGCTTCCGTCTGCATTAAGACGATGATTGCGCAGAATACCATCCTGTTTTGCACCAAGACGCGCAATAGCTTCTCGAGATTTTATATTAAACCAGTTGGTGACGATTTGTACAGCGATGCAGTTCAATCCTTCAAATGCGTATTGTAATAGCAAATACTTACATTGTGTATTTGCAGCAGTGCGTTGATAACTTTTAGCATACCAGGTATATCCTATTTCCAGCCGTCTGTGCTCCGGTTGTAAATTGTAGAAACGGGTACAACCTATAATCGTTTCAGTTTGTGTATCTATTATGGTGAGCGGATATTCTAATCCCTTTTCTTTTTGAGCTAAAGCAGTAGCAATATACGAGTCTATTGAGTTGGCATCAGGAACAGAAGTATACCACAATTCCCAGAGTTTACCGTCTGAAGCTGCTTTTAGAAGTCCGTCTTTATGCTCTGCTTTTAAAGGAATAAGCGTAACGCTTTCGCTTTTAAAATGTAAGATTTTATCAATCCAGTGTTTCATAATTCGTTAACAGGAAATGGTTGTTGTGATAAAATTAGGTTTTAAATAAAAAAAGAGCCTCCAAATAGAAGAGGCTCTTTTAAAATTTTTACTCAATAATCGAGATAATCATTTTACCAGGTATTACGGAGTTTTATCAACTACAATTCGGTCTTCACGGTTTGCTAATTCCCAGGCAGTTAAAAACACAAGTTGTGCACGTTTTGCAAGCATAGGGTAGTTGATTTTATCTGGAGTATCAGAAACTTTATGGTAATCTGCGTGAGTACCATTAAAGTAAAAGATGATAGGTACACCTTGCTTAGCAAAGTTGTAATGGTCAGAACGGTAATAAAAACGATTAGGATCGTTATCATCATTATAGGTATAATCCAGATCAATGTTCATATACTTGTTATTAACAGCAGTAGAAATGCTGTCTAACTCAGTACTCAACTTGTCAGAACCTATTAAGTATATGTAATTCTCATTGTCTGCGTGTGCATCATCAACACGACCAATCATGTCAATATTTAAATCGGCTACTGTATTTGCGATAGGGAAAATAGGATTCTCAGCATAATAGCTAGAGCCGTATAAGCCTTTCTCTTCACCTGTTACATGTAAGAAAACGATAGAACGTTGTGGTCTGTAACCAGCTTCTACAGCTTTGTTAAATGCTTCAGCGATCTCTAATACACCTACCGTACCAGAACCATCATCATCTGCACCATTAAATACTTCACCATCATCACGAACACCTACGTGATCTAAATGTGCTGAAATAACAATGTATTCTTCAGGCTTAGTACTACCTTTAATATAAGCAACAACATTTTCTGATGCTTTTATACCGCTTCCTGCTCTAAAAAAGCTTTCTGGTACTGTCTGAAAATAGGTGCTGTCTATAGCAGATGGTATTTCTTGACTTACGTAAAAATCTTTAAGATATTCTGCTGCTTTTTTCTGTCCTGGTTCACCAGTATTACGACCTTCAAATTCGTCAGAAGCATACACGTAAAGCATTTCTTTTAACTCGTCTGCTGTAATACTTTCAGCAAAAGGCATTGGATCAACATTTGTTAGATCTACAGTTTTACCAGAACGGCTAGAAGATTCATTCATTTTAGGACCGCACTTTACAAGAAGAATACTTGCAAGTATACCGGTCATCCACATTATTTTTTTCATAGAGGGTTATTATTTTATTGCCCTAAAAATACACTTTTACTTGATAATCGAAATTAAAACGCATAAATGCTTGCTGAAAATTTAAGAAGTATCATCATCCAGCAATTTGATTATGATTCAGATAAAGACATTATAATAATTTGTAAAACCTTTTTGCTGAAATTTTAAAACCGAAGATAAAAGCTCTCATCTTCTGCTTTGTGCAAATTGATATTGTTGTAATCTGCCATGAAGTTTTGAATTCCGTTTATTGCTGAAAATTCGTTCTGAGTGTGTGTAGTCGTAAGCACAATTGATTTTGAATTTCCGTTAGCAGCAGCCTGTGCTCCGGTAGGACTGTCTTCAAAAATCAAACATTCTTCAAGTTTAATCGCTAGATCGTTTGCTACCATCTCAAATACTTGCGGATCAGGTTTACCACGCGCTACCATATCTGAATGTACAACTGTTTTAAAAAATTCCTGAAGCTTTAAGGCTTCTACAGCGAACTCTGCATTCTCCTTAGGTGCGGCGGTACCAATACCCATTGGGATACCTAGTTTTTTAGCATTATCAAGAAACTCTTGCAAACCCGGAAGCAATTTTATTTGATCAGCATAGATCTCGCGATAGGCAGCTTCTTTATCCCAAGCGATCTGAGCCACTTCCTCATCGGTATAACGATCACCAAATAAGCGGCGAATGATTTCGTTGTTCACTCCGTGTATGTCCCGTTTCACTTCTTCAAGCGTCATATCAAGACCTAATTCTTTCAGCTTTTTTTGCCAAGCACGGTGGTGAATCATCATATTATCAATCATCGTCCCATCCATATCAAAGATGAGTGCTTTTACCGGTATTTTAGTCTTTTGAGAAATCAATATGAAGAATTTTGAGATTAAAGAACGAATATAATAGGATAGAAGTGATTTACAAGAGTGCAGCGGAATCAAAAATACAAAAAGGCGCTATTATGTTATAAATAGCGCCACAATTTAGATATTATTGAAGGTATTCTAAATATTAATATTCTGTAATAACTTCTTCACTAACAGGTATGATAGATCTCATTTCAAACTGATTAAGGAGCTCTTTTTCAAGTTGGTTGATATAATCTGTTCTCTCTCTTATTTGGTTCATACTATCGGTAAAAGCTTGTAGACTGCGTTTACCTACTTTTAGATTTTGAAACATGTTGCTGATGAAGCGAGACATTTCAACTTCACCAATTGCATTTTCAAGATCCACAAATTGTTCAGGTGTTATGAGAAGTGCTTGTAGACGAGTTTGATCTGTGGTAGGCGTGGTTGCAACAGCATTTTTAGTAAGATAGCTGTTGAGTGAATTGTACTGATTAGGGTTGTATTTTTTAAGATATTTAAGTTTTACGTATTTAGCTAGTGATTGTAAAAGCATTTTATCTAATTGATTTTCAGGCTTAAAGTTGCTTGCTAAGTAATAATATGCGTCACTCTCTTTAATGGCATAGTCAATTTTATCAGAATCAACATTTTGAGCCGTATTGATGATGGTGTTATAGGTGCTCTCATTACCATAAACTGGAGAACTTATTTGAGCATATACTACTTTATCATCATCAGAAACCTGTGTCAATTCTTCTAAAAATCCACGAGTTTTAGCAAATTTAGCTTCCAGTTGCGGGATATCTTTTTCGGGTACATTTATATAATTAGCATATTTTCCAGTTTGATAATTTAAATCACCTGCCAAAAGAACCAGATCTCCCGCTACTTTATTATTTGTAAAAACTGATCCACTGGGTTGGGGTTTGCCTTTTCCTATATAAATTTTATCACACGTATCACAATTAGCAGTAATCGAATAAGTATAAATAAATGGATTCATATAATCTGAAATATTACTAGACTTATTTACAATTTCAGGGTACCATTTATCTGTATTTCCCGCTCTTAAAACACCGTTTGAATATACAAGCTGACCTTTATATCGTTTAGCATTTTTAGAATTTTCAAATTTTTTGAATGTACCTCTTGTTACAATTTTAAGTTCTGATTGCGGATTGATTTCTATTTCACATCCTACAAGAACGGTGTAGATCAAACAATCGTCACAGTTTTGTGGAACTTTACTTGAAGCAATTCGACCTCCGTTAAGATAGATAGCATCAACCTTTATGTATTCATTAAGCCTGAAAGATAGCGTTTGCGTGTCTATAGGAAGATTTGTGATTTTGTAAGTAGCGTCTATCGTCTCATCTTCAAGTGAAATAGTAACATCACCGTTTAAATGACTCAATTTTTGAGCACTGGTAAACTGGGTGATTAAAAACAAAAAAAGTAATAAAGCAATTCTCATCAGTAGGTTAGATTTTAGACTAAAATATTGAACTCGTTTTTAGTAGTCTTTTTAGCGTGTTCTTTATCCTGAAAAAAGAGAACTTTATCTGTAAAGCTATTTTAAGCTAGACGTATTGCGAGATTTCACAGATGAAATCGATAAGGAATTCCTTAAAGATCTGAATATACAGTACTTTTAATGAAATTAATCGGGATTTAATTGTAGATATTAAAATATCACTTGTACAAATTGAAAATATTTTAAGAAATAATTAACAATCTTAATTGATGATGTTTTTTGGGCTTTCGCAATAAAAATTCGCCTTTGTGTTTGAGTCTAATATGATGATTCTTCGCTCATAAGAGTTTCCTTCATATTCGTCTGCAAGAGCTAATTCGAAGTCTTTTAGTTCGTAGACAATTCCCTCAATTTGATCGTTCTCATCACCGGTATATATAGCTATAAAATAGGATTGTACTTGCGGATGATTTTCAGGTATTTTGATAGTTCCTAATCTGTATTTTTTTAGAAAGTCTTTTTTACCCTTAAGTTTTCGGCCAAATAATTCTGTTTGAATTTTGATATTCTGAAGCGTTCCGTAGGTGAATAAAAACGCCATCTATTACTATCGTTTAAGACTAAAATGGCCTTTGTATTCTTTCTGCTCTCCCAATGTATCGGTTAGTAAAACGGTATACCAATATTCGTCAGAAGGCAAGGTTTTGTCTCGTACAGTACCATCCCAATTTTGGTCAAAATCTATTAATGATTTTAATAATTTTCCGTAGCGGTTGTAGATATATACAGTGATTGCGGTAAAATTAGCATTACTCAAGCCTGCAGCTCCCCATTCATCATGATAGCCATCATTGTTAGGTGTAAAATACTTTGGGAACCCTAATACCGGAATCTCAATACTGCTCAAACCGCACCCATTTTTATCCCTTACATAGAGTGTTCTAAAACCAATTGCTACATTTCTAAAGACAGCCTCATCTTGATAGGGGCCAAGTGCATCATCTAAAGCAAACTCATAATCACCTATACCCAAATTATTCAAATCAATAACGCGAATTGTATTGATCTCATTTTCAGTCATTACTTCAATAGTATTCATATCTACTGTAGCAGCTTCAGAAGCTATAACTTCAATCATTTTAGACGCTGACTTACAACCGTAAGCCGTAGTTGCAGTAACCGTATAGACCCCGGGAGAATTCACCACTACAGAAGCTGTATTTCCTATGCTCGTACCCGAAGCATCGGTCCAGTTATAAGTATAAGCGTCTCTCGCGTTAGTGGTCTCTAACGTAAAAGAACTCGCATTACTGCAGAATTTTCCTTCGTTTAGAATATCAAATACCGGGATGGGTTCAACTAGTAATTGCAAATGTGGCCCTACTCCAAAGCATGAACCCGATGTTGCATCGTCAACACGAACATATAATGTCTGAGCATTTACAGTTTCGTTTGTATAAGAGTTTTGAGGAAGAATTTCGTTTGTGGCAAGCAGTGCATCTTGTTCATTTCTAAAATAAGAAACCTTTAAATTATTTCCTGACGGGAATTGACTCAACATAGCGGCAGTGGCTTCAGACAGGTCAAAATTTTGAAAACCATCAACAGTGCCATCTGTATCACATTGGGTTAAATTATAACTATATCCAGTAGGAAACGAAGTCGTTGAAACTTCAAGATTTAGAATTGACACTTTAAAGCAACCATTTGCATTTTCGGTATATGAATAGATTGTGCTGCCGTTTTGATTGTTATAGGATTCTGGTGTTATTATAGTATTCCCAGAATTTGTATCTGCGTCAAATCGGGTTTGATAAAACGTAACATTAATATCGGTATCACTAGTAATAAATGGTATGCTGTTATTAAGATTGAAGTCTGTAAAACCATCTGGAGTTCCGTCTTCATCACAATTTTTAATGGTGATTGTATCGGCTGCATCTACAACATCAAGTATTGTTGCAGTAACAGTTTTACGACTACCGGTATTACAACCTAAAGCTTCGCCAGCTACATAAAAATTTTGAGTTGTATTAATTATTGGATTGTAATTAGTTCCTGTATGAACCAGATTTCCACCAGATGGAGCATCATACCAATTCAAGATCCCATCTGTTGTGCTAGCACTTAAGTTTACAGTTCCCGCGCCACAGCGCGTATCACCTGTTACGGTAGTAGTGGGTATGCTGATACTAGTTGAGGTTGCAATTTTTAGCGATGGATCACCCGGCATCCCACCGTATTCTACAAGATAACCTTTAGGCTGAAAGTCTAGGTTAGTCTCCCCGGTTGTTCTGAGATCATTCCAGGAGCCGGGAATACCAATACCCGGAGCAGTAATATGAGCATAGTCTTCGCCGCCATTTACATTATTAGGTTCACCGCTATTCCAATAGGCAAACCTTGTGGTGCTTCCGTTAGGACCACCACGCCAAAACTCAACACCTCCTGCAAGACCTTCGGGGCCGGTAACCCATTCCCAAACTCCTTCCTGAGCTTCATCTGTACCACCAATCCATCCGGCACCTTGAGTTTGTTCTCCGCATAAAACAGCCTCTTCAAAAGATGTTAATGTTGCTAAATATCCTTGTAATCCATAATAAACTCTATTCTCAGCTGCAGTTTTAGCAGCTTCCCAGGTTATTAAATTATCAGGGACATACTCATAATAGTGGTCTGTTGAGGGTAAATAATTAGCCTGACCTATAGTGATAGAGAACGCTCTCTTGCCGCTTATGTTTGCTCGTGAGCTTCTAAAGGTAACTGCTCTGACCGCAGCAATTATTTCTGCAGTGGTTATTGTAGTAGAAAATGTAAGAGTGAGCTTTGCATTACCCGGGTTAAATGATTGTGAAATATTAGGTAGGTTAGGAATCTCTAAAAAGTCGCTTCCTCTTTCGTAACCTGAAGAAATCTGAATATAAAGAGCATCAATTGGAGAGTCGCCAGGATTTTGAAGATCAAAATCAGGAGCTATAGTAATACTTGATAACGGACAATAAATTTGATCTGCATCAGCTTCTAATATTGGAGCTTGACCACGTGTAGTATCTATATTAAGTAAGAAGAGTAGAAGTAGAAAAAGTGTCTTAGATAATTTTATGTTCATAGTCTAATCTTCAAAAAGTGTTGCTTGATAGGCACCTGAGTCTGCCCGATTTGATCTGGATTCTCCTAAAATATCTAAAGGAACTTTAAGTGCTGTGCTGGGATCACCTAGATTTTTTGCTGCAGAATCATCACCAATTCTGTAATCATTTATAGCTGAATTTCTAAAATCAGGATTCTCGCTGAATAGTATATTTAAGTAAATACGTTCATTATTGAAGTCGTAGTTGACATCATTAGCAAACTCACCAAAAGAATCATCAAATTTGATTAAGGAATGTGAAAAACTGAAATTAAAATCAGTAGTAGCCAAAGCTTCTAAGCTGATCTCCTGCGATTGATTGCCGTAAATGATACAGTTAGTAAATGTTGCTTGCTTTAATGCCGAAGTAAACAATTCTGAGTCGGTTTCTAGAAAATTATCTAGCCGTACAGCCGGCGTATTTCTGAAACTTTGAGACCAATAATTAGCAAATGTACTGTGAGTAAACTCATAATTACCTCCTAAACGCAGCCATAAATTGGAGACTCCTGAATTGCCAATAACTAAATTCTCTCCAAGAATTGATGCGGTTAAGGCATATAACCCCATACTTGACGTATTGTAGATCTGTGTATTTTTTATGTAAAAATCTGGATTCACATCACCGGTATTTCCATCAGCGAGAATACCTATGTTGTTGTTCTTTATAGTAACATAATCTATAGAGGCTGTGCTACCGGGAGTAAACCAAATTGTTCCCCACTGACCGGGGACTTCGCTGTATTCTGGTTCTAAGCGGTCACCTTCAAGAATGATCTCGTTTTCTAAAATTTCTTGATCCTCACTCAAAGCACCAGTTGCTTCTAAACGTGATCCATTTGCAAAAATGAGTCCGCTGTTTTCATGAAAATGAATACGCGCACCGGCATCTATTTGCAACGTTTTACCAGAAGGTATTCCGGCATAGCCGTAAATAACATAAGGCTTTTGGTTGGTGAAATTCAATTGATCATCCTCTAGTAAAAAACCTTCAACCGTTAGGGGAGCTCCTGTTTCGTTAAGACCAATTTCTAAGGTTTCTTTAATACCTGCGGCATTTTTCTCTGGATATAAAAAAATCGCATCCTGAATAAGTGTAACCAGTTCTACGGTTTGTAGATTGCTACCAGAATCAAACTGAATTTGATCGGTGTATACAAAGCTGTTTTCGGTTTGAATAGTTGCATCTACAGTAGTTTCAATAAAAATATAAATACTGTCTTTAGGTAGAATTTCTATGTTTTTAAAAACCGTTCCGGCCAGGCCGTCAACATTAAGCCTATATTGAGAGTTTTCGCCTTGCGATAAACCAACATAAGGTATCGAGATAAGATTAGTTGAGTTGTTGTAAACCTTTAAATTATAAGTGCTGCTGCCAATATTTGAAAAAATCGTATCTAAAAAAACCGTGTCTTTAGAAAACCACAGGTTCCCTTCACTGCGCGTAGGTTCAAAATCTTCACGGCACGCACTCATAAAAAGCGTAGCAGTAAAAACAGCAAGAAATAGAAGTCCGGTTTTTAGTAGATTTTTCAACAGATTATTTCTTGATCAGACGAATCTCAAACAATTTGTCCCAATGTTTACCTGTGACGTAAAGCTGGTCTGTTTTGGGGTTGTAAGCGATCCCATTAAGGACTTCATTACCGGCATCTTCTATAGAATTAATTTTTTTCTTGAGCGATCTCAAATCAACAACACCTTCAATTGCACCGGTTTCTGGATTTATAATCGAAATGCTGTCAAACTGATAGCTGTTTGCATAAATTTTACCGTTAACCCATTCTAACTCGTTGTATTTAGATCGTAATTTTTTAGAATCTACCACTTGAATGAATTCTTTTTCAGCATAGGTTTTAGCATCTAGAAGCCATATTTTCTCAGTACCATCAGATTTGTAAATGGTATTGCCATCGTTGCAAAGACCCCAGCCTTCTTTACTTTTTCCATAATTGAAGGTATCGGTTTTTTCAAAAGTGTCTAAGTCGTAAACAAAACCTTGATTCTCTCTCCATGTCAATTGAATCAATCTAGAGTCTATTATTGTTAAGCCTTCGGCGAAAAAATTCTTGGCAAGATCAATGCGCTTTAGGATTTCTCCAGTTTTAAAGTCAGTTTTCAGCAAGCCAGATTTCCCGTATTCGCCTACACTTTCATATAAGGTGTCACCGTGAAATTCCAGACCTTGGGTGTAAGAAGTTTTGCTGTGTGGGTAAGTATTTACAATTTCATAAGTGTATAAAACCGGTGCTTCTGAAGCCACAAACGTAAGCTTAGAGGAGAGAGTAGCTTGTTTACCATCTGCATAAACTTCAGCTTCCAGCATTTTTTCACCTAACTGAGTAACATTGAGAATCGCATCAATGCTGCTCAAATCTTTTTTGCGATCCAAAACCTTATCATCAAAAGAATAAACAACCGAATCTATGGTAACATCACCCTTTGGTTTGAGGTTTATAATCACTTGATCTCCGTTTTTTAGAGTAGATTCTGGCTTGTTTAGTGTTAAAGTAAAACTTTTACTCAAATCTTTTCCGTTGCCACAGGAGAGAATCGTAAGACTTAAGGTTAAGATAGCGAGAAGGTTATAACTGCGCATAAGTATGATAATTTTGCTGTCAAGTTAAATCAATAAATTCAGTTTAAAAAACGTTTGGTTTGCTGTTTGATTGCTGTATATTTGCACCCGGCAAGTCCTACACAACCAGCTCCTGTCGAATTCCCCCAGGGCGGGAACGCAGCAAGGGTAGATGGTCGTAGCGGTGTGATGTAGGTAGCTTGCCTTTTTTTATGCCTTATATTTACGTATTTTCCCCGCTCTAAATTTAATGTATGTCTCAAGTAGTCTTGATCACAGGAGCCTCTTCAGGAATAGGAAAATCAATAGCAGAGTTTTTAGTTACAAAAGGATTTACGGTTTATGGAACCAGCCGAAGCCCTAAAGTTAGTTCAGATAATGGCGTTCAATTTTTAGCACTTGATGTTACTAAAGAGGAAACCGTTTCTGCTGCAGTTGATCAAATTCTTAAAGCTGAAGGTCGCATTGATATTCTTATTAATAATGCCGGTAAAGGAATTACCGGCCCCTTAGAAGAAATTCCCGAAGAAGAACTCAAATCAATTTTTGAGACCAATTATTTTGGACCGTTACGGGTGATCAAAGCTGTTCTTCCTAGGATGCGAAAGAAAAAGAACGGACTTATCATTAATGTAACTTCTATTGCCGGTTATATGGGCTTGCCGTATCGCAGTGCCTATTCTGCCACAAAAGGAGCTTTAGGTTTAACAACCGAAGCTTTGCGAATGGAATTGAAAGAGTTCAATATAAAACTGACTAATGTAGCGCCCGGTGATTTTGCAACAAATATCGCTTCGGGTCGCTATCACGCTCCTTTATTAGAAGACTCACCGTATGCTAAAAATTATGGAAAGTCTCTCTCTTTGATGGATGAGCATGTAGATCACGGGGAAGATCCTCAAAAAATGGGAGAAGCTGTTTATGCAATCATCAATACTAAAGAGCCTGAAGTGCATTATAAAGTAGGTGCTTTTATGCAGAAAATCTCTGTTTTTCTAAAAGGAGTTCTTCCAGGCAAAATGTATGAACGTTTGTTGCTAAATCATTATAAATTATAGTATTTGAGTGATTTTAGTGTAAATACAACACTTAAATTGTTTTAAATGCTATCTTCTTAAATATTGACGATTATATTGCTTAATTTTGAGATTCAATTTTTTGATAATCTAAATTCTTCACATGAAATTTTTTATTGATACAGCAAATCTAGACCAGATTAAAGAAGCTCAGGAACTAGGAGTTCTTGACGGTGTAACTACAAATCCATCTTTGATGCATAAAGAGGGCATCACCGGAAGAGAAAATATTTTAAAACATTACGTAGATATTTGCAACCTTGTAGATGGTGATGTAAGTGCAGAGGTAATATCAACAGATTTTGATGGTATGGTTAAAGAAGGTGAGGAGCTTGCTGCACTTCACGATCAAATCGTTGTAAAAATACCTATGATTAAAGATGGTGTTAAAGCGTTAAAATATTTTAGCGATAAAGGTATTAGAACAAATTGTACATTAATATTTTCTGTGGGGCAGGCTTTATTAGCAGCAAAAGCTGGAGCTTCTTATGTT